>Ga0190269_10000234_pt1 | contig 29782 bp, 22 predicted proteins | sample Popmic249IS_FD_133749 | JGI IMG/M metagenome (GOLD analysis project Ga0190269, IMG submission 133749) | Populus adjacent soil microbial communities from riparian zone of Blue River, Arizona, USA - 249 IS | ecosystem: Environmental > Terrestrial > Soil > Riparian zone | place: USA: Arizona... | reverse complement strand
CGATGATGATGCGCTCGTCACCTCGATCCGCGCGTCGGTGCGCGCGTCGGTGCGGCGCTTGAAAGATCATCCCGCGCTGTTTGCGATCGCGCTCGGCAACGAGATCCCGCCCGCGATCGTGCGCTGGCACGGCAAGGAAGCCATCGAGCGCTTCCTGTACGACTTGTATCGCGACGTGAAGCGCGAGGCGCCGGACGTCATGTGCACCTACGTCAACTTCCCGCCCACGGACTACCTCGACCTGCCGTTCCTCGATTTCGTGTGCTTCAACGTGTTCCTGCACAAGGTCACGGACTTTCGCGCGTACATGGCCAAGCTGCAGCACATCGCGGGCAATCGTCCGCTCGTGTTGAGCGAGGTCGGCATGGACAGCGTGCGTGAAGGCGAGACTGAGCAGGCCGAGTTCCTGCGCTCGCACATCCGCGCAGCCTTCGCCGACGGTGCGGCCGGCGTGTGCGTGTTCTCGTTCACGGACGACTGGTGGCGCGGCGGCTCGCAAGTGCTCGACTGGTCGTTCGGCATGGTCGACGCGGAGCGCAAGCCGAAGTCTGCTTACGCCACGGTCAGTGAGTGTTTCGGCGAGCTGCCGTTTCCGCGCGAGGTCCAGGCGCACTGGCCCAAAGTCTCTGTCGTCATCTGCGCGTACAACGCGTCGAGCACGCTCGAAGACAACCTGTCCTCGCTCGCGCGCCTCGACTATCCAAACTACGAAGTCATCGTCATCAACGATGGCTCGAGCGACGCCACGCCCCAGATTGCAGCGCGCTATCCGTTCAAGCTGATCAGCGTGAAAAACGGTGGGCTGAGCGCGGCGCGCAACCTCGGCCTGCACGCCGCGACCGGCGAGATCGTCGCGTACACCGATGCCGACACGCGCGTGGATCAGCACTGGCTGAGCCACCTCGTGCAGCCGTTCATCGAGACCGACGTCGGCGGTGTGGGCGGTCCGAACGTGGTGCCCACGGACGACGGCTGGATCGCGCAGTGCGTCGCGCGCTCCCCGGGCGGCCCCGTGCACGTGATGGTGGACAACACCGAGGCCGAGCACATTCCGGGCTGCAACATGGCGTTCCGCAAGGTCGCGCTCGAGTCGATCGGCGGCTTCGATCCCACGTACACCAAGGCCGGCGATGACGTGGACGTCTGCTGGCGGCTGCAGGAGCGCGGCTATCGCCTCGGCTTCGCACCGGGTGCGCTCGTGTTCCACCATCACCGCGACTCTGTGAAGGCGTACTGGCGGCAGCAGGTGGGCTACGGCGAAGGCGAGAGCTTCCTGCAGCACCGCCACACGGACCGCTTCAACGAGCGCGGTCACGTGCGCTGGGCGGGCCGCATCTACAGTCCGCTACCCGCGTACCGCTCGCTATTTCGTCAGGTCGTGTACCAAGGTCGCTTCGGCTCGGAGGCCTTCCCTTCGATCTACCAGGGCGGCCTGTCGCTCTGGGGAGCGCTGCCGCAGATGGTCGAGTGGCAGATGCTGACGGCGCTCCTGGCCGTGAGCGCGCTGCTCGTGCCGTGGCTGCTCGTGCCGGCGAGCGCGATGCTGATCGCCACCCTGATCGGCTGCGTGCGGCACGCCTGGGCCAGCAAGATCGACGACGTGGCGCGCCCCAGTGAGACCTTGCGCTATCGCTTCATGATCCTGTGGCTGCACTTCGTGCAGCCCTGGGCCCGCGTGCGCGGGCGCATCAAAGGCTACTTCAGCGATTCGAATTACACCGACACCGGGCGTGCGCTGCTCTCGAGCTCGCCGCGCCTGTCGCCGTGGGCTGCATTGCGGCTGACGTTCGTGGGCCTCGAGCAGAAGCTCTGGGACACGCACTACACGGCGATCGACAGCGTGCTACACGGACTGCGCGCGCGCAGCGCCGGCGCACTCACGCCGGTACGCTGCGACAGCGGCTTCGGCTCCGAGTACGACATGATCCTGCGCGCCGGCCGGACGTACGCGTTTCGCTTGAAGCTGACGGCGGAGGACCACGGCGGCATGAACCGCTTGTTCCGCGCGCGGCTCACGTTGGACCGGCCGTGGCTGCCGATGCTCGCCGTGTCGGTGGGTCTCGCGCTCGTCACCGCGTATTTCGTGCGGATGCGCTTCGCCTTTCACGCGTGGATCATGCCGGACTCGCTCATCGGTCTGTTCCTGCTCTGCATCGTGTTGAGCCGCGTCAGCCGCCACGGTGGGCAGGTGCTGCACGCGCTCAAGCATGCGTGCAGCGAGCACCAGATGTCGGTCGTGGGCGACGCCGCTGCGCCGCGCGAAGCCTCGGAAGAGCCGCGCGCCGCCGTGGGCTGAGAGCGCATGCAAAGCGAAGCGACCGGCCACGAGGAGGAAGCCAAGTCCCCCGCGGAGCTCGCGCGCAGCAAGGCCACCGCGTTCATGCACGCGCCGGGCTCGCTGTACGGCTGGGCGCTGTCGTACTTGCGGCCGTACAAGCTGCTCGTGGCCTCGATCCTCGGCGTGAGTGGCCTCGAGGTGGTGTTGGGGCTGCTGAAGCCCTGGCCGCTCAAGGTGCTCGTCGACAACGTGCTCGCCGGCAAGCGCGACCTGCCGCTCGTGGGCGAGCTCGATCCCGCGCTCGGCCTGTTGCTCGGCTGCGCCGCATACACGCTGCTCCACGTGGTGAACGAGGTCAACGCGGCGTTGCACACGCAGCTGCAGGTCGGCATCGGTCAGCGCATCGTGGCCGACCTTCGCAAGGCGCTGTTCGCGCACTTGCAGAGCCTGTCGTTGCGCTTCCACCTGAAGCGCGGCACCGGCGACACCATCTACCACATCGAAAACGACGCCTACTGCGTGGAGGGGCTGACGATGAGCGGCTTCGTGCCGCTCGTCACGGCAGGCTCCACGTTGATCGCCATGTTCGTGGTGCTCTGGAGCATGAGCTGGCAGCTCGCGTTGATGGCCGTGGCGGTCGTGCCCGTGCTGTACTTCGTGAACCGTGCTTTCATGGAGCGCCTCATCGAGCGCTCGGAGGCGGTGAAGGCCATCGAGTCGCGCGGGCTCAGCTTCGTGCAGGAGGTGTTCTCCTCGATCCGCGTGGTGAAGGCGTTCGGCCGTGAAGAGCACGAGAGCCGGCGCTTCGGCGTGCAGGTGCGCGACGTCGTCGACGCGCGCGACAAGCTCACCGTGCAAGAGTCGTTTTACATCGTGTCGATCAACGCGGTCACCACGCTCGGCACCGCGTGCGTGCTGTACCTCGGCGGCAAGCGCGTGCTGGGCGGCGACATGTCCGTGGGCGAGCTGCTCGTCGCGATGAGCTACGTGAACAGCGTGTTCGAGCCGCTGTCGAGCATGAGCCGCACGCTCGGCAAGGTGCAGGGCGCGCTCGCCAGCGCGCGCCGCGTGCAGCGCACGTTTGCCAACGAGCCCGAGGTGCGCGACGCGCCGCACGCCGTCGTCGCACCGCCTTTGAAGGGCAAGGTGGAGTTCGTGGACGTGAGCTTCGGCTACGACGCCTCGCGGCCCGTGCTCGAGCACATCCAGTTCACGGCCGAGCCGGGCGAGACCATCGCGGTGGTGGGTCTGACCGGCGCGGGCAAGACCACGCTCGTGAGCCTCATCACGCGCTTTTACGATCCCACGGCGGGCGAGGTGCGCGTGGATGGGCACTCGTTGCGCGACTACACGGTGCGCTCGCTGCGCGAGCAGGTCGCGATCGTGTTGCAGGATCCGCTGCTCCTGTCCGGCAGCGTGGCCGACAACATTCGCTACGGGCGCCTCGATGCCACGGACGCCGAGGTCGAGGCCGCGGCCCGCGCCGCGTATGCGCACGACTTCATCATGCGTCTGCCGCAGGGCTACGCCACGCAGCTCGGCGACGACGGCACGCAGCTCAGCGGCGGTGAGCGGCAGCGCGTCTCGATCGCGCGCGCGCTGCTCCGCAACGCCCCGCTCTTGATCCTGGACGAGCCCACCTCGGCCCTCGATGCCCGCGCGGAGGCCCACATCTTCGAGGCCCTGTCCGAGCTCATGAAGAACCGCACCACGTTCGTGATCGCGCACCGCTTGTCGACCGTGCGGCGCGCGCACAAGATCCTGGTGCTCGATGGCGGCCGCGTCGCCGGCATCGGCAACCACGAACAGAACCTCGCGACGGTCCCGCTGTACCGGGAGCTGTGCGAGCGATTGGCGGTGTAGACCATGCCTGAGCCAAGCCCCCTGACACTCCCCGCGAACGTGCGCATCGGCCCTGACAGCGTGCTCACCGGTTCTGAGACCTTCCGGCGCTTCTTCGCGAAGCGAGATCCTGCCGTGGAGATCGGGTCGCACTGTCACCTGGAAGACGTGCAGCTCGCGCTGGGGCCGAACGCGCATGTTCGGGTGGGCGATCACGTGTTCGCGTCGCACATGCTCGTGCTGTGCGAGGAGGCGATCAGCATCGGTGATCGCGTGTTCTTCAGCTTCAACGTGGTGCTCGCGGACACGGACTTTCACCCGCTCGACCCTGCGCTGCGCGTCGCAGACGCGATCGCCATCTCGCCCGTGGCGCAGGGCCGCAAGCGCCCGCCGATCGCCACGGCGCCGCTGCGCATCGACGACGACGTCTGGATCGGCCCGAACGTGACGATCCTGAAGGGCGTGCACGTGGGCGCGGGCGCGTTCATCGAGCCTGGAGCGCTCGTCACGCGCGACGTGCCTCCGCGTGCGCGCATGCTGGGCAACCCGGCGCAGATCGTGGGCGAGGTGTAAGGTGGCGCTCCCCGCAAACAGACGGCTGCCGAACGACTGGTACGACGGCGTGGTGCCTGCGTTCGTCGAGGTCCACGCCGAGGCGCACATCGAGACCAGCTTCAGCTTCAGCGCCTGCCGCTGTGAGCGGCAGACCGCGATCCGCCTCGCGCGCGGCGTGCACCTGTACTCGAACACGCTGTTCGACGTGGGACCCCAGGGTGAAGTGGACATCGGCGAGTGCGCCATGCTCAACGGCGCGCGCTTGATCTGCGAGTCGCGCATCTCGATCGGCGCCTACGCGGCGATCAGCTGGAACGTGATCTTCATGGACTGCTACCGCTTGCCGTACGATCCCGCGGCGCGGCGCTCGCTGCTGCTGGCTGCAGGCCACAGCCAGCCGATCGTCGACCCGCGCGAGCCGGCGCGGCCGATCACGTTGCACGACAACGTTTGGATCGGCTTCGATGTCTGCATCTTGCCCGGCGTGACCATCGGAGAAGGCTCGGTGGTCGGCGCGCGCTCGGTGGTGACGAGCGACGTGCCGGCGTACACCGTGGTCGCCGGCAATCCGGCGCGGGTCGTCCGCGCGCTACCCCAGCCCGGAGCGCCGAGCGCATGAGCAAGAGCCAGCAGCGGGGCAAGGCGATCGTGAGCGGGATCTTGTTCTGGTACCCGCTCGCCGGTGTCACCTACCAGTTTCTGCACTACCTGCGCGGGCTGCAACAGCTGGGCTGGGACGTGTATTACATCGAGGATTCGGCGCGCTGGGTCTACGATCCACGCGCGCGTCAGATTACAGGCGATGCGAGCGGCAACGTGGGCCAGGTCGCGCCTGCGCTCGCCGCTCACGGCTTCGAAGGCAAGTGGGCGTTTCGCGGCGCGTACCCGGGCGGCCAGTGCTACGGCATGAGCGAGGCGCAGATCCTGCAGCTGTACCGCGACGCCGACGTACTCTTGAACGTGACGGGCGCCCAGGAGCTACGCGAGGAGCACCTGCGCATCCCGCGCCGGCTGTACGTGGAGAGCGATCCGTTCGGCTCGCAGGTCAAGCTGCACAACGGAGACCCCGTGCTGCGCGCGCTCGTCGACGCGCACGACACCTGGTTCACGTTCGGCGAGAACCTGGGGCAGCCCGACTGCGACACGCCGCTCGATCGGCGCTGGCTGCCCACGCGTCAGCCCGTGGCGATCGAGCTGTGGGAGCCAGCGGACATCGGCAGCGCCGCTTCGGCGTATCGCACGATCACGACCTGGCACAACGACGGCAAGGCGGTCAGCTACCGCGGCGAGACCTATCACTGGACGAAGGACCGCGAGTTCCTGCACTACCTCGAGCTGCCCGCGCTGCGCCAAGGGGCGGCGTTCGAGCTGGCCACGGACGCCGACGCCGCAGCGCGCGCGCTGCTCGAGGGGCGCGGTTTTCGCGTGTGCGACGCGCTCGGCGTCTCGAGTGACGTCGACGCGTACCGCGACTACCTGCGCAACTCGCGCGCGGAGTTCACCGTCGCGCGCGATCAATACGTGCGCCCGAACACCGGCTGGTTCAGCGATCGCAGCGCGAGCTATCTCGCCGCGGGGCGGCCGGTCATCACGCAAGAGACTGGGTTTTCGAAGACGCTGCCCACGGGGCGTGGCCTCTTTGGCTTTCGCAACATGGACGACGTGCTCGCGGCGGTGGACGCCATCGAGTCGGACTACGCCGGCCACTGCCGCGCCGCGCTCGAGATCGCGCGCGAGTGCTTCGCTGCCGACAAGGTGCTCTCGAGCCTGTTGGAGCGCGCCGGGCTATGACGCTGCTGCGCGTGGGGCTGATCGGCCCGGTCGCGACCACCATCCCGGCGCCGAAGAACGGCTCGGTGGAGCTCGTCACGTCGCTCCTGTGCGACGGCCTGGTCGAGCGCGGCCACGACGTCACCTTGTTCAGCGTGGGCCAGACGCAGACGCGGGCGAAGCTGCACGCCGAGTTCGAGCAGGGCTACTGGCAAGACCCGCACGGCATGTGGCCGTGGGAGATGTACGAGCTGTACAACGTGGCTGCGGCGTTCGAGCGTCACCGCGAGTTCGACGTCATCCACTATCAGGGCGCGTATTTCCCGATGAGCGCCGCGTTCTCGCGCCTCTGCCCCTTGCCCGTGGTGCAGACCATCCACCACCAGCCGGTCGCGGGGGAGCTGCAGCTGTTTCGCAAGTATCCGGACACGCATTACGTCGTGCTCTCGGACTATCAGGCGAGCGCGATGACGGGCCTGTCGAGCGTGACCACGGTCAGGCACGGGCTCGACACGCACAACTTCCCGCTCGGCACGCAGGCCGAGGACTTTCTGCTGTTTTTGGGCCGCTTCACGCCGGGCAAGGGCGTGCTCGAAGCGATCGAGGTCGCGCGTCGCACGGGCACGCGGCTGCTGTTGGCGGCGCCCGAGTCGGACTACTATCGCAGCAGCATCGCACCGCACGTCGATGGCCGGCTCGTGCAGTACCTCGGCGAGCTGGACTTCGCGGCCAAGACGGACCTCTTGCGCCGCGCGCGCGCGCTCCTGTACCCCGTGCAAGAGGGTGAGCCCTTTGGCCTGGTGCTCGTGGAGGCCATGGCGTCCGGCACGCCGGTCGCAGCGCTGCGGCGCGGGGCGGTGCCGGAGATCGTGCGGGACGGCGTCGCGGGCGGTGTGTTCGACAGCGTGGAGGAGCTGATCGCAGGCTTGCCGCGGGTGTATGCTCTGGACCGGCACGTCGTACGCGCGCACGCGGTCGAGCACTTCGACGCGCGGCGCATGGTGGACGACTACGAACGTCTTTACCGAAAGCTGGTGCAGCGATGAGCGAAACCAAAAACGTGCTGGCGATCTTCGCGCATCCCGATGACGAAGTGCTGTGCGGCGCGGGCACGCTCGCGCTGTGCGCGCAGCGCGGCGATCGGGTGAGCTTGCTGTGCGCGACGCGCGGAGAGTACGGTCCGATCTCGAACGAGGCGCTGGCCACGCGCGCCAACCTGGCCGAGGTCCGCGAGCGCGAGCTGCGGCAGAGCTGCGCCGCGCTCGGCATCGCGGCCCTGGAGTTTCTCGACCTGCCGGACGCGGGCGTCTCCTGGGCGGCGTACGAGCACCACACCCTGCACAAGCTGGTGCACGTGATCCGGCGCGAGCGGCCGGCCATGTTGATCAGCTTCGGCCCGGATGGGATCTACGGTCACCCGGACCACGTCGCGATGAGTGAGCTCGCGACCGAGGCTCGGCGCGCGGCGGCCGACGCCGGGTTCGCGCTGCCGGATGCCCGGGACCTGCCGCCCTACCAGATCCCGCGGCACTTCTTTCCCGTGTGGACTGCTCGCCACGTCCAGCAGCTCCTGGCGGCGTTGGCAGAAGCCGGCACGCCGGGTCAGCTGTGGTCGCTGCAGCCCGAGCAGTTCCCCGCGCTCGACAGCGTGATCACGGCGGAGGTCGACGTCCGCTCCGTGCTGGACAAGAAGCTCGCGGCGATCCACTGCCACCGCACCCAGCTCGCCCGCGACAACGCCCTCGCCCTTCTCAGCGGCGCGCTGGCCGAGCGCCACCTGGGCCACGAATACTTCCACTGCGCAGACAAGCTCGGCGGCACCCCACTCGAGCACTAACTGCGGCGCGCCAGGGTTGAACCGCGGCGCGGTTAAGCGCAGGATCGGTCCTGGACATGGACACCGGTCTTCGCACCTCGACCCCGCCTCTGCGCGGGCGATCTGGATCGCTCGTGCGGCGCTGGCGTCTGTGGTGCGCTCGGCTGTGCGTGGGGCTCGTCGTCGGGCTGGCCGTGCCGGGCACGGCGGACCTGGTGCGCGATGTGGTCGCGCTGCTCGCGGGCGCCGAGTGTTGCGACGGGCCGTGCGAAGAGGACTCCGGCCGCGGCTGCGCTGGCACCTGCTTGCACTGCAGCTGCTGCGTGCATCCGAGCGCCGTGCTGCTGGGCGCGCTGCGGGTGCCCGCGCTGCTGTTTGGCGAGGCGCTGACGTTCAGCTCGCGCTTCGAGACCGTGCTCGCCGCCGGGTACCGCGCTCCACCATTCCGGCCACCGGTGGGCTGATGCGCCCCGCAATCGCGTGAGCCGCTGCCGCTGTGGGCGGCACGGCTCCGTTCGGGCATGCGTGCTCCTTGTCACAGGGGCCTCGGCTGCACGCGCTCGGCTCGGTCTGGGAGTGACATCATGTCTCGGTATCATCGGGCGCTTCCCGCTCGCTGCAGCGGGCTGCGACCCGCGAAAGTCCTCGTCGGCGTCTTACGCAACACGCTGGCCCGCGCTCGACCTCCCGCCGTCGAGGAGCAGCCGACGTGCGCCCGCAACCTCGATGCCGTAACGCGCGGCAGTCCGCGCCGCCCGACACAGGCGGCCGCTCGCGCCTCGAAGGCCCCGCGCACGTGGAAAGCCGTGCTCGCACTCGCCTGTCTGCTCCACCTCCCGCAGCTAGCAGCTGCAGAGGCGAGCGAGCGCGACGTCTCGCTCGAGGAGCTGCTCGCCTACGCCGACACGCACGCGCCCGCGCTGCAGCTCGCGGCGCGACGTCGCGGCTACGCAGAGGCTGCGCGCGCGGATGCGGCCCCGTGGCTGCGCGACAATCCGAGCCTGGAGCTCGGAGCGGGACCCCGCTTCGATCGCGCGGAGGGCCGCGACTACGACCTGTTCGCTTCGCTCTCCCAGCCTGTGGAGATCGCGGGCGAGCGAGGTCTGCGGCTCACAGCGGCGGCGCGCGCCGGCGAGCGGCTCGACGCCGAGACGGCCGCCGTCCGCTGGGAGCTGCGGCGGGCACTGGGTGTGCTGTATCGCACGGCGGTCGTGGCGCGCGAGCGCGTGTCGATCGCGCAGCACCTCGAGGGCTTCGCGCAGCAGATGTTGGAGATCGCGCGGCGCAGGCTCGCTGCGGGCGACGCCTCCGCGATCGACGTGCGCGTGGCGGAGACCGATCTGGCGCAGCTGCAGCAGGCGCGCGTCAGCGCGCAGCAAGAGCTGCGCATGGCGCGCATCGGGCTCGCCGAGGTGAGCGGCTGGCCGATCGAGTCGCCGCCGGGTGTGGCTGCCGCGCTGACGCCGCCTGCGCCCGTACCCGCGCTCGGCAGCCTGCTCGAGGCGGCGCGCGTCGCCCATCCCGAGCTGCGGGTGCGCCGCGCCGCGCTCACGGAGGCGCGGGCGCGCGTGAAGCTCGCCGATCGCGAGGCGTGGCCGGCCCCGAGCATCGGCGTGCAGTTCGCGCGCGAGGGCTCGGCCGGCAGCCCCGCGAACTACATCCTGCTCGGCCGGCTCGGGATTGCGCTGCCGTTCTGGCAGCAGAACCAGGGCGAGCGCGCGCGCAGCCGCGTCGATGCGGAGGTGGCACAGGCCGACGCGCAGCTGCACGCGCGCGCGATCCGGGCGCGCATCGCCCGCGCGCACGCCGAGCTATCGGGCGCGGCGGAGCGCCTGGCCCTGTACACCACCAGCGTGGCCCCGCAGCTCGAGGACAGCCTGAGCCTCCTGCGTCGCGGCTTCGAGGCCGGTGAGCTGCCGCTCCTCGAGGTGGCCGTGGCGCGCGAGCGTTTCTGGGCGGCGCAGCGCGACGCGCTCAGCGCGTACACCGATTACTACCGCGCGCTCGTAGAGCTGGAGTACGCGCTGGGCACGCCGCTACCAGCGGCCGCGCAGTCGGGAGGTGCGCCATGATGCGTGGCAAGAAGCTGAGGGTGCGGCGCCTCATGGACCCCGCAGGGATTTCCGGGAGTGGAGAGCCGCGGGTTTTGATCGAATCCGTTTGCGCTTCCGGACGTGGGGAGTTGCGGCCGCGCGTGTCGCTCGCTCGCGCTGCTCACTGCGGCGCGTCGGCGGCCGGCGGCTTCAGCGAGTCTGTCTGCGTTTTGGGGAGTGGGGAGCTGCGGGCCCGCGCGTCGCTCGCTCGCGCCGCTCGCGGCGGCGTTTCGCCCGCTCGCAGCCTCGTGATGCTCTGCATTCTCGCGCAGCTCACAGCGGCGTGCACTCCGCGTGAGGCGGAGCCCCATGCACACGAGGAGCACGCCGAGCACGCCGCGCCCGGTGAGACACGGGGCGAGCACGTGCCGAACCTGGTGCGCGTCGAGCACGGCATGCTGCGCGATCTACGCGTGACCATCCAGCCCGCGGAGTCGCGGCCCGCCGGCGACACGGTCACCGTGCTCGGCGAGCTGCGCGTGAACGAGGACGCCTACGCCGAGATCGGGACCTCGATCACGGCGCGCGTGTCGCGTGTGCTCGCCGCGCCCGGCGATGTCGTGAAGGAGGGCCAGCCGCTGGTCGAGCTCGACAGCCCCGAGGTGGGCCGTGCGCGCGCGACGCTCTCGACCTCGGGCGCGCGGCTCGAGCTCGCGCGGCGCACCATCGAGCGGCGCCGCGGCCTGGCCGCCGATCAGATCATCCCACAGCGCGAGCTGCACGCCGCCGAGGCCGAGCTCGCGCAGTGGGAAGCGGAGCGGCGCGCGGCGCATGAGTCGCTCGCCGCGCTGGGCGCGGAGCGCGGCAGCGGCTCGCGCTTCGTGCTGAGCGCCCCGCTCGCTGGCACCGTGATCGATCGCACGGTGCTGCGCGGGCGCCTGGTCGATGCCGAGCAGCCGCTGTTCAGCGTCGGCGATCTGTCGAAGTTGTGGCTCGTGGTGCACGCGTTCGAGCGCGATGCGCTGCGCATGCACACGGGCGCGACCGCGCGCGTGAGCTTCCCCGCCCTGCCCGGACAGAGCGCGAGCGGCGCGGTCACGCTCATCGGTAGCCGCGTCGATCCCGTATCTCGCACCGTCGACGTGCGCATCGAGCTCGACAACCCGCGCGGCGTCCTGCGCCCCGGCATGTCGGCGTCCGCGCTCGTGCCGCTCGGAGATGCAGCCGAGACGGTCGTGGCCGTGCCCGTGCAGGCGCTGCAGCGTCAACCGGACGGCTGGTGTGTGTTCGTACCGCGCGAGGCCGAAGGTGAGTTCGAGCTGCGGGCGGTGGGGCGCGGCCGCGATCTCGGCCCCGAGGTCGAGGTGCTATCCGGCTTACGCGCGGGCGAGCGCGTGGTGGTCGACGGTGCGTTCCTGCTGAAGGCCGAGGCCGACAAGGCTCGCGGCGGCGGCGACGGCGAGCATCACCACCACTGAGGAGCCGACTATGATCGAACGCATCATCCGGGCCTCCTCGGCCAAACCGCTCGTCGCGCTCGTGCTCGCGCTCGGCACCGCGCTGCTCGGGCTCGCGGCGTTTCAGGACCTGCGGCGCGACGTCTTCCCCGATCTGTCCGCCCCCATCTTCAACGTGATCGTCCAGAACGCGTCGATGGGCGCGGAGGAGCTCGAGACCTCGATCGCGATCCCGCTCGAGACGGCGCTCGCCGGCTTGCCCGGCACGCGCCGCATCCGCTCCGTCAATCAGCTCGGCGTGACGCAGGTGACGATCGAGTTCGAGCCAGACTCGGACTACTACCGCTCGCGTCAGTTCGTCGCGGAGCGCATGCAGCAGGTCGCCTCTGCGCTGCCGCCCGGCACCGAGCCGCCGCTGCTCTCGAGCTTGACCGGGCGGCTGAACGAGGTGATCGAGCTCACCCTCGAGAGCAAGTCCGGCAGCGCGGACCTGATGACCCTGCGCGACTTCGCGGAGTTCGAGGTGCGCAACCGGCTCCTCGCGGTGCCCGGCGTGGCGGCGGTCGAGCGCCTCGGTGGCTATCTGCGCCAGTTCCAGGTGCAGCTCGATCCCGACCGCATGGTGGCGCGCGGCGTCTCGCTGAACGAGGTGCTGCACGGGCTCGAGGGCTCGAACCTGAACGCGTCCGGCGGCATCGTGACGCAGGGGCCGATGGAGTGGAACGTGCGCGCGGTCGGCCGCGTGAACGACGTGGGCGAAGTGGGTGCAGTCGTCGTGAGCATGCGGGGCTCGACGCCGGTGCTGCTCGCGGACATCGCGGACGTGCGAGAGGCGCCCGCCGTGCGCCGCGGCATCGCACATCGCCTGGACGGCGAGATCGTGAGCTGCCGCATCGTGAAGCAATTCGGCGCGGACACGGTACAGGTCGCGCAAGCCGTGCGCGCCGCGCTGCCCGAGCTGCAGCGCAGCCTGCCGAGCGGTGTGGCGTTGCGCGTGGCGTACGATCAGTCGGATCTCGTACGCTCCTCGCTCGGCGGTGTGGGCCGCGCGGTGCTGATCGGCGCGGGCTTCGTGATCATCGTGTTGTTCGTGCTGCTCGGCGATCTACGCGCCGCGCTGCTCGTCACGCTCACGATCCCGTTGTCGATCGCGATCGCGGGCCTGCTCTTGAAGCAGGCCGCGATCGGGCTCAACACCATGACGCTCGGCGGGCTCGCGATCGCCGTCGGCTTGCTCGTGGATGCGTCGATCATCGTGGTCGAGAACGTGGCGCACCGCATCCAGGGCGCGCACAGCCCTGCGGAGCGCAAGCGCTCAGCGCTCGCCGCGGCCGTGGAGGTCGGCCGGCCGATCGCGTTCGCCACGGCGATCGTGATCGCGGTGTTCGTGCCGCTGTTCGGCATGAGCGGCATCGAGGGGCGCATGTACGGGCCGCTCGCAGCGGCCGTGATCGCGTCCATGCTCGCGGCGCTGGGGCTCGCGTTGACGCTGACGCCAGTCGCGTCCGGTTTGATCCTGCGGCCGCACGCTGCGGGGGCTCCGGACGACGTGTGGATCATCCGCCAGCTCAAGCGCGTGTACGCGCCAGCGCTCGACTTCTGCATGCAGCACGCGGTGCTCGTGCGTGTGCTGTCGCTGCTGATCACGGTGCCCGCCGTGGTGATCGGCCTGCGCGTGGGCACCGACTTCATGCCCGAGCTCGACGAAGGCGCGCTGCTGCTGCAGACCGTGTTGCCTGCCGAGGCGTCGCTCGATCAGGTCGATCGTCTGAACCACCGCGTGGAGGACGTGCTGCGCACGTTCCCCGAGGTCGAGGACGTGGTGCGCCGCACCGGCCGCTCCGAGCGCACCGAAGATCCGATGCCGCACACCGTCTCGGACGTGCTCGTCGTGCTGCGGCCGGAGCGCTCGCGCTCGAACGAAGCGCTCAGTGAGGCCATGCGCAAGCGGATAGCGAGTGTGCCTGGCGTGAGCGTATTGTTCACCACGCCGCTCGGCATGCGCATCGACGAGGGCCTCGGCGGCACGCCGGCCGATCTGTCGATCCGCGTGTTCGGTCCAGATCTCGAGCAGCTGGCGCAACACGCGGAGCGCGTACGCCAGCTGGCGTCGCAGGTGCGCGGGCTCGAGGACCTGCGCGTGGAGCAGGTCAGCGGCTTGCCGCAGCTGCGCATCGCGGTCGATCGCCCTGCGCTGGCGCGCGTCGGCCTCACGCCGGGTGACGTGATCCGCGCGGTGCGCATCGGCATGGTCGGCGAGGAGCTGAGCGAGGTGTGGCGCGGCCAGCGACGCTTCGATCTGATCGTGCGCTTGCAAGACGATCGGCGCGACGATGCGAACGCGATTCGCACCCTGCTCATCGATGGCCACGACGGCACGCGCGTGCCGCTGAGCCAGGTGGCGCGCGTGGAGCAGACGTTTGGGCCGGGCGCGATCCGGCGCGAGGCGAGCAGCCGGCGCGTGGCCGTGGAAGCGAGCGTGGTGGGCCGCGACCTCGGCAGCACGGCCGCGGAGCTGCGCGAAAAGCTCGATCGCGAGCTGCAGCTGCCGACCGGCTACTTCGTCGACATCGCCGGCCGCGTGGAGAACCAGGCGCGCGCCGCGCGCTCGCTCGCGTTCGCGATCGGCGTCGCGGTGGTCGCGGTGTTCCTACTGCTGTACCTCGCGCTTGGCTCGACCTTGGATACGCTGGTGATCCTGGCGACCCTGCCGGACGCATTCGTCGGCGGCATCCTGGCCCTGTGGATCGCGGGCGAGACCTGGAACGTGTCGTCGCTCGTTGGCTTGATCGGCCTGTTCGGCATCGCGGTCCAGAACGGTCTCGTGCTCGTCACCCAAACGCGCGCGCTGCTCGCGACGGGCAAGCCGTTCGACGAAGCCTTGCGTGAAGCCTGCATCGGCCGCGTGCGCCCGAAGGTGATGACCGCGGCCACCGCCATCCTCGGCCTCTTGCCGCTACTCGTCCTGCGCCTGCACGGCACGGAGATCGAAAGACCACTCGCCATCGTCATGATCGGCGGGCTCCTCACATCGACGGCGTTCACCTTGCTCGCATTGCCAACCTTCTACGCGCTCGTTCATCATCTGCGCGAGCGCATCAAGGCCTGATCTCGTGGGCGCTCTCAGAAAAGCTGCTACCGTGTGTGCGATGCGACTGGCCTTCATCGGGTGTCTCACGCTGGCGTGTCTCGTCTCGAGCTGCGGCGACAAGGACTGTGAAGAAGCATCCGAGGGCGCGCGCAAGTATCTGCTCGAGCCCGCGCACCAGGCTTGCGCGCAAGACGCCGACTGCGTGGTGATCGACACGGATTGTGCGGAGCTGCGCCTGGGTTTGTGCGGGCAAGTCGCCATGAACCGCGCCACGGCGGAGAGCTCTACGTGGAAGGGCCTGCAGCAAGCGCTGGGAGCTTGCGGAGCGAATTGCGCGCAATGCGCTGCGCTGCTTCTGCCTGAGTGCAATGCGGGCATGTGCATGCGTGCCGAAGAGTGAGAGGTCGTCGAGCATCTCATGAGCAACCCGTTTCATCCGGAGCTGCGCGCGAGCGCGCGCTGGCTGCGGCTGCTGCCGCCGATTCGTGTCATCAAGGTGCTCGATCGCGTGCACGCGAGGCGTCCAGTGCCGGCGCCTCCGCGGCTGGCGGACGTCGACGTGCGCGACCTCAGCTTCGCCGCGCGCGACGGCCAGTCGCTGCGCTTGCGGCTGTACCGGCCTGCAGCGCGCGCGCAAGAGACACCGCTCCTGCTCTGGATTCATGGCGGGGGCCTCGTCATCGGCTCGCCGGAGCAGGATGAAGCCAGCAACCTGAGCATCGTGCGCAAGCTCGGCATCGCGGTCGCGGCCGTGCGGTACCGGCTCGCGCCGGAGTGGCCGTTTCCCACGCCGCTCGAGGATGGCTACAGCGCACTGTCGTTCCTGCACGCGCAGGCGGAGGCGCTCGGGCTCGCGCGCTCGCGCATCGCCGTGGGCGGCGCGAGCGCGGGCGGAGGCTTGGCCGCTGCGCTCACGCAGCTGGCGCACGACCGCGGCGAGCTGCCGATCGCGTTTCAGCTGCTCATCTACCCGATGCTCGACGATCGCAGCGCAATGCGCGCCGACATCGATCGCAGCCAGCTGCGCATGTGGAGCCAGCGCGACAACGTCTACGGTTGGAGCGCGTATCTCGGCCACGCGCCGGGGCAACCGGAGCTCAGGCCGTACGCGGTCCCGGCGCGCCGCGCTGCGTTCGAAGGTTTGCCGCCCGCATGGCTCGGCGTGGGCAGCTGCGATCTCTTCCACGACGAGGGCGTCGCGTACGCGGCGCAGCTCACGGCGGCAGGCGTGGCGTGCGAGCTGCACGTGGTGCCCGGCGCTTATCACGCCTTCGACCTGGCCGCGCGCGCCGCCGTCGTGCGGACCTTCCGCGCGAGCTACCTCGCCGCCCTGCAGCGCGCCCTCTACGACGCCACGTAGCCGAGCGGCAGCGCGGTGGTCTCCACGACACGGCGCATCACGAAGCTGGAGTGCACGCCGGTGACGCCCTCGATGCGCGTGATCGTGTCGAGCAGCAAGGTCTGATAGTGCTCCATGTCCGGCACCGTCACGACCAACAGATAGTCCGCCTGTTGGCCCGTGATCAGATAACAGGTCTGCACTTCCGGGCAGCGCTTGACGATCTCTTCGAAGTTCGTGAAGCGCTCGGGCGTGTGGCGATCCATCGCGATCTGGATCAGGGCGGTGAGCGTCAGCCCGAGCTGCTTGCGGTCGAGCAGCGCGACGCGGCGCTGGATGATCCCGGCGTCCTCGAGCGCCTTCACGCGCCGCAGGCAGGGCGATGCCGACAGGCCCACACGTTCGGCGAGCTCCTGGTTGGTGATGCTCGCATCTCGCTGCAGCTCCTCCAGAATGCGGCGGTCCAGCTCGTCGAGTCGGTACAGGGGCGTCTTGGCCGTGGTGTCGGGGGGCATGGCGAGCAATTTTCTAGCGCACAGCAGGCGTAGGCGCGAGAAAGAATGCCCAAGCGCTCGCAAATGATAGGACTTCGCAAGCCCATTGCGCCTCGGATGCGCTAGTTTATGTCCATCTGAGGAACTCACATGGCCTACGACTACCGCAAGTACAGTCCGTTCCCCCCCATCCACCGTCCCCAGCGCCGCTGGCCCGACCGTGTGATCACCCAGGCGCCCAGCTGGTGCGCCGTGGATCTGCGGGATGGCAACCAGGCTCTGGTGCGGCCCATGTCCGTGCTGCAAAAGCGGCGCTTGTTCGAGCTGCTCGTCGAGATCGGCGTGAAGGAGATCGAGGTGGGCTTTCCCTCGGCCTCGCAGCCGGACTTCGACTTCACGCGCGCCATCCTGGAGGAAGGTCTCGTCCCGGATGACGTGACGATCCAGGTGCTCACCCAGGCCCGCAAGGAGCTCATCGAGCGCACCTTCGAGGCGCTCAAGGGCGTGAAGCGCGCGGTCGTGCACCTCTACAACTCGACCTCCACCGTGCAGCGCGACTACGTGTTCCAGCTGCCGCGCGAGGGCATCCGCGCCATCGCAGTGCAGGGCGCGGAATGGATCAAAGAGTGCGCCGCCAAGTATCCGGAGACGGAGTGGTGGTTCGAGTACTCGCCCGAGAGCTTCACCGGCACCGAGCTCGACTTCGCGGCCGAGGTGGTGAACGCGGTGATCGACGTGTGGCGCCCCGATCAGGGCCAGCACGTGATCATCAATCTCCCGTCCACCGTGGAGATGAGCACGCCGAACGTGTACGCGGACATGATCGAGTGGATGCACGACAACATCAAGCACCGCGACAAGATCCGCCTCAGCGTGCACACGCACAACGATCGCGGCTGCGGCGTGGCCGCGGCGGAGCTGGCGGTCATGGCGGGCGCCGATCGCGTCGAAGGCACGTTGCTCGGCAACGGTGAGCGCACGGGCAACATGGACATGGTGACCATGGCCATGAACCTGTACTCGCAGGGCGTCGACCCCAAGCTCGACCTGTCGAACATGCGCCGCATCATCGAGACCGTGGAGTTCTGCACGGACATCGAGACGCACCCGCGCCATCCTTGGGCCGGCGAGCTGGTGTACACCGCGTTCAGCGGCAGTCACCAGGACGCGATCCGCAAGTCGCTCGCGAAGCAGACCTCGGAGCAGCCGTGGCACGTGGCGTACCTGCCGATCGACCCGGCCGATCTCGGTCGCCGCTACGAAGAGGTGATCCGCATCAACAGCCAGTCGGGCAAGGGCGGCGTCCTGTACGTGCTCGAGCGCGACTTCGGCATCACGCTGCCGCGCTGGCTGCAGATCGCGTTCTCCAAGGTCGTGCAGACCGAGGCGGAGCGCACGGGCAACGAGGTCGAAGGTGGCGCGGTGCGCGCGCTGTTCGACGAGGCGTACGTCAAGTCCGCAGACGACCTGCAGCTCGGCGACTACCAGGTCACGCGCGTGGGTGACCGCGTGCGCGTGCAGGGGTCCGTGTCCGGCAAGCCCGTGCAGGGCGAAGGCAACGGCGTGGTCGAGGCCTTCATGCAGGGCATCAACGCCTCCCACGGTGTCACGGCCGTCGTCGAAGCCTTCGACGAGTTCGCGCTCGCGGAGGGCGCCACCGCACCGGCCATGGCGTGTGTACGCCTCGGCCTGGGCAGCCAGGCCGTCGTGGGCGTAGCGTTCGCCGAAGACACCACGGGCGCCGCGCTTCAAGCCGTGCTCAACGCGCTCGCCCGCACCCGGGCGCTGTCCGGCCAAAGCATCGCGGCCGAGTGACAGCGCAGCTCTGCAGCTGGTAGCAGCATCCGCCGCTGCCAGCTGCAGGCATCACTCAGGTTGCTTGGGGTAGACGCTCAGGACGTCGTTGGCGAGGTAGCGGATGCGCGTGGCGCTTTGGCTGTCGTCGTCGCCGTCCTGGCTGGCCGCGAGGATCTGCAGCAGCGCGTGGTGCGAGCGGCGCAGCTGAGCGATGAGCCAGCGGAAGTCTTGGCCGAGCTCGCCGGTCTTGGTCTCGTAGATGCGTTCGAGCTCCCGCAAGCGCCACTCGGTGCGCACGAGACCCGATGGAAGTTGACCGAGGCCCGCGCAATCCACACACGTGAGCGGCCCCTGCTCACTCGCCGTCACGCCTTCGCCCTGACATGTCGTGCACTGTTCGCTGGTCATGCGGCACCCGTAGCCGATGGCACGACGCGCCACAAGACCCCGACGGGTAGGGCGTGCTGGCGCTCAGGGAGCGCACTCGCCCATGGCGAGCGAGCGCGGGCGGTTCGACGTCTTCATGATGCTGTCCGGCAAGCTCAATGCGACCTCTTTGCCCCAGCCCTCGAGCGAGTCGAAGGCGAACGTCGAGGTCATGTCGAACTCTCCGCACTCGCTGTTCCAACGCTTGCTCGGGTCATCGTCGCCCCACGACCAGGCGAGCCAGCCCACGCTCTGCTTCTGGGCCTCGCTGATCAGGGCTTGATATTCGAGCGCCGCGCTGCAGCCCGGCCGCTGTTTGTTCCCGAACGCGCCGACCACGAACGCCAGCTTCGCGGCAGCAAAGTCGCCGTACACCTTCGCGAGGTCGCTCGCCGACATCGGATTGTAGAGATGCGCGGAGAACACCAGGTTGTGGTCCGGATCGGCCTGCAAGAGCGCGGGGCCCTGCGACAGCAGCATGCCGTACTCGCGACCGCATTCAGCGCCGTCGATCATCACCGGCACGTGGATGCCGGCCGTGCGGATCGCCTTCAGCATGGACGTGTACTTGAGCTTGAAGGCGGGCGCGTTGGGCGCGCTCGGCTCGTCGGCCACGTTGATGATCAGGTTCGCCTTGTGGCGATCGATCAGCGCCACGGCTTCGGGGCTCGTCCAGTAGGCCTCGATCTCATCGAGCTTGTCGGTCTCCCACTCGCAGGTGGTGTCGCCCATCACGAGGATCGGCAGCATGTGCTGCTTGATGGCTTCGGAGATGGCGGCCTCGGCCTCGGTGATCGCGACGCCGCGCGCCGCGTACCAGAACAAGCGCACGGCATTGGCGCCCGTCTTCGCGATCTCGGCCAGCGCCTTGCCCTGGCGGTCCACATCGAGCGTTGGGTGGTTCACGCCGCGCAGGACCACCCTCTCCCCGCAACGGTCGCGCAAAGTGCCGTCCTGCACGTAATAGGTCTCGCGCGGGCCCGAGCTCGTGTTCTCGCTGGTGTCCGTCGCCGTCTTGTCCGTGGGGGCCGCGCCGCCTCCGCCGCTCGCGGGACCACCCGAGTCCCCGCCCAGGCCACCTGACCCGCCCGAGCCTGCAGCGGTGGCCCCCGCCGCACCCGTGTCTGCGCTGGACTCAGACGTCCATGGTCGCGTGGTGCTGGTGATGCTTCCGGTGCAAGCGGCGCCCAGGAACAGCCCGCCCGCGATCCATGCTCTCCACGACATAGCGGCTCCTACAACGCGCGCCCGGACCGGAGTCGGGTGCGGCGGCCTACGATAGCCGCGAATGACCGCCGTCTGGAAGCGGTGGTATGAAGCGTACTAACCAATCAACGCTGCATGATGCGGGCCAGGAACAGGGCGTGCCGGACCCGCTCGGGGCTCAGGCCCGAATGCTCAGCGATTTCAGCCGTGTTTGGCCGCCGCCCCAGACTCCCAGAAAGGCTACGAATGCTGGTCACGACGGCGCGCAGGCTCGCCTCGCCGCGCAGATCGCTTGCCCCGACCACAGCGCGCCCGGCGTCCTCGAGGCTCTGCAGGAGGGCGTCGACCTCCTCGGTGGATACGGCTCGCACGCCGATCGCGTCACCGATGGCGTCGAGCGAGACCTCACCCGAGCTGGCGCTCTGCTCGAGTAGCTGTGTCAAGACGGTCTGAAGCTCGGCGCGCAGTTGGGCCACACTTGGAGCATAGCTTTTCCTGTGAAGAATGGGGCGAGGTGCCGCGTCGTACTTCCATCCCCGTCCCGCAGGAGGTGCGCTCGTGATCCAGCGCAAGTTGTTCCCCTTCTCAGGGCTTACCGCCAAGGCGGTGAAGCTGACCATCGGCCTGGTCCTGTTGATGCTGTCGAGCGCGTGCTACGCGCGAGCATCGCCCTATTACCGCTCCGGGTATTACGGCGACCCGTACTACTACCGCGCGCCGCCGCCGCCTCGGCACTACCACTACCGCGCGCCGGGCTACCACCACGGTCATGGCTGGCATCATCGCGGTCACCATCACCATCGCCATCACGAGCGCAGGCACCACCGCCACCACGATCACGGCCGTCACCATCATTGACCGGGCGCGCGCGGCTCATCCGTTGCGCGAGCACTCGGCTGGCGCACACGCGCCGAGCCGGGTGCCTTCGTCCGTCATGCGCGGACGGAACGCACGCGAGTGTCGGGACGACTCGTTGGAGCTTGAGGCATCGGTTGGCTGAGCGCGCACTGTGCTCTAGCCGCGGTGCGATCGCAGGGGATGCGATCGCACGCGACGCATGCACGATTCAAACGCCACGACCCAAAAATCAGCCCGCACGAGACGGTGTACGCTGCTCGTGCGGGCCGCTGGGTGAGCGTGACGTCGAGGACGTCAGCTAAGGATTGCGCTCGCGCCGTCGTCCGATGCGCTGGGCTGCGGACCCTGCTTGCGGTCCAGGATCAGCTCGCCGTTTTCGCCGGCGCGCACCACCACTGTGTCACCCGGCAGGTACTTGCCGGCCAGGATCTGCTCCGCGAGCGGGTTCTCGAGCCGCCTCTGGATCACGCGCTTCAGCGGACGTGCGCCGTACGTCGGGTCGTAGCCCAGGTTTCCGAGCGTGTCCTTCGCAGCGTCTTCGATGTCGAACGTGAGGTCGCGCTCCTTGAGCCGCTTCTCGAAGCGCCGCAGCTGGATGTCCACGATGTTCCGCAGCTGCTCGCGGCCGAGCTGGTGGAAGATCACCGTCTCGTCTAGGCGGTTGAGGAACTCCGGGCGGAAGTGCTGGCGGAGGTCGGCCATCACCGCCTCCTGGACCTCGGCGTCGCTCTTCGCGCGCGAGATGTGCGTGCTGCCCACGTTGCTGGTCAGGATGATCACGGTGTTCGTGAAGTCCACCGTTCGGCCCTGCGAGTCGGTGAGGCGGCCGTCATCCAGCACCTGCAGCAGCACGTTCCAGACGTCCGGATGCGCCTTCTCCACCTCATCGAAGAGCACGATGCTGTACGGACGACGCCGCACGGGCTCCGTGAGCTGACCACCCTCCTCGTGACCGACATAGCCCGGAGGCGCGCCGATCAAGCGAGCGACGGTGTGCTTCTCCATGTACTCGCTCATGTCGAGGCGAATCATGGCCGTGTCGTCGTCGAACAAGAACTCGGCGAGCGCGCGCGCCAGCTCCGTCTTGCCGACGCCGGTGGGACCGAGGAACAGGAACGAGCCCACGGGCCGCCCCGGATCACCGAGCCCCGCGCGACTGCGGCGCACGGCGTTCGCCACCGCGACCAGCGCTTCGTCTTGACCGACGACGCGCGTGCGCAGGCGCTTCTCCATCTCGAGCAGCTTGGCTTTCTCGCTCTCGAGCATCTTCGAGACTGGCACGCCCGTCCAGCGGGACACCACGTTCGCGATGTCTTCCTCGGTGACCTCTTCCTTGAGGTACGAGCCGTCCTTCTGGATCACGCGCAGCTTGTCTTGCAGCTCTTGCACGCGCTTCTCGGCGGCGGGGATGTCGCCGTATTGCAGCTTGGCGGCGCCGTCGTAGTCCTGTACGCGGCGCGTGCGCTCGAGGTCGACACGCAGCTGCTCCACCTGCGCCTTGTGCTGGCGAATGGCGGCGATCAGCTCCTTCTCCTGGAGCCACTTGGCGCGCATCTGTGACTTCTTCTCGTTGAGCTCGGACAGCTCGCGCGTGAGCTCGTCCAGGCGCTTGCGGCTGGCGTGATCCGTCTCCTTCTTGAGCGCCTGCTGCTCGATGTTCAGCTGCACCGCCTTGCGCTCCACGATTTCGATCTCGTGGGGCATCGAGTCGATGGCCATCTTGATCTCGGCCGCGGCCTCGTCCATCAAGTCGATGGCCTTGTCCGGCAAGAAGCGGCTCGTGATGTAGCGATCCGAGAGCGTGGCGGAGGCCACGAGCGCGGCGTCCTGGATGCGGATACCGTGGTGCACCTCGTAGCGCTCGCGCAGCCCGCGCAGGATGTTGATCGTGTCCGGCACGCTGGGCTCACCCGCGAACACGGGCTGGAAGCGGCGGGCGAACGCGGCGTCCTTCTCGATGTGCTTGCGGTACTCGTTCAAGGTGGTCGCGCCGATGCAGCGCAGCTCGCCACGGGCGAGCGCAGGCTTGAGCATGTTGCTGGCGTCGAGGGAGCCCTCCGCGCCGCCGGCACCCATGATGGTGTGCAGCTCGTCGATGAAGAGGATGATGCGGCCCTCGGCCGTCTCGATCTCCTTGAGCACGGCCTTCAGGCGGTCTTCGAACTCGCCGCGGAACTTGGTGCCGGCGATGAGCGCGCCGAGGTCGAGGGAGAGCAGCCGCTTGTCGCGCAGGCTGTCCGGCACGTCGCCCTGGGCGATGCGGTGGGCGATGCCCTCAACAATGGCGGTCTTGCCGACACCAGGCTCACCGATGATGACCGGGTTATTCTTGGTGCGGCGCGCGAGCACCTGGATCACGCGGCGGATCTCCTCGTCGCGGCCGATGACCGGGTCGATCTTGCCGCTCGCAGCGGCGGCGGTCACATCGCGCGTGTACTTCTGGAGCGACTGGAACTTGCCCTCGGCATCCGGATCGGTGACGCGCTGCGCACCGCGGACCTCCTTGATCGCCTTGTTCAGGCTATCTTTGTCGATGCCGTTCTCTTTCAGGAGCTTGGTCAGCTCGTCCTTCTGCGCGATGAGCGCGAGCAGGAAGTGCTCGGCGGAGCTGTATTCATCCTTGAGCTCCTCGGTCTCCTTCCACATCTGCGTCAACACGTCGCGCAGCCGCCGCGAAAGTGACGGCTCTGCGCCACCCTGGACGCGCGGAAACGAGTCGATGCGCTTGGCCACCGCCGACTTGAGAGACTCCTTGCCACCCGCCTTCGAGATGATGGCAGGTGCGATGCCGTCGCTCTGTTCGAGCAGTGAGACCAGCATGTGCTCGGGAAGCAGCTCGGGATTGCCCCGCGTCCCCGCAGCGCTCTGAGCGGTCTGCAGCGCCTCCCGTGTTTTGTTCGTCAACCGGTCGAGTCGCATTACTTGTCCCTCCAGGTTTCAAAGTAACCACGCATAGTGGGTGAGCAAGAGACGCTCGCCGCTGCTCACGGCCCATTTCGGCCGGTCCCAGTTACCCCTTGGTAGGCGGTCATCGGTCGCCCCCCACGCAGGTTGCGTAGACCTCCCACGACTTTGCAGTTTTTCCGCCTCCAAGCGCCCGAGCCCGAGCCCGGATCCTGCTCAGTCACCCAAACCGCCCCCGCAAAGCATCCACGCTGTAGAGCGCCAACCCCACCCAGATGAAGCCAAACCCCCAGGCCCGCTCCGGGGTGAACGCCTCGTGGAACACGTACACCCCGAGCACCAGCTGCAAGGTCGGCGACAGATACCCCATCAACCCGACCGTCGCGTAGTTGAGCCGCCGCGCACCGAACGAAAAGAGCCACAACGGCAATGCCGTAAGCACTCCAGCGAACATCAGCAAGCCCAGCTTCGCCGCAGGCAAAGTCGCAAACGCCCCCTGTCCATGCAGCTCCATGTACGCGAGGTACGCCGCTCCCAGCGGCGTAAGCAGCAACGTCTCCGCGCCGAGCCCGACCATCGCCTCCACGGCCACGGTCTTGCGGATCAGCCCGTACAGCCCGAACGACAGCGCGAGCAAACACGCGATCACCGGAAGCGCGCGCGTCTGCCAGGTCATGAACGCCACGCCCAGCGCAGCCGCCAGGACGGCGGCCCATTGCAGCCGGCGCAGGCGCTCGCGCAGAAACACGACCCCGAGCAGCACGTTGAGCAGCGGATTGATGAAGTAGCCGAGGCTCGCCTCCAGCACGCGGCCGTTCGCCACCGACCAGACGTAGAGCAGCCAGTTCACGCTGATCAGCATTGCGCTCGCCAGCAAGCGCGAGCGCGTGTGCGGCTGCCACAGCGCGCGCAGCACCAGCGGCAGCTCAGCGCTGCGCCACAGCCACAGCACCACGAGCACGCAGCACAGCACGAGCCGGTACGCGATCAGCAGCGGCGGCGGCACGGCGCGCAGCTCCCGCAGATACAGCGGAAAGAGGCCCCAGATGCCGGCGCAGGCCAGGAGCGCCCACACGCCATGGCGTGCGCGCTGATCGTGTGCTGGGTCCGACATGCCGCGTCAGAAGGTGCCCTGCACCTGCAGCAGCGCACCTCGCTGCGACGCTAGCGGCAGCACGCGCAGCTGCGTGCTCGCGCCGCGGGCAGGCGGCTCGGGATCGCTCAGCACGTACGCGAGCACCGCGCCCGTGGCGCCCGTCACGGCGACGCCCAGGCCCACGTACGCGAGGATGAAGTCGCGTTGCCCCTGCTCGCAGAGGTCGCCGCAGTCGAGGGGGGGCTGACCGTTCTGCTCGCGCATCACGTTCGTGGCGTCGAGCTTCTCCTTCTCCTTGACCGCGGACAGCTCCGAGAGACCGAAGTAGGTGAACATGCCCAGTCCGACCACGGCTACGCCTCCGAACACGTAGCTCGCCACCGGGATGCTCTTGCCGCCAGAGTCTGCGGGCTCGCTGGCGTACAGGCTCTCGGCGTTCATCGTCACCTGCGGCTTCGGCACCGCCGGTGTGCGGCGCAGCTGCATGCGCACGATGCGGTTCTTCTCGGACTGCCGCACCGTGATGGATTGTTCGCCCGGCGAATGACCCGGCGCCTCGAATCGCAGGACGTAGAGCCCGGGGTCGAGGGGCAGCGCGCGACCATCAGCTTTGTCGGCAATCGCTGCACCATTGGCGGTGACGTGGACGTTCACCAGGTCGACACCCTCGTCGTCACTCACCGCGAACACCACGGATGACAAGCTCTGCTCCACTTCGGACAGCCACCCCGAGCAATCGGCCGCGATCGGCTTCGGGCAGCCTTTCTGCGCGCAGAGCAGCAGCTGCTCGCGCGCCGCCACGAGCGCCCCCCGACGCTGCAGCACCTGCGCTTCCGCATGAGCCGCGACGCAGCGGCTCTGATCGGCCTGGGCCGCGGCGGCTGCCGGCGGCGCTAGCGCGATAAGTAGGCCAAGATATGCGAAATTTCGGAGCAAGCGGCAGGACACGGCGCCCGCAGTCTACACCGATCTCGCGACACGTGGACCTGATCGGGGGCAGTGTCTGCGCAGCCGTCGATGCGGTTGACCCAGTCGGGATGGGATCCTAGGGTTGCGCAGATGTCCGGGAGTGCACCGACGCCGACGGGACGCCACACGGACTTTGGCCTTACAGGGCGCAAAAGCGGGGTCCGCTATGAGGTGCTCGCCGAGATCGGCTCGGGCGGCATGGCCACCGTGCAATTCGGACGTTTGCACGGTCCGCACGGCTTCGTGCGCAGCGTGGCGATCAAACGCCTGCATCCGCAGTTCGCCAAGGACCCCGAGTTCGTAAAGATGTTCATCGACGAGGCGCGGCTGTCTGCGCGCCTCGTGCACGCCAACATCGTGGCGACCCTGGATGTCATCGATGGGCCCGGTGAGCTCGCGCTGGTGATGGACTACGTGCATGGCGAGTCGCTGTGGGACTTGCTCAAGCTGTCGAACCAGTACGGCAAGCAGATCCCCTTGCGCGTGGCCACGGCGCTCGCGGCCGGTGTGCTGCAGGGCTTGCACGCCGCGCACGACGCGCGCGACGAGCTCGGTCGGCCGCTCAACATCGTGCATCGCGACGTGTCGCCGCACAACATCCTCGTCGGCAGTGATGGCATGGCGCGACTCATCGACTTCGGGGTGGCGAAGGCCGTGGGTCGGTTGCGCACGACGCCGAGCGGCGAGATCAAGGGCAAGTTGATCTACATGGCGCCCGAGCAGCTCAGCGGCGCGGACATCGATCGCCGCGCGGACGTGTACGGTGCGGCCGCGGTGTTGTGGGAGACGCTCACGGGTCTCGCGTTGTTCGACGGTCCGAGTGAGTCGAGCATCGTGCACGCGGTGTTGCTCGGCTCGATCGATCGCCCGAGCGAGCACCGCGACGATGTGCCGGAGGCGCTCGATGCGGTCGTGATGCGCGGCCTGTCGCGCAATCCGGACGAGCGCTACGCCACCGCGCGCGAGATGGCGCTCGAGCTCGAGCGCAACGTGGGCATCGCGTCGCAGTCGGAGCTGGCAGACTGGTTGCAGGACTTGGCCGCCTCGCGGCTCGCCGAGCGCTCGCGCCTGATCGCATCGCTGCAGGACGCGGCCAAGGTTGGAGCCGGAAACAACGCCGGCAAGGTCACTGCGGCCGCAGGGCCGAGCACGAAGCCGATGGCCACGCCGACGTCGGGCTCGGTCTTCCGCCGCCGTGAGCCGCAAGCTCCGGGTGGCGCGCTGCGCTTCGGCCTCGCGGTGCTGGCGCTGCTCGTGATCGGCGTGACCTTCTGGTACTTCCGCGTCTCGCAGCGCACGGCGGCAAACGCCCGCCACCCGGCGGGCCCTTCACGCGAGCACGTCACCCCGGAGCCCGCGACGACCACACAAGCCGCCGCGATCGACCCCGCAGCCGCGCTGCCGACCTCCCCGCTGCAGCCGTCAGCGGCAACGATGGAAGCCGACCTCCCGCGAGGCATCGCCCCGCCGGATCTCGAAGAGCTCCCGACCGTGCCGCTACCAGCGGCCAAGGTGGAGCCGGCCCCGGCCGCCACCCAACCGCCGCTCAAAAAACGCGACCGCCCCCCTGCCCCACCAACCACCGCACCGCAGCCATCAGCGGCCCCAGCCACCCGCCCGGACTGCACCCCGTGGTTCTACATAGACGAATCGGGCATCCGCCGCCCGAAGCCCGGCTGTTTGTAGGCACAGAAGCGCTGACCATGAGCACGCAGCACGCGCTGAGGCTCGGTGCTCATGGTCCGCCGGTGCGGTGCGAGGTGGTCCGAGTCCGCCTCGCTGCGTGCGCGACGCTACGCCTTCAGCAGGGCGATCTTCAGCTCTGCGAGTTGGTCTGGGGAGACCGGGCTCGGGGCTCCGGTCATGAGGTCCGTGCCTTTTTGGGTCTTTGGGAAGGCGATGACGTCGCGGATGGCTTCGGATTCGGTGAGGAGCATCGCCAGGCGGTCCATGCCGAGGGCGATGCCGCCGTGCGGCGGGGCGCCCAGGCGCAGGGCCTTCAGCAGGAAGCCGAACTTTTGCTGGGCTTCGTCGTCCGAGATGTCGATCGCCTTGAAGACGCGCGCCTGGACCGCGGGGTCGTGCAGGCGGATCGAGCCGCCGCCGATCTCGAAGCCGTTGAGCACGACGTCGTAGCGGTGGCACAGCACCTTGCCCGGATCGTTTTCGAGCAGCTCGATGCAGGCGTCGTGCGGGCGCGTGAAGGGGTGGTGCGCTGCGGCCCAGCGCTTGCCCGTCTCGTCGCGCTCGAAGAGCGGCGGATCCGTGATCCACAGCAGCTCGAAGCGGCCGGCGCTGCCCGACTCCGGGATCAGGCCGAGCTTCTTGCCGAGGTACAGCCGCAGGTTGGCCATGATGGTGTGGACCTTGTCGGTCGGCCCGAACTGCAAGCAGATGATGTCGCCGTTCTGGACGTTCAGCGCGCGGTTGATGGCCTCGCGCATGGCGTCCGTCACGTTCTTCGCGAGCGGGCTCTGCGTCCAGGCGCCGTTGTCGCCGACCTTCGCGCGCGCCAGGCCCGAGCCGCCCATGCTGCGCACGTATTGCTCGGCCTTGTCGCCGTCGGCGCGCGAGAAGTTGGCGCTCGCCGGGATCACCAGCGCCTTGACGATCTCTTGCGGCAAGTCGCGCCGGTACTCGCCCGAGGTGAACTTCTTCGCGATCGGCTCGAAGAACGGCACGCCACCGCCGCCGTGCTCGATCACGAGCTCGGTCAGATCGGTGTGCTCCAACCCGAAGCGCAGGTCCGGCTTGTCGTTGCCAAAGCGACGCATCGACTCTTCGAAGCGCATGCGGGGGAACTTGCCGCTCGGGTACTTCTCGTGCAGGTCGAGGTTCAAGACCGTCTTGAAGAGCTTGAACAAGAGCCCCTCGATCATCGTGAAGATGTCGTCCTCGTTGACGAAGCTCATCTCCACGTCGATCTGCGTGAACTCGGGCTGGCGATCGAGGCGCATGTCCTCGTCGCGGAAGCACTTCACGATCTGAAAGTAGCGATCGTAGCCACCGACCATGAGCAGCTGCTTGAAGAGCTGCGGGCTCTCCGCGAGCGCGTAAAACGAGCCGTGCTGGTGGCGGGACGGCACGAGGAAGTTGCGCGCGCCGCCGGGCGTGTACTTGAGCAGATACGGCGTCTCGACCTCGAGGAAGCCGTGGTCGCCGAAGTGCTGGCGCGTGACGCGCATGATCTGCGAGCGCGCGATCAAGTTGCGCTGCAGGCTGGGCCGACGCAGATCGAGGTAGCGGTGCTCGAGCCGCTTCTCCTCGCCCGTGTCGATGTTGTCTTCGATGGGGAACGGCGGCGTGTCGCTCTTGTTGAAGACGGTCGCCTCGTGCGCCACGACCTCGATATCACCGGTCGCGATGCGCGGGTTCTTCATGTCGCCGCGGCTGCGGACGGTGGCGTGGATGCCGAGCACCCACTCGCCGCGCGCCGCGTCGCCGAGCTCGAACGCCGCCTTGTCCACCGTCGGATCGAACACGACTTGCACGATCCCCGTGCGATCGCGCAGGTCCACGAAGATGCAGCCGCCGTGATCGCGCCGATTCTGGACCCAGCCGAACAGCACCACGGTCTGGCCGATGTGCTCCGCGCGCAGATCTCCGCACAGGTGAGTTCGCTTGAGTTCGTCGATGAAGCGGGCCATTCGGTCTTTCTCCGGGGACGTATCGGTCTGGGCCGAGTCGTATGGAATCGTGGGGCCCCAATGTCAACACCGGCCCGAACGCGAGACAACCCTCGAGCCGGAGCCCGAGCCCGAGCCCGAGCCCGGAATCCGGTTGGCAACGAGGCATCGAGTCCGACGGGGTTCCGCTGCGCTCGAAGAGCTCGCGCGCATGGCTGAGATCGG
>Ga0190269_10000233_pt1 | contig 29829 bp, 33 predicted proteins | sample Popmic249IS_FD_133749 | JGI IMG/M metagenome (GOLD analysis project Ga0190269, IMG submission 133749) | Populus adjacent soil microbial communities from riparian zone of Blue River, Arizona, USA - 249 IS | ecosystem: Environmental > Terrestrial > Soil > Riparian zone | place: USA: Arizona... | reverse complement strand
CGAGGTACGCCTCGACCTTGGCGATGAGCTGCGCGTCGTGAGCGCGGTTCCTGTCCAGCCAGAAGACGGCCGGGGCTCCGGATGCCCGCGCGCGCCGGACGGCCAGCTTGACCCAGTCGCGGATCGCGACGTCCTTGGTCTGGCAGGCGCGGAAGATGTCGCCGGCCGAGACGGCCTGCTCGAGCAGGACGCCGTCCTTACCGACCAGCCGCACGGTGCCGGTGGTCGGGATCTCGAACGTCTTGTCGTGGCTGCCGTACTCCTCGGCCTTCTGCGCCATCAGCCCGACGTTCGGCACCGAGCCCATCGTGGCCGGGTCGAACGCGCCGTTCACCCGGCAGTCGTCGAGGACCACCTGGTAGACGCCCGCGTAGCTGGAGTCGGGGAGCACCGCGAGCGTGTCGTGCTCCTGGCCGTCCGGGCCCCACATGTGACCGGAGGTGCGGATCATCGCCGGCATCGACGCGTCGACGATGACGTCGGACGGGACGTGCAGGTTCGTGATGCCCTTGTCGGAGTCGACCATCGCCAGCTGCGGACCGGCGGCCAGCTCCGCGTCGAAGGACGCCTTGATCTCCGCGCCCTCGGGCAGCGACTCCAGGCCCTTGAGGATGCCGCCGAGACCGTCGTTCGGGGTGAGACCGGCGGCGGCCAGCGCGGCGCCGTACTTGGCGAACGTCTCCGGGAAGAACGCGCGGACGACGTGGCCGAAGACGATCGGGTCGGAGACCTTCATCATCGTGGCCTTGAGGTGCACGGAGAACAGCACGCCCTCGGCCTTGGCGCGAGCCACCTGAGCGGTGAGGAACTCCCGCAGCGCGGCCACCCGCATCACCGACGCGTCGACGACCTCACCGGCCAGCACCGGGACGGACTCGCGCAGCACGGTCGTGGTGCCGTCGTCGCCGACCAGCTCGATGCGCAGCGTGTCGTCGGACTCCAGGACGACCGACTTCTCGGTGGAGCGGAAGTCGTCGACGCCCATCGTCGCGACGTTCGTCTTCGAGTCCGGGGACCACGTGCCCATCCGGTGCGGGTGCGCCTTGGCGTAGTTCTTCACCGACGCCGGTGCGCGGCGGTCGGAGTTGCCCTCGCGCAGCACCGGGTTGACCGCGGAGCCCTTGACCTTGTCGTACCGGGCGCGGACGTCGCGATCGGAGTCGGACTTCGGCTCGTCCGGGTAGTCCGGCAGCGCGTAACCCAGGCCCTGCAGCTCGGCGATGGCGGCCTTGAGCTGGGGGATCGAGGCGGAGATGTTGGGGAGCTTGATGATGTTGGCCTCGGGCGTCTTGGCCAGCTCGCCCAGCTCGCCGAGGGCGTCGGAGATCCGCTGCTCCTCGGTGAGGTACTCGGGGAAGAGCGCGAGGATGCGCCCGGCCAGCGAGATGTCGCGCAGCTCCACGCCGACGCCGGCCTGGGCCGCGTAGGCCTGGATCACTGGCAGGAACGAGTACGTCGCCAGCGCCGGGGCCTCGTCCGTGTGCGTATAGATGATGGTTGAGTCAGTCACCAGGCGCTCCGCTCCAGATCCACGTCGATTTGTGTACCGCCGCCGGACGCCAGACTAAGCGCCTCCAACCGGACATCCCCGTGTGACCCCGGGATACCCGTGTACGCGAACAGTACACGCGTACTGTATCGCGTCACCGCCACCGACCCCCCGCCGGGCCCGTCGATAGCCTGGACCCCATGCGCACCCTGTACCCGGCCCTGGAGCCGCGCCGGACCGGAATGCTCGACGTCGGCGACGGCCAGTCGGTCTACTGGGAGGAGTGCGGCGCCCCCGAGGGCAAGCCCGTCGTGTTCCTGCACGGCGGGCCCGGCGGTGGCTGCACCCCGGCGCACCGGCGGCTGTTCGACCCCGAGCGGTACCGCATCATCCTCTTCGACCAGCGGGGATGCGGCCGCAGTACGCCGCACGTGGGGGAGCCGGAGGCCGACCTGAGCGCGAACACCACGTGGCACCTGGTCGCCGACATCGAGCGGCTCCGGGAGCACCTGGGCGTCGACCGCTGGCAGGTGTTCGGCGGCTCCTGGGGCTCGACGCTGGCGCTCGCGTACGCCGAGACCCACCCGTCGCGCGTCACCGAGCTCGTGTTACGCGGGATCTTCACGCTCCGCAAGAGCGAGCTCGACTGGTTCTACGAGGGCCCCGCGGCCAACATCGTGCCCGACCTCTGGGAGGCCTACGCCGCCGCCGCGCCGGGGGCGGTGCCCGGCCGGTTCGTCGAGACGTACGCGACGTTGCTCTCCGATCCGGATCCCGCGGTCCACGGCCCCGCCGCGGTGGCCTGGGCGACCTGGGAGGCGAGCAACCTGACGCTGCTGCCGCGTCCGGAGCTGGTCGCGCGCTACCAGGACCCGACGTACGCGACGGCGTTCGCCCGGATCGAGAACCACTACTTCCGGCACGGCGGCTGGCTCACCGAGGGTCAGCTGATCGCCGACGCCGGGCGTCTGGCCGGCATTCCGACCGTGATCGTGCAGGGCCGGTACGACCTGTGCACACCGGCGGTCACCGCGTGGGATCTGCACCGTGCGTTACCGTCGGCGCGGTTCGTCCTGGTCGACGACGCCGGGCACGCATTCGACGAGCCCGGAATCCTCGATGCGCTGATCACGGCGACGGACGACCTCCGGTGAGCGCCGCGGCGCTCACCCCGGCGAGCTGCCGTGAGCAGCCCGGAGCGGCCGTAGCCCGGTCGCGGGCCGCCCGGTCCTCCGGAGCGACGTGTCAGCGTGCGTAGTACTCGCGGGCCGGAGCGCCGCCGAGGCACCCGACGAGCACCACGGCGGCGAGCAGCCGAAGCGAGATCAGCCCCATCGCGCCGCTCCACGGCTCGGCGTCGGCCAGCTGCACGAGCGCCAGCAGGCCCTGCAGAGAGCTGATCAGCAGGGTGAGTAACCAGGCGAACCGCTCGCCGGCCCAGAGCCCGAGACCGACGCCGATGACGAGCACGATCGAGCCGGCGGCCGGGAGCGCGTCCCCCGGATCGTCCGACGTGCTCAGGCGGATCACGGCGCCGACGCCGAGTGCGACGGCGACGAGCCCCAACAGCACGACCGCTACCTTGACGCGCCGCGGCGGCGCGTGGTTCTCCAGCAGAGGCACCTTCACGGCGGCCACCCAACCACATCCGGCATCCGCTGAGGCGCGATCGGTCCACCCTGGAGCACCGCCGACGACCGGTTGGCGAGCGCGGCACCGTTCGCTCCACGTCGGCAGCAGACGATCCTTCGCTCGCAGGCGTGAGTTCGCGATGATGGGCGGATGTCGTCGCAGCGCATACTCGCCCGCGCGTTCCACGAGGACCCGATGTTCACTTTCATCGAGCCGTCGGCGGATCGCCGTCGACGCGTGCTGCCGTGGTTCTTCGGCGCCGCCCTCCGGCTGGGCAACCAGCAGGGCAGGGTGGACACCGATGCCGGCAGGGCGGCGGCGATCTGGTTGCCGCCCGGCCGGACGTCGCTCGGCCCCGGAGCGATGCTGCGCTCGGGCCTGGCGCTCGCGCCGATGCGCCTGGGGCCGGCTGCCTTCGGCCGCTTCGCCCGGCTGACGTCGGCGTTCGAGAAGGCGGCCGCGGAGGTGCACGGAACGACGTTCTGGCATTTGTTCATCCTCGGCGTGGACCCGGCCTTCCAGGGCCGAGGCCTCGGCGCCAGGCTCGTCGCACCGGTACTCGCGGAGGCCGACGCCGCCGGGCACCTGTGTTACCTGGAGACGCTCAGCGCGCGGAACCTCGCGTTCTACCAGCGCCTCGGCTTCACCGTGGCCGGCCACGTCACCCCGTCCGGCCTGCCGGAGTTCTGGATGATGACCCGCGCTCCACGGGAGAGTGGATGAGAACGGACCCGACGACCTGCGGACGGCGGCTGCCGAGAATGCCGGGCCCGGCGTGATCCAGTACTACGACAACAACGAGGACGAGGCCACCACGAGTCGGCCTGGCGAGGCCGTCGAGCACGACGTCGACGTCGACCGCGTCTACGGAATCAACTACGACATGACCGACGAGCAGTGGCGGCGGCTGGACGAGATCTACCGGGCGTTGCCGGGCAGCTCCGCCGAGCTCGGATCGGCGGCGTGGTTCGGGGCCGAGGGTGCTCCATCGGGGTGGCTGGCGGCGTCGGCCGAGCCCTCCGGTCTGCAGGTCTTCGGTCGGCTGCCGGTCGTCGAGTGGCAGCGGTGGTCGGCCGCGTTCCAGACCGCGATCGACGGTGCGGACTTCCCGCGTATCGACTACGGCGACTCGGCCCTGCGCCTTCCGGCCGACCCAGCCCCGTGAGCCCGCCACCCGCATCGGGAACGCGACGCCGGCGCTGATCGTGGCCGCGACGGGCGACACCGCCACCACCTACGAGGGCGGTGCGGTCCTGCACCGCGCCCTCACCGGATCCCGCCTGCTCACGCTACGCGGTGCTGAGGAACACCACCGGAAAAGGTCGGTCGAGAAGAAGGCAGTCACCGCCGCGGCGAGGCGCGACAAGCGGAGGTAATGAGCGGCCGCATCACCTCCGTTCGTTGTCGCCCGTTCGCTGAGCGCTCGCGCGCCATTGGTCGTGTTGCTCTGACGTCCACGGCAAGGTCTAGCGTCCGTGCGGTGAAGTTCGGAGCGATGTACAACACCGCAGCCCAGGGCATGAATCCCGATCGGCTCATCCGGTTCGCGCAGCACGTCGAAGCCTGCGGCTTCGAGTCGCTCTACGTGCCCGAGCACCTGGTGCTCTACCCCGGCGCGACGGTCTCCGGTTACCCGCTGCCGCCGACGATCGAGTGCGCCGACCCGCTCGACCTGCTGGCGTTCGTCGCCGCAGCCACGCACCGGATCCTCTTGGGCACGGCAGTGTTCCTGCTGCCCTACCGGCATCCGGTCGTGGTCGCCAAACGCCTCGCGACGATCGACGCGCTGTCGAAAGGTCGCATGCGGCTGCTCACCGTCGGAGTGGGCTCGCTGCCGGGTGAGGCCGCGGCGGTGGGCGTCGACTTCGCCGGTCGGGGTCGGCGCGCGAACGAGGCGATCGACGCGATGCGGCTGCTGTGGAGCGGCGACGAGCGCGGCGTCAGCTTCGCCGGCGAGTTCTTCGCGTTCGACGACGTGTGCAGCTACCCCAAGCCGTATCAGGCGACCGGGCTGCCGATCCACGTCGGCGGGTCGAGCCCGGCCGCCGCACGCCGGGCCGGGCAGCGCGGTGACGGCTTCTTCCCCGGCGGGGGACTGACCCCGGACGAACGCGCGCTGCGCTGGCAGCAGGCCCGATCGTCGGCCGAAGAAGCCGGCCGCGACCCGGACGCGCTGGAGTACACCCGCTGGGGATCGGTGACGCTGCAACCCGACCAGATCGAGGCCTACGCCGCCCAGGGCGTCACCCGGCTGGTCGTGAACGCGCCGGGAGAAACCGAACAGGAACAGCTCGACGCGCTGGCGCGCTTCTCAGCGCACCACGGCCTCGCCCGGTGACCGTCACCGACCACGACAGGAATCGCTGGTCACACGGGAGGACGCCGTCGGATGCTCACTCGATTCGGCGGGCCGCGGTTGGCACGATCGCAGGGTGAGGTGCTCGACCTCCTGGCCACGGTTCACTACGAGATGCGGGACCTGGTCGGAGCACCACCGCAACCTGACGATCGGCGGTAAGGGCACCGGGGCGGCGACGAGCCTCGCCCAGTACCTCGCACGGGAGCTGTCGCGAAACGTTGAGCGTCACGGCGAGCAGTACCCGGTCGAAGGAGCACTGCTCTCCGACGACCATCTCACCGCCCTGACTTACCGCACCGCCAGCGGGAATTCACTGACGAGCAGCCTCGCGGGCTCGATGTTCCGGCTCCGCTCCTGAAGGTACCGAGCCACCAGCGCCTCGAGCTGCACGGATGGGAATGGTCCGTACACTGCCGCCATGAATCGACTCGCCGAATCGCGATCGGCGGTCGCCTCCCCGATCTGACCGCCGACCGTTTCGCGCGACCCGCGCCACGATGGCCACACCCTTCCGGGGTGGCCGGCCGCGTCACCGCTCCAGTACCGGAATTGCTCACTCGTCGGCTGCCCGTACGCGCCGAGGTCGGCAGCGTGTGAGGCGAAAGCGGAGAAGTGGGCCGCGTGGCGGGCCGGTCGGTCGGTCACGACGCTGGTGTCAGTGTGGGCGGTCAGCGCGCAGGGGACTCCGCTAGGACACGCCGCGGCTCTCGAGTCGGTTCCTCACGTCCCGGGGCACCCGCACCCCGCGCGTGCGCAGATCGGCGGGTCGGAATCAGGGCGTGGGGCGTCGGCGGCCGGTTCGCGGCGGTTCGGCCTGTGGACCGAGCGTCAGGTCAAGTAGCGGGCTACGTGGGCATCGAGGGCGGCCAGCGCCTGCTCGGGCGTGAGGCTCGGCGGTTCGTGCAACAGCTGCATCGTCAGCCCGTCCAGCACGGCGAGCAGGGTGATGGCCTCACGCTGGCTGTCCACGGCGTGCGCGACCGCGCCGGTGCTCTTGCCCTCCTCCAACAGGCCAGCGATGTCGGCGCGGATCTGGAGTGCGGTGGTGCTCTCGGCCTCGCCCAGACGCGGGTTGACCACCGCGCGGGCCGCGAACGCGAGCCACACGCGAGCGTCCACGGCGCGTTCGGCGTCGAGCGGAAGCCATTGGCGGACCACGTCGCGGAGACGGTCGACGACGCTCTCGGCGGGCGCCAGTGCGTCGATGCGGCGCCCCAAACGGTCGGTGACGTGGTTCATCGCCAGCAGCAGCATCTCGTCCTTGGTGCGGCAGTAGTACTGCACCGTGCCGATCGAGACGCCGGCTGCGGTGGCCACCTCTCTGATCGACGCCTGATCGAGCCCGCGTTCCGCCGTGATCGCGAGCACCGCGTCGAGGATGCGCTCCCGGGTTTCCACCGCACCACCTTTCATACGGACGTACTATACGACTGTAATACTGCTCCCACGCCTGCGGAGGAACGCGGAATGCTCTCCAGATACCTTCGGTCACCGGGAATTCTGCTCGCGATGCTGATCCTCGCCGCGACGACCCTGACCTCGGCCCCCGCCACCGCCCAGGACAGAGACGCTCGCTCGCACGCACCGGGCACGCTCGTGAGCGAACGCCTCGTCGGGCTGCCGGAGCCGTTACACAGGCTCGGGGCCAGCGGCCACAGCGTCGTCTACTGGTCCACCACCGCCAACGGCACGCCGGTCACGGTGACCGGTCTCGTCGTCGTCCCGCGCGGAAAGGCTCCGGCCGGTGGCTGGCCGGTGCTGTCGTGGGGTCACGGCACCACCGGCCTCGACGACGCGTGTGCACCGACGCGTCTGCCTGGCTTCCCCTACGCGATCCACCTGTCGAAGTTCGTCGACGCCGGATACGCCGTCGCCGCCACCGACTATCAGGGCCTGGGCACCAGGGGCCTGCACCCATATCTGATCGCCGAAGTCGAGGCGCGCAACATGATCGACGCGGTCCGCGCCGCGCGCGCCCTCGAGCCGTCACTGTCGAGGACGTGGCTCGCGAACGGACATTCCCAGGGCGGTCACGCCGCGATGGCCACCGCCGAGATCGCGCACGCCTACGCGCCGGAACTGGACTTCCGAGGAGCCGTCGCGCAGGCGCCCGCCTTCGACGTCAGCCCCTACGTCGGCACACTGGGACAGATTTTGCCCGAGGAGCAGTACTTCCACCTGGCCATGCTCGTCGGGCTCAAGACCCAGCATCCCGAGCTGCGCTACACCGACTATCTCGGCCCTCACGCCCGCGCGTTGCTACCGGTGGTGACGCAGCAGTGTGTCGACGAGGCGATCGGCGAGGTGATCGCCGCGAAGGTGCCGGCGGCCGAGTTCGCCCCGCGCACCGCAGGTGCCGCCGAGCGTCTACGCCGCTGGCTCGACGCCAACGGTGTGCCCCGCGTACGGGCCGACGCGCCGCTGCTGATCCTGCAGGGCGACGCCGACACCACCGTGCCGGTCGACGCCACCCGCGACACCGCAGCCCAGGCGTGCGCCCTCGGCTCGACGGTCGAGATCCGGGTCTATCCCGGACAGAATCACGGCGGCGTTTTGAACGCCGGCCTCACCGACGCACTCGACTGGCTGGCGAAGCGACGCACGGGCGCCTCTCCTCGCTCGACGTGCGGCACCCTGCCTGGCTAGCTCACTGCGGTGGCGACCGTCCTCTGAAAGGCCGGTCGTACAACGGCCGCAGTACCGGAGGGGCACAATGCTCCAGCACGGCGGCGATCGCCGTCGCCGCGTCCTCCCGCACGGTGTGTCGAGGAGCGCCTCGTGCTCACTCACGGACGGATCGCGGCGGACCGCCGACACCCCGCCTCCGGCTCCGGTGGCAGCCCTCCGGCTTCATTGCTACGGTGAGTGGCTCCAGGCTCGTGGACCGCCTCTCCTGACCGTCCGGGGGAAAGGCGAAATACAGTCGTCAGGGCGGCCTGAGGGTCGCCATGTCTACGACGCGTAGCCGCTTCATCGTCGTCAGTCTCTGGACCGTCTTCTTCGTGAACGGGGCCGTTCTCTCTAGTTGGGCCCCGCGAATCCCAGAGGTAGAAGGACTACTCGAGCTCAGCGACAGCCAACTGGGTATCGCGTTGTTCGGTGTCGCCGCCGGATCGGTACCCGCGCTGCTGCTCACCGCCCGGATCCTCAATCATGTGAGGTCCGCGCCGGTCTGCGTGGTCACCGCGCTGATCTTCAGCACGTCGCTGCCCCTGATCGGCGCCGCCGATGACGTGTGGCGGCTCACCGCGGTGCTCATGGTGCTCGGCGCGGCCAGCGGCGTCCTCGACGTCGCGATGAACACGTTCGCCATCACCTACCAGGAGCAGACTGGCCATCGGGTGCTGTCCCGGCTGCACGGCGGGTACAGCCTCGGTGTGCTCGCCGGAGCCGCCGGCGGTGTCGTCGCCACGCACGCCCGCGCCTCGGTGACCGCACATTTCACGGTCGTCGCGATCCTCCTCTCCGTCGCCGCCCTGGCATGTGCTCCGGCGCTGTGGCGGCGGGACTACGGCGCCGTCGAGCGGGCGGCGCAGGACACCCGGCCCCCGCGTGCCGCGCGCCGGAGCATTCCGTTGAGGATCGCGGTGCTCGCCATCTGCGGCCTTTTCATCGAGGGCCTGGCCCTCGACTGGTCTGCGCTGCTCATCACCCGCGATCTCGGTTCGTCGCCCGCTCTGGCCGCGACGGCCGTGACCGTCTTCAGCCTGGCGATGTTCATCTCCCGCTCGGCCGGTGACGCCGTGCTCAACCGGTGCCGGGAACGCCGGATCCTGACAGCCATTGCCGTGTTCGTGGCCGGTGTCGTCACGGTCGGATCGCTGATCGCCCAGCCGCTGGTCATGATCGTGACCACCGGCCTCATCGGGCTGGCCGTGGGGCCGGTCTTCCCGATGGCGGTCCATCGCGCGAGCCGGTCCGCCCCTGGACAGGCCGCGGCGATGACCGCACGGGTCAGCGCCGTCGGATACCTTGCCTATCTCGGCGGGCCACCGATGGTCGGCTTCGTCGCGGACACCATCGGTCTACCCGTCGCCTTCGCCGCCGTTGTGCTCCTCTGCTGCACGGGCATCGCCTTCACGCGGCATGAGTCGGCACCGGTCAGCTCGAAGAGACGCGGCCGTGGATCGCTGATTCCACCAGAGCAGGAGGGTATGCCCGCCTCGTGCGACGGCGAGCGGATTGAGGGACTCGCCGGCGCACCAGCGCATGTCGACCCGTAGGTCGGCCATATCTCACGCTCAGCCACCAGCCGGACCCGCAACCCCGTCTGGGCCGCGGCAGAAGGGCACGACCTCACGGGAGCAGGCAATCGACAGGGAGGGATGACGTCAGTCGCACGCGACCCGCTCGTTGATTCGCAACCGCCTCGTCGTGAGCCGAATTGTCGGCTGTCCATACCGGCGCGGCTCGTCTCGGGAGCACAAGTAGGACCAGCGTGTCCGGTTCTTGGCGGTGATTCGTAGGCGCGGCGGCCGCTCTGCGACGGCACTCACACTGTCGATTTTCGCCAGTGGAAGCGCCGAGTGGGCCCCGGGCGAAACAGCGGGGTGAACGCGACCCTCGGTGAGGTGCGCGGCCCGAGGCGGGCTGGGTCACCAGAGCACGGCGCGGCTGATGCGCTGAAGGCTCGGGGCGAACACCCGTGAAACGCCTGTAGCGCGTCTGCCGGTCGACCGGTGACGAAGCGCCCGTCGCCCCACGTTCCGGGAGATCGTCGACGAGGAACGCCGCCAGAATCCGCCACGCGACGGCCAGCCGATGCGGGTGGACCGGACCCCGTGGACGAGGGCTACCTGGTCGGCGACGTAGTACGCATCTGGACGCTACGACGTCCGACCTCGCTCAGCTACTTCATGGACTCGTACCCCATCGGTGACCGGCGTACCGTGCCCGCCGAGGAGCGTGCGGCTGCGCTGGCGTCGGTGGAGAATTATCGGGTGGCGGGAGACTGACGCGGATCCAAGCGCACAGTTCGGTCGTCTGTAGTTCCGAACGTCAACGCATTGGCCGGCGACCATCGAGTGATCAAATCTCAGCGAGGCGGTCGTCGCCGTCCGGGGGTCGGATCACACAGAACTCGTTGCCTTGCGGATCAGCGAGGACCGCGGTCAAGAAGCCCTCGTCGTCGTGCGCCGGATCGACGACGCTGGCTCCCGCCGCGACCAAGCGCTCCACCTCCGCCCCGACGTCAAAGACCTGCAGATCCAGATGCATCCGGTTCTTACCGCTCTTGCGTTCGGGTACCTGCTGCAGCAGCAGATCGGGCCACCGACCGCTGGGGTCGGTCAGCCGGACGTAAGGCCGGTCGAACGGTCCACGGCGGTAGCCGAGGGCGGTGGTCCAGAAGTCGGCCAACGTATCCGCGGCTACGCAGTCCAGCACGATGACGAGACGCATCAGAATCCGATCCTTCGGTCGACCGCGCACCCTACCGAGATTCGACCGCTTCAGCCCGACAACCGCGGACGCCGGGCCGACCGCGTCGGTTTGCCATCGCGAGCCCGCGCTGCGGCAGGAGCGGATGTCCCGGAAGAGCCGGTCACCGGCACGATAATGCTGTTTGAACTGCGCCGAAACAGCAAGATGTGGCTGTTCGGCAGCAGGCCCGTTCGTCCGTCGGTCGTTGGTCCCGCGGACGGCGGCATGTGCGGATGTTGTCGTGGTGCGCGTCTGCGACACGGTGACGGAGGTCTGGCCGCAGGGCGGATCTGCTCTCAGCGGACGGGCACGGGTTCGATCGGCGTCTAAGGACGGCGTGCTGGTGGATTCAGTCGAGCAGCTTCTCGACCAGGTGGAGGCGGTGATCATCGATTGAGGTGAGCGGAGGGAGGAGGAGCGTGGTGATTCCGAGAGCCACCGCGCCCCCGTCGGGTTGCGCCCGGTCGCCGACCATGAGGACCTGCGCAGGCTGTAGTCGCAGCTGATTCAGTGCGATCTGGAAGAACGATTTGTCCGGTTTCTGGACACCGTGTTCGAACGACAGCAGGTACAGGTCGATGGACTCGCTCAGGCCTGCGGCGTGGAATGCCGGTCGTATGTCGAAGTGGATATCGCTGATCACCGCGACCTGGACGCCTCGCGCCTTGATTGCTGCGAGCACCGCGGGCACGTCGCCGGCGAACGGGTTACGACGGTAGTCCGACTCGGCCTGATACATCGCCTCGGCCAGGTCGTCGTCGAGGCCGGCATCCGCGAACACGCCCATCAACGCGCCCGCGTCGACGTCGATGTCCTTCAGCCGTTCGGCGAGCCCCGGCAGGTGCGTGCACCGGTCGATGATGTCGTGGGCGGCATGCTCGGAGGCGTCGCGGCCCAGGATGCTCAACGCGCGCTGAGCCCACGCGAGCTCCGTACCGAGGTAGACGAGGGTTCCGCGCCAGTCGAAGAAGACCGCCAGGAAGGCCACGCCGGTAGCCTCCCAGAACCCCCGATGAGCGCACGGCACTTCATTGCGGTTCGCAAGCGGAACTCCGCGGTCGGCTGACGAGATACACCGCGCGACAAGAGCGGATGTTCATGCCGCTCGGTGTTGGGTGTGTGGTGTCATCTGAGCCGTCCAGGATGCTCTGGTGAGTGGGCCCGGCGGCTCGTCGCATCCCGATCGACTGCGAGCCGCCCTCGCGTGCGCCCCAAGAAAATTTCGGATTTCGGGGTGGAACCCGGGGGCGTGAGCGGACAAGGACAGGTGTGAAGTCACCTACAGGCGACCAGGACTCGGACGCCGGCCTGGGCGAGTTCGGCCGCGCGTTCGATGCGCACGCGAACGTGGTCTACCGCCACGCCTTGCGTTGGACCGGGGACTGGTCGACCGCCGAGGAGGTCGTGTCGCTGACGTTTCTGGAGGCATGGCGGTTGCGGGACCGGCTGCGGCCGGGCAGTGACCTGCGTCCGTGGCTGCTGGGCATCGCAACCAACGTGCTGCGCAACAGCCGGCGGGCGGCCCGGCGGCATCGCGCGGCGCTGCAGCGGCTCCCACCTCCGGTCAGTACTCCGGACATCGCCGAGGACGTCGTCGGGCGGATGCATGACGCCGATCAACTGGCCGCCGCGGTCGCCGCTTTGCAGAAGCTACGCCGCGCTGAACGCGAGGTCTTCGCGTTGTGTGTCTGGTCGGGGCTGGACTACGCCGCGGCGGCAGATGCGCTCGGGATTCCGGTCGGCACTGTGCGGTCGCGCCTGTCGCGAGCACGAACCCGCCTGCGCGTGCTCACCGACGCACAACTCAGCCGCCCCCGTCACCGGTCTGCAGCCACGGACTCGCCAGGTCAGACAGCACCAGCCCGTACTGACCGGACCGGATCGCGGCGAGAGGAGCAACGATGAACACCACACCAGGCCCGAACACCGAATCCGCCGCTGTCGGCGAACTCGCGCGGCTCCTACCCGCTCCTCACGTTCCCGACCTCGCCCCCGTGCGCAGCGCGCAGCTCAAGACGCATCTGCTGACCGAAGCCGCGTCGCTACACCCGGCCCCAGTCCGACGCCCGGCCTCGGTCCGCCGGCCGGTGCGCCGCTGGCTGCTGGCGGTCCCGATCGCCGCCACGATCGTGGCGGTCGCGGTCGTCGCCGGGCTGGTCCTCCACGGTGTCAGTCAGGACCCGGCCCGCCGGATGCCCACTCTGATCGCGGTCGAGCGGGCGGACCCGGGCGGGGCCACGCTCCTCCTCGACCGCCTCGCCGCGACCGCCGCGAGTACGCCCGCCGTGACGATCCGTCCCGACCAGTACGTCTACATCAAAAGCCGGGTCGCCTGGACCACCCAGGGCAACGTCGGGTCGAAGCCTGGCCCGCGGATCCTCGACCCGATCCATGACCGCGAGATCTGGCTTCCCCAGGCGGGCACACTGCAGGGTCTGATCAGGGAGGACGGTGACACTCCCCTCACCGTCCTGGAAACCCACCAGCAGCAGACGAATCTGCCGACCGACCCCGACGAGCTCCTCCGCGCGATCTACGCCGACCCCGACGCGCAAGGCTTGTCCAGCCCGGCAGCCGGCGCGTTCAATCTCATCGGCATCATCCTCCGGGAAACCCTGCTATCCCCCCAGCTCAGCGCCGCCCTCTACCGCGCCGCAGCCAAGATTCCCGGCATCGTGCTGGTCCCCGACTCCACCGACGCCGCCGGGCGGCACGGCATCGCCGTGGCCCGCGTCGAGCGCGGCGAACGAACCGAATGGATCTTCGACCCCGACACACTCACCTATCTCGGAGAACGCAGCTACCTCATCCAAGACATCGACGGCGCCGAAGCCGGAACCCTCACTGCCACCACCGCAGTCCTCACCCGCGCAGTCGTCGACCGCCCCGGCCAGACACCCCGCTAAACCCCGGACACAGGCCCGGCCTCGTCCGCCAGAAAGGCCGGCCCCGACACTGTCGACAAGGTACTGGCGCAAGAAGCTCTCGGCGACAGATCCGGATGTTTGGACCGACACGGCAGCCCTACGATCGTAGGGTGCCGATGTGACCGCAAGCGGCCCAGCGAGGCTGGTGGGGATCTCCCTGGCCCGGAACACCGACTCGACGTCGAAGGCGTTGCCGAGCTTCGCGCGGCAATCGGCCTACCACACCGACCAGGCTCTGCTACTACAGTTAGCAGTTTGCGGCTCCACGCGAGTTCACCGGGACGGCGTTGTTCACGGAAGGTTCCGTTGTCGACGTACCCGACTTTGCGGCTCACCGCCAACGAGGCTGGGTTGTCGATGAACGCGGCGGAGGTGATCTCTTGCGCGTCGAGGTGGTCGAACAGCAGCCCCGCACATGGCCCGCCGCATGGCGGTGCCGATGCCGCCGCCCTGGAAACGCCGTCCCGGCCAGGAGCCGGTCTCACCGGTCCGGAGCACCAGATAGTCCGTCGCGTGAAACCCCTGCACCCCGACGATTTCACCGTTCACCCGGACCGCGAGATCGAGCACACAGTCGGCCGGCGAGAACGACGCCCGAGTACCCCAGTAGTAAGCGGCAACATTGCGCGGCAGGACCCCGGGGGCGACGTCAGTCCAAGGCTGGGCGAACGGCATCTCGCCCGGCGCGTGAATCCCGGCGGCGGCCAAATCGATCAACGGCCCGATGTCGTCGTCGGTGATGGCGCGAAGCTCGAGCGGTCCGCAGCGAACGCGCAACCTGAACGGGGCCCAGAAGTCAGCCGGTGTCGTCACCCGCCCAGTCTGCGAGGCCTGTACGGCAACGTCCCGCAGATTGAGATCACAGAACCTTGTCACTCAACGAAGCCCTGCTCGGCGAAGTGAGGCGACCAGCGGCAGGAGCGGCTGACCGGAAGAGCCGGTCACCGGCACGACAATGCTGTTTGAACGGCGCCGAAACAGCAAGATGTTGCTGTTCGACAGCAGGCCCGTTCGTCCGTCGGTCGTCGGTCCCGCGGACGACGGCAGATCAGTGCGTCTGTGAATCGTCACGTAAGCGCATCGCGACCCGGGCGATATCATGGAACGTTTGACGGCCCTGGCCGGTCGGAGCAAGGGCCGGTTTCGCACCCACATACTCCATGGCAGCAGCCACGACATCTTCCGACCCGTCGCGCCGGGTCGGCGCCATGATGTATTCCAGGTAGGCGGTCATGGATGGTACGGCAACCGGACCAGCGACAATCGTCGCCGCCGCCGCCAAGGGCGGCGCGGTCAGTGAGCCGTGTGACTGTGCCATCGCCGCGAGCAAGTTGTCCCTGACCGACTCAGCCGGAACAGCCACGCTGAACCATGCCCCCATTACGACCGGCCGCCATGTACCCGTGCTGAGCATCCAGTTGACTTCGCTGACCGTCACCACGCGACTAGCGGCGACCATGCCCGCCCAGAACTCGTCAGAGACTCGGAGGCCGTTCAAACCCATCATCTTCAGGTAGAAGGGCTTTACGAGATTAGATTCGATCTTGTGCAGCATTGCCTCACGCTGACGCCTCACGCGAAGTCCTGGATTGTCTCCCAGACGCTACCCCCCATCTGCAATCCGCCGACACACTCTCCTCGGCCGGCTAGTTCGGTGATGCATCGAAACTGACGTGTCAACGACTCTGGGCAGAACATCCGACTCTCGGCAGTTGCGGATGATTGCGCCCCGGGGGGCGCCCGATTCGGTTGATACGCGACGGATTGCCCTCGACTACTCGTCGGATGCGGGCAGGTCGACATCCCTACCAGCGGTAGCCCCTAAGCGTTGGGGTCCAGGTCGGTCCACGAACACCTACCGTTGCCGTGGCGAGCCGGTCTGCTCGGTCAGGGCCGGTTGTGCACGAACCAGGCGTCGCTGGTCGCCACCGCTGCGGCGAGCAACCAGCGATCGGCCGACTCGTAGCGACCGACCCCGAGCAACTGCCCGGTCAGTTCCCAGTTCTCCTCGGTGAGCGCACCGGGAGGCCGATCGACCACGAACTGCATCATGGTGCCCCAGTGGGCCACCAGCTCGGCTCCCCACCGCTGGTGCCACCGCCACAGCGCCGCGCACAGCTCCTCTTGATGGTCGCTCTCGTCGAAGAAATCGATCCAGGCGGGAGCCAGCCAGCCGTGCGCCGTAGGCAGGAGCGCCACGGCGAACGCGCCGGGCTCGAACCAGCACCGGGTGCCTATGAGCGGTGCGGCGTGGGCCTCCGCAGTGGCCCGGACGGCCGGGTCGGACTGCATTTGGCGATAGATCCACGTGTGGAGCGCGTCGTCAGTGGTCGGTGGGGCCAGGTCGCGGACGGCTCGCGCTTCCAGGTCGGTGTCGGGGAACCACGCCTCGAAGTGGACCTCCAGATCGTCGGCGCCGATGGGGGTCTCGTCGGAGAACGGCCGGTACCGGGCCCACGGGTCGATCCGCGGCGCCGCCGTAGCCAGCTGCGTGACGGTCGCGCGTGTCGGCGCACGGTGCTCGGTGCCGTCGTCGGAGCCGGGATCCCACACCGCCACCGGCCAGCGTCCCGTCTGCGGCACCGCCGCTCGTGCCGCTCGCCAACTCGTCAGAACGTCACCGGTCAGACCCTCGACCAAGAGCAGATCCCCGGGCCCGCTGGTGATCGAAGCGCTATCCAGGACCGTGCCGGACAGGGCGCGGCGAACCCCGTTCGCGGTGGCGAGCATGGCGCGATTCTTCCGCCTACTCACGGCTCACCGGGGGGCCTCGGAGAACATTCCGTCCGAACACTCACGCAGGTACGGCGACGCTGCCCGCTCGGAGCGCACGCGGGCAGGTCGGGCGGCCCCGGCGCGGATCGACCGAGCGGCACAACGTTGTCGTTAGGCTCTCGCGGCGTGAAGCTGATCGAGGAGAGAACTCTCGTGCCCGGCCCGGGCTGCGACATCAACGCCGCCGTCCTGCGGCCCGTCGGTGACGGACCCTGGCCGGGCATCCTGCTGTACACGGACATCTTCCAGCTGACCGAGTCGACGTTGCGCACCGCGCGTCGGCTGGCCGCCGAGGGATTCTTCGTGTGCGTTCCGGAGATCTACCCGCACGGGCCCCTCGCCGGTGTGGCGCTGGAGTTCGACGACGCCGGCAAGCAGGCCGGCCTGGCCAGCGCTGCGGCCATGACGACCGCGGAGTTCGACGCGGACCGGGCGGCCGTCCTCGACCACCTCGCGGCCCACCCGCAGGTCTCCATGCTCGCGGTGACCGGCTTCTGTCTCGGTGGGCACCTCGCGTTCCGGGCGGCCTTCGACCACCGTGTCGCGGCAACCGTCTGTTTCTACCCGACCGGCCTGCACGACGGCGCCCTCGGCTCCGACACCGCCGACAGCCTCGCCCGCGCCGCCGACATCCAGGGCCGCCTGATGATCGTCTTCGGCACCCGGGACCCGCACGTACCGGCCGACGCCCGCCTGACCACGGTCACCGAGCTGTACGCGGCGGGCCTCACCGACCTGGAACTGCACGTCTACCGCGGTGGCGAACACGCCTTCATGCGGGACGTCGGGCCCCGCCACGACGCCGAGCTCACGGACCTGGCGCTGGCGTCAGCGGTGTCGTTCATCCGGGGACGCTGAGCGATGCTGACGCCGTCCGCGACGATCTCCGGCACGGCACGGTTGGTGAGCACCTCGGTGAAGTCGCCGAGCGGCGGCAGGTCACAGTCGACCACCCGGGCACCCGGCACCGCCGAGCCGAGGGTTCTGCGCCACTACCCGTCCCTCGAGCGGCCACCTTTCGTTCTGCTGGGTGTGGGTTCGGTGGACGAGGGTTGTGACCGATCCTCACTCGATTCGTGAGCGAAGGAGGCCGATGAATCGCGTCGTCATCCTGTCCGGTGTCCTGGCTGCGACGCTGGCCGCGGGCTTCGTCCGCGCAGCGCCGGCTGCCGCGGCGTCCGGGCTGGACAGCCCGCGCGCGAAGGACGTCGCGATGCGGCTGGTGTCCAGCGCGGAGAACTCCACGCTGAACTGGAGAGGCCAGTACGGGTACATCGAGGACATCGGTGACGGGCGGGGCTACACGGGTGGCATCATCGGGTTCTGCTCGGGGACGTCCGACATGCTCACGGTGGTCAGGCGCTACGCCGCCCGGAGGCCGGGGAGTCCGCTGGCTGCCTATGTGCCTGCGCTGGAGAAGGTCGATGGCACCGCCTCGCACGCCGGGTTGGGCCCCGGGTTCGTGGCCGCCTGGAAGAACGCGGCTCGAGACCCGGTGTTCCGCGCCGCCCAGGACGAGGAACGCGACCGGGCCTACTTCGACCCCGCGGTGCGGCAGGCGAAGGCCGACGGGCTGCGCGCTCTGGGCCAGTTCATCTACTACGACGCGATCGTCATGCACGGCCCCGGCGACGATCGGGCCAGTTTCGGAGCGATCCGGGCCACGGCGATGAAGCGCGCCAGAACGCCTGCCCAGGGCGGCAACGAGACGGCCTACCTGGACGCGTTCCTGACCGCACGGCGGGCGGCCATGCGCACCGAGACGACGGACACCAGCCGGGTCGACACCGAGCAGCTGGCGTTCCTCCGAGCCGGCAACCTCGACCTGGTGTTGCCACTGACCTGGAAGACCTACGGGAGCCGGTACACGATCACGCGCTGACGCGGGCGGCCGCGTCGGCAGGCGACCCACCGTCGGGACCGGGCGCGCACGTCGCACACCTTCGGGACCGGCGGAGGCTCACGCTGCCGCGTGCGGGCTCAGCACCGCGCGGAGGCGCTCGGCGAACGCGCGCGGGTGGGTGAGGTTGCCGTTGTGTCCGCCGGGGAACTCCTGCACCGATGTGCCGAGGTGGTCGGCGAGCGCGACTGCGGCGAGGTAGTCGAACCCGTCCTCCGCGCTGGTCGCTCCGACGGCGGCGATGACCGCCTCGGTGCGGGGAACGTCGGCGAGGCCGAGGGGATCGTTCAACACCGCGGTCAGGTCGTTGGACAAAAAGTACTCGAAGTTCACGGCCCGCCGCTCGGTGAGCGGGAACGGGGTGATGCCCGGCTCGGTCGTGGCCGAAGCCGATCCGGCCGATCGGCGCCGGCAGGTGTTGCGTCGCAACCCGGAGGTGACGGCACGCCGCCGCACCGTGGCGACGAGCAGCGCGGATCAAGCGATCGCCGCGGCGATCGGCGAGCACGAGCCGGCCGAGCTCGAGGAGGTACTGGCCGCACTCCGGACGCTCACCCGGTGGCTGACGCCGCAGAGCATTCAGCGGCTGCGTGACGAGTTGTGACGTCGCCTCGTGCCGCGGCCGACACCTGTGCGTCGGATCAGAGGTTCCGGCGCGCAGAACCACGCCCCGGTCCTCGTGCAGGCGGCGCCGACGGGCCGGGCTCAGCGGCGCCAGTAGCTCGTCGGCGACCTGCGCGGTGAGCTCCTCGAGTTGCTCCAGCCGCTGAGCGCCGGCGGGCGTCTGCCGGATGACCCGTCGCCGGCGGTCGGTACGGTCACCCGTCCGGTCGACCAACTGCTGCACTCCCTGGACGTCGAGGACGCCGGTCATCTCGCCGCGATCGGAGCCCCGGCGACGGGAGGTCACCGGGAAGGACGGGCGGCGGCGAACCGGGCGGTGCCGGGCGCGGTCAGCGGATCGCCCGAGCCAGAGCGTCGACCGCGGCGGGGTAGGCCGACGGCGCGGGGGTCGCGTAGCCGATGACCAGTCCCTGCGTGTCGGGGCCGCCGCCGGGCGTGACGTGGTGCGGGCTGAGCGCGGCGAGGGCCAGGCCGTGGGCGCTGGCGCGCGCGACGGCCTCGTCCTCGGTGAGGCCGGCCGGCAGCCGGATCAGGGCCTGCAGGCCGGCGGCGATACCGTCCAGCCGGTGGTGCCGGCCGATGCGCTCGACCAGCAGATCGCGGCGGCGCCGGTAGCGCAGGCGGCAGGCGCGGATGTGCCGGTCGTAGCCGTGCTCGGCGATCAGGTCGGCCAGTGCCAGTTGACCGAGGGTCTCGGTGTGCAGGTCGGTGAGGCGCTTGGCCTGCGTGATCGGCTCGACGAGGTGGTCGGGCAGCACCATCCACGCCAGCCGCAGTGCCGGGCCCAGGGTCTTGGCCGCGGTGCCGATGTAGACGACGTGCTCGGGTGCCATGCCCTGGAGGGCACCGACCGGCTGCCGGTCGTAGCGGAACTCGCCGTCGTAGTCGTCCTCGATCACCAGCCCGCCGTGGTCTCGGGCCCACGCGACGGCCGCGTGCCGGCGGGTCGCTCGCAGCGTGACGCCGGTCGGGTACTGGTGGGCCGGGGTCAGCACCGCGGCTCGGACACCGCCGTCGAGGAGGTCGGTGCGGGCGCCGTCGGCGTCGACGGGCAGCGGCAGCACCTCGGCGCCGGCGTGCCGGACGACGTCACGGTGGAAGGTCAGCCCCGGGTCCTCCATCGCGATCGGACCACCGGTGAGCCGGACCAGCAGCGAGAGCGCCTGGACGTAGCCGGAGCAGATGAGGATCCGTTCCGGATCGGCCAGCACACCGCGGGCGCGGCCCAGGTACTCGGCCAGGGCCGTGCGCAGCTCGGGTCGGCCGCGTGGATCGCCGTAGTCGTACGCCGAGGCAGGTGCCCTGGCCAGGGCGCGGCGGGTCGCGCGCAGCCAGGCGTCGACGGGGAAGGTGGTGACGTCGGGGCTGCCCGGCCGCAGGTCGAGCCGGGGCGCGGCGGCCGTGGCAGGCGGCGTCACCGGCGCGGGCCGGTGCGGCAGGCCCACCACCCGGGTGCCGGAGCCCACCCGGGCGCTCAGGTAGCCCTCGGCGGTCAGCTGCTCGTAGGCGGCGGCCACCGTGTTGCGCGCGAGACCGAGCTCGGTAGCGAGCGCCCTGGTCGGCGGCAGACGGGTCCGCGGCGCGAGGCGGCCGGAGCGGATCGCCTCCCGGATCGCCTGCTCGAGCGCGCGGCGGCGGCTGCCGGTCGCCGCCAGGTCCAGGTGGAGATCGACGCCGGAATTGGCCCAGTCATCCGTCACGTCATTGGAGCTTAGCGGCGGGCCATTCGCGCCCTAGCGTTGTCGCCATGACCAACGCACTCAACATCCCGGTCCGCGTCGCCGTGGAAGACCTCGCCCCGCACCTCAGCAAGGCCATGAACGCCCTGGACGCCGCCGCCAGGACCACCCAGCTGGAGCCCGGTCTGCTGGAGCTGGTCCGCACCCGCGCATCGCAGATCAACGGCTGCGCGTACTGCGTCGACACCCACACCCGGGACGCGGTGACCGGCGGGGACGACCCGCGCCGGCTGTACGCGCTGCCGGTCTGGCGCGACACCCCGTTCTTCACCGCCCGCGAGCGCGCCGCGCTCGCCCTGACCGAGGCCATGACCCGGCTGAGCGAGGCCCCGGTCGGCGACGCGACGATCGCGGACGCCGCGGAGCACTTCACCGAGGTGGAGCTGGCCGAGCTGATCTGGTCGATCACCGTGATCACCGCGTGGAACATGCTCGGCGCGACCGCCCGCCCGTGGCCGGTGGCATGACGCCGGCCGCGGTGCTGCGGGGCCTGCACCGGCGAGGTGCGCCGCTGGTGCTACCGAACGTGTGGGACTGCCGCTCCGCCCGGCTGGTGCAGGCCGCCGGGTTCCCCGCGGTGGCCACCAGCAGCGCCGCGATCGCCGACAGCCTCGGCCACCGCGACGGCCAGGACACCCCCGTCGGTGACGTGCTCGACGCGATCGCCCGTATCGTCGACGCGGTCTCCGTTCCGGTCACCGCCGACCTGGAGCGCGGGTACGGCCTGGCGCCGGCCGAACTCGTGCAGCGGCTCGAGGCCACCGGCGCCGTCGGCTGCAATCTCGAAGACTCCGACCCGCGCACCGGCACCCTCCTCGACGCCGAGGAGCAGGCGGAGTTCCTCTCCGGCGTCCGGGCGGCCGCCGAGGCGGACGGGATCGATGTGGTCATCAACGCGCGGATCGACACCGCCCTGGCGGACCCCGCCGCGTCACCGGCCGAGACGCTGCGGCGCGCCCGCCTCTACCGCGACGCCGGCGCGGACTGCGTGTACCCGATCCTGCTGCGCGACCGGGAGGTGATCACCGACCTGATCGCGTCGGCCGGGGTACCCGTCAACCTCCTGGCCGAGACCGCGCTCTCCGTGCCGGAGCTGGCGCGGCTGGGAGCTGCCCGGGTCAGCTTCGGCCCGCACGTCTACCGCCGGTCGACCGGCTACCTGGCGGAGGTCGTCGACGAGATCGCGACGGCATCGATCTGCTGATCGACGGAGGGGCGCGGCCGGCCTCCGGACGGTGCCGCGGCCGTGACGCGTCCGCCGGAAGCGCCCCGGCCCCGGCCGGTGGGGAGCCGGCGGCTCACCGTTCGAACGGACGGGGGATCAGCGCGTCCTGATCGAACCCGTCGACCGTTTCCGGCTCGTGGCCCGGCCGCCATCGGTAGACCCGCTCGCCGGATGTGAACACCATCGTGTCGGCGTCCCAGAGCGGAGCCCGGTCCGGCACGGGGCCGCGCTCGCACCCGGTGCTCGCGAGGTTCTCGCCCACGGTGCACAGCACACCGTAGGGTGCGTCGGCCGGACCGGCGGCGTCGCCGAAGTACCGGCCGCCGGGGGAGAGCGACCCGCGTTGCAGGTCCGGACGGAGGGCGAGGTCGCAGCGCTGCTGCACCGGCTCCGCGGCGGGGGACGCCGCGAAGGCCAGGCAGCCGGTCGGCGCCGAGCGGTCCCCGGCCGTGCGGACCTGTTCCAGCACGTACTCGCCGTTCGGCACGGACCCGTACACGGCGGCCACGCCGTCCGGCCAGGCCGTGTCGCCACCTGTCCAGGAGAGGAATCCGAAGGTCGGCGCCGCGTAGCCGGCCTGGCCGAACGTCCCCGTTCCCGGGCGGCGCAGCACCACGTCGTCGCCGACGAGGAGGTACGGCTGGGCGTCGGCCGGAAGCCGGCTGATCGGCGTGTGCGCCGGGACGAGCCGGTCGTCGCGCAGCTCGGCGCGGACGATCGACGCGCCGGCTCGCCACGCGACGCGGGTGCCGGTGCCGTCGACGACGTAGGTCCGCACCGCCGTCGGCGACCGTCTCGGTCGACGCGTCCGGCCTGATCCAGGTGAGCGTGCCGAACTGCAGGCTCAGGAAGCCGCCCCGGAACTCGGTGACGGTGGCGTCGGTGATGTTGTCCCGCAGCGTGATCGTGACGTCGGTGGTGCGGATCTGCTGGCCGTCCTTCACCGCCAGATCGATCGGCCCGCCGTGGCCGCCCGCGGTGACGCCGACCGGCCGGATGCCGGAGACGAACGGCCCGAGCAGCAGCCCGGTGAGCACGGTCGCGACCGTCACGGCGACGCCGACCACACCGATCCGGCGCGCATGAGTCGTCACCCGGCATTCTTACTTGCCCGGTTCAACCCTCATGGGTACGGCCGCGTTCGCGCGGCCTGGCGGGCTCCGGCAGGGATCGGCCACGAATTGACCCTTATCGGGGTCGGGGTAGGGGCACTTCGTGGCTGCTCCGCGTACGGCCCGGCGCTGCTCGCGCGGCCCGGCGAGCGTTACCGTAGGTCGGATGGGCCGGTGGTGCCGGGCAGGGCTGATCGTCGCGGTCGTCGTCGGACTGGTGGTGGGCACGGTGTGGGCGCTGCAGCGGCGGCTGATCTACTTCCCCGACCGTGCCGCCCCGGTCCTTCCGGCGGCGGTCGAGGAGGTCGCTCTCGCTACCGACGACGGGCTGCGGCTGGCCGCCTGGCTGGTCGCGCCGGCCGGGCCCTCGACGACGTCCGTCGCGGCCCTGGTGGCGCCGGGTAACGCGGGCAATCGCGCCGACCGCGTGGCACTGGCCCGGGCGCTCGCCGGGGCCGGGATCACCGTGCTGCTCCTGGACTACCGAGGCTACGGTGGCAACCCCGGCCACCCCTCCGAGGACGGGCTCCGCCGCGACGCTCGGGCGGCCTGGGACCACCTCACCGGCGCCGGTGGGTTCACCGCCGACCGGATCATCCTGTTCGGGGAGAGCCTCGGCGCCGCCGTCGTCACCGGCCTCGCTGCTGACCTGCCGCAGCGACCACGCGGCCTCGTCCTCCGCTCGCCGTTCGCGTCGCTGGCCGAGGTCGGCAAGGCGCACTATCCGTTCCTGCCCGTCGGACTGCTGCTGCGTGACCGGTTTCCGGTCGCCGACCGGATCCGCACCGTCCTCGCGCCGACCGTCGTCGTCTACGGCACGGGGGACACGGTCGTCCCACCCGAACAGAGCCGTACGGTCGCCGAGGCGGCCGCGAACCTCGTCGACAGCGTCGCGGTGCAGGGCGCCGACCACAACGACGCGGTGCTCGTGGAGGGGACGGCCGTGGTCGACGCCGTCCGGCGCCTCGGCTAGCGCGAACCGCGCGGTCGGGGACGCGATGGCGGTGCGTGAACGGGTCGACGACAGGGTGGAGGCCGAGCAGCACGCCGAAGACCCCTCCGTATCGGCCGGCCTGCACCGCCCGGCCCCGGGAGCGGCAGGGCCGAAGATCCCGGTTCGGCATGGCCGGACGACCGCCGCGGGCCCGAAGTCCCGCCGCGGGCGGCCGGTCGCCTCTGGGGCCCGGCCGGTGGCGGTGTTAAGCCGGAGGTAGCGGGTGAGCGGCCGGGACAGCCGGCCGTCCCCGGTCAGTCGGAGGTGCGTGATGGCGGCGGCGATCGGTCGGGTGGAGAGCGCGACGGATGAACTGGTGGCGACCGAGCGCGTCTGGCGAGCACTCGGCCGGGCGTCGTTCGCGGTGCTGGCCCACGTCACCCCGCGTGGGGAACCGCGCTCGAGTGGCGTCATGTACACGGTGGACGGCCGGCGCCTGTACACGGTGGTGGCCGCCGACAGCTGGAAGGCCAAGCACATCGCGCTTCACCCGAGGGTGTCGGTGACCGTCCCGGTGCGCCGCGGTGGGCTGCTGTCGCTGGTGTTCCCGATCCCACCCGCCACCGTGACGTTCCAGGCCGAAGCGACCGTTCACCCGGCCGCACCGCTGGCTGACCTGGACGTTCCCCGGCAACTGGCCTCGCTTCTCCCGCCGGACGCCCAGCGGACGAGTCGCATCATCGAACTCCGGCCGGTGGGGGAGTTCGTCACCTATGGCATCGGTGTCTCGCTCATCGCGATGCGGACGCCGGCCCGCGCTCGCGGGCGCGCGTCCGTGAGCTGACCCCGGGAGGCCTGCTCCGGCAAGGCGAGTGGCGGGAACGTACGGCCGGCGGCCGCAGACCGACCGGTGCCGACCCCCTCGGCCGTCGTCCGCCGGGGGACCCGGAGCCTCCGCGGCACTGCTCACCGACGGTTCTCGGACGAACGGGGTTCGCCCGGGAACCGTTGGAGGGTCTGGGGACTCCCTACGGCAGGTGACGTCCGATGAGGTAACGCTCGACTTCTGCCGCGACGCGGTGGGCGGCCGCGATGACATCGGCGTCTGCCCGCCCGTGCGAGCCGGGTTGGTCGAGCTGGAATCGCAGATCGGCCAGGCGCCGGCACAGCGTGGCGCCGTACGACTGTTCGGCGCTCCCAGGACGGCAGCGCAACGCGGCGGCGGCCCGCTCGAGGTGCCGGACGGCGGCCACGACCGACTCGACGGAGAGCTGTCCGGTCGTCATCACGGGACCTCGATCGTCAGACGCGGGTTCGTCTCCAGCGGCAGGTCCGGTGCGAACGTGCACTTACCGAAGGCGAACGGAGCGTCGGCGGACCCGGTCGAGCTGGCGTCCCACGTCTGCGAGACCTCATCTGCGCCCGGATCCTGCGTCGGCGGGTCGCGACGCACGACGCCACGGGTGTCGATGCCATCGCCGTACTGGTCGCCGGCGAGAGCCGCGGCCCGTTTCTGATGTGTGAGGTGCTTCATGGCGATTCTCCTTGAACGCCGGACAGGACCCTCCACGTCGAGTGTGTGGCCGGCTCGTCTGCCCACTCGGGCAAGATGCCTGTTTGAGTGTTGTCGAGAGCTAGCGGCGCGAAAACCGGCGCGCCGCTCGCGGACGCCCGCCCGCGCACTGCTCCAGCAAGCGGGCTGACCGTCGCAGGGCCAGCCATCGCCCGGGGGGAAGCGCGCCAATTCGAAGGCCCGAGGCAGGTCGGCGAAGCAAACGCGAGGACCGGTCGGAAAGGCGTGGCCATGCCTGCGACGAGGACTTCGGCCGTGGCTACGCCACTCCCGACGGCGAGCGCTCGATCGACGGCGGATCACCGACGAACGGCTTCCCGTCCGGCGCCGAAGCCCCGTTCGAGGGCCTGTAGTTTACCACGACGGGCGGCCACCGAGGTCGCGAACTCGCTGTTCAGGCCGGGTTTTCGACGTCGGCATGCGGACCGACGACATCGCCGGTGCGCTGCTCTCCGTGCCTCCGCGGCGCGGGAAACCACCTCGGCTCGGGCCGGGGCGAGCGGCGGCGTGCGGGCTTCGTGCAGTCTTCCGGCCGCGAGCAGGGGAACCTCGGAATCGAACGGTATGCCGGTCAGGCGCAACGCACCACGCCGACGGCCCGTCCGCCTCGGCCGGTGGTCGTGGTTCGTCGCCGTAGCGGTCTTCCTCGTGTCCGTGTGCCGCACCGATGAGGTGCGGCTCGGCGCGGAGCCGACGGGAGGAGATGCTCCTTCGTACTGCTCGGGTTTCGACGTCCGGTTCCGGCTGCCGGCCGACACCGAGCCCGAGGTGGTCCTCTACCGGCGAGGGCCGGCGCTCCTGAGCGCGTTGGCGCAGCACAGCTCGCGGTGACGACTCCGGACGAGGGCGACCGGACGGGACTTCGGCCTCTGCCCGGTCACCTCGTCCGGGGCGACGATCAGCCTCACCGGGTTCACGACGATCGACGAGACGCCGCCCGCGGCGCCGCGGGGACGGAGGAGCGATGATGCACCACACGGTTCGTGACGTCATGACCGACGAGGTCGTGGTCGTCGCCACCGGTACTCCGGTGAAGAACGTAGCGAAGGTGCTCGGACGCCGCCGGATCAGCGGGGTGCCGGTGGTCGACGCCGACGAGCACGTCGTCGGCGTGGTCACCGTCAACGACCTGCTACGCACGATGACCGGTGGGAGCCACCCCGAATCGGCGTCCGGTCCGACGGCGCGCGAGCTGATGACCGCCCCGGCAGTCACCATCGGCCCCGACGCGTCGATCGTGGAGGCCGCGGCTGCGCTGGAGCGCAGCGGTGTCGGGCGGCTGCCGGTGGTGGACGCGGCCGGGTCCCTGGTCGGCGTCGTCAGCCGAGGAGACCTGGTGAAGGTCTTCACCCGGCCGGACGAGCTCATCCGCGCGGAGGTCGTGGAGGACGTCGTCGAGCAGGTTTTGTCGCTGCCGCCGGAGGCGCTCACCGTCGAGGTCGTCGACGGGATCGTGACACTGCGCGGGGAGCTGGCGAACCGGGGGCAGGCAGCGCAGGCCGTCGCGCTGGTCCGGCGGGTGGACGGTGTCGCCCGGGTCGTGGACGAGCTCACCTACCGCACCGGCAGCCGGCGCAGCTGACTCTCCGGTCAGCCGGCTGCGCTGGCCCCACCCGCGGCTGAGCCCCCGCCCCCGGTCGTCGTCCTGCACGCCGACCGGGCACCCGGCGGCCGGGCCGGCCGCTCCTGACCCGCTCGACCGCTGGGCTCTCCCGCTCCGGTCGGATCGGCGCCGGACCCGGACCTCCGCCCGGGGCGCCCGGGACTTCGTGCCCTGCCGCCGGTGGCGACTCGCAGCGGACGATCGAGTCGAAGCCCCGCGGTGGACGTCGGCCGCGCACGACGAAGGAGGCCACGATGACCATCCGCACGGTCAGAGACGTCATGACGACCGAGGTCCGCACGGTCCGCGGGGGATCGACGGTGAGGGCGGTCGCCGAGCAGTTCGACGTCGGCCGCATCAGTGCGGTGCCGGTCGTGGACGACGAGGGGCACGTGCTCGGGGTGCTGTCCGAGACCGACCTGCTGCACAAGATCACGCATCAGGACGACGCCGGGGACCGGCGGCGCCTTCGGCGGCGGCACCGTACCGACCGGGCGAAGGCGGACGGGCTGAGCGCCGCCGAGCTGATGACGTCGCCGGCGGTGACCGTCGGTCCCGACGCCTCGCTGGCGGAGGCCGCGAGCCTGATGGAGCGCAACTCGGTGAAGCGTCTGCCGGTGGTCGACGAGCGAGGCGAACTGATCGGCATCGTCAGCCGCGGAGACCTCATCCGCGTGTTCACGCGCTCGGACGCGGACATTCTTCGGGAGATCGAAGCCGAGATCTTCGGCCGGGTCTTGATGCTCCCACCCGGGATGGCCTCCGCCGAAGTCACCGACGGTGTGGTCACCATCCGCGGCATGCTGGCGCGGGAGTGCGAGACCGAGGTCGCGCGCGACCTGGTCCGCCGCGTCGACGGCGTGGTGGGCGTCGAGAACCGGCTCACCTACCGGCTGGACGACACCACGTACCGAGCGCTCCGCGACGCCGACGCGCCTCGGGGCGTCTACTACTGACCGCGGCGGGCCGGCGACGGACGGGGACGTGCCCCCCACGGCGAAAGCCCTGGTGGCAAGGTACAACGACCTTGAGTTCTTTCGACCGGCCCTCCGGACGGGGGGCGGCCTGCGGGAACGTGTGAGGTCGGAAAGAGCTCACTGACTCCCCGGCGCGGACCGCCCGTTCCCGTCGTCCGGCGCACTACGGCCGGCTGATCGCAGCGAAGGAGGAGCGATGCGCGCGCGAGACCTGATGACCACTCCGGTACACACCGTGCACCCGTCGACCGGCGTCGCCGAAGCAGCGGCGCTGCTCACCCGGTTCTCCGTCACGGCCTTACCCGTGCTCGACGACGACGATCACCTGATCGGCATGGTCAGCGAAGGTGACCTGCTGTGGCACCGGGTCCCGGCGAGCTCGGAGCCGCACCTGTGGCGTCGCCCGGACGACCGGGTCGAGGATCCGCCGGGCACCGTCGGGGACGTGATGAGCTCGCCGGCCGTCGCGATGCCGCCGGGCGCGGAGGCCGCGTCCGTGGCCGAGATCCTGACCTCAGCCGATTCCGCCAGTGTGCCGATAGTCGAGGATTCGGCGGTGGTCGGCATCGTCAGCCGTCGTGACCTGCTGCGCACCCTCGTGCGCCGCGACGACGCGCTGGCGGCCGAGGCCCAGGGCCGCCTCGACGAGTACGGCGGTGGCGTACGGCGCTGGGAGGTGGCCGTGGCGGACCGGGTCGCCACGGTGACCGGGCCGCTCGACGACGCGGCCGAGGACCGGGCGATCCGCATCCTGGTCGGCACCGTGCCCGGCATCCGCACGGTCCGCCTGGGCCCGGCGCGATCGACGGCGTGAACCCGACCAGATCGACTTAGTGGCCCGGCGGATGCGCCCGGGCCATGGAGGTGTCCGATGACCGCACACGGGAAACCGATCGTGGTGGGCGTCAGCCCGACCGACTCGGCCAACGACGTCGTCGCCTGGGGAGCGCGCGAGGCCCTGCTGCGCGGGCGCCCGCTCCGGCTCGTCCACGCGCACGTGTCCGCCCAGGGAAGCACCGCGGCACCGGCCGCTGCGCGGCTGGCCTACCGCGACGCCGCCGAGTGGATGCTCACTCAGCGCGCGTACGCGGCCCGGCTGCTCCCCGACGGTGATGTCGAGGCCACGGTGCTCGACGGCAACTGGGTCGAGGTCCTGCTCCAGCAGGCCTCCGGTGCGGAGATGCTCGTGGTGGGAAGCGGCGACGAGTGGCGCACCGACGGCCTCGCCACCGCGCGGGGCGTTCAACTCGTCGCGCACGCCGAAATACCGGCGATCGTGGTGCGCGGCGGTGGCCGGCCCGGCGCTGCGGCCACCGGCCGGATCGTCGTCGGCTGCGAGGAAGGCGGCCGGCCGGACCTGCTGCTCGCGGCGGCCTACGACGAGGCGGACCGGCGCGGCGGCGTGCTGCTCGTCGTGCGGTCCCCGACCTCCGCACCCGCTCCGCGGGAAGCGACCTCCGCACCCGCTCCGCGGGAAGCGACCTCCGCACCCGCTCCGCGGGAAGCGACCTCCGCACCCGCTCCGCGGGAAGCGGACCT
>Ga0190269_10000232_pt1 | contig 29997 bp, 14 predicted proteins | sample Popmic249IS_FD_133749 | JGI IMG/M metagenome (GOLD analysis project Ga0190269, IMG submission 133749) | Populus adjacent soil microbial communities from riparian zone of Blue River, Arizona, USA - 249 IS | ecosystem: Environmental > Terrestrial > Soil > Riparian zone | place: USA: Arizona... | reverse complement strand
GGCTCCCAATATTCTTCGAGGCGAGAAAAAGCCCAGTCGTAGTCGCGCGTGACGCAGGCGGCGCGCAACACTGCGAGCATGTGTCCGACCTTCAAGATGCTGAGCTCGCTGCTACCCGGCAGTTGGGCGTGCTCCGCATCGAGACGCGCGCGCGAGCCGGCGCACATGTCGAGGGCTTGCTCATCGACGGTGCGATTCATCGAGACTTGCAGGATGGCAGCCAAGTTGTCTGTCGCGCGTGCGAGCGCCACATGTTTCTGCAGCACTTGCCTCGCTTCCAGCAGGCGACCGACGCTCTGCAGCGCAGAGATCTGGACCATCCTCACGGTGAACATGTAGTAGTAGTCGCCGTGCAGTCCGGAGAACGTGCGCGAGTCGATCATCTGCTGCACGGCTTCGGCGGGCTCTAGTGCGTCTTCGAAGTCACCGAGGAACTGCGCGCAGACAGCGCGGGCACAGAGCAGCTCCAGCTGCACCTCCTTACTGCCGCTCTGCTGGAACAGGCGCTCGGCGTGGGTCAAGAGATCACGAGAGCGCCACGCCGCTCCGGTTGTGCCCGCGATGCACGACACGGCTGCAGACAGGCACATCGCGCGGGCCACTTGCGTGGACGTACCGTAGTCGAGCGCCAGGCGAAGCGAGCGCGCCTGAAACAGCGCGGAGCGCAGCGGCGCGTACATCTGAGTCTCGACGGACAATGTGCCGTAGAGCAAAGCGCTCTGCGCCAGCGGGCTCTTCGGCGTCTGCCGCGCTGGTACATGGTAGCTGCGCAGCGCGAGCCGTCCGCGCTCCCAAGCGATCGCTGCGAGCAGCCCAGTGTGAGACTTCGGCACGGACATGTGCTCGGTCTCCAGCACGAGCTGCACCATGCGCTCGCCTTCTTCGAAGCGCCCGCTGCGTACGAGGTGTGACGCCGACAGCTGCAGGAGCTCGCTGCGCTGCTCGGGCGGTGCGTGCTGCGCCGCATGTGCGTAGGCCGTGGCTGCAGCATAGCCACGCCGGCATTGCGCCTCGGCCGTCGCCAGCTTCTTCCACAGCACGTATTGTTCGAGCTCGCCGTTGAACAAGACGAGACACTTGCTGAACAGCTCTGCCGCGCGCTCGAACGCGAGGCTCGCGCTGGCACGCTCGGCCGCGAGCAGACCATGATGAAACGCCGGCCCGCGCTGCTCCGCGCCGATCGCCAGCGTATGCAGCCAGTCGTGATCGTCGCGGCCTTGAGCTTGCAGCTCTTGCAGCAGCTTGGCGTGGATGCGCTGGCTCTCCTCCGCGCTCAGCGAGGCCTGCACCGTCTCGCGCACACGGTCGTGGTAGACCTCGAGCAGCCGCTCGCCCGAGGCATCGCGCGTGCGGATCAGGCGCAAGCTGCGCAGCGTGTGAATGTGCGCGCGACCTGCGCTGATCACGCCAGAGGCGCTGAGCGCGAGCTGCACCTGAAGCGGGCGCCCCGCGATCGCGAGCACGTTCAAGATCGCGCGCGCGGAATCTCCGACGAACGAGCTCGCGCGCTGCACGAGCGCCTCCATCGACAAGCCGTCGAGCGAGGTGTCGTGCCGCGCGAGCTTGGCCTCGGCGATCGCGGTGAGCTGCTGCGCCAAGAACGGATTGCCATGGGACTCCTGCACGATGCGCTCGATCATCGCTGGAGGTGCGTGGGAGCGCTGGGCTAGGCGATGCTGGCACAACGTGCGCACGTCGCTCGCCCGTAGGGGCTCGAGATCGATCGTGACCTGTGCGTTCTGGACGGTTTGCTCGGGATGATCCAAGAGCAGGGCCAAGCTCGCGCTGGTATGGATCTCCTCGCTGCGATAGCTGAGCACGATGGTCACCGGCCCGTCGAGCGGCCGCTCCAGCCAGTCGCGCAGCACGCCAGCGCTGTCCAGGTCGCCCCACTGCATGTCATCGATCCACAACAGCAAACGACGCTGTCCAGCCACGCTGGTCACGAGCGCGCGCAGCGCTTGCTCGGCCCGTTGCCGTGTTTGCGTCTCGTCGCCACGGATGCGCCGCGCGGCGCGTAAGCGTTGCACGGCGTTCAAGCGCTCGAGTGCAGGGAAGAGGAGGGCGAGATCGCTGACATCCGTCGGCAAGAGATGGGCGCACGTCACGTCATCGAGCTGCGACAGGTGCGCGACGAGCGCGTCGAGCACACCATCCAGCGCTTTGAACGGCATGGCTTCGCGCTCGTAGCAGCGGCTCTTCAGGATCACCGGTGGAGCGACGCCGTTTGCAGCAGCATCGTCCAAGAAGTGCTCGACGAGCGTAGACTTGCCGCTGCCAGATGCGCCCCGCACGTGCACCACCAGACTCCCGTCGTGGTTGGGATCCTCATAGCTCGCGTGCAGCCGCGCGAGCTCTGCGTCGCGGCCGAACAAGGGCTGCACGACCGTGAACGCGGTAGGCTCGATCGTCTGCGGGTGCTCTTGCACTGTCACGAGCTCGCGTACGCCGCCGCTCGCAGCAGCGAGCACCTCGAGCACGCGACCGCCCGATGGGCGCAGGTTCGGATCGCGCGACAAGAGCGCCATGCACAGCTCGAGCACTTCGCGCGGCGCGCCGCTCTGCAGCGGCGTGGGGTCCTGCGTCAGCTTGCGCTGCAAGAGCGCGGTAACATTGCGGCCGTCGATCGGGAGCACGCCGCTGATCGCCTCGTACAGCATCGCGCCGAATGCATACCAGTCGGAGGCTTCGCTGAGCTTCGAGCCCATGGCCTGCTCGGGCGGCATGTAGGCCGGCGTTCCAGCGACCGTGCCATCCTGCGTGACATGGGTCGAGCCCTCGATCTCACGCACCAGCCCGAAGTCCAGCACCACCACCCTGCCATTGTCGGCGACGAGCACATTGGACGGCTTGAGATCGCGGTGCAGCATGCCGGCGCGGTGAATGGCGTGCACGCCGCACGCGAGGTCGTAGAAGATCGTCAGCAGCTCATCTGGGCCGTTGTCGTTGGCCGGTTCCAGCGTTTGCCGGCTGAGCGTCGCCTCTGCGCTCAACTTCTGGCGCAGGTCCTTGCCGGCGACGTGCTCCATCGTGAGGAACCAGGCCTCTTGCCCGCGGTGCAGGTCGTACAGCTTGACCAGGTTCGGATGGTGAATGTCCGCAAGCGATCGGAACTCGCGCTTGAAGCGCATCACGCTCTTTTGATCGAGCTTGAAGAGCTTCTTGAGCGCGACGTGCTCACCCGTCTCGCGGTCCAGCGCAAGAAACACGGCGCCTGTCGCACCTTCACCGAGCGGGCGCACCAGCTCGAAGCGCTTGTCGGTAACCGGGTCGATAGAAACGCTGCTGGTCTTCACGACGCGTCGGATCCACACCTGCAGCCAAGAGCGACAGCCGTACGGCAACTAAAATTAGCACAGGAGGTGCGCCGGCGATGCGGCTTTGGCCGGCTAGTCGTGGCGCCGATTGTGCCGCCGTCGGCGACAGTTCGCACCTGCGCCCTATGCCGCGCACAGCCGGTTGCGACGCGAGCGTCAGCTGCGCGACACTCGAGTGGTGTGGATACAGATCCAGCGTTTGGACGTTGTGCCCTTGAGCCGCATCTGTGGTGCAGGGACCGAGGTTACGCGGGAGCACTTTCTCGATCGGGATCTGGCTGATGATCTCGCGAGCATTTTGCGGGAGATGCAGCTGGATCGCGAGCAAGGCAAGCGCTCGGCTGCGATCGTCGATCTGACGGGTGCTCCAGCGCTGAATGCGAAGCAGCGCGGGGTGGTGGGCGCGTGGGTGAAGGAAACACGCGAGCTGATGCGAGCGACGTCTATCTCGACCGCGTTCGTCGCGCCCTCGGCGTTGCTCCGCGGCGCGCTCACGGCCATCTTCTGGACGCAGTCCTTCGGCGGTCCGCACCGTGTGCTCGGTACGCTGGACGAGGCTGTGGCTTGGTCGCTCGAGAGGCTTTGCGAGGCGGGGGTGCAGGTGCCTGACGGCGCGCAGGAGGCGGTGCTTCAGGCCTTTGGTCGAGCGGATCGCCGCAAGCGGGCTGCGTCGCGATGAGCACGCTGTCGGCGCCGCATTCGTAGCAGGAGGCCGGTGACAGCGAGCAGCGCGAGCGGCGAGCGCACCGTGCTTGCCGCTCACAGCGGCGAGACATGGCAGTCGGGGGCCGCCCTCGTGCGCAGCCGGACCTCTTCGTCATCGCTTGCAGCTGTGTCCCGGTCTCCCGCTCGGGCGCGAAGGCATCGTCCGGGGTCCTGAGCCAGTACGGCGAGAACTCCCAGCGATTCACGCCGGACGTCGCCGCTCCGCTGCGGATCTGCAGCCACGTCCACTCATGGAGCACATGCGCGAGCTCGACGCGCACCTCGGCCACGCTGTTGCATTGACCGGGTTCACAGTCCGGGCCACACCAGCTCGTTGTTGAGGATGCAGAGGCAGGCGTAGACCGGTGTTGACGCCATCAGCTGCAAGGCGCCGAGCACGAGGGCCCAAGCAGCTACACGGGAGGAGCACTGCGACATGAAGCATGTCTAACAGCCTCTCCACGCGCTCGCAGTCCCCCGCACGGTTGCATGCGACTTGCGACTTGCGACTGCGATCTAGAACTGCTTGAAAAACTCGAAGATCGCCTGCGCCGCGAACTGCGGCACAGTATGGCCGCCAGAGAACTCGCACCAATGTACGGGGTGTCCTGGATCGCAACCTTGGTAGGCCACGCACATCTCTGGCGCGACCGGCAGCGTGTCCATCGTGCAGTGGTTCGCCATCACCCAGTGATCGCGGCTGCTCTGGCCGGACATGTATGAGACCACTGTGTCCATGTTGCCGTGTGTGATCCAAGCTGCGGGCTGACCTACGCACATGCGTCCACCGAATGTGCGCGGGCCTGAGCCTGCGATCGGTGCGATCGCGCGCAGCTGATCGCCGAGCTCGCAGCCGATGGTGTTCGACATGATGCCGCCATAGCTCATGCCAGTGGAGAAGATGCGCGTGCGGTCGATGCAGTACTCACTCGTCGCCCATTCGATCAGCTTGCGCGTGAAGTTCACGTCGCGACCGCCGCTGTTCGGCCATCCTGCGCCGCCTGCGGAGCCGTCTGCGCCCATCGTCGGCAAGCCTTGCCCTGCGATGAAGATGGCCTCTTCCGCCCAGCGTTGCGCTGTCGCGAGCCCGTAGTAGCCACCGCTGAAGCCGCCTGCGATCGACATCGCTGTGCCCCCGAGACCGTGCCACGCGAACACCAAGCGGTACGGCTTGTTCGGGTCGTAGCTCGACGGGATCTTGGTGATGTACTCGCGCATCGTGCCGTCGACGTCGATCGTTTGGTTGCCAGCGGCCGGCCACTCGGTCTGACCACAACCCGCGCTCGGCTCCGGCGGATTCATGGGCTGGAGGGAGCCGGTAGGACTGCCGCTACCAGCTGCCGCACTCGGCGCGCTACCCGCGGTGGGCGCAGCAGCGGTGCCAGCTGCAGGTGCCGCTGGTGCTCTGGTCCCTGCGCTCGCGGTCGGGGGAGCGACGCTGCCAGGGCTGCCGCCAACAGCTGCGCGACCTGCGCTGGCTGTCGGGGCTGCAGGTCCTGGTGTCGCGCGGCCACCAGCGGCAGAGGATGCCGTGCTGGCGGGTGTGCTCGACGCTGTGCCCGCCGTGCCCACTGCGGCCGAGGGGCCGGCCGCTGGTGCATCGTCACTGGCGCAAGCGCCCGATCCAAGAATCGCTAGCGATACTAATGATCTGAGAACCCACGATGCCTTTGCAGAATCTGGCTGGCCCATGGCGCTCGCTTACCAAAGTGGCCGGCGAAAACAATCCGCCAATCGGATACCAGCAATCTCTATGTGCACGAATGTGCGTGCTTCCAAAAAGGGAGACGATCACGCAGCCCGCGGCCGCGCGCCGCTCAGCACCTCGAGCAGCTCGACGCTCAAGCGCCGCAAGTCGTGCCCTTCGTCGTGCTCCGCGAGCCAAGCCGAAACGATCCGCGGGTCCTCATGCTGGCTAGGGTGATAGCGCGGCCGCAGATAGTGACGAAACTCAGGTACGAGCTTCGTCAAAAGGCGCACCCTGAGCGCCCGCAGCCTTCTGCGGCTCTCGGCGTCTTGCAGGAGCCGATCTTCGCGCATCAAGAAGTACATGATCGCGTGGATGTCGCGCAGCGAGCTGACGAACGCCGCGCCGAGGCCGACGACTCGAAGGAGATAGCCGCCGTGCACGGCCTGAAAGACATCGAACGCCACGCTCTTGTGCTCGACTTCTTCTGCGGCGTGCCAGGCGAGCATCGCGACCATGCGCGGGTCCGCGCCCTGCAGGAGCATGTGTCGCTCTTCGAGGATGAAGCAGGCGATCTGGTAGGTGAGCGCCTCGTAGCCTGAGGTGTAGGCCAGACGAAACGGCAGCGAGTGTTTCTTGCGGCTGTGCGAGAGCCGCGTCTTGATCGCGCGCTCGAGCTTGTCGAAGCCCGGGAAGCGCCGCGCGAGCACCTGGTTCCAGTCGCGATGCTGCTGCGCGTGTCGGGCTTCCTGCTGGATAAAGGCACGAGCGTCTTTGGTAATCCGTTTGTCCGCTATCAGCGGCAGCGCTTCGCGCAGGTTCTGGATGAAATAGGGCTCCAAATACGGCAGCGCAGCCATGAACGCACTGGCGACGTGACTGAACTCGGGTTGCTCGGGCGACCAACGACTGGGAATGCTGTCGTCCATGCCGAACTTGAGATCGCGCGCGATGATCTCGGACATGCTGTTAGTCTAACACCTGGTCAGCGAGGTTGTGTCCCCACAGTGTAGGTGGCCAGCCTAAAGCATCCGCAAGCATGCCTCAGCGGCGAGAGGCAGCGCTTACGTTATGCTTCGGACATGGATCGCAAGACGGTTCGAGCCAAAGCTCGAGCTGAAGATGGTGCGGCAAATTCCGCTCTGTTGCGGAGTCGCTACGAGCTCGTGAAGGAGCTCGGCCATGGTGGGATGGCGCGCGTATGGGCAGTGCGCGAGCTCAAAACAGGGCGAGCGTTCGCGCTCAAGCGCCTGTCTGCGACGGCTGAGCGACGGCATGTGGCCTTGTTCGAGCGCGAATACTACACGCTCGCAGGCCTACACCATCCAAGCATCGTGGAGGTGTACGACTATGCGATCGATCCCGAAGGCCCGTATTACACGATGGAGCTGCTCAGCGGCAGCGACCTGTCGAGCCTCGCGCCGCGACCGTTCATGGAGGTCTGTCAGATCTTGCGAGACACGGCCTCGGCGCTCGCGCTGCTGCACGCGCGGCGCTTCTTGCATCGCGATGTGAGCGCGCGCAATGTCTGGCTGACGCCGGAAGGGCGCGTAAAGCTGATCGACTTCGGTACGCTCGTGCCGTTCGGCCGGAGTCGCGATGTAGCAGGCACGCCGCCGTTCGTCGCCCCCGAGGCGCTGCAAGGCCACGAGCTCGATCAGCGCACAGACCTGTACGCGCTCGGTGCGCTCGGTTACTTCCTGCTTACCGGCAGCCATGCGTTTCCCGCGCGTGCGCTCGCGCAACTGCCTGAGATATGGCTGTCGCGACCGGCGCTCCTATCACAGCGCGTGCGCGAGCTCGGGCGGGCGGATTTGCCGGAGGTGCCGCCCGCGCTCGACGCATTGATCGAGCGCATGCTGAGCACGGAGCCACGCGAGCGCCCGCACAGCGCCGCCGAAGTGATCGATGCGCTCAACGCGATCGCGGGTCTACCGGGCGAGAGCGCCGCGCGCGTGCCTCAGGCGTACTTGAGCGCGCCGACGCTCACCGGGCGCGATCGCGAGTCGCATCAGCTGTCTGTCGCGCTGGCAGCGGCGCGCGCGGGCCGCGGCACGGGGGTCTTGATCGAAGGCGCTCCCCGCATCGGCAAGTCGCGCATGCTGACCGAGGTCGCGCTGATGGCGCGGATCGCCTCGGGCATCGTGCTGCAAGTGGAGGCAGACAGCACGCTCGGCAGTCACTCGCTCGCCGAGCGTCTGTCGCACAAGCTGTTGGACGTGTTGCCCGCCGCTGCTAGCAGCGCGGCGCAGCCGTACGCTTCCACGCTCGCGCACCTGTCGAGACAGCTGCGCGAGCGGCTCGGGCTGCCCGAGAGCGCGCTCGCGGACCTGCCGCGCACCCACGGCGAATCGCGCATGCGCGTGCAGGCGGCGCTGTCCAGCTGGTTTCTGGAGATCGTGCGCGAGCACTGTCTCGTGCTCCTGGTCGACGACTTCCAGCAGTGTGATGCCGCGAGCGCCGCTTGGCTGACGTCGCTCGTGCGCCAGGCGCGCACCCAACAGCTGCTCGTGATCGCGACCGTACGCACTGGCGACGAGGTCCCGCCGCACGTGGAAGCGCTGCGTCGGCACGCAGACGTGCTCAAGCTCTCGCCGCTCACAGCGGCACAGATCGCTGCCATGTTGCAATCGGTGTTCGGTGACGCGGTCCACTTGCCGCGCCTGTCCGACCTGGTCGCGCAACGCTCGGAGGGCAACCCCGGTCATGCGCTCGATCTGGTGGAGCACCTCGTGCAACAGGGCCTCCTGCAATACGGTGAAGGCACGTGGGTGCTGCCCATGGCGATCGGAGAAGCGGAGCTGCCGCGCGACCCGCAGAGCGTGCTGCAAGCGCGTCTGTCGCGCTTGCCGGAGCACGCCCGCGCGGTTGCGCAGGTGCTGAGCGTGCGCGAAGGGTTGATCCCGTTCGAGCTGTGCACGGCGCTTGCGGAGGTCAGCGGCGCGCAGATCTTCGACGCGCTGCAGGTGCTGATCGCGCAGGGTGTGCTCTCCGTCTCGGGCGACGCGTATCGCTTCGAGCGTGAGCCGGTGCGACAGCTCTTGCTGGTCGAGCTGAGTGAGGAGCGCAAGCGGCGCGCGCATGCAATCTCAGGGGAATATCTCTTGGGCGCAGCGCAGCTGTCTCCGCTCGATCGCCTGCGGGCTGGGCTGCATCTGGTTCTCGGAGGCGACGTCGAGCGCGGGACCGAGCAGATCGCGCTCGCCGCTAAACATTATGGGCTCGTGGATCTCGCCGACGTCGGACAGGCTGCGCCGATCTTGGAGCGCGCGCTCAGCGAGCTCATCGCGCTGCACCGTCCGGAGCCCGAGCTTCTCACACTGTATGCGCCGCTCGCGCTCGCGGGGTACTACTTCGAGCGACCGTACTCGGATCGCTACGCGGATCGCACGATCGCGCTCCTGGAGCGCCTGCTCGGGCTCACGCGCGCGCGCCGGCTGCAGAGGTTTTTGGGCAAGCGACTCGGGTTGTGGATCAGCTTGGGCTGGTCCGCGCTGCAGTTTCGGCGCTGGTCGAAGAACCGACGCGCGCCGACATTTCGCGAAGCCATGATGCTGCTCTTCTACTGCGTGGCAGCCACGACCGGCGTGTCCACCGTGTGCATCGATCCGCAGCGCGCGCAGCACTTTGCGAACGTGCTCGCCCCGTTGCGCGCGCTCGGCCGGGACCACGTCGCGAAGCTCATGCACGACTTCTGCTCGAACCTCGCCGCGACCGTACGCGACGGCGCGGGTGCGACACGCGCGCGTTGGCAGCGCATGATCGAGCGGCTGGAGAGCACCAAGCCGATCCACGGCCTCACAGGCGAGGTGCGGATCTTGTATCTCGCAGGCGCGCTCTACGCGTGTGGTGTGATCGAGAGCTGGCGCGACACTTCGAAAGCACTTCAGCTCGCGCAGCGTCTCGAAGACTTCAAGCTCAAGCTGTACGAGCTGTCGGCGAACCAGATCCGCATGCTGTACTACGCGCATCAGGGAAATCACGCGCTCGCTGAGCGTTTCCGCGAGCGCGTGGAGGTGCACGCGATCCAGCGCGGCACGGCCTGGCAAGCGGACACTTGGTCGTACAGCGCGCTCGTCGCGGTATATCTGCGTACGCACAACGTTCTCGGATTAAAATACTGCGCGCAGCAGCTGATGCGCATCAGCCAAGAAGTTCCCAGCCTAGAGCCGACAGCGCGTCGCGCGCAGGGCACCTACCTGATGGAGCGCGGCTCCCCGGAAGAGGCGCTCACGTTCTTGACTGTGCCGGAGGAGCCGCTCGCGCTCGTGGGTTGGTCGCGCTCCCAAGGCGTGCACGCTCGCGCGTTGAACGCGCTCGGGCTGCACACCGCGGCGCGCAAGGTCTGTAGCGAAACGCTGCAGCACTTGACCGAGATCGATCTCGAGCTCGTGGGAATGAGCCTCAACGTGCAGATCGAGCTGGCGCTGGCAGAGGCTGGCCTCGGACATCATGCGCTCGCGTGCGAGCAGCTCGATGGCTTGATCAAGAAGTTTGGCGCGCTCGAGGGGCCGCTCACCATGACTGCGCTGCACGAAGCGCGCGCGCAGGTAGCGCTGCTTCAGCGCGACGATGCGGCGTTCGAGCATCATCTCGCGTGCCTCTCTCACTGGGCGCATCGCACCACGGAGCGCGGGCTCGTAACGCGTGCCGAGCATCTGCGTAAGGTCGCTCACGGCGGCACTGTGCGACCACCGACTCTCCCGGTCGCCAACGACGGCACAGAATCCCGCACGCCGGACCTGAGCGTGCTGTACCGCTTGCAGCATGGCGGTGAGCACAGCCTGTCAGGCAGCGCGGAGTGGATCCTCGACCAGCTGATCGAGTTCACCGATGTGCGCGCGGGGCACGTGTTCGTGTGGCAGGATGCGACGCTGTCGTGCGCAGCTTCGCATGGAGAGCTGCCCGAGCCTGCGCAGCTAGAGCCCTGGTTGCGCGCGCGGCTCGATCGCGGGCTCCACGACGAGACGGTCAGCGTGGCAGAACTGTCGATGGCGCCGGACGCTGCGCGCACAGTGCTCGCGGGCCGCAGCTATCGGATGCTGCCGCTGATCACGTCTGCGCGCGCTGGGAGCCGCGTCGTGGGTGCGCTGGTGATCCCCGATGAGCACACCATTGCCGTCCCCGACAAAGTGTTGCTCGCGATGGCAGACCGCTTGCACAGCACGCTCGAGCAGCCAGTGACAAGTGCTCCGTAGAATGGCACTCAGCGATACGTCCACTCACCTTGAGCCGTCCCGGAAAGGTGGGGGAACTTATCGCGACAGGCAGCGGCGCACGGTATCGCTTCCAGGAGGCAGAGGATCAGAATGATCAAGCAAGCGCGGATCTTATTGTGTTGTGCGATCGCAGCATGCGGTGGCGAGAGCGCCGGAAATTCGAGCGAAACGAGCGCACCCACCACGTCCACGACACCCACGGCGACCACTCCAGCGCAAGGCGCTGCAGGCAGTGTGGCTCCGGCAACCCCAGCGACGGCGACCACTGCACCTACGGGCACTGCGCAAGCTCAGACACCCACGACGACGCCGACTGCGTCGCAACCTGCGCAGCCAGCAGCAGCACCGACTGCTCCCGCTGCGCCGCAAGCGCCGGTCGCGGGCATGACGCCAGCGACGGGAGCCGCCATGTCTCCAGCCGGTCCGGCGACGGGCACGGGTGCCAAGCCAGGCCTTGCGATGGATGAATGCGGGCTCGACACGAAGTTCGACGGCGACGAGTACTGCATTCTGCCGCCGCCCGCCGACAAGGGCTTTCAGCTGCACATCGGTCCGAGCAACTACGACAATCCAGAGCCCGAGTACGTGCTGCAGCCGGGCGAAGAGAACGTCGTCACGATGGACGCCGTCAGCGGCAACGACAAGGACATCTACTATTACTATCGCCAGTACCGCATGCGGCCCGGCTCGCACCACGTGATCATCTCGGTCGATGGTCGACGCATCGGCGGTATCCAGAACCTGGCGCGCGATGAGCCCGAGAACGGGATCGTGGCACCGGAAGACGAGGGTGTGGGCCTCGAGCTCAAGGCGCGCTCGATGATGAACGTCAACCTGCACTACTACAACTTCGGCGACAAGCCATCGATCCGCGAGGTCTGGGTCAACTACTGGTACAAGCCGGCAGAGTCAGTGACCGAGGTTTCGCGCCCGATCTACTCGATGACTGGCGTGACTGCAGCGACCGCGAAATCGCACGTCATCGTGGGTGCCACTTGCCCGGTGACGGGCAACGGGCGCGTGCTCAACCTGTACGGCCATCGTCACTTGAACAACGTGCGCTTCAGCGTCTGGCGCACGAGCTCAGGCAAGCGCGACCTGGTGTTCGACGACTACAACTCGGAGCATCCAGGCTTCATGGCGTTCAACAGCTTGGCCATGAACCCCGCACCCGATCCGATGGCAAAGAAGTTCGGCGGCGCGTCGGGCATCTTGGAGCTGAAGGACGGCGATACGCTCGACTTCGAGTGCGAGATCATCAACAACACCGACAAGAACTTCATCGGGTTGAACGAAGCTGAGGATGACGAGATGTGCATCATGATCGGCGACAGCGTGAGCGCTCAGGTCGCAGGTCGCTGCACGCCGAAGGAAGCTGTGCGAATCCAGTAAGCGCACGCTCCTGCGATCGTGTTTCGCCGAGCTGGGCTTGCAAAGCCCGCTCGGCGAAGTTGTTTTTAGCGCAGCACTGTGGGCTGCCGATGAGGCTGTTCGCGCCTTGGCACCCGCTCCATCGCTGCCGCTAAGAGCGGCGCTCCGACGTGTCAGCTGCTGAAGTCGAAGCGGTAGACTGTGGCTTGCGCAGAGGGCCGCTGACCAAACTCGCGGCAGAAACTCTGCAGCGCTCGATAGGCACTGACATCTGTCACTTTGCGAAACTCGATGTGGGTGACAAAGCAGAAGACCGTAAGCTCGAAGATGCTGAGCGTGTCAGGCTGAGAGGTATGCGCGAGCACCTCAGTGAGGTTGTCATCGAGCCAGCGCAGGCTGTTCACCAAGCTCTCGAACGCTTTGCCAGAGGTGTCGATCGCTCCGCCTGGCACGCTGGCCGCTTGCATGATCAGGCCGACCTCGGTCGCCATGCCCTGCAACACAAGCTCCTGCGCATTGGCTGCCTTGCGATCTCGCAGGTCCTCAGGCCATTGGATCTTCCTCGCTGAGCGTACCCGTCGCGCAAGCTCGCGGCAGATGTTGATCGTGCCAAACCAAGGCCCGAGAGGCGTGTCGAGCACCGGAATCCTAAGCGCAGGATTGTCTGCATAGTGACTCGAGCGACGCGAGCCAAGATCCGCCACAGGCACAAACGCATACTCGACACCCAGCTCATGCGCGAACATCCGCGCCGTCCGAGTAAAATGAGAGCTGCTTCGCCCGACGATGCTGAGTTCCATGAGACTTCCAAGCACACATCGGGCAGATGATCCAGGCCGCTCACTCGCGGGTGCCGCGCAGCGAGTAGCGGGCTGTGCACGGGGCGTCGGGGCCTTGGATGACCGTGAGATCCATGTCTCCTGTGAGCTCGCCGTTTGCGTGGGGGCCGCGGATGGTGGCTTGGGCTCGGGTGCGGCGCAGGATGGCTCCACTCAGGGGATCGATGAGGGTGCACTCTCGATCGAGGAAGAGTGCGTTGTCAGAGGTCATGGAGACCTCGTGATCTTCGCAGGGGAAGGTCTCGGCTTCTTCACTGTCTTCGTTGAAGCGCACGCCCGTTTCGCCGCCTTCGTCGCCGCATGTTCCGCTGATGAAGGTGTAGCGAATCGTGTAGCGCCCCAGCGGGATGTCGCACGACGCGTCGCCGTCTCCGCAGGGGTTGCGTGTCGGGCCCGCGCCGAGCTGGGCTGGCGTGTCGGGCTCGTTCCGGCTCGAGCCTTTCCATGCCGCCGGAACTTCGCAGCTTGCGAGCAACAGCAGCGACGCTGCTGCGATCACACGGAACGTAGTTGTCATGCATCCCCCTCACTGAACGTGATCGATAGCACTGACAGCGTAGGTGCTGCTGTAAGCAGAGTCAGTGATCTGCCTCACGGCACCTCGCCCGCGACGGTGATAGGGCAAGCGTGGCGGCAACACGCAGGACACGCGCAGAATTCCACGCTAGCCTTGCGCGTCCCGAGACGCACCCGGTGCGCAGCTATCGGCGGCAGTGCGGCTCCGCGTCTGGTGCGCAGCGTCGCATTGCGCCTGCGCGGTGTTTTGCGAATCCGGCGGTTCAACCTGGACTGATGGTGAGGGCCGGACCGTCCTGACTTATGACAACGAAGGCCTTGGTCCAAGCTACACATGCGCAGGCGAAAAACCGGTCAGCTGCGATAACGGGGACTGCGACTTCGATTTTCCCCCAGGCAACTGTCAGCAGGATACCTGTCCGTTCACCCGCTGACGGAATCGTAAGTCAGTTCATGTTCTTGCCGTAGAGATCCGCTTGGAACGCCGCTCTTGGCTGCAGCGATGGAACCGGGAAAATCGTCCCGGCGATGTGAGCTTGCGTTCCGATCTTGAATATCTTGCTCGCGAACTGAGCACAGAAATGGTACGGCGGTTGCGCCGCAGTCGCGCGAGCTCGCTGCCGCTCCCTTTGCATATCTAGTCAGAGCAATGAGTCGTGATGCTCGATCTCAGGATGCAACGTCAGGAGCCATGCAGTGTGTTCTTCCGCCGCTCGTAGCAGCACAGTGACGTTGTGCACAGTCCTAGTCTATCTGTGCATGGCAGTCGGCTGCACCATCGCGCCGGAGCCGCCAGAGGCACCGCGCGCGGTGCTGCAGCTCAGTGAGAGCTACGACCAGCCCACGGCGAGCTTGGATCAATCGACCGCCGAGCAGCTGTTCGACGAGTCCGTGCCTAACTACACGGAGCTCAAGACGCTCGCCGGACTTTCCTTTGTGCGCGATGTGATCGCACGCGCGCTCAAGACGCCGGCCGTCGATGAAGCCGCGCTGCAGTTGGACGTCCAGGGGTCGCTCACCATCCATGCCGCCTGTCCAGGTTGGGAGCCGAACAGTCATACTCCAGATCCCGAGGCAGGCTACGTGGACTTTGTCGTCGGCGTCGACGACTCGCGCGTGCAACGTGCGTTTGCGGGCAGCGTGACCGAATGCCGGTTCATCGCGAACCTGGCAGGCGAGCGCGCGAAGGTGCAGGCCAGCATGCAGCTGGAGGTCGATCTCGGTCGCCATCTCGCCTTGGGCGACAGGGTGCCAACCATCTTGTTGAGCGCCTCGCAGCTATCGGCTGCGCTCTCGGTCGCGTTGTCGCCCGATCTCGCAGACGGTCTTTGGGGAGACCTCGCCGCTGAGCTCGCTCCTGACGGCCTGGCATTCGACCTCGCTACCGCAGATCGGCGCTGGAGCCTGCGCATCGCTGGTGAGGACCTCGTGGAAACCCTGGTCGATCTCGACGACCTCGCTGAGCTCGACGTGGGAACGACCGGTACGATCCTGCTCGGGCTGCGCGACGATGGAACCCTCAACGTGCGAGGGCGCGACAGCGCGTGGAGCTGCGGCAGTGACGGGAGTGTGTTGTGCGTGCGCTCCGACTGAGCAGGTACTTCATCTGGTTACTCCTGACGTGCGTACCCTCGCAATCGCTCGCCGATCATCGCGTCGGCAGCGAGCGCATCGACTTCACCGCCTACACGTTGCGGCAGAACGAGCTCTCGCTGGGCATCGGCGCCGCAGCCTACGGCGTCAGCGACGAGCTGACCGTGGGCACGTGCGTGCCCCTGTGGTTCGCGTTTCCGCTCGTGAACGCGCCGATCGCCAGCGGCTATCTCAAGCTGCGCGACTGGTTTCACGGGCCACTCGCCGCGTCGTTGCGAGCGGCGGTCGCCTATCTTCCGGCCGGCGTGGTCTCATCAGCCGTGTCCGACGACGATACACGCGTGGGCTTCGTCGTGGTGCCGATCGAGCTCTCGCTGTCCCTGCGCGTCAACAGCAGCTTCAGCCAAAGCCTTCAGGTCAGCTGGGTGTACGTCGGCGCCAGCGGCAGCCGCGCGCGCGACGAGCGGATCGACCTTCGCATCGGCGGCGTATCGGCGGTGACCAGCTTGTCACTGCATCTCCTGAGCGAGCTGCGGCTCTCGCGGGTCGTCGCTGTGACGTTGCGCGAGAGCATCCTCCTGGGCAGCGGCGACCTCCTCGTGAGCGGACAGCTCGAGCGCGCAGGAACTCGCGTCGACGCACAGCTGGGTGCGACACAACTCTATAACGGCGTCGTCGCCAACATCATCCCAGGCATCGCGCTCAGCTGGGCGAACATCAATGTGCACGTCGGCATAGGTGTTGGAACGATTTGGTTGCCCTTTCTCGGACTTCCCATTCGCACGATCACCGTGGTGCCAGACGCGGATTTCTACGTGAGATTCTGAGCGAGCCGCGTGAGGTGCTGCATGGGCGCACTGAACTGTGACGCGACCGTGCCACCCCGCTACGGGGCAAATCCACAGCGCGATCCACACTCACCTCGAGTGGGCTGGGCGTAGTGATTCTTTCATTCTGCTTCGGACGCAACGTGACCTTCGGGTATACAAGGTGCCTGCATCCTCCTCGCGCACAAGGATCCCGCACATGACCGCTCTCCTCGCTGGCATCACTATCTTGGACATCTCCGAATACATTGCTGGTCCGTTTTGTGGGTCATTGCTCGCTGACCTGGGCGCGCGGGTGATCAAGGTGGAGCCGCCGGATGGCGCGGAGGAGCGCAGGCTCGGCAGTCGCACGCGCTATCGGGGCAACACGCGCATGGCGCTTGCGTACAACCGCGGCAAAGAGAGCCTCGCGCTCGACCTGCGCAAGCCGGAGGGCAGGGAGGTGCTCTACAAGTGGGTCAGAGAGGTAGACGTCGTGATCCAGAACTATGTGCCTTCGGTCGCGAAGAAGCTGGGCATCGACTACGAGAGCTTGTCTGCGCTGAACCCGAAGCTGATCTTCTTGTCGAGCACAGCGTTCGGTGAGGTGGGTCCGTACCAGAAGCGCAAGGCGTTCGACATCATCGCGCACGCAGCGTCCGGAATCATGTCGAACTATGCGGACGAGGATGGCGCGCCGCGCGCGCCGGGTGCGATCAATTACATCGACATCGCGACCGGCATGTTCAACGCGTTCGGGATCGTCAGCGCGCTCTACCATCGCGAGCGGACAGGGGAGGGACAGAAGCTCGAGACTTCACTGTTTGCTACGGGGTTGTCGCTACAGGCACAGAACATCGTGCACGTCGATCGCCTCGACGAGCGGCAGCACGCGCGCGAGCTCGAGCTGCTGCGAACGGCGCGGCGTGACGGTAAGAATCACACCAAGGTCGCCGATGAGATCGCAGAGATGCGCTTGCGCGAGGATCTACCTGACAGCACACGACCGATCGAGGTGCCTGACTGTCAACATCGCCCAACCGATCGTCAGGTCTATCCTTACTATCGTGTCTATCCGACAGGTGACGGCTACATCTGTATCGCGGCGCTGAACCGCGCGCTGCGCGAGAAGCTGTGCGTGGTGCTGGAGATCGCCGACGAGCATTCTGCGATCGATCTCGGCAACATCTCGGATGCTGTGTACGAGAGTCAGAAGACACTGATGCGCACGATCGAAGCGCGACTGCAGCAGCATCCGACTGCGTATTGGCAGGAGCGGCTCGAAGCGGCTGGTGTTCCGTGCGGGCAGGTCAACTACCGCGCCAATTTGTACGACGATCCGCAAGTGCAAGCGCTCGATATGATGTGGCATCTGCAGAACAGCGAGCTCGGCGCTTACAAGGCGCCCGGCCACCCGATCCGCTACTCGAAGACGCCAGTCACTGCAGGCAGAGGCACACCGACACTCGGAGAGAACAGCGACCAGCTCTTGTCAGAGCTCGGGTACACCGGCGACCAAATCGCAGCGCTACGGAGCGCCGGCATCGTGAAGTGATCCGTGAGGAGCCACGAACAGCTCCGGGGCATAGCTCTGCAGCTCTTCGAGCGGAACGAGCGCTCCCAGCCGGCGGAGCGCGGCCTCCGCTGCCGCGCACAGCTCCTCGCCTTTCGAGCCGCCTACCAAACGGCCGATCACATAGCGGTCGCGTTCGGGCTCGTCGAGAAACGACGCAGCATCCAGGACCCTCGTGCTCTCTTGGAGCAACGTGATGGCAGTGCTGCGGTCACCTGTGAGATAGGCGCAGCGTGCGCGCAGCCGCGCGAGCACGGCGTCGCGATAGGGAGTCTGCGGCAAGCTAGACAGCTCACGGAAATCCGGCCGGATCAGTCGCTCCACGTCGTCGGTTGCGCGCATCGCGACGTGCCGGTTGAGCAGCAGCCGCGCGTGGGTGAAGTGTGCGACGCTCGCGACGTATGCCATGCCGTGGAGCGGCGTCCGCAGAAATGCGGGCCAATCTTGCTCGAGCCTCGCGAACGCCCACTCGTACTCCCTGTTCGAGCACGCCGCGAGCATCGTTGCGATCATGTGCAGCATATGCAAGATGCCGAACGCGCCACCTGGCAGCTCAGCACGCTCTGCATCGAGGCGCGCACGCGAGCTCTTACAGTTATCGATGGAGCGCTCTACGAGCGTCCTCGTGATTGTCACCTGTAAGATCGCGGCGCGATTGCCGGTCGCTTCCGAACGCCCGAGGTAGTCACGTAGCTCCTCGCGTGCCTGGCCGTGTCGACCCAAAGACTGCAGCGCGGTCAAGCGCGCTGCGCTCACCGCGAAACGGTAGAAGTAGTCGCCGTGCCCGCCACCGGCCATCTTCAAGGCATAAGCACGGTTCGCTGCATCCGAATGCTCGAGCACTTCTAAGGGTCGCCCGAGAAACATCGCAGCGAGCGTCGACCCAGTGGACAGCTCGACACTGAGGTCGTCATTGTCGCACTGCTTTGCGAGCTCCTGCGCGAGCTCGAGCATCTCCGCAGATTGGCGCGCGGAGCGCGGTGTGCCCGAGAAACAAACCGAAGCGCCTGCGAGACACAAGCCGCGTGCGATCATCGCGGGATCGCCGCTCTCGAGCGCGAGTCGAAGGGAGCGCGCCTGGAACAAGGTTGCCCGCACCGGTGCGTGAATTTGCGTTTCGACGGAGAGCGTTCCGCACAATTCGGCGTCTCGAATGAGACGCGCAGCGCGCTCGGGATCTTTCTGTGGCTTCACCTTGAAGCCGCGCATCGCGATGCGGGCGCGCTCCCAACCGATCGCAGCCATCAGGCCGACCTCGGAGGTGGGCACGTGCACGCCGAGCACATCGAGCACGCGCTGCACGAGCCGTTCACCCTCCTCGAAGCGACCGCTGCGCAACAAGTGCGAGGCGGCGAAGCGCAAGAGCGGAGGCTGTGCTGCAGGCTCCGCGATCTCTGCCGCTTGCAGATACGCTTGCGCGGCCTCGGCGCCTCGCCTGCAGCGCGCGAGCGCGACCGCGAGCTTGACCCACATGTCCACGGCGTTCGCTGGCTTGTCATGCAAGCGCAAGCAGCGTGCGTACAGCTCCGCCGCTCGTTCAAACGCGAGCGTGCTGCTCGCGCGATCCGCGGCGAGGATCCCATAGCGATACGCGAGCTCTGTTTGCCGAGCGCCCATCGCGAGCTCATGCAGCCAATCTGTGTCGATGGGATGCATGCGCTCGACCAGGCGGAGCAAGCGCGCGTGCTGTTGAACGCTCTCTTCACTGCTGAGCAGCGCCTGCACGCCTTCGCGCACGCGGTCGTGGTAAACCTCGATCCAACGCTGGCCTGCGATGCTGCGCGTGCGCACGAGCCGCAACGTCTGCAGAGCGTGCATGTGGCTGCGCCCGTCGTGCAGGACCCCCGCCGCCGACAGCGCCAGCGCGGGCGCGAGCGGCCTGCCTGCGATCGCGAGCACAGTCAGGAGCGCGTGTGCTTCGTGCGAGAGCAGCGCGACCGTACGGTGCACCAGCTCTTCCATCGACAGGTTCTCGAGATCCGTCTCGCCCCGCGCCTGTTTTGCGAGCGCAAGCGCGACCAGCTGCTGTGCCAGAAACGGATTGCCGCGCGCTTCCTGGACGATGCGATCGACGAGGCGCGGCGGCGCGCTCGAGCGCGTGCTGAGCCGATCGGTGCAGAGCTCGCGCACACTGCTGTCGCTGAGCGGCGTCAAGTCGATCACGACCGCGTCAGCCGGGAGGTCGGACTCGAACAGCTGCTTCAGCGACGCGCTCGTCGCGACTTCTTCGCTGCGATAGCTGAACACGAGCAGGAGCGACACCTCCACCTCGGGTTGGAGCCAGCTGCCGATCACACTCGCGCTATCCAGGTCGCCCCACTGCAGATCATCGATCCAGATCACGAGCTGACGATCGCTTGCGATGCGATCGATCAGCTCTTTCAGCGCCTGCTCTGCGCTGCGCCGCGTCTCCTCTGCATCGCCGCTCGCTCTACGGTCACCGGTCAGCCGCGACAGGATCGGCAAGCGCTCGAACACTGGAAAAAGCCGCGCGAGGTCAGCGACACCCGAAGGCAACACGTGCGCGGCGGCGACTGGGTCGAGCGTAGAGAGATACCCGATCAGCGCGTCGATCACCCCGTCGAGGGCTTTGAAGGGCATCGCTTCCCGCTCGTAGCAGCGGCTGCGCAGCACGAGCACATCGTTCTGGCCGCTCAGCTCCGGCTCATCGAGAAAGCTCTCCACGAGCGCAGACTTCCCTGAGCCCGATGTCCCGCGCACATGGGCGACAACCGTCCTGCGGTCGCGCGCCCGCGCAAAAGCTTCATGGAGCTGGGAGAGCTCGCGCTCGCGCCCGAACAGCGGCGTGCTCGACACACCGACCGCGATGTCAGTCACGAGCTCTTCAGAGACCGTGCGCACACGCGGCTCTCTCACGGGTGCGAGCTGAGAGAGCACAGACACCACGCGCTCGCCGTCGGGTCGCGCTCGGGGATCGCGCTTCAAGAGCTGCATACACAGCTCACGCAGCGGCGCAGGCAGATAAGCGTCGTGCGGCAGCGGCTCGGGGTCATCGCGCAGCTTGCGCAGCAGCAGCTCGGTGCTGTTGCGGCCGTCGATCGGCAGCACACCTGCGAGCATCTCGTACAACATCACGCCGAATGCATACCAATCGGACGCTTCGCTCAGCGCTGCCGCGGTCGCTTGCTCGGGCGACATGTATGCAGGCGTTCCAGAGATAGTTCCGTCCTGCGTGATCTGGGCGCCATCCGCTTCGATGTCCCGCACAAGGCCAAAATCCAGCACAACGACGCGCCCATCGCGCGCGACGATCACGTTGCTCGGCTTCAGATCGCGATGCAGCATGCCCGCCTGATGGATCGCGCGAACGCCGGTCGCGAGCTGATCGAAGATGTCGATCACACGCTCGATGAACTCGCGATCGATGTCTTGATCGTTGGCGCTCGCGGCGCGTCGTTCGCGCGTCGCGTGCACATCCTGGGCAGCCTGGAGCTCTTCGCTCAAGCTGCGCCCTGCGACGTATTCCATCGTCAGAAACCAACCGTCCGATGCCTGCCCGAGGTCGTACAAGCGGATGAGGTTGGGGTGGTGCACATTAGCGAGCGAGCGAAACTCGCGCTTGAACCTCTGCACGCTCTTCTGATCGACGCGCTGCAGCTTTTTCAGCGCGAGCTGCTCGCCGGTCTCGCGATCGCGCGCCAAGAACACCGCACCCGCGCCGCCCGTGCCGAGCGGGCGCACGATCTCGTAGCGTGCAGGATCGAACTGTGAGTCGGGAGCGAGGATGCGATGTTGCATGGTCAGCCCGCTTGGCGATCTCCTGCATCGAAGGGAGCCTCGGAGGGCTGGCTGCGCTCCTCGGAGAGGCGTTGTGCGAGCGCGTGGACCGCTGGGTTGTTCGATTCGTTGGCTGCGTGACGCATGTCTGCGAGCGCGGCTTGCACGGCTTCCTGATCGGCCATCAAGCGTGCGAGCCGCGCGCGGTAGTGGTGCATGATGACCACGCGCGAATGCTCACCCGCGCTCTGCAGCCGCTCGATGCGCTCGCGAAAGACTTCGGCGCTCTTTTCTTTGTTGCCGGTGAGCGCGAGCGCGCTCGCGTATGCCGCTTCCAGCGGCGAGTACAGCACGAAGAATGCACGCTCGTCCGGGCTGACGTGCGCGAGGGCCTGCTCGCAGATCTCGAGCGCGCGTTCAGGCCGACCGAGATGCGCGTAGGAGAGCGCCACGATCGCGTACACCGGCGGCCAACCGATTCTCGTCATCGGTGGATGGTTGCGCATGAACTCTTCGCCAGCGGCCGCAGCAGCTTCGTAGTCACCGCGATGAAAGTGATAGGGTACGAGCATCGCGTCGCGGCCGCCCTTCAGCGCGGGCGTCTCGGCCACGAGCTGATCGAAGCGCTCGAGCGCACGACGCAGGCCGACGAGGTCGTGCCAGGCTCCAGCGGCCATCGCTTCGACCGGGATCGCGAGCCACTGGACTTGCCAGAGGCTGCCGCTCTCCACGGCGTTGAGCTCGAGGAGCCTGCGATAGTTGTGCGCTTGCGCTGCATCGCCGCGCAGTACGTAGTACATCATGCGAATGCGCAGGCTGCCTGCGATGGCCAACGTCGTGCCGATGCGCTCGAGCTGATCTGCGCACTCGAGCGCGCGCGAATGCTCGCGGCAGGTCTCGTTCAAGCCTTGCAGTAGTAGAAGCCCGATCTGGAGGTCGCGGTGCTCGATGTCTGTGAGCAGCGACGTCTTCTCGCGTGCCAATCGCGACCACGTCTGCTCGATGCACCGTTTGACCTCTGCCAACCGTCCGAGCCCGTTCAGGTGGATCGCCTGCGACATCGTGTACGTCAGCGACAGCGCGGGATGCGGCGCGTGCTCGAACGCACGCATGCGCTCCAGGACGGGCCCGGTATCGCCCATCGCCAGCGCGCGCACGCCCAGCAAACCCATGGTGCTCATCGCGTAATAGCGGAGCGCCGCGATGACCCCCGGTCCGCGTTTCGCTGCGGGCCGCAGGAGCCAGCGCAACATGGCCCAGAGCACGCCGACGAGGAAGCCGGCGCGCGGGCCGAGCCAGCGCGCGCATCGCTCCGCTTCGCGCAATCCAGTGAACGGATAGAGCAGATCGACTGTCGCAAGGCCGTGTCGCTCTGCGAGTCGGTAATCGTACAGGTAGCTCGACAACACGAGCAGCGCGCGCAGGTACAGGCGGGTGCTGAGAGATCTGTCATGGCGCTCGTACACTTCGAGCGCGCGCTCCATGGCGGGCAGCGCGGTGGCCATGTTCTCGCGCTGCTCGACCAGCTTGGGCGCGACCTCGACCAACAGCTCGGCGCCGCGCAGCTCGTCGGGCGTGTGCACAAGATGCCAGCCAGCCTCGAGCCGCTCGTCGCGTGTCGGTGTGCGCGTGAGCAGATGCTCTGCCCAGCTGCGATGCAGCTTTTGGCTGCGGGCAGGCGGCAGCGACCGGTTCAGCTCTGCACGCAGCGCCTCCTGCACGAACGCGTATTCGTCGCGCGCGCTCTCGAGCACACCTGCGCGCACGAGCTCTTCGAGCGCCTGCAGCACGCGCTCGATCGACATCCCCGAAGCCAGCTCCGTCAGCTGCTCGGCGCTCGCGCCGCGACGCCGCACGCATAACAGCTCTGCCAGCTCGCGCGCGTCCGGGCCGACAGCTTCGAGACGAAGCATCAGCGTCTGCGTCATGTCGCGCGGCATCGGCTCGTTGATCTCGTCGGGGAGAACCCAGCTGCCCGAGACGTAGCGCAGCGTCCCGCGTGCGAGCAGGCGCTCTGCCAGCTCGGAGGTCATCTTCGGGTTGCCCTGCGCATTGCGGAAGAAAAAGTCGCTGACCGGCGCGAGGTTCGGGACGTCGCCGAACCACGCTGCGCTCATCATCGCGACCTGTGCGCGGTCGAGCGGGCGCAAGCTGAGCGGCGTCGCGAGGTCTGACACGCTCGCGAGTCGGGCCGTGGGCGTACCGCTCAGCTCGCTCGCGATCACACACAGCGGGCGCCCGTGCGCGCGGTGGCAGAGCGCGACGATCAGCGCAGCATCCGAGTCGTTCGCATGGTGAACATCGTCGAACGTCATTAGAAGCGGCTGTTGGCGAGCGATCTCGCAGATGTAGTCTTCGACCTGGTGCAGCAGCCCTGCGCGATCGGCTGACGGCGCTGCGCCTTGCATGATCGCCTGCACGAGCGGCAGAGCCTGACTGGCGCGCGCAGCTTCCTTCGGTGCGACCTTCATCAGCCCGTAGAGGAGCTCGCGCACCAGGGTCGATGACACGCCGCGCTGCTCACGGAGCGCAGTGCGAACGACGAGCAAGCCGCCCGTCTGCGCGATCAGGCTCGCCTCGGTGAGCATACGCGTCTTGCCGCTACCAGCTTCGCCCGCCAGCCACAGCGCGCTGCCTTGCCCCTGCTGAGTTTTGCTCACGACGTTTGCGAGCTGGGCGCGCTCGCGCGCGCGACCAAGCAGCGGTGTGCTCGCGAGATAGCCGCGACCGAACGCAAGCTCGTCGTCTTTCGGGAGCTCCGCGATCGCGGAGAGTCGATCGATCACCTCCGCTGCGCTCGCAGGGCGCTGCACGGGATCGAGGCTGAGCAGAGACAGCACAAGCTGCGCGAGCGTCTCGGGGATATTGTGCTCACTGAGCAGCGGCGGGATGCCGCGCTGCCACAGCGCAGGCAGCGAGCTCAGCTCGCGCGCATGGTAAGCGTGACGCCCGGTCAGCACGTAATACGCGACTGCGCCGAGCGAATACAGATCGCTCGTTTGATCGAGCGCGCCGCCATGCAGCGCTTCCGGCGCGAGGCAAGGCGGTGTGCCGATCACATTCGGGGGCGTGCCAAACGGAATCATCGCGCCAAAGTCGATCAGCTTGCAGCGCCCGTCGCGCGTGCGCCGCACATTGCGCGGGCTCACGTCGCGGTGAAGCAACCTACGATCGTGCAAGAGGGCGAGCGAGGACGCGACGTCGCGCAGGTAGCTGCAAGCCTCGCGATACGGCAACGGCGACAGCTCGTTGAGATCATGGCCGTGGAGCAGCTCCATCGTATAGAAGGGCGCGTTGCCGTCGAGGCCGTAGTCGTAGACCTCGATGATGCGTGGGTGCCGGAGCCCCGCGAGCGCGTGGTACTCGCGCATGAAGCTGACAGCCGCAGCCCTGCGCTGCTGTGGGAGCTGCCGCTTGAGCGCGACCTCCTGGCCAGTCGACTCGTCCTGTGCGACGAAAACTTCGCCACTGCTGCCGCGCGCGAGCCGGCGCAGCAGCCGATAGCGGCCGGCGATCAGCTCTGTGGTCGGCGTATCACCTGCCATGCGCGAGCTCCGGGTAATAAGCCATGATCTCGCGCTCGGGGTCCTGCACGCCCATGCCGCGCAGGGCTGCGATCGCCGACTCGATCAGCGCCTGTCCTTGGGGGCCGCCGATCGAGAGGCCGAGTGCGTAGCGGTCGCGCTCGGCCTCGTCGGCTGCGCCGATCTCGCTGTGTGCCCTCCCGCTCAGCTCTAGCAGCTCTTGGCTGCGCTCGCGCTCGCCGCGCAGGGCTGCGATTCGCGCTTGCAAGCGCGTGTGCGCCGGCATCCGGAACGGCAGCGGGGCGCGCCGTGCGAGCCACCGCGTGTGCTCGCGCACCAGCGGCTCTGCGTCGCTGCCGTGGTTTGCCGCGACGTGCCGGTTGAGCAGCAGCCGGGCGTGGATCGAACGCAGCAAGTACATCAGGTACGCGCTGCGCTGCAGGGGTGACGCTTCGATCTTCGGCGAATATTCGGCGTAGATCTGCAGCGCCCAGTCGTACTCGCCGGTCATGCAAGCGGTCCTGAGCACGGCTGTCACATGCAGTACGTGCAGCACGCTGATGCCGGCTTTGGGAAGCTCAGCGCGCTCTGCTTCCAGCCGGGCGCGCGAGGTGCGGCAGCTGCTCTCGACCTGCTCGATGCTGGTTCGGACCAGCGTGATTTGCAGCACAGCGCAGCGATTGTCTGTGGCCTCGGATTCTTCGAGGACTGTGCGTACAACTTTCGCTGCTTCGCGGTGACGACCGAGAAACACCAGCGCGCTGATCAGCGCGGATCGTACGACGAATATGTAGAAGTAGTCGCCGTACTCGCCGCTCGCGCTGTGGCTCGCATACAGCGCCTCGGCTGCGCGCGCCGGCTCCAGCACCTTCGCGAGGCGACCGAGCAGCATACCGCACAGGGCGCGCGCCGCATACAGCTCGAGCTTGATCGATGGCGGCGAGCTGTCGTCGATCAAAGCCTCGGCTTTTGCGAGCATCTCGTCCACCCGCTTGTTCGCAGAGCTGTCCGCGGATAGCGTCGAGAGCGCTGCGTTCAAGCAATACGCCTGCGCGGTGGTGACCGCCTCGCCGTACTGAAAGCAGATGCGCGTGGCCCGCATCTGAAACAGCGTCGCTCGCAGCGGCGAGTAGCACTGCGTGTCGACGGCCAGATAGCCGTACATCTTGCCGAGCTGCAGCGCAGGCTCGGGGATCACCACGCCTTTGCGCGGGCGGACAAAGCGCTCCACCATGGCGATGCGCGCCTGCTCCCAGCCGATCGCTGCGTACAAGCCGGCGTCGCTCTCGGGAACGCTCACGTTCAGCAGTTGCAGAACCTGCTGCACTAGCCGCTCGCCATCTTCGAAGCGCCCGGAACGCAGGAGGTGCGACGCTGCCAGCGCGAGCAGCGTGACGCGCTCGGGCGGCTCCGCGAGCTCGCTCGCCCGCAGGTACGCCTGACCCGCTTGCGCACCCTTGCGGCAGTGCACACGCGCGAGCGCGAGCTCCTGCCAGAGCTGCACCGACTCCGAGCCTGCTGCTGTGAGCTGCAGGCAGCGCTCGTACAGCTCCGCTGCGCGCTCGAACGCGAGGCTGTCGCTCGCGGCGCGCGCTGCCAGCATGCCATAGTGTCGCGCCGTCTCGTGCTCCCCTGCACCGAGCGCGAGCTCGTGCAACCACGCCGGATCGCTGCGACCTTCCGCGAGCAGCGCATGCATGAGCGCGCGATGAATGCGCGTGCGTTCGCTCTGCGCGAGAGACGCGGTGATCGATTCGCGCACACGGTCGTGATAGACCTCGAGCAAGCTCGCGCCTGCCACGTAGCGCGTACGCACGAGGCGCAACGTTTGAAGCTCGTGGATGTGCGCGCGCTGCTCGCTGTCCACCTCGGCGACTCGCAGCGCGGTGCGTGGCGCGAGCGGCCGACCGGCTACGGCGAGCACTTGCAAGAGCTGCTGCGCTGGCGGAGGCAGGAGCGCGCTCGTGTGTAGCACGAGCTCCTTCACCGACAGCGCGGTCAGATCCTCTTCGCCGCGCGCGAGCTTCGCACGCGCGAGCGCAGTGAGCTGCGTGGCGAGAAACGGGTTGCCCTGGGCGCCGCGCACGATCCGCGCGATCACTGCGGGCGGCAGCGAGCTCGACTGACCAAGGCGCTTCGAGCACAGCGCATAGACGTCGGTATCCTTCAGTGGCCGCAGCTCCAGCTCGTACTGGCGGGTGAGCTGAGCGTGCTTGGCTGCATCGGAGAGCAGCATCGACAGGCAGCTGCTGGTGACGACCTCGTCGCTGCGATAGCTCAACACCAAAAGCACCGGTGCATCCACCGGGTGCTTCAGCCAGTCTTGCAGCACTTGCGTGCTATCGAGATCGCCCCACTGCAAGTCGTCGATCCAGATCACGAGGGGCCGCACCAGCGCGACGCTGTAGAGCAGCGAACGAAAGCCCTCTTCCGCGCGCCGGCGCGTGCTCAGCGCGTCACCCTGCAGCTTGCTCTTGCGCGACGCCATCAGCTGCCGGACCGCAGGTACGCGCTCGAACACTGGAAACAGCGCGGTCAGCGCGGGGATCTCCTGCGGCAAGAGATGCGCGACCTGCAGGTCATCGAGCTTGAGCAGGTGTGTAACGAGCGCGTCGACTGCGCCGTCGATCGTCTTGAACGGCATGGCTTCGCGCTCGTAGCAGCGACTGCGCAGCACCAGCGGATCGGCCGCAGCGCCGAGCGCCAGCGGCACGCTGTCGGCGATGAAGCTCTGCACGAGCGAGGTCTTGCCCGAGCCCGAGGAGCCGCGCACGTGTACGGCGACTGATGTCTGCTCGCGGTAGCAGGTCGTCAGCGCAGCCTCCAGCTGCGAGCGCTCAGCGTCGCGACCGAATAGATCGACGCTCCAGTGACCGGTCTGGGTCTGGGGTGGCAGCGAGAGGATCTCGTCGACGCCCGCGCGGGGCTCGATATGCTGTGAGAGCACGGCGAGGATCTCGTGTGCGTCCGGTCGTGCTGGCGCATCGCGGCGCAGCAGCCGCGCGCACAGCTCGCGCAGGACTGGCGGGGCCGCGTCGTCGGCCAGCGCTGGCGCATCGAGCCGGAGCTTCTTGCCGATCAGCTCCGCAGGTGTACGGCCGTCGAACGGCAGCATGCCGCTCAGAGCTTCATAGAGCATCACTCCGAACGCGTACCAGTCCGACGCAGCGCTGAGCTCCTCCGCCGCCGCTTGCTCCGGTGGCATGTAGGCCGGCGTGCCCGAAGCCGTTCCGTGCAGGGTCACGTGATCGTTCGACGCCGCGAGCTCGCGCACGAGCCCGAAGTCCAACACCACCACACGACCTTGGCGATCGAGCAGGACATTGCTGGGCTTGAGATCACGATGCAGCATGCCCGCTTGATGGATGGCGTGTACGCCCTGGGCGAGCTGATGAAACGCGTCGGCCACACGCGCGAGCTGCGCGTCTTCACTCAGCGCGCTGTCCAACGTACCCAACCCATGCAACAGCCCGACACCCTCGACCAGCTCCATCGTCAAAAACCAACCATCGTCGCCGTGCTCGAGCTCGTACAGCTTCACGAGGTTTCTGTGACGGATGTCGGCGAGCGCGCGAAACTCGCGCTTGAAGCGGAGCACGTGCAGCGGGCTCATGCGCGTCAGCTTCTTGAGCGCGATCTGCTCACCGGTCTCACTGTCGAGCGCGACAAACACCTTACCGACGCCGCCTTCGCCCAGTTGACGCAGCAGCGTGTATCGCGATGGTGAGGGCGCTGGCTGAGAATGATCAGCAGTCACAGGTAGATGCCGCTTCCGATTCTACCTCGTTGCAGCCATGAGCTGCAGGTGGCTAGACGAGTACCCGCGCGCACATGACAGGGCGCGATGCCTGTAATTTCGCGGCCGTAGGCGTGCGGTTTACATCAGGGGGCGCGGGCGACGCGGCATTCTGTGGGGAAGCCCCCTGGCAGGCCCGCTGCGAAGGGACTCGGGTGTGTGCCATAGGGATGCGCGAGCAGCAGCTGCCACTGGGCTTCACGAATGCGCGGTGGCGCCGCGCAGTGGCCGCCGCCGTGGTCGCACAGCACGGCGAAGCCGCCATCAGCTGCGACGCGCGTGGCGAGATCGCTGCTCGTCTCTGCGTAGCTCAGGATCACGACGTCGGTCTCGGCCGCGCCATGCGCTGCGATCAGCACGGGCACGTGCGCGGGATCCTGCAGGGGCATGTCGAGGATCGTGCCGCCCGAGTCGAGCTGTGCGCCTGCGAGGTAGCCCGAGCGCATGTACAGCATCGTGCCTGCGGCCAAACCTCCGGCGCTGCAGCCGCCCGTGTAGATGCGCCGCCTGTCGATCCTGCCGCTCGCGACGGCACAGGCGACCAGCTCATCCACCACGTCGAAGTCGCCGGTGTACCAGGTGCCCGTGCCCATGTCGGTGCCCTGCGCTGTGGTTTGGGCCAGCGCGACCACCATGCCGCCTTGATCCAGGATCTGATCCATCACTGTGCCGAGCAGGTTGCTCGCTTCACGCGTGCTGCTGCCTACGCCATGCCAATAGATCAAGAGCGGTCCGGGCGTGGTGCGCTGGCGTCCGACCCAGAACGTCATGGGGATGTTCAGCAGGCGGACTTCACCGCTCGTCAGCTCTGGGCACGCGCCGCTCGGCGTGGGGAGGAACGTGGGCTCTAGCGCGGGTGGTTCGCCGCCGATGGCTGCATCTGGTGCAGCGGGGGCCTGTGCGCCGCCTGCATCGAGAGGCGCTGACGGTTTGCCCCCGTCCGGTGGCGGCGCGCCTGCATCGAGGGATCGCATCTCGGGCTCGGGCTCGGGCTCGGGTTCACGCGGAGGCGGAGGTACGCCGGCATCGCCGCTATGAGCGGCAGGCTCCGCGCTGGAGTGTGCACGTCCGAGCGAGACCTGGCTGCGTTTGCAGCCCGGCGCGAGCATCCCCAGCAACCCGAGTGAGAGCACCCCGATGAAAACGCGCGAGCGCCGGCCACCCTGTGACATGCGCCGAGCGTACTAAAACCTGCGCGCATCCGCAGCTGGATGCTGGGATATGGGCGCAGAGTCAGTAGACTGTTGCCCGATGCTGCTTCGGGGCCTCGCAGTGATCATGTCCTTTGTCTGGTGGGTCGCGAGCGCACGCGC
>Ga0190269_10000231_pt1 | contig 30053 bp, 25 predicted proteins | sample Popmic249IS_FD_133749 | JGI IMG/M metagenome (GOLD analysis project Ga0190269, IMG submission 133749) | Populus adjacent soil microbial communities from riparian zone of Blue River, Arizona, USA - 249 IS | ecosystem: Environmental > Terrestrial > Soil > Riparian zone | place: USA: Arizona... | reverse complement strand
GGCGCGCGCGACGAGCTGCGCGCGTTGCCGGCGCAGCGCTGCCACGCGGTCGAAGCTCGGATCGTCCAGCAGCTTGCGGATGTCCTCGAGGCTCAAGCCGAGCTCGCGGTTCACCAGCACCTGGTGCAAGCGCAGCACATCGCTCTCGGAATACAACCGATAGCCCGCCCGGCTGCGCGCGGACGGAGACAACAAGCCGATCTGGTCGTAGTGGTGCAGGGTACGCACCGAGACTCCGCTCAGCTCGGCCAGCTCTTTGACCTGGTAGTGACGCGGCTTCATGCTCGAAAAGCTAGGGCCTGACGCGACGTCAGGGTCAAGCACCTTTGTGCGTGAGCCCGATCTCGCCTGCCGAGGCGATCCCAGATCACCACAGCGCGCCGCAAGAACTGGCTCGGCACATTTCGCCGCACGTTGTTGATACTCGCCGCCTCGACTCGTGTTTGAGGCTGCTCGAGCCACGCAATCGTGCGAGATTGCGTCGGGGGCTCGCGGCACGTGGCATGCGAGCAAACACAGGGGAGCCCGCGTGTGCGAGCGCCGCGCGGGCCGAGAGAGGCAGCGATCATGAATTTCGCATCGAAGAAGGCGTGCGCCGGTTGGGTGTCGATGCTCGCGTGTGCGGGCTGTCTGGCGGGGGAGCCCGCGTCGAGTGAGTCACCCGTCAGGCAGCTAGTGCAGCCGGTGATTGGCGGTTTTGACGGCACGAGCCCCAAGCTCAACGCCATCGGCAGCATCAGCATCATCGAGTCCGATGAAACGGCCGAGGCACCGATGTTCTCGATGCAGTGCACGGGTGCGCTGCTGTCGGCGTCGACAGTGCTCACGGCCAAACACTGTCTGGATAGCTTCGGTGCGGCGGCGCGCGGACAGGCTGACCTGGTGTTCGGGGTGGGCCCCAACGCGGCGGCCCCGACGGCCTATGCCAAGGTGATCTCGGTGGAGCGCGCGCCCGGCAATGATGGTGGCTACTCGAATCGCGGCCACGACGTGGGCGTTCTGCACCTCGAGAAGCCGCTGAGCAACGCGCAGGTCCTGCAGCTCGGAGCGGCGGGCGACGAGCTGATCGGGCAGCAGCTGGTAGGCGTCGGCTACGGCGCAGCTGACAACGGCAGTGACACGGCGACGCGCCGGCTCGGTGCGCTCACCTTGAAGGCGCGCAGCGGGCGCACCTACGAGTTTCTGTTCGGCAGCTTCGAGGCGTTCTTCCGCGACTACACCGGGAGCGCCGTGCCGCCGACCTGTGCCGTGCCTCCTGCCAACGCCGAAGCTCCGGCCATGCCCGTGCAGCCCGACGACCCCTGCGCGCCCGTGAAGGCGCTGCGCCAGGTCTACGAGAACACGCGCCTCGAGCAGGCGCATGAGCTCGCGGTGGGCGCAGCTCCGAACGACGCGCAGCCATGCTTCGGAGATTCCGGAGGTCCGCTGCTCAAGGCCGGTCCGAACGGCGAGCTGATCGCGTACGGCGTGGCGTCAGGCGGCGTGCCTTCAGAAGATCTGATCTGCGACCACGGCGCGATCTACGCGAGCTTCCCTCCGGACGTGACAGCGTTCCTGCAGCAGGCCGTGACGTGGACCGACCCGTGCGACGAGCTGCCGGCGCGCGGCCAGTGCGACGGCACCAAGGCCCGGCGCTGCAGCACGCCCGCCGAGGGCGCGCGGCGCGTCGTCGAGGTGGACTGCGCGAATGCGGGCCTGCGCTGTGTGTACACGGGCGAAGGATCTTCTGCGACCTGCGGCGGATGATGACTCGCGGCGCGGCCTGCTCACCCGGGTTCCAAGGTCTTGGAATACAGCGCGGTGTCGGCCGCGTCGCGCAGCGTGACTGTGAGGTGGCGCGTCGCAGCGTCGATGTCCACCTCGCCGAAGAACTGATTGCCCGCGAGCGGCGAGGCATTCGGGACGGTCGCACACTTCTGGTACACGACCTGTAAACCGAAAGTGTCATCCGGACGATTCGGGCCGAAGCTGCCGGCGTGCAGCGGCCCGGACACGAACTCCCAGAACGGCTCGAAGTCCGGGTGTCGGGCTTGCTTCGGATCGTAGTAGTGCGCCGCGGTGTAGTGCACGTCCGCCGTGAGCCACACGCAGTTGCGAATGCGCTGCGCCTTGATGAAGCCGAGCAACTCGGCCAGCTCCAGCTCGCGACCGCGCGCGGGGCCCGGACCGTTGGCAATCCCCTCGTACACGAGGTTGCCGGCCGCATCGCGATCTTCGACGATCAAGCCGAGCGGCATGTCCGCTGCGATGACCTTCCACACGGCGCGCGAGGCAGCGAGCCCTTGCGCCAGCCACTGCAGCTGCTGGCGGCCGAGGAACGCCGTGTCGGGGGTTTGCTCGAGCTGGTCGTTCGCGGTGTTGGGGCCGCGGTAGCTCTGCATGTCCAACATGAACACATCGAGCAGCGGGCCATAAGGGATCTGGCGATACAGGCGCTCCTGCCCGCCGTCGCCTGCAGCCGAAAGAGGCGCGTACTCCAGGAACGCGCGCCGCGCGCGTGCAGCGAGCAGCAGCGGGTCTTTGAGCGTGTAGCGAGGGTCCGAGCGCAGGTCCTTGGCGGGCGACCAGTTGTTGACGATCTCGTGATCGTCCCATTGCCAGAGCTGCGGCACCTCGGCGTTGAAGCGGCGCACGTTCTCGTCGAGCAGGTTGTACTTGTAGCAGCCGCGCAGCTCGGCGAGCGTCTCGGCCACCTTGCTCTTCTCGGGCGTCACGAGGTTCTGCCACAGCACACCCGGCTGCTCCGGCACGGGCTGCGTGGGCTGCAGCGGATTGTCCGCGTAGATGGTGTCGCCGCTGTGGATGAAGAAGTCCGGGTTGCGGCGACGCATCGTCTCGTAGATGCGCATGCCCCCGAGGCTCGGGTTGATGCCGTAGCCCTGCCCCGCCGTGTCTCCGGACCAGAGAAAACGGATGTTGCGCGCACGGGCAGGCGCCGTGCGCAGCTGCGCGAGCAGCGGCTCGCTCTGCAGCTCCGGGCTGCTGGGGTCGTGGAAAGATACGCGCAGGTACAGCTGGCGGTCCGCGGGCAGCCCGTCGAGCAGCAGCTTGGCGGTGAAGTCGCTCGCGTCGAGCGCCACGGGGCCAAGGACCCGCTGCACGGTCTTGAACGCCGGGTCGGTGGCCCACTCCACCTGCAGCCGCGCTGGCCGATCCGCGCGGGCCCAGACGAGAGCGCGATCCGCGTGCACGTCCCCGAGCTGCAAGCCATGCGACAGGTGGGGCCGCTGCACCTCGCGCGCGCTACGCCGCGGCGCGGGTGGCACGCCCGAGCTCGCACCACACGCGGCGAGCGACACCAGGGCGCCCCCCGCCGCCAAGACCCGCCTGCGCCCTGCATCGTGCTCGGTCATGCTCGCGCCTATCCCTCGACAGACGTTTCGCATGCCGTGCGACGTTCCGCCAGCGCGTGCGGCGCAAGCGCATCGGGACGAGCGCGGCCCTCACCCCACGTACCGGGGAGCGGTCGAGCAGCGAGCGATGGGCAGTAGGCAGCGCGCGCCTCGCGCCAGCCTGCGTGTGCCGCTGACTGAAATGGCTGAGCGCGCTACCCTCGGGCATGCCCTCGCCGCGCGTTGCTCGCCTGCGTTTCCACTATGCGTTCGTGGTGGTCGCCGTGATCTTCCTCGTGCTGCTCGTCGGTGCGGGGCTGCGGGGTGCGCCCGGCGTGCTGCTCCAGCCGCTCGAGCGCCACTTCGGCTGGACGCGCAGCGAGACGTCGCTCGCAGCGGCGATCGGCATCTTTCTGTATGGCCTGATGGGGCCGTTCGCCGCAGCGCTCATGCAGAGCGTGGGCATCCGGCGCGTGGTCATCGCTGCGCTGCTGCTGATGGCGGCATCCGCGGGCAGCAGCGCGTGGATGACGCAGCACTGGCATCTGATCGCGACCTGGGGCGTGCTGTCGGGCGTCGCCTCCGGCTGCGTCGCGGTCGTGCTGGGCGCCACCATCGTGAACCGCTGGTTCGTCACGAGGCGCGGCCTGATCATGGGCATGCTCACGGCGAGCACGGCCACCGGCGCGCTGATCTTCATCCCACTGCTCGCGATGCTCGCAGAGCGCTACGGCTTTCGTGCCGTGGTGTTGACCGTGGCGGGCGCGGCGCTCACGCTCGTGCCGATCACCTATTGGCTCTTGCCGGAGAGACCGAGCGACGTGGGCCTGGCACCGTACGGCGCGCTCGCGCAGCTGCCCCCGGTCGCGCCGCCCGCACACCCCTTCCGCAATGCGCTCGACACGCTGCTGTCAGCGGCACGGCACCGAGACTTCTGGCTGCTGTTCGCCACGTTCTTCGTGTGCGGCGCGACGACCAACGGCCTCGTGGGCACGCACCTGATCGCGCTGTGCGGCGACTACGGAATCCCCGAAGTACGCGCAGCGGGTCTGCTCGCGGCCATGGGCGCGTTCGATCTGATCGGCACCACGCTGTCAGGCTGGCTCACCGATCGCTACGATCCACGCAAGCTGCTGTTCATGTATTACGGCCTGCGCGGCCTCTCGCTGATCTGGCTGCCGCACTCCGACTTCTCGTTCTACAGCCTGTCGATCTTCACGGTCTTCTACGGCCTGGACTGGATCGCGACAGTCCCACCGACGTTGCGCCTCACGAACGAAGCATTCGGTGACGCACGCGGCCCGATGGTGTTCGGCTGGGTCGTAGCAGGCCACCAAGTCGGCGCAGCGACGGCGGCGATGCTCGCGGGCAGCCTACGCAGCGTGCAAGGCAACTACGTGCAGGCCTTCAGCCTCGCGGGCACCACAGGCCTAGTCGCCGCATTGCTAGCGCTCACCATCGGCATGGGCCGCCGCGCGGACACGTTGAAACCAGCCTGACGCATGAGCCGCGTGTGCGCGCGATGTTGCGCCGCGGATCTTCAAAGCACTGGCGGGCTACCGTCACTGCAGGCGGTTTTGTTCTTGTAAATGCCCATCGCGGCGCGCGCCTTGTGATGATAACAGCGTGCGCACAGGGGGAGATGAAGATGGTTTCAGCCGTATCGGTGTCCGCGCCCGATCTGAGAGCGGGCGTGCAAGTGGACACGCTGGAGGAGAACACGCCGCTGCTCGGGCGGGTCGACGACGAGAGCGTGATGCTCGTGCGCAGCGAGGGCGAGGTGTTTGCCGTCGCTACCAGCTGCACGCACTACGCTGGCCCACTCGAGCGCGGGGTCGTCGAGGGCCAGCGCGTGCATTGCCCCTTGCATCACGCCTGCTTCGACTTGCGCTCGGGTTTGCCGTCGGGGCCGGCGATGCGACCGCTGCAGTGTTATGAGCTGCAGACCATCGGTAGCCTGGTGCGCGTCATCAGAAAGCTCGAGACGCCGCGCGAGACGCCGCTGAAGTCGCCGAGCTCGGTCCTGATTATCGGTGCGGGCGCAGCTGGGACGGCGTGCGCGGAGAAGCTCCGGCAGCTCGGCTACGACGAGCCCATCACGCTGGTGAGCGACGAGATGCGTGGGCCGGTCGATCGGCCGATGCTCTCGAAAGACTATCTCGCGGGAAAGATCTCGCAGGCGCAGACATCGCTCGGCGATGCCGACTTCTACCGAGCACAAGGCATCGACCTCGTGCTCGGCGACGCTGCCCGCAGCATCGACGCCGTGAGCCACGAGGTGCGACTCGTGAGCGGCCGGACCTGCACGTACGGCGCGCTGCTGCTGGCCACGGGCAGCAGCCCACGGCGGCTGGGCATCGCGGGCGCGACCGCTCCGCATGTGCTCAGGTTACGAAGCCTCGCGGACGCGCGGACGATCATTGAGCGCTCCCGCCCCGGAGCGCGCGCGGTCATCATCGGCTCGAGCTACCTCGGGCTCGAGGTCGCGGCTGCGCTGCGCGCGCGCGACCTGCACGTGGCCGTCGTGAGTGAGGACAGCCTGCCGCTCGGCCCCGTGCTCGGCGAGACCCTCGGTCGCTACCTGCGCGCGCTTCACGAGCGCGAGGGCGTGCGCTTCCTTCTCGGGCGCAGACCGACGCGCATCGGCGCGGCGAACGTGCAGCTGGACGACGGCAGCAGCGTGCCTGCGGACTTCATCCTGGTGGCCATCGGCGTCAGCCCGCGCAGCGAGCTCGCGCAGGCGACGGGCCGGCTCGATCTCGCTGGCGGCGTCGTCGTGGATGAGCAGCTGCGCACGGCGCACTCGGATGTCTACGTCGCGGGCGACATCGCCGCTTATCCGGACGCGCGCTCCGGCGAGCGCGTGCGCGTCGAGCATTGGTCGGTGGCCGTGCGACAAGGCCAGGCCGTGGCGCGCTCGATGCTCGGGCAGGGCACGCCGTTCCAGGACGTACCGTTCTTCTGGAGCACGCACTACGACACGACGCTCAGCTACATGGGTCACGCGCCGCGCTGGGACCGGCTGATCGAGCGGGGCGATCCGGAAGACGGTCTGTACATGTGCGGCTACGAGCGCGACGGCAAGGTGCTCGCGGTCATCAGCATGGGAGACGACCTGGCGAGCCTCGAAGCAGAGATCGCGCTGCGGGACGGAGATGACGAGCGGCTCGCGGTGATCCTACGCGGCTGAGACGGCTGCGTGCGTACGTCGGCGACTGCGTGGAGGTACCGCTATGTGGCTTTCCACGTGTTACTCGAGCGTTGTTGCAAGGCGAGCGTCGCGGCTTACAATCGCGGTCGTGGGGTGGGGCTGCATGACGCGTGTGCGGCAGCGGCTGTGCGGACTAACGTTGCTGTTGCTGGCGATGTTCTCGTGCCCGGACCGCGCGTGCGTCGGGAGCTCAGCGGCGTACGCATCACCAGCCCAGGGCATTTCCATACGCGACGTGTTGGTACGGCCACGGATCGTCTGCGATGAGCTCGTGTGTTTCGCTGCGGCGTTGACGCTGTGGGAAGGCGCCGCCATGAGCCGCGTGCGACGGTCGGCGGAGATGCGCCACTCACCGATCCGTCTGGCGATCCAGCCTGCGTACAGCGATGGGCGGGGAACCACCGCCTTCGGACCAGACATGGCGGACCTCGTGATCTCCGACAGCGAGTCGAGCGCGACGGAGCGGTATCGCGAAGCAGGGCTCTTTGTCACGGCTTCGCACACAGCGCCTTTGCTCCATCTCATCGAACCTGTGTCCTTCGTCGACGCGCACACGAAGAGCATGCGCCAGCTTGCGACCGGGTTGGGGCCCCACGCGCAGAACCGCGCACGTGCGTGGGCAGATTACGTCGACGCGAAAGTCGCCTTTGTTTGGTCGCGCACACGCTATCGAAGCTTGGACATGCGGCCGCGCGCGACCTACCTCGCCGCTGAGCTCGACTCAGCTGACGGCGGCGTGACGCCATGCGTCTACACATACGCGCACTTGGGCGGTGTCAAGATGGCGCGCGTCACGTCCTCGGGGACGTGGCGGGCGCGCTCCCCCTCCATGAGCGAGCTGATCGAGTGGAACCCCGAGCTGATCATCGTGGCGCGCTCGGAAACGCGTACGCGGCTGCTCGCCGAACCGCGGCTGCAAACGTTGCACGCTGTCGCGCATCGCGCTGTGTTTACGCTGCCCGCGACTGCCTTTGCCTGGGATGACGGTCCCGAGTCCGTGCTGCTCATGTTGTGGATCGCGAAGCTTGCCCACCCGGCGCTGTTCCCGGATCTCCATCTCGACGAGGAGGTGCGCTCGTACTACGAGCAGTTCTACGGGATCGACCTCAGCGTGGATGAGCTGGTGCAGATGCTCGGCGGCTGACTTCGTGCTCTGCGGGAGATTTCGCCCATGAACGTGGTGGGTGATCCTACGCGGCTGAGAGACCGCGGCGCGCGCGGGTCGTTGCACACGGCTCAGCTCGTGTTAGCGCAATGGAATGCTCTCCCCTCATCAGACTCGACCCAGCCGTCCGTGGTTGCGCCTGGCGGTCTTGTGCTGTGCCGCGCGGGCCGTCTCCGCCTGCCCGAGCCCGGCGACGGACACGTCGCGGCTGCTGCTGTGAGCACGCCGTGGAGCGGGCGCTTTGGTCTTTCGAAGTCACACCAACGTGCGCAGGAGCACGAGCGCCGGCGCGACCCGAATGCCCGCTGCCGTGACGAAGTCTTTCTTGCCGTCGAGCGCAATTTGCCAGGCAGCGCAGCCCGGGAAGCGCTGCTTGAAGTACGAGAGGCCTTTGCCAGGCGCTTCGTCGCTGAGCTTACATTCGATGGCCATGACGGGTTTACGATTCTCCACGACGATGAAATCGACCTCGCGCCCATCGACGTCACGGAAGTAGCGCAGCTCGATGTTTTTGCCTTCGGATTCTTGTTCGAAGTGCGTCCACTTGAGCAAATGCGAGGCGACGAGGTTCTCGAAGCGTGCACCGGGATCGGTGACCAAGGTCCAGTCGTAGTGGTAGTGCTTTTGCTCTTTCTTCACCGCGCGCAGCTTGGGCGTTCCGAAGGGCGGCAGACGGTACACCGCATACACACGCTCCAGGATGTTCATCCAGTTCGAGACCGTCTTGTGGCTCACCTGAAGGTCCTCGCGCAGCGCGTTGAGTGACAGCGGTGAGCCCACTAGCTCGGGCAGCCGCAGGCTCATCAATTCGAGCGCACCGAGGTCGTGCACGCGTTCCAAGTCTGCAACTTCCTCGCGCACGAGTCGTGCCGTGTACTGCCGTGACCAGCGGCGCGCAGCCCGCTCGGAGCCCGAGAAGAACGGTTCCGGAAAACCTCCGAGCTGCAACAGCTGACGCAGGTCGCCGGTCGACTGCAGCTCGAGCTCGGCTGCAGACAGGCAGTGCAAGCGCCATAGGTGATAACGCCCCTGTAAAGCGTCGCCGCCATAGCGATAGAAGTCGAGGCGCGCACTGCCGGTCACGAGAATCTGCTGATCGGGTCGGCGAGCGTCGAAAAGTCCCTTCAGGAAGTTTCGCCACCGGCGGTACTTGTGAATCTCGTCGAACACCCAGAGCCCGGCCACCGGCAGCTCTTCCTTCAGGATGCGCTGGCGATGCGCCGTGACGTCCCAGTTGAGGTAGCCGCTGCGGTCGCCGAGGAGCCGGCGCGCCATGGTGGTCTTACCCACCTGGCGCGGCCCGCTGACGAAGACCATCTTCTCAGCCAAATCCTGTATGATTTTGGGCTCGAGATAGCGCGGCTGCCGGTGCTTGCTCACGTCGCTCATATTCCGAGGATTTTTGGCCAGAGGCGAATTTACTAGCGAGTTTTTTTGACCGATGGTGAAAAAAAGGGGCGAGCACCCGAGGTCGGCGCCACGTGGAAGCGGGCTGCGTGTGGCTCGCAATCGGGATAACGCACGCGAAGCTGAGCGCGACCTCGACCGGATCGAGCCGTTGACCGCGAAAGCGTGCGGTGGAGGCGCGGCTGATTACCGGGAACCACCAGCCCCCGAGACGGCATACCAAGCCGTCCATCAGCCCGTCGCAGAAGTATTCGGCGAGCGCGCGCGCTTCAGTCCCCTCGGAGAGAGGCTCGAACGGCAAGACCGCGATCGCGAACGAGCTCGGCGAACATGCGGTGCGGGCCTTCGATGGCGATAAAGGTTGACTAGCGTCGAGCAAGTCGTCGAGCTCCACGCCGAGCAGCTTGGCGAGAACTCTTGCGCTGGCGAAGTCGACCATGCCACTCCGTTCGGCGCGCTTGATGGTCGCCAGCGAAATCGACTCTGGCCCGCGGCCAGACTCAGCCAACGCTCCTGCGTAAGCCCGCGCTCCCGCCGGAGATCTCGACAACGTGGGCCGTCGAGCTTTACGCCTCGGATGGAGCCTTCGACTTCGATCACACGCGCACGGTACCGCGCGCACTCGGGACGCCGCAACGGGCGCGCTCGAGCGCGATTCGGAGAACCCGGCGAGCGGCACTGCTCAAACAGGTCTGGGGGAGCCGGCGCGGTACGCCAATTCATGACGATGGCAGCCGCCTCGCGTCTTCAGCCTCGAAGCCGAGATCGCAGCGCACGTGCGGCGCGCGCAACGGTCTAGTTAGGCACTTCAGAGCGGCGCCCGAGACACATACTGGCGTGCGGGGGCATTGGATTGCGCCGGGAATCTGCTCACAATGCAGGCAGCTGGGCGGGTGAAGCATGCTGCGTTTGTATACTTTCAACATCTCGCACTTCTCGGAGAAGGTGCGCTGGGCGCTCGACTTCGAGGGGGTGCCCTATGAGGAGTCCGTGCTCTTGCCGGGGCCGCACATGCTGGTGACGCGGCGGCTCTCGAAGCGCTCGCACGTGCCGCTGCTCGTGCACGATGGGCGTGTGGTGCAGGACTCTAGCGTGGTCCTCGACTACATCGGCACGCAGCTCGGCGGCGGCGAGCTGGTCCCACGCAATCAAAGTCTGGATGAGGCGCATGCGCTCGAGCGCGAGATCGATCGTGCGTTTGGGCTCGGGGTCCAGCGGGTGCTGTATTCGTTCATGTTGTCCGAGCGCAAGCTGGTGACGGAGCTGTGGAGCTTCGGCGGGCCGAAGTGGGCGCGCGCGTTTTATGCGCTCGCTTATCCCGGCGTGGCTTACGCCGTCTCGCGCATGTACAAAACGGCCGATGCGGCGCGCGTCGCCGAGTCGCGCGAGCGCTTCAGGATCATGTTCGACAAGCTGGATGCGCTGCTCGTCGAGCAGCCTTACCTCGGTGGGCAGGCGCCGAGCCGTGTGGACATCACCGCGGCCGCGCTGCTCGCCCCCGTGTGCCGACCGCCTGAGCACCGGGTCCCGTGGCCCTGCGCGGTGCCCGAGCGCGTGCAAGAGTTCGAGGCCGAGCTGCGCGACCGACCGACGTGGAAGCACGTGCTGCGCATGTACGCGCAGCATCGCGCACCACGCGCCGCCGATGCGACGCAAGCCGTCGCGAGCTGACCCGCTCTGCACGCCGCCGCCATCAGCGGCAGTCCTCACAGGGCCGCATCGTATGGCTGCGGGGTGCCGCGCACGCGCGGACTGTGGCGAGGTGATCCTGCACGCGCGGGGACATCGTGCACATCACAGCCTGTTCAGCTGCGCCGCTTGCCGCGTGCAGGGGATCCGAGCGGCTTGAGCACACAAGCTGCTTACAGCGAGAGCATGGCCAAGAAAACCACCCCATGGAAGAAGCCGGCGCCTGCTCGCACGCGCCATACTCATCTGACTGAGGGACAGAAAGGTGAAGCCAAGCAGCGCGCGCGTCGCGCCGGTCGGCCCTACCCGAACCTGGTCGACAACATGACCGTCGCGAAGGAGAAGAGCGGCGGCGGCAAACGCAAGGCAGCCAAGAGCTCCAGCACGAGCGGTGGCGCACGCAAGGCAGCCAAGCGCCGCAAGACGAGCAGCGGACGCAAAGCAGCCAAGAGCCGCAAGGCAAGCTCCGGTCGCAAAGCAGCCAAGAGCCGCACGAGCACCGGACGCAAGGCCGCCAAGAGCCGCAAGGCAAGCTCCGGTCGCAAAGCAGCCAAGAGCCGCAAGGCGAGCAGCGGGCGCAAGTCCGCGAGCAAGCGCACCGCCCGATCGACCCGCGGTCGCAAAGGCGCACGTCGCGCGGGCAAGAAGGCGAGCTCGGGACGCAAGGCAGGCCGCACCACCGGCGCCCGCAAGGCGATCCGCGGCGCGAGCAAGCGCTCGCCGGCCACGGTCGCGCGCAGGGGCACCCGCGACCCCCGCGGTGGCCTGACCGCGCAGGGGCGCGCCGCCTTCGCGCGCCGCGATGGCTCGCAGCTGCGCCCGGGCGTCCGCAAATCCGACGCGCAGCTCACAGCCGACGACATGCGGCGCAAGGGCAGCTGGGCGGTGCGCTTCTACGGCCGCAAGCAGCTGCCGCCGCTCACAGATGCGCAGGGGCGCCCGACTCGCTTTGCCCTGAGCGCGCACGCGTGGGGTGAGCCCGTGCCAAAGACGGTCGCCCAGGCGCGGCGCATCGCGGCGAAGGGCCGCCGGCTCCTGGAGCGGTACCAGGCCCAGGCGCGTCACTGAACCGCACGCGCCGGCCGTGACCCGCTGACGCAGGTCGTCTACAACTGCCGGGGCCCGCTCGCGGCGCGACCGCGGCTGGCAGGATGAGCGTAGGCGAGCGTGCGCATAGCAGTCGTGGGAGATGTCCACCTGATCTGGGATGAGCGCGACGTGCACGCGCTCGACGCCTGCGGCTACGACTTGATCCTGTTCGTGGGCGACCTCGCCGGCTACGGCGCCGTCGGCGCGCTCGAGGTCGGCCGCAGCATCCGCAACCTGCAAACGCGCGCGCTCGTCATGCCGGGCAATCACGACGCGGTCACCGTGGCGCAGCTCGCCGCCGAGGTGCTGCGCACGCCGCGTCTGCGCCTGGCACGTGAGGCGCTCGCGCTCGGCATGAATACGCGCGTCCAGCAGCTGACAGCGGCGCTCGCACCGGTGCCCGTGTGCGGCTACAGCCTGCATCCCTACCACGACCTGCAGCTGACCGTGCTCGCCGCGCGCCCGCACTCGCTCGGTGGAGGGCGCCTCGGTTTTCGCCGCTACCTCGCGAAGCGCTTCGAGGTCGGGCGCATGAGCGAGTCCACCGCGCGTCTGTGCGCCCTGTTCGATCAAGTGCCGCGCGAGCATCGCATCCTCGTGCTCGCGCACTGCGGCCCGCACGGCCTCGGCGCAGCGCGCGATTCCATCTACGGCTGCGACTTCCTACCGACGCAAGGCGACTGGGGCGACCCCGATCTGCGCGACGCGCTCGTCCACGCGCGCGAGCGCGGCCAGCGGGTGCTCGGCGTGATCGCGGGCCACATGCACCACCGTCTACGCGGCGGCGGCGAGCGCACCTGGCACGTGCAACGAGACGGCGTGCTCCACGTCAACGCGGCGCGCGTCCCGCGTCGACGCAAGACCCCACAGGGCGAGGAGCGCCACCACGTCCGCATCACCCTGGAAGGCGAGCGTGCCGAGGTCGAGGCCGTGTGGCTGCCGCTGCCCGAGCGCGAAGACTAGGACAGTTTTTGACCTGAATGCGTGGCAGGCTGCGGCCATGCTTCAGACCTCGGCGCGCTTGCTTCGGCTGCTCACCACCTTGCAAGGCCGGCGCAGCTGGTCCGGTCGTGAGCTCGCCGAGCGCCTCGAGATCACCGAGCGCACCCTGCGCCGCGACGTGGATCGCCTGCGTAGCCTTGGTTACCCGGTGCACTCCACCGCGGGCGTGGCCGGAGGTTACAGCCTCGGCGCGGGCACCGCGCTGCCTCCGCTCATGCTCGATGACGACGAGGGCATGGCCGTGAGCATCGCGCTCCAAGCGGCTGCGCCCTCCGGTGTGGCGCGCATCGAGGAGGCCACGTTGCGCGCGCTCGCGAAGCTCGATCAGCTGCTGCCTACGCGCGCGCAGAAGCGGCTCAAGGCGCTGCGCGCCTCCATCGTGCGCGTGGGCGGGCACGCCGGGCCCACGGTCGAGCTGGACGCGGTATCGGCCCTGGCCGCAGCGTGCGCGGAGCAAGTGGCGATCGCGTTCGACTATCAAGACCAACAGGGCCAGAGCTCGAGGCGCGACGTCGAGCCGCTGCAGATCGTGCACATGGAGCGGCATTGGTACCTCGCCGCGTACGATCTCGGGCGGGAAGACTTTCGCACGTTTCGCGTCGACCGCATGAGCTTCCCCTTCGAGCGCAAGCAGTCTTTCATGCCGCGCAGCGTTCCAGACGAGGACATCTCCAGCTACGTGCGGCGCTCGGTCACGGTCTCGCCGTATCGCAACCGCGTCGTCGTGCGCCTGCTCGTGCCGCTGGCCGAGGCGCGCACGCAGATCGCGACGAGCTACGGCGTGCTCACGCCCGTGGACGAGCACAGCTGTCGCTTCGAGACGGGCGGCGGAGCGATCGAGATCGTGGCCGCCTGGGTCGCCATGCTCGGATTCGACTTCGTCGTAGAGGAACCGGCCGAGCTGAACGGACGCATGCGCGCGCTGGCCGAGCGCCTGCTGCGAAGCGCCGGGTGACGCGTGTCATTTGCTGTGAGATCTGCGAGTCTGGGGCGCTACAAGCGCCCACAGGAGAACCATGCAACTCGCAAGCAAGACGCTGTTCGATGGCAAACCGATTCCGGCAAACAACGCGATGGGTGTGCCCGCCCCCGGCGGCGCGCAGCCCGGTCCCAATCGCAGCCCGCACCTCGCGTGGTCTGACGCTCCGAGCGGCACGCGCTCGTTCGCAGTGACGTGCGTGGATCACGACGCGCCCACCAAGCCGGACGACGTCAACAAGCCCGGGCGCACCGTGCCGTACGATCTGCCGCGCGCGCCGTTCGTGCACTGGGTGCTCGTCGACATCGCCCCGACCGTCAGTGAGCTGCGCGAGGGCCTCGACGCCGATGGCATGACGCCGCGCGGCAAGGCGCCGGGCGCGACCGACCACGGCGTGCGGGGCCTCAACGACTACACGAGTTGGTTCAAGGGCGACGAGCAGCTGGAAGGCCAATACGCGGGCTACGACGGGCCCTGGCCCCCCTTTAACGACGAGCGCCGGCACAACTACGTGTTCACGGTCTACGCCCTGGACGTGCCCAGCCTGCAGCTCAGCGGCGCCTTCAGCCTGCCAGACGCGAAGCGAGCCATGCAGGGCCACATCCTCGCCGAAGCCAGCCTGCGCACCACGTACGCCATCTACGACAAGGCACGCTGACGAAAGAGAAATTGCCAAGTCGCCAGGAGCTTTCGGGCGCTCCGCGCAAGTCCGCGAAGCAATCGACCTGGCGTCTTGGCGGTTTTCCCTCTCAAGCCGGTTTCCAGACTCTCCACCTCGCCGCTGACAGCGGCAGCTGTCAGCGCAATCCTGCTGCCGCCGTGAGCGGCGATGAGCCATGTGTCCGCGCCGCCTCGAGATCGCGACGCAGACTGCCTGTGCCGACGTGCTCCACATGCCCCGAGATGGAGTACATCCGCTGGACAGCTCACAGGCTCCGTTTCAGACTGTAGTGTCGTCCAAGGTAGCCCGCGTCGCGGGTGGTGTGGAGCAGCCGTCCAGTTCGTAGTTCACGGCAGCTCGCCCTGCAGACGCACGCTTTGTTCAAAATCAATCGGGAGTGAGCGATGGAGAGGAACGTCTCGTGGCCTGGCCGCGTTGCGGCCTGGGTGTCTTGTGTCGGTGCGCTGGCGCTCGGTCAGGGCGTCGTGGAGCCGAGCGTCGCCGAGGCGCAGCTCGTGCTGAACCGCCGCGTGGACCTGAAGATCCTGGTGTTGTCTGCAGGCGACGTCGGCACCGCGATGTTCAAGGCCGGCCTCGATGAGGGCCTCGTACCTTACACTGAGATCGATCTCACCAAGAGCGGCCGTCAGGTCATCAATGACGCGTTCCTCGCCGACACCGTCTCGCTCTTCACGCGCCGCGCCAAGTTCCAGGCGGTGGTGCTTCCGAACGAAGCGCCATCGCAGCTGACGGCTGCAGAGCTGGCGGCGCTCGACAAGTTCGAGCGTGAGTTCAAGATCCGTCAGTTCGACAGTTATGTGTATCCCTCTCCAGCGGTGGGTTTGAACTGGCCCGCGAACCCCGGCTACCTGGGACCGCTGGACGGCATGACCGCCAGCATCACGACGGCGGGCAAAGCGAGCGGCTTCGGCTACCTGAACGGCCCCGTGCCGTTCGAAGACGTGAGCCCCACGGTCATCGAGACCTACGGCTATCTGGCGACGCCGCTGCCAGCTGACACCGTCAAGAAGCGCTCGTTCACCACGTTCGCCGCGATGAACATCCCGAACGCGGACAACGCGGCGGGCGCTCTGCTCGGCGTCTACAACGACAACGGCCGCGAGCACCTGGTGCTCACCAGCTCCATGAACCAGTACCAGCTGCAGCAGCAGGTGCTGTTCAACGGCATCCTGAACTGGCTGACGTACGGCGTGCACCTCGGCACCGAGAAGAACTTCTTCTCCGTGCACATCGACGACGTGTTCCTGGACGACCAGCGCTGGAGCAGCGCGAACAACTGCACGTCGGGTGACGACTGCCCGGCCAGCGTGGACGAGCCGACCATCCTCATGACGCCGGCGGACGTCGACTATCTGATCGCCTGGCAGAACAAGAACGGCGTGAAGCTGGATCTCGTCTTCAACGGCGGTGGTTACACCGCGGCCACCGCGCTCGGGCCCTTCCCGCTCGGCGACAAGCTGCTGCAGAACCGCGCGCAGTTCCGCTGGATGAACCACACCAACGATCACCTGTACCTCGGCTGCGTGCAGGACTACTCCGTGGTGCCCTGGAAGTGCGCGACCACCAGCACGGGCGCGACCATCTGGACCAGCTACCAGGAGCTCTACGACCAGATCCGCAACAATCAGGTCTTCGCGCAGCAGAAGGGTCTGGCAATCGCGGCGGGCGAGCTCGTCACCGGTGAGCACTCCGGTCTGCGCCGCGCGCCGCAGGAGCCCTCCGACAACCCGAACCTCGCACGTGCGCTCACCCAGGCCGGCATCACGATGATCGGCTCGGACAACTCGCGTGAGAGCGCGCAGCGAATCATCGGCTCGGCCCGCACCAGCCCGCGCTACCCGATGAACATCTACTACAACACAGGCAAGAAGACCGAAGCCGTGGACGAGTACAACTGGGTGTACACCAGCGCAGCCAACGGCGGCAGCGGCATCTGCGAGAACAACGCGACCTCCACCTGCATCGCTCCGCTCGACGTGAACAGCGGCTTCGACAGCTACATCGTGCCGCTCGAGGCGCGCCTCATGCTCCTGCACGTGGTCTCGAACAGCCCGCGCTCACACTATGCACACCAGTCGAACCTGGCCGAGGACCGCATCCTCTACCCCGTGCTCGACAAGACCCTGGCCGCGTACAAGAACGTGTTCGCCGCCAACACGCCGGTCGTGAACTCGACCATGACGCAGCTCGGCAACGAGCTGAAGAACCAGACCGACTGGAAAACCAATCGCTCGAAGATCTCGGCCTACATCCAGAGCGGTCAGCTCAAGGTGACACTCAGCAGCGGCTCGACCGCGACCTTGACCCCCGTGACGGTACCGACCGGTTCGACCGGTGGCGCGGTGTCCGCTTACGGCGGCTACCTGACGGGTTGGACGACGACCCCCTGGCTCTCCGGCCAGACCTACAATCTTCCGAGCTCGGTTGCTTATCCGCGCTGACCGAACACCGAACTGACTAACTTATGAAGAGCCGGCAGGCGACGAGCCTGGCCGGCTCTTCGCTTTGTCGTCTCACGGCATCGGCGTTCCACCGGTCACGCCGAGCACTTCACCGTTCACGTAGCTCGAGTCGGACGAGGCCAAGAACACGAACGCCGGAGCGAGCTCGGCCGGCTGCGCGGGCCGCTTCGCGGGCGACTGCTTGCCAAAGTTCTCGAGCTTGTCGCCCTCGAACGACTGCGGGATCAGCGGCGTCCAGACTGGACCCGGTGCCACACAATTGACGCGCACACCCTTCTTCTCGATCAGCTGCTGCGCGAGGCCCTTGGTGAACGAGACGATCGCTCCCTTGGTCGTGGCGTAGTCCAGGATCTCGGCGCTCGGCTTGTACGCCTGAATGGACGCGGTGTTGATGATCGTCCCGCCCGGCGGCAAGTGCGCGAGCGCCTTCTGCACGATGTAGAACATCGAGATGATGTTGACGCGGAACGTGCGCTCGAAGCGCTCCGCGGGCAGATCCTCGAAGTTTGGAACCGTCTTGCCCTGGTGCGCGGCGTTGTTGACCACGATGTCCAGTCCACCGAGCGCCTCGACGGTTTGGGACACAAGCTTGCCACACGTCTCGGGGTCCGCGAGATCGCCGGGCAACAGCACCGCGCGGCGACCGGCCTGCTTGACCCAGCGTTCCGTCTCGCGCGCGTCCTCGTGCTCGTCGTAGTACGCGATGGCCACATCGGCGCCTTCGCGCGCGAACGCCAGCGCCACGGCGCGACCGATGCCACTGTCCGCGCCCGTGATCAACGCCTTCTTGCCCATCAGCTTCCCGTGCCCCTGGTAGGACTCCTCGCCGTGGTCGGGCTTGTTGCGCATCTGCGACTCGCGGCCAGGCTGCTCGTTTTGCGGGGGCTCCTTGATGGGAGGCTTCAGTCCTTGGTGCCTAGGATCAGCGTTGGGTGATGCCATCAGTGTCTCCTTGTGCTCGTTGGGTCCCGAGCAAAGGAGGCAAGCCACATGCCGGCACTTCAACGCGGCGCGAGCTTAATTGTCTCGCCGTGATCGAGGTAGCGCTGCACGTAGTGCGCGAGCGTGTCGGGGAAGATGACCTCGCGCGTGAGCGCCAGCTCCGCGAGCGGCCAGAAGTGAAAGCGATCGATGGTGCGCGCCTCTTTCACGTCTGACATGTAAGGCTCGAAGCGAGGGTGATGGATCACGTAGATGCTGTCGTGTTGTTCGCTGAAGCGCGGGTGCATCGTCATACGGAAGCTGCGCTGAATGAGCAGCGGTCCGAGGTCGAACGCCGTGAGACCCAGCTCCTCGTGCAGCTCCCGGCGCAAGCACGCCTCGTGGGTCTCGCCCGGCTCGATGCCACCGCCCGGAGTGAACCAGTACGGCGGGCGCACCGTGCCGCGGGTTCGCATCAGGAGCACCTCGCGCTCGTCGGTCAGCACGATGGCGCGCACGGCGCGACGGATGGACTTGGCTGGCATACGATGCACGCGAGATCGCAGCTGGAAGCGGCAGTCGGCCTCAATGCTGCACGTGTGTGTGTAACATGTGCGCTGAGGCACTACAGCCCTTTTGGACCGAGCATCGCCGGCGGCTGCGCATTTCTCCCCGGCTCAAGCCAGCCGACACGCACGCTTTTTACAGTCGGGTGCGCATTCAGCTGTTTGCGAATCGCCCTGGTTCACGCATCATCTGCCTCTGCATGTCGGGCGATTGCTCTGTCGTAGCCGCACGCCGTGTCACAGCGCTGTAAGCGCGCCCGGGGCGGTATGGGTGCGCGTGGCACGTTTTTGGCACTGCCCGTCGACATATCCGCGAGGTCATCCATGTCTCTTTCTCGGAAGCGAGCACCGGCCAAACCCAAAGCCATCACACCCGCCCCCGCTGTCGTACCCACAGCCGTACCCGCAACGATCTCGCAGGTCCCGCGCGACAACGGGACCCCTGAGCCCGCAACATCGCCTCAGACTGCTGCCGACATCCCCCAGGAGCTGATCGCTGCCCGCGCCTACGAAATCTGGCAGCAGCGCGGTTGTCCGATGGGAGAGGACGGCTGTGAGGACTGGTATGCGGCGCGCGACCAGCTCGAGCAGGAACGCCTGAACTGGGCCAGCCCGCGCGCGAGCGACAAGCAACGCGGTATCTGAACGAGCTCTCACCCCAGCGCGAAGGTCCAGGCGGCCGCGACTACTCGCAGCCGCCTGGCATCGCTTCGATCCACACGCGCAGCAGCTCGACGGCTTCATCATGGACGAAGCTGCGGCCGAGCGGGGGCATCTGGACCTTCGGGTCGCTACTGCGCATGCGGCACATGTAGATCGAGCGCTCCGGATTGCCCGGCAGTATGTCCACCTCGTGGCCGCAGTTCGCGCCTCCTGCGCTCGTCGGTCGCTTGCAGGCGCCCCAGGTCGCGGCGGGCTCATCGGGACCGGTGTGGTCCCAGTCGATCCACAGACCGCTCGCGCCCGCGTCGCCGCCTGGCATGTGACACTGAGAGCAGTTCGAGTCGAGATAGGCGCGCGCCCGTTCGGCGAGCGGCGCAGCGCCGAACGGATCGACGAGGCGCTCTCGCTCTGCGAACGGCTGGGGCGCGCGATCGAGCCAGCCTTTCGCGTGCAGATGTTCCAGCTGGTTTTCAGGGCCCGAGCCGTAATCGAGGTCGCGGTCGAGCTGACGTGTGCGCAGACCGAGCGCGTGCGTGAGGGGACGCTTGCCGTGACACTCCAGACACTGATTCGTGTTCGGCACCCGATAGTCGTGATCGCGCACGTCACCGAGCGGGTCGCGAAAGCGAGCGCTCAACGTGGCGCCCGCGACCTTGCGCGCATTGCGAGCGCCATCGGCCGTGAACACGTAGGTGTGCGTCTGCACATCATCCGCCGTGAACACGAGCAGGCGCGTCTCGAGCCAGCGTGTGTGCGCGTCGTCGTCCGGATCCGCGTAGCTGAATGTCTTGATCAAGATGGTTCCAGCCGGCAGCGTCCACGGATCGCGCTCGTGGTAGCCGAGGGTCTCGCCTTCCGGCAGATACACGAAGCGGTGCTTCTGCGCGTAATCCGAGAAGAGCGGTGCGATCACGTCGTAGGGCAGCGTGCGCGGTCCAGGCTTCATGCTGGCCACATCGTCGAACAGGTTCCAACCTTCCAGCGTGTCGGGCGCATCCGCGTATGCGCTCGCCGGCACGCGGCTGGCGCGCGGGGCGTCGCCTGCGCAGGCGAGCCAGAAGCCTGTTGCGAGCGCGGGCCAGTAGCGTTTACAGCTCACGGTCACCTCGCAGGAAGCGCTCGCTGTCGAGCGGGACCATCAACCCGCTCGGGACTTCGTCGAGCGGATGCTGTTCGCGCGAGGTGTCAGTCAGTGCGCGCCGCAGGAATTGTGTCAGGTCCGTAAGCTCCTCCTCACTGAGCGGCTCGCGGGCGCCGAGCGCCACCTGCTGCTCGACCTCGTGCGCGATCGCGGCGCGGTAATCGGCGACCGCACCGTTGTGAAAGTAAGGGCCGCTGTCGCGCGCGTTGCGCAACGTCGGCACGCGGAACGCACCGCGCTCGTGCTCCGCACCGCTCAGCGCGAAGCGCCCCACATCGTCGAGCTGCTCCGGATCGGGCACCGCGCGATTTGCATAGCGATCGCTATCGAAGCGCGGAGGCACGTGGCAGCTGTCGCACTCCAGCTGTGCGAACAATGCGATGCCACGCCGATCCTGCGCGTCGAGCGCGAGCGCGTCGCCACGCAGGTACCCGTCGTACGGTGCGCGGTCCGAGACGTACGCGCGCACGAACGTGCCGAGCGCCTGTGTGAACGTCGTGCGGCTCACGGCCGGCTCGGCCTGCGGAAACGCGGCCTCGAACAGCGCGCGATACGGCGAGCTCGCGCGCAGGTCAGCGATCACGTCGTCGGGCTCGCGCGCCAGCTCGTCCGGATCACGCAGCGGAAACAGCACCTGCTCTTCCAGCGTGGAAGCTCGCCCATCCCAGAACAGCGCGCTGCGCAGCCCCAGGTTCCACAGGGCCGGAGAGTTGCGGCGGCTGCGATGTGCGCCGCTGCGGCCCGGCCCGATCACACCGCGACCGCCGACGCCGATCGATCGCGGCAGCTGATCGCCGAGGCCCCAGATCTCACTGTGGCAGGTCACGCAAGCGGTCGCGCGATCGGCGGACAGGAGGGGATCGTAGAACAGGATTCGACCCAGCAGGCGCTTCGGCTCGGTGCGCGGATTGTCGTGTGGGTCCTCTGCAGCCGGCAACGGAACCTCTGGCCAGGGCAGCCGGTACTCGCCGCCGTGCGCGGCAGGCTCGCCGCTGCAGGCGGCGACAGTCGCTGCCAGCCACCCGGCCGCGAGATGACTCTGGCTGCGTGAGCTCATGTGTCCTGTGGCAGCTCGATCTCCGCGAAGGGCGGAGGCAGCGTGCACGCGAACGCCTTAGGGTCCGTCGTGTCGAGGGCACGGCTCGCGTGGAAGCCGTTTTGATCACCGAACTTGCGCACGCTGGTCCCGTTCGGGCCGAGGCAAAACTGATCCTCGCCCTGTGCGTCCGCCGGCTTACGCCCGTCCCACAACACGTTCTCGATCGGCGGCTCGAACAACGCGCGCACCGTCTCGTCAGGGTCGAGACCGTTGCCCGAGAAATCGTTGTCGTGCACGTACAGCTTGCTCAGATCGCGATCGGTCCGCGTGTCGTTCGACTGACAGCTCTCGCCGCCGCCGGCTGCACAGATCGTCTCGTAGGTCGACAGGGAGATCGCGAGAACACCCGCGCTCTTGTTGCCGCTGAACGAGTTCTCACGCACCTCGGTGCCATCGTTCGCCAGCACCAGCACGCCCACGCCCGCGGGCACGACCGAGACCGTGGTGCCCGGCGCGCCGAAGTTCGCGCGGTTGTTGTCGTCGATCCGGTTCTCCTCGACGATCGTGCGCGCGCCCGACTTGCGCTCGAGGTTCGGCATCACGAACACCAGGATGCCCGCGGTGTTGTCGTAGACGCGATTGCCGGTGACGAGCGCGTCGTCCGAGTTTTCGATCTCGATGCCCGTGACGTTGCCGTGCACCGTGTTGTTGCGCACGATGATGTTCTGGGATTGCCCGACGTAGAGCCCGGCGTCAGAGGCGCCGACCACCTCGCAGTTCTCTACCAGCACGTCCCGACAGCTCAGCGGATAGACCGCGTACGCACCATTGGTGGTCGCCGACCCCACACTCCACGACACGAACAGGTTGCGAAACGTCACGCGCTCGGTGTTCTTCACGACGATCGCGTTGCCATGCGAGTTCCGGACGCTGAGGTGCTCGATGGTGAAGCCCGCGCCACTAGCGCTCAATGCATCTTTGCCTTCGACCTGAGCGGTGTAGTCGAGCACGACTGCGCGCCGATCGCCTGGGTTGCCGCGTACGGTGATGTCGTTCACCGTGGAGCTCAGCTCGCGGTCGAGCTTGTATTCACCATCCGCGAAGCACACCACGCTCTTGGTCTTTGCCTCGATGAGTGCGGTCTGGATGGCTTCGGCGTCACTGCCTGCCTTGATCACCGTCGTGCATCCGGCGTAGCGGCCCGTGCTCGGTACCGGCTCGTCCGTCGAGGCTTCGTCGTCGTCGCTGCATCCCTGAGCGGCGACCAAGGTCCAGAACGTGAGCCCCACTCGACTGCGCCTCAGCAACGTCCAAGCTCTGCTTAGCGTCATGCGCCCTCTTTTTCCGTGATTGTCGCGACGAACAAGCATGCGATCACAATCGCTTTGTGCAAGGCCTACCCGAACATGACGCGGCCAGATGACCTGTGCCTGGCACTTGCTGGTGACCCTCCGTTCTCCGTACATTGTGGATTGTGCCCTCCGGGATGGATCTGGTGCCGCTCGTGCATCCATGGATCGACGCATCGCGTGCGCCGATCTACGTGCTGACGTTTCCATCGGAAGCAACCGATGGCGAGCTGCAGGCGATGTGCGCTGCCCGGGAGCGCTGGGCGCAGCGCGCGATGTACCGCGTGGCCTGGGTCGTCGATCTCTCGGGCATCCTGAGCGCCACGGCGCACCAGCGCAGCTTGTTCAGCGAGCACCTCAAGCGCTTCGAGGCGCACGACCGCGCGTACAACCAGGGCTCGGCGTTGATCGTGCCCAACTCTTTCGTGCGCGGCCTCGTCACCGCAGTGTTCTGGCTCAAGCCGCCCATGTTCCCCAACCAGTGCTTCCCGGACGCGGCGCAAGCGTTCGCCTGGGCCGAGCGGCAGCTCAACCCGCAGGACCGGCAGGCAGTGTAGTCGAGTGGAGGCACGGCCGGGGATCGTTCCCGGTCGTGCAACCCAGCGTGAACTACGACACGGCCATCAAGACCCTGCAGCTGAACCCAGGCGGCGCCTCGTACCTGATCGAAAACTGGGGTGGTGGCTCGAACGGCATGAGCGTTCCATATTACGTTCACTTCCCGGCGTTCGAGCTGCAGACCCACAACAGTGTGATGACACGCAGCGACGGCGTCACGATGGTCGACTATCGCGCCGTCAAACAGTGATGGTCCGGTAGCTGGACATGAATCCGACATGCTCGTGTGTGCGCCGCGGCCGCGCGCGTCGCTGTCCAGGCGCGCGGTCGCGTGCTACTCAGCGCGCATGGACGCAAGTATCCCCAAACCAGCTCAGTCGCTGCGCGGCCTCGAGGGCGTGCTGGTCAAGATGTTCACGCGGACAGCGAGCGTGAGCGCGATCGAGCAGCTCAGCGACAACTTTCGCTTGATCACACTGTCAGGGCCGAAGCTGTGCGGGGTGCGCTGGGTGCCCGGCATGAAGGTGCAGATGGCGCTCGGCGGCTTCACGGCGCGCACGTACACGCCGATCGAGTGGGACGGTACGAACGGCGTCACGCGCCTCGTCGCGTTCGCGCACGGCGATGCACCTGGCGCGCGCTGGATCCGCGGGTTGGAGGTCGGTGCGAGCGCCCCCGTATTCGGTCCGAGCAGCTCGCTCGATCTCACGGCGCTGTCGCGACCGGCCCTCTTGTTCGGGGACGAGACCTCGATCGGGCTGGCGCACGCGCTGCGCTCGACCGAGCAAGGATCACAGGGCGTGAGCATCGTGCTCGAGGTGAATTCGAAGGCGGAGAGTGGAGCGGTGCTCGCGCGCCTGCAAATCGAGGGCGTGACCTCGATCGAGCGCAAGCCGGATGACGCCCATCACGTCGAGCTGGAAGCGCTCGTCGAAGCGGAGCTGAAGGCCCGCGCGATCGTGAGCGCCGCGCTCTCCGGCAAGGCGCCGTCGATTCAGCGCGTGAACAAGAAGCTGCGCGCGCTTGGCCTCGGCAACCGGCAGCTGCGCACGAAAGCCTACTGGGCGCCCGGCAAGGCTGGCCTAGACTGACAGCGCAGCTGGCAGCGGCGCCGCCGCGAGCTGCAGCAGATGAACCTGCAGGCGCATCGGAAAACGCCTCGGCAGCGGGACGAACCGCACGCCGCGCGGCGCCAGCGCCTTGAGGCTCTGTTGCAGGACGGCGAAGCCCATACGCGCGTCTACCAGGGCGAGCAGGACCGCGGGGTCGCTCGCCTCCAGCTGCACCTCGGGGTCGAGGCCCACGCTCGACAGCGCGCTCATCAGCTCGGCCCGGCCGCGCGGCGCGCTCGCTTGCGGCATGGTGATCAGCGGCACCGCATCGAGCTCGCTCAGCTTGGGCCTGGCGCCGCTACCGAGCACGTGCTTCGAGACGGCGATCAAAAACGGCTCGTCGTGCAGCAAGCGCGACGACAACGAGCCGCCCCGCGGCGGCGCGCGGTACGCGTAGCCGAGGTCGATCGCGCGGCTCTCGAGCGCCGCCATCTGCTCGGCTGATGTCATCGGCGCGAGCTCCACGCGCAGCTGCGGTGTGGCGCGGCGGATGCGCGCGAGGTGCGCCGGCAGCACGCCCGCATACACCGCACCTGCGACGTAGCCGATGCGCAGCTTGCCTTCATGTCCGGCCGCGAGCGCACGCGCCCGGCGCCGCAGCGCAGCCTCCCCGTCGAGCAAGCGCCGCGCATCCTCGTACAGCGCGCGCCCCGCGGCGCTGAGCTTGAGCCGCTTCTTCTCGCGCTGGAAGAGCGTCACACCGAGCTCGCTCTCGAGCTGCATGATCTGCCGGCTCAGCGGCGACTGCGAGATGTGCAGCTGACGCGCGGCGCGGCCCACGTGCTCGAGCTCGGCCACGCACAGAAAGGAGCGCAGGCGCTGCAGGTCGAGCGGCGTTGAGTCCGAAATGGTCTGAAGTCGGTCGCGCACAGTCGTGGACGGTATCACGCGCCCGGCACAGTCTGAGCGCCAGGAGGACAGACGACACATGAGCTTGTCGAAGTTTGGTTTCATCGTGACCGGGGCGGGGCTCGAGCACGCGCAGCACCGCGCCGTGCTGCGCTCGAATCGGTTCGAAATGATCGTGATCGGCGTCTCGGACCCCGCGCACGGCCCGGCTGCGGCGCGCCTGCTGCTGCAGGAGGGCGTGCAGCTGATCGAGCTGTGCGGGGGGTTTGGGCCACGCTGGAGCGCGGAAGTGCTGGAAACAGTGGCGAAGCGCGTGCCCGTTGGCGTCGTGAGCTACGGGGCGTCGGAAATTCCCGCGCTGCACGCTCTGTTCGGCGACTGAAGCTCAGGGCTGCAGGCCCGCTGCCCGTGCGCAGCTCTCAGCGGCAGAATGTGCGCTCGTGGCCGACAGCGGCACCGAGCAGCTTGATTTAGCCATGAGAGTGGGAAAGCATACGCCCCGACGAGCACTGAACGCATGCGGAGGCAGCACACGAGCGTCGAGACGGCCCAGACGGTGTATCAGAGCGGCGCGAGCACTCGGCCGCCCGAGCCACCGCCCATGCCGATCATCGAAGGCTACGAGCTCGACGGCGTGCTCGGTCAGGGAGGCATGGGCATCGTCTATGGCGCGACGCAGATGGCGCTCGGTCGGCGCGTCGCCATCAAGATGGTGCTGTCCGCTCATCTGCCTGCCGACGAGCGCGAGCGCTTCGCCGCCGAGGCCGAGGCCGTCGCCCAGCTCCAGCACCCGAACATCGTGCAGATCTACGAGATTGGCGCGGTGCAAGGCCGGCCGTTCCTCACGCTCGAGTACGTCGGCGGCGGCAGCCTCGATCAGCGCTTCGGTGGCAAGCCGCTGGCGTGGCGCGAGGCTGCGCAGCTGACGGCGACATTGGCGCGCGCGGTCGGCGTCGCGCATCGCCAGGGCATCGTGCACCGCGATCTCAAGCCGGCAAACGTGTTGCTGACGTCAGACGGCACGCCGAAGATCACCGACTTCGGCATCGCCAAGCGGCTGAACGTCGCGAGCCAGACGCAGACCGGCAAGATCATGGGCACGCCTTGCTACATGTCGCCGGAGCAGGCCGTCGGCGGCAAGCAGGTCGGGCCGAGCACGGACATCTACGCGCTCGGCGCGATCCTGTACGACCTGCTGACCGGGCGGCCTCCGTTCGAGGGCGAGACCACGCTCGACACCATGCTGCAGACGGTGCACAAGGAGCCGCTGTCGCCCCGCGCGCTGCAGCCCGGCTTGCCGCGCGATCTCGAGGTGATCTGTCTCAAGTGTCTGGAGAAAGTGCCGGAGCGGCGCTACGCAGCGGCGCTCGAGCTCGCCGAAGATCTCGAGCGGCTGCTGCGCAACGAGCCGGTGCTGGCGCGCCCGATCAGCCGCGCGGAGCGCAGCTTGCGCTGGGCGCGGCGCAATCCCGCGGCTGCGTTGTCGTTGTCCGTCGCCGCGCTGGCGCTCCTGGTCTTGATCGGCAGCGGCATCTGGTTCACGCGCCAACTGCAAGACGAGCTTCAGGCGACCGCGCGCGCGCACGCGCAAGCGACCGCCGCGCGCAACGATCTGCGAAGCCGCCTCATCCGCAGCACGGCCGAGGGCATCGACGCCGATCTGCGACAAGTCGCGGGCGTGCCGCGCGTGCTGGCCACCGCGCTCGAGCAGCGCAGCGACTGGAGCGAGGCGCAGCTCGAAGCCTGGCTGCGCGCCGAGCTCGCGCGCGAGCCGCACATCTTCGGCATGGCGATCGCGTTCGAGCCGCACGCTTTTCGAGCCGGGCTGCCGGACTTCGCGCTCTACGTGTACCGGAGCCCGAATGGCATCGTGGCGAAGCAGCTCTTGCCGCCCGAGTACACGCCGATCTACCGCGAGTGGCCGTGGTATCGTGACGCCCTGCGCGGCGTGAGCTGGAGCGAGCCGTACGTCGACAAGGGCGGAGGCGACATCCCCATGGTCACGTTCTCCACGCCGTTCAAGCGCGAGGGTCGCCCGGCGGGCGTGGTGACTGCGGACCTGTCGCTCGAGTACTTCTCTGCGCTCGAGCGCGCCATGCGCACCTCGCAGCTGGGCGGCAGCGCGTACGCGTACGTGATCACCGCGCAGGGCACGGTGCTGCGCCATCCCAAGGCGAAGCGCTGCTTTCCAGAGCCGGGCGCGCACGTGCCGCCGCCCGCGGACCCGGCGCTCTCGCGCATCTGGGCGCGGATCCTCGGCGGCGAGACGGGCGTCGAGCACGGCTACGATCCCACGACTGGCAACCGCGGCGCGCTCTTGTTCGCGCCCGTGCAGTCCACCGGCTGGTCGTGCGTCGGAGTCGTGCCAGACTGACTGCGGATGAGTCACACCTTCTACCGTCCAGCGCCGCCGCTCGACGCGCTCGTCGAATACGTGTGGGCGACCGACAGCTACCCTGCGGCGACGCCGCGCGAGCGCGTCTTGCCAACAGGCAGCTTGTCGCTCGTGTTTCATCTCGGCGATCAGCCCGTGCGCGTCTCGGATGCTCCGGCCCACGAGCTGTCGAGCGTCGGGGGCGCGGTGTTGTGCGGTGCGCGCACGAGCCCGCTGCTGCTCGATACGTCGGCGCTGGGGGCCACCGTGGGCGTCCAATTCAAGCCGGGCGGCGTGCGCCCCTTCCTCGACGGCGGCGCGGAGGAAGTCGCGGAGCGAGCCGTGGCGCTCGAGGCGCTCTGGGGGCCGGGCGTGCGCTCGATGCGCGAGCGGCTGCTGGAGGAGCTCTCGCTCCACGGGCGTGCGCAGCTCGTCGAGCAGTTTCTCGTACAGCGTGCGCAGCCTCGGCTCGAGCCGCAGCCCGCGCTGCGCGGGGCGCTCGCCGCGTTCGAGGAGCGTGATCTGCCGGCGGTGTCCGAGGTCAATCGTCGTACCGGCTTGTCGCCGAAGCGCTTGCTCGCGCTATTTCGCGAGCATGTCGGGCTGAGCCCCAAGGCGTACTGGCGCGTGCGTCGCTTTCGCTCTGCGCTCGAGGCGCTCGAGAGCGGCAAGGCGCGCGGTGCTCGACTCGCGGCGCACCACGGCTACTGCGATCAGGCGCATTACCTGCGTGAATTCCGCGCGCTCGCGGGCTCGTGTCCGAGCGACTATCTGGCGCTGCGCGTGCCCGGCAGCGATCACGTGTCGGTTCGCGACTAGTCGGCGGGAAAAAAGATCCAATACTCGCGGCCGCCCCTGGCGTTTGCTGTGGCGCATGCAAGCGACCGAAAGCAATCCGCACTCGCTCCGCGGCCTGACCGCGCTGCTCGCGTTGGAAACTCCGTTCGTGATCGGAGCGGCGCTGGCCTCCACCCTCGCTGCCGCGCTCGCGCTGATCCCGTTCTTCGTCGTCGCGCGCATGGCGAGCGCGATCTACGCCACGCCTCCTGATCTTGCCGCCGTGCGCTCCCTCGCGGTTGCGGCGGCGCTCGCGCTCTTGCTGCGCTACGCGCTCGTCGCCGCAGCCAACATGCTGGCGCACGTCGCTGCGTACCGCATCCTGCACGCGCTGCGCCTGCGCCTCGCACAGAAGCTCGGGGAGGTGCCGCTGTCCTTCTTCGGCCGCCACGGGGCGGCGGATCTCAAGAAGACGCTGATGGATGACGTGGGTCAGATCGAAGCGTTCGTCGCGCACCACTTCCCGGACGCGGTCGCCGCGCTCGTCGTGCCCGTGCTCACCGCTGCCGCGCTGCTGTGGGTGGACTGGCGCATGGCGATCGCGAGCGTGGTGATGGCGCCGCTCGCCGCGCTGTCCATGGCGATCGCGATGCGCAACATCGGCGACGCACATCAGCAGTGGAACGACATCCAGAGTCGCATGAACACGGGCCTGCTCGATTACTTCCGCGGCATTCACGTGGCGAAGACGTTCGGTCTGTCCGCGCAGCGCTTCGGCGAGCTATCCCGCGCGATCGAAGAGGGCCTCACCTGGATGGAGGGCTTCATGCGCACGAACGGTCGGGGCTACAGCGCGTTCGCTACGCTGATCGGCTCGAGCCTCATCGTGCTCGTGCCGATGGGCGGCACCTTCTACCTGCAAGGCACACTCTCGCTCGAGTCGCTCGTGCTCTTCCTCGTGCTCGGTCCGCAGCTCCTGATGTCAGGCATGCGATTGATGTTCGCCTGGGGCAACACCGATCGCATCCAGGCGGCGAACGCGCGCGTGCAAGCGCTCCTCGAGGCGCCGGAGCTCAGTCGCGCACAGACGAGCGCTCGCCCTGCGCACCACGGCCTCACGTTCCGCGGCGTCGGCTTCCGCTACGAAGACGGCGCCCCCGAGGTGCTGCACGATGTGACCTTCGACGCTCCGAGCGGCAGGGTCACCGCGCTCGTCGGCCCTTCCGGTGCGGGCAAGACCAGCCTGGTTCGGCTCGTCCCACGCCTGTGGGAAGCCACGAGCGGCAGCGTGGAGCTCGGCGGTGTGGACGTGCGAGCGCTGCCGCTCGACGAGCTACTGGCGCAGATCGCGATGGTGTTCCAGGACGTGTTCCTGTTTCACGGCAACATCCGCGACAACCTGAGGCTCGCGCGGCGGAATGCGAGCGACCAGGAGCTCGAGGCCGCCTGCCGCGCGGCGCGCGCCTCCGACTTCATCCAGGCGCTGCCGGACAAGTACGAGACGATGCTCGGCGAGCGCGGCGCGCGGCTGTCCGGCGGCGAGCGCCAGCGCCTGTCGATCGGGCGTGCGCTGCTCAAGAACGCGCCCGTGCTGCTGCTCGATGAGGCCACCGCGTTCGCCGACGCCGAGAACGAGGCGCGCATCCAAGAGGCGCTGAGCGAGCTTTGTAGCGGGCGAACGGTGCT
>Ga0190269_10000230_pt1 | contig 30159 bp, 16 predicted proteins | sample Popmic249IS_FD_133749 | JGI IMG/M metagenome (GOLD analysis project Ga0190269, IMG submission 133749) | Populus adjacent soil microbial communities from riparian zone of Blue River, Arizona, USA - 249 IS | ecosystem: Environmental > Terrestrial > Soil > Riparian zone | place: USA: Arizona... | reverse complement strand
GGAGCGCTCGACGTCATAGCCCACGATCGCGCCGCCGGTGCCCGCAAACACGGCGGGCCAGTTCAGGACCACGCCCGAGCCGTTGCGCGTGCCCGAAACCACCGGGGTGCCGGGCTCCACCGAGTCGAGCGGGTCGAAGGCGGCGTACATGCGCTTGCCGTCCACCTGACGGACGAAGGTGCCGTGGGCGGAGTAGTTCGCGCCGCCCGTCACGCAGCCGCCGGTGCAGCCGTCGGCCATGATCAGGACCAGGCGGCCTTCGCCGTCGATGTCCATGTCCATGAAGTCGAGCAGGTTGCGGTGGTTGCCGGTGGTGGCGCAGCTGGTGCCTTGGTCGCAGATGTCGTTGCGCTGGGTGGGATCTTCAGGCGTGGCGTTGCGCAGGTTCCAGGTCTTGCCGCCGTCGAAGGTGGTGGCCACGTACAGGTGCCAGACCGCGCCGGTGAAGCTGGTGATCGTGCCGGAGTCGCCGGCCTTGGTGGTGCCGTGGAAGGCGAAGGCGGCGCGGTCCGCATCGCCGGCGACGACGGTCGCGAAGGCGATGTTCTTCAGGCCCGCCGGAACGCCGACATCGGTGGCGGGCAGCTGCCAGTTGATGGTCGGTGCCGACGGATTCGACTTGTTGAGGATGCCCTTGACGATCATCGGCCGGTCATCGTTCTCTTCGGCGTAGCCGAACCACACGGTCTTGCCGTCGTTGGCCATCGCGATCGAAGGATCCCAGCGGCCCTTCACGGTGCCCGGGACGGCGATGTAGTGCCAGGTCTCGCCGGCGTCGATCGAGATCGACACGCCCTCGGTGCCCTGGCAGGTGTTGTTCATCGGCACCATGACGGTGCCGTCGTAGCCCACCTTGACGTGGCCGTGGTTGCTGCAGCTGGCGTCGGCCGGGAAGATCGGCCGGCTGGGGTTGAAGGTGAGGCCGCCGTCGTCCGAGCGCGAGCAGAAGGCATTCACCGCGCCGTGCGAGCAGTAATACATCGCGTGCTCGTAGGTGCCGACGACGGTGGCCGGCTTGACCGCCGGATAGGGGCCGAGCACGATCGATTCGTTGTCGGCGCCGTGTACCTGACCCGCGCCGGTGGAGCGGGTCCAGTTCACGCCGTCGTCGGTAAAGGCCATGTAGCTGTTGGCGCCGAGCAGGTGGGCGACCCAGACGCGCGGGTTGGCCGGGCCGTCGAAGCGGTTGGCAGTCGTGTTCGGATTGCCGTCATCGAAGCGGAACTGGTCGACGGTGAGGAAGGGATCCAGCGATTCCACCGCGCCGGCATTGCCGAGGCTGGAGTAGTTGATGTCGCCGCTGGCGTTCCACACGCCTTTCACGACGGTCAGGCCGTTGATGTAATAGGCGGCGTTGGTGTCGACGTTGACGCCCATGGTCGGTTCGCTGGCGCCGCCGCTGCTGTAGGGGTAGGAGCGGAAGTTCGGACCACCGGCGACGATCACCGGCGGCGTGCCGCCGACGAATGCCGGGTCCTCGTAGAGCTCGACGGCCGCGGTCGCGTCCGCGACCGGCGATCCGGGAACGATCTGCAGCTTGAGCACTTCCGTGCCGCCCTGGGGCTGGTACACGAAGTTCGGCTGAGCGGGCGGGTTGTCGCGCACCACGCCGACGAGGCTGTTGTCAGCCCGGCGCACCTGGAAATCGATGTCCGCCGCCACCGGCACGGCCGCGGTTACGATGCGGACGCGCCAGGCCGGATGGGTGGTGCGGAAGTTGGCCGGCAGGTTGATGGTCAGGGTGTAGGTGTCGCAGGGGTTGGTCGCGTTGCAGTCGTAGTCGTCCCGCCCGCTGACGAAGGGACTGGTGTTCGCAACCGGCATCGGGCCGCTCGAGTAGTTCAGCGTCGGCGAGGGCGCGCCATCGGTCATCGTGATGGTGCCGCTTGCGGGGTTTGCCGCGAAGCTCACGGGCGTGGCGCACAAGGAGACCAGCAGCAGGCTGCTGCGCAGGACATGACGAATCATCGGCAATTCCTCAATTCAAGGCGCGTGCGAGCGCGGCTGCCCGGAGAAGGCAGGCTTGCGCTCGACGTCGGATGGACGCAACACTGCCGACACATGAATCAGTCGTCAATAGAGTTAAATTTCCTAGAGTCAAATTTCCTAGCCGCTCGCGCGGCCTTGCTGATTGCGCTTGCCGCCGTGGTCAGCAGCTGCGCAACCGGACCGAAGGTCTCTGCGGCCGCCGCAGTAACGGTCGAAGATCTGAAGATCGACGCAACGGCCTACCCAGCCTTGGACCATCTCGAGGTTCAGACTTCGGTCGTGGACCGCGACCCCGAAGATACCGACGCTCCCGGGATGATCCTGACGCTCCGCGAGCTGGGCATCCGCAGTTCGGCCAACTACAAGCTGTGGCTGCGCGCGGAACCTCATCCGATCATCGTCAAGGTACGCATCAACGTCTTCACGGATGCGGCGCGGGCGGCGGCGGAGCTGGCCCAGCGCTTCGGGCCGGAGGCCCGTGCGCAGTCTTCCCGGCTGGATCTGGGCGATGAGGCATTCAATTTGCAGGACCGCCTGGTGGTGCTGCGCATCGACCGGGTGAACCTGGAGTTCATCCTGAAAGGCATGCCGGACCGCCTGATCGGCACTGCCGAGGCTTACGAACGTTTCGTTCGCGAGCGGCTCGAGCAAGGCGACTGACCCGATCAGTAACTGATCGTGATGGTCAGCGTGTCGCCGTAGGCGCCGGGCGCGGGCGCCTGGCCGGCCGGGATGGTGCCGTGCGCCGTGTGCGTGGCGTTGCCGGTGCCCGGCGCAGGGATGCTGTCGGCGACCTCGACGCTGCCGCCACTGCCGTCGCCCCAGACGGTGGTGCGCGCGACGTCGGTGTACACGTTGTAGTGCAGCGCGCCACCGCCCATTGCGCGGTCGGCGGGGTTGGTGCTGGCGCCGCCGCTGATCGCGATCGAGTAGCTCACGGCCGTGCTGGAGCCGTCGTCGACGCAGTTCAGCGAGACCGTGGCGGTGGAGTCGACGTCGGTCGCCGAGTTCACGCGGTAATTGCCGAACACCAGGTCGCTCGCTCCCATCGTGCAGGTCGCCGCCTGCGCCGTGGGCGCGAGCAGCAGCAGCAACGGGATGAGCAGGCGGTTCATCGGCAGGTGTACGGTCCGAGTTGCGGCTGCACGCCGGCATCGGCCGGCAGGTTGAACGTGATTGCGCACTGCGTCCCGTTCCAGCGCACCTCGATTGCATTTTCGCCCGGATTCAGCCCGGTCAGGTAGGCCTGGCCCTTGCGGCCGACCGGCGCTTCGGCGCCGGTGGCGCGCAGGCGCACGCTGGCGCCGGCCGGCACCTCGGTGCCGTCGGCCTTCAGCAGCGTCAGCAACGCGCTGCGCGAGCGGCGCACGTTCAGCGGCACCAGCACGCCGCTGCGGTAGTACGGCGTGGCCTGGAACTCTCCCGCCGGCACTTCGACGTCGAGCGGCACGTTGGTGGCGTCGACGCGCACCGCGTTGGCCTGGTAGGGCTGCAGCTGCGGCAGGATCGCGATGCCGTCGGCATTGGTGCGTCCGGCGAGGCGGTTGTTGACCAGCAGCTCGATGTCCTCGGCGCCGGTCTCCACCACCGCGAAGCTGCGCGACAGTTTGCGCGAGGCGAAGCTGTGGCCGCCGAGCGTGCCGAGCCCGCCGCTGAGGCTGGCGCGGTAGACCTCGAGATCCTCGAACGTCGCCGCTTCGACGCCGTAGCTGCCGTAAGGTCCGTTCACGCCGAGCCCGGCTTCGGCGCTGCTGGTGCTGGCGGCGTGCTCGTACTCGTTGCGCTGGGCCAGCAAACGGTAGCCCCAGTCTTCCTGCTCGGACAGGTTGCGCTGCATGCGGGCGTAGGACTGACTGGAGCCGTCGCCGTTCGCGGCCTCGCGCTGGCGGAAGCCGGTGGAGGCCGAGTTGCGCGCGCCGAACGGCACGCTGAGCGTCAGTCCCATCACGTATTCCTGTGTGGGCTGCTTGCGGTCGATCGCCAGCAGCGTGAGGTTTGCGCGGCGCACGCTGGTCGCGAAGGTCGCGGTGACCGCCTCGGAATCGACCAGCGGATCCGCCTCGTCCCGGTTCAGGTACGACAGGCCGAAGCGGCCCAGGCGCGGCACGAACGTGCCGAAGTTGGCGCCGAAGGTGCGGCGCGGCATCGACAGGCCGGGTGCAAGTCCGAGCTGCCGGTAGTCGTCGCTGGCGGTCTGCAACTTGGCGCCGACGGTCCAGCCGCGGCGCGAATCGTGCTGGACCGTCAGCACGTCGAGCACACCGTAGCCCGCATCGCCGTGGCTGATCGCCACCGCATTCGAAATCACGGCAAAGCCCGGCAGCGCGACGATGCCGCCGAGGCCCGCGGTCAGCGTGTCTTCGCCGGAGAGCTCGACCCGTGCCTCGCCGGTGAACTCGTCGGTGAAGCCGTGGCGGTGCGTGCCGGCGGCGAAGAAATCGCCGTACTCGTCGCTGGCGATGCCGTACTGCTCGCGCTCGAAGCCCGCTTCGTAGGAGAAGTCATGCAGGCCGGCGCGCAGCTGGCGCACGCCGCTGATGTAGTTGTCGCTCAGCACCTGCTCGCGGCCGAGCAGGTCGCGCACCACCACCTGCACCTCGCCCTGCCCGGTCATGGTCGGCAGGTTCTCGACCACGAACGGGCCGGGGGGCGCCTGCAGGCTGCCGCGGCGCAGCCCGTCGACGTAGACGTCGATCACGGAGGGCAGGGCGGTCTCGCCGCGCAGTGTCGGCTGCGGGATCGTCACGAAGCCGGGCTGCGTGGAGAAATTGCGCGACCAGCGCACGCCGCCGTTGCGCACCGGGCTGCCCCACAGGCCGGTGGCGCCGACGCCGTCGCCCAGGCGCAGCGTCTCCATGCTGGCGGGATCGTCGCGCGTGACGGCGGTGTCCAGGCGCACCGCGCGCCGTGGCACGTCGCCCGGCAGGTGCTGGTCGTCGCCGAGGTTCTTGCCGAGCCACTGGCTGGTGAACACGCCCTGCGGATTGAACACGCCGGTCTCGAGCAGGCCGCTGACGTTCGAGGTGGCGATGCCGGCCTGCGGCTCGGTGCGCACTGCGAACAGCTCGTAGTTCAGGAAACCGCCGAGGCCGGGCGGCGGCGTCGCCTTCACGTAGCGATCGGGCCGCGCGCGCAGCACGTTGGCGCCGAAGGCCTGCGCGGCGAATTCGAGGCGCGCTTCCTGGCGCGGCGCATCGACCGCGATGGTGAAGCCGGGCGCCTGGTCGAGCGCAAACCAGGCTTCGTCCTGGTAGCGGTATTCGGTATCGGGCCGGACCAGGCGCCAGCGGTCCCAGTCCTCGGCGCGCGCCAGCAGGCGCGTGCCGTCGACCTTCAGCAGTACGGTTTCACCGATCGGGCGGCCGTTGATCGTGAGCGCGTAGACCAGGTGCTCGACCGATGTCGGCGTGACGGTGGGTTGCGCGAGCGCGCAGGTCGCGGCGCCGAGCAGCAGGACGGCGGCGAACCGGGCCCTCCAGCCCGCGCCCCCCGCGCGGTGCAGCATCCCCCGGCGCACGGCTCAGTTCTTCCCGCCGGCCTCGGCCGAACCCAGGGTCTGTTTCAGGGTGCGGGTCTTGCCCTCGAGGTGGACCGTGACCTCGACGGGTCCTGCCTTGGCTTGCTTGAGCGCTGCGGGCCAGGTGAACTCGCGCCGGGCGCCGGCCAGCAGGTAGTAGTTCAGCGCGCGGTCGGCGAGCAGCTTGCCGTCCTGCGCGGCCGTCAGTCGCACGACCTTGTCGTGCACGATGGCGGGATTGACGAAGCTCAGCTGCAGGTCGCCGTTGGGCCGCGGCGCGGCCTTGAACTCGACGGCGGGCTTGGCCTTGCGGTCGGCCGGCGGCACGAAGATCGGCAGGCTCAGCTGGATCACGGTGCCGATGGCGGTCCGCGCGGTCGGGGCCGGCGCGACTTCCGACAGCCGGATCCGGTAGGCCAGCTCGCGCTCGGGCGCGGCGCCGCGCTTGGTCCGGCCGATGCGCACGACCTGCCTGGCCCCGGGCGCCAGCGTGAAGATGGGCGGCGATACGACCAGGCCGGCCGCGGGCGCATGGCTATCCTCGCCGCTGTCCTGGTTCCAGGCGACGAGCTCGGTCTGCACGGTGACCGGCGCGCTGCCGCCGTTGCCGAGCGTCAGCGAACTGGCGAGCTTGTCGGCCGGCAGGTGGATCAGCAGCGGCTCGACTGAGAACTGCGCGGCCGCCTGCGCCTGGCGCGCGCCGAGGGCGAACGCACAAACAAAAAGGGCGGCGGCCAATGCCGCCGCCCCGGAATGCAATTTCAGCATTCGAGGATTATGCGCCAAGCCTTAGAAAATCAGCTTGACCTCGACCAGGTCGGTGTACACGCCCGGCGAGTTGCCGCTGGTGCGGTCCAGGCTGAAGAACGCGTCGTGCAGATCGGCGGCGCCGGTGCCCGTGCCCGTCATTTCCTCGCCCTCGGCGACCGTGCCCCAGCCGATGGTGCGCGCGGCATCCTGGAAGATGTAGTAGTCCATGCGCTCGCCCTGGGAGGGGGCGACGCTGGAGGTCACGTTGCGGATCGGCGGGGTGGCGGCGACCGGGTTCATGCCGTAGTCGATCTCGATGGTCCAGTTGGTGCCGGTGTCGCAGGTCACGGTGATGGTCGAGGAGACGTCGGCCTGCGTGGTGTCAGCCGCGCCGGCGGGACCGAAGTCCACGTCGGTGGCCGTCAGGCCGGTGCACGCGGCGGTCACTTCGGCGGAGACGGCGATGTTGTCCGTCAGCTCTGCCGCGAGCGTGGCGCCGGAGGCCAGCAGCGCGAGCGCGGCGGCCGGGTAAACGAAATTCTTCATGTCTGAAACACTCCTCGCAGAAAATTGGTGGATCGACGTCCGGGCCTGCCGCGCCCGTTTTTTCACCGGGCTCCCACGGACCGCCGTTTTGCCGTGCGATCTTTTACCTGACTGATCGTTCACTCCGCAAGGTTGGCGAAGCTTCAAGGCTATTTTTACTACCTGGGCGCGGTGCGCGCCATCGTTGACCGTTGTCAGCGAATCACGAAAGGCGCGCGGTGCGAAGCTATTTTTACTAGCCGCGTGCCGCAAAGTGAATCAGGTGTCAGTGTTACAGTTGCGCCCAACATCGCAGGCCCGGAAACCAGCAAAGACCGCGAAGCGGCGCTGTCCGGGCCCGCGTCCTTAACTTGCATTGCGCCCCCCGCGGCCCACAAGAAGGTCTCGGGGCGGTTGGAGCGAGAAGATGAAGACGCTGGTCGTGCGCGCGTGCGCGCTGTCGTGCCTGTTTGCCGCTGTTTCCGCCTGGCCCGTCACACCCGCAACGCTCACGACCAAGGCCAATTTCACGACGCGCACGCACTAATCTCTCGGGGGTCCGATGGACAAGTTCCGGCTGGTCGTTCTCACCGTTGCACTGGGGGCGCTCGGCGCCGCGTTCGCGGACCTGCAACAGCACGCCGTCCGCCACGACGGCGGGCGCGTCGGGCCGCTCGGCCACACCGGGATCGAGCAGGGCGGCGGCGTCGCCGTCCCGGTAGCGGGCACGCCAGCCGGGCCGGTCGTCACGACGTCGGCCGCGCACGGCGTGTCGCGCGCGGTTCGCGACCTGCCGAAGGGCCACCTCGTCGCTCCGCGCAAGCGCAACGTAGACAAGCTGCAGGCCATCACCGGCCGCCCGGTTCCGAAAGGCTTCGTCGACCCGGTCGCGCAGCGCGCGATCGCGGTCGCGGACGCTGCCTCGGCGACCACCGTGCGTGGGTTCGACGGCATCAACTCGGAGACCTCGGGCTGCGGCTGCGCGCCGCCGGATACCGTTGGCGCCGCGGGCACGACCCAGTACGTGCAGATGGTCAACTCGGCCTTCGCGGTCTACAGCAAGTCCGGCCAGCTGCAGGCCGGGCCGGTCGACATCAACACGTTGTTCCAGTCGCTGCCGGACGGCTCGATGTGCAAGGTCACGAACGACGGCGACCCGGTCGTGTTCTTCGACCAGTTCGCCAAGCGCTGGGTGCTCAGCCAGTTCGCGGTGTCGGACAACGACGGCGATACCGCGACGCCGACGCCGTATGCCGAGTGCATCGCTGTGTCGAAGACCGACGACGCGACCGGCGAGTACTACATCTACGAGTTCGTGTTCCCAGAGCCGTTCGACGTCTTCCAGGATTACCCCCATTTCGGCCGCTGGACCGACGCGTACTACATGAGCACGCACCAGTTCCCGAGCTCGTACGGCGGGGGCGGAGTGTTCGCGTTCGAGCGCGACAAGATGCTCGCGGGCCAGCCCGCGCGCCTGATCGGCTTCACCGTTGCCGGCGGCAACACCGGCTACAACGGCCACCTGCCCGCGGACCTGGATGGCAACACGCTGCCGCCGCCAGGCGCGCCGGCGTACTTCATCGAGGTGGACGACGGCATCGACGTCGGCCCGGTCGATGCGCTGCGCATCTTCGAGTTCAAAGTCGACTGGGCCAATCCGGCCAACTCGACGTTCGGCGTCGGCGCCGCGCATACGGCGAACGTCACGCTGCCCGTGGCCGAGTTCGCCGAGCCGTTCTGCCTGCGCGAGCCGGCCGTCGGTCTGCTCGGCTTTCCGACCTGCGTGCCGCAGCCGGGCGAGACCCAGCTCGACGCGCTCGGCGACCGCCTGATGTTCCGCGCCGCGTACCGGAATTTCGGCGACCACGAATCCGTCGTCGTGAACCATTCGGTGGTGGTGGACGACGTCACGCAGCAGATCGGCCCGCGCTGGTATGAAGTGCGCGGCCTGAGCACGACGCCGGTGATTCACCAGCAGGGCACGCTCGCGCCGGGCGGCACGGACGATCCGCTCTATCGCTGGATGGGCAGCGTCGCGATGGACAAGTTCGGCAACATCGGCCTTGCCTACAGCACCTCGTCGCACACGGCATTCCCGTCGATCGCCTACGTGAGCCAGGCCGCGAACGGCGTTCCGGGCGTGATGTCCGCCGAGACGGTGATGGCCGCCGGCGGCGCCGTGCAGCCGGGTGTCATGCGTTGGGGCGACTACTCGAACCTCACCGTCGACCCGGTCAACGACTGCACGTTCTGGTACACCACCGAGTACGTGAAGGAAGGCCACACCCCGGTGGACTCGCTGATCCCGTGGGACACGCACATCGGCAGCTTCAAGTTCCCGGATTGCGTCGAGCCGCCGGTCGTCGAGGCCGTCCAGGTCGTCGCGCCGGTGCTGTCGGCCGGATCCGACTACGAGAACCCGGACGCCGATGGCAACTACACGCTGACGTGGACGCGCGCCGCCGGCGCGATCGGGCCCGACACGATGCAGAGCCAGCCCGGTGCGAGCTGCGAGCCGTTCCTCACGCTCGATGCCGAGGCCGGCATGGGTGCGTGGACGGCCGCCAGCGACAGTCCGATCGCTCCGACATGGCAGACGTCCAACGCGAAGCCGATGCACGCTCCCGCAGCCGCGTTCTGGGCCGCGCCAGTGGTGCAGGACTTCGGCGCCGGGACGGCGACCCTGACGCTGAAGGCGCCGATCGCGATTCCGGCCGAGGGCACCACGACGCTGAGGTTCCTCCAGTACTACCAGAACGAAAGCGGCGACGGCAGCTTCGCCGGCGACGGCGGATTCGTCGAGGTTTCGACCGACAACGGCGCGACCTGGTCGACGGTCCACGTCGGCGGTCCGAACGAAAGCGCGATTGCGACCGGTGCCACCGGCGCGGCGCGGTTCGCCACCGAGGCTCTCATGCCCGCCGAGTCCGACTTGACCGCGTATGCCGGGCAATCGATCCGCCTGCGCTTCCGTTTTCTCCAGGATGGCCCTGGCTGGTTCGGCGCTTCGCAGTGGGGCTGGTACGTCGACGACGTCCAGCTGATCAACAACAACTGGACCGACCTCACGACCACGAGCGCCACGTCGCTGACGCAGACCGGCCAGGCCGACGGCGCGATGTGCTATCGCGTGCGCACCACGTTCGAGAAGAACAGCCAGCTCGTGCAGAGCCCGTTCAGCAATGTGCTGAAAGTCCTCGTGCAGCACGGCAGCACCAGCGGCGGCGACAGCCTGCTGCCCGACCAGTGCGATCCGACCGGCACGCTGCCGGACGGCGCGAAGTGCCTGTCCGACATTCCGGTCGTCGGACCGGCGCTGTTCGGTGAGGGCAGTGGCGATGGCGGCGTGCTGCCCGACCAGTGCGATCCGACCGACACGCTGCCGGACGACGCCAACTGCCTGTCCGACATTCCCGTCGTCGGCCCCGCGCTGTTCGGCGAGGGCGGTGGTGGCGATCCGGTCCCGGGGACCGAGAACGCATCGTGCGAACAGAACAAGGAGCTCGGCGGCAACCGCAGCTACCAGGTCAAGCTGACCACGTACGACGGCCAGGTCAACAGCTTCCAGGTGCTCGAGCCGAAGACATTCGACTGCGCCAATCGCGCCAACGGCGCGCACCCGCTGCTGCTGCAGGGCCATGGCTACGGCGGCAGTCGCTCGACCGGCGGCTTCGACAATTACCGCAACGCCGGCTACGCGGTCATCAGCATCGACCAGCGCGGCTTTGGCGGCACCTCGGGCACGGTCCGCGTCATGGATCCGGACTTCGAGGGCAGGTACCTCGTGCAGATCCTCGACTGGGCCGAGCAGAACCTGGACTACCTGTCCTGGCGCGACGAGTCGACCGGCACCTTCATCGCGCGGCCGGCCGACAAGACCAGCGTCGCCAACGGCGCCAACCTCGTCGTCGGCTCGACCGGCGGCAGCTACGGCGGCGGCTACCAGCTGCTGCTGCTCGCGGTCGACGCCAAGAAGCGCATCGACGCCGCGCAGCCGGACATCACCTGGCACGACCTGCGCAACAGCCTGAACCCGGGCGACACGATCAAGTCGCAGTACGACACGCTGCTGTTCGGGGCGGGCGAGGCCACCAGCGGCGCGGCCGGCCTGCAGAACAACCCGTCGGTCAACACGCAGGACCCGTACATCAAGGAAGCCTTCATCCGCGGCGGCGCCAGCGGCGAGTTCCCGCGCGGCGCGCTGGACTGGTTCCGCTACCACTCGCTGAGCCACTGGTGCGGCGCCGCCGGCCTGGCGACGATGCCGTACGTGCAGTACGGCTCCGAGCTCGCGCCGATGGTGGATCCGACCGGTGCCGACAACACGCCCGCGCCGCAGGCCGGCCGTCCGGGCGTCGGCTCGCTGGTGGTGCCGACGAATCCGCTGACGCATTTCCAGCAGCTGTCGGTGCGCCTGACGCAGGGCATGGCCGACACGCTGTTCAACTTCAACGAGGCCTGGTGGAACGCGCAATGCCTCAGCGCCGCGGGCGCCGAGGTCAGCCTTTATACGCACAACGGCGGCCACGGGCTCGTCGCTGCGACGCCCGGTGATGCCGTCAACGACTTCGACGGCGCGCGCTGCAGCATGAACAACGAGGCGTGGATGACGTCGCGGCTCAAGCCCGGCACGCCGACGCCGAGCGCGGACGTCTGCTTCGTGTTCGCCGCCGGCGATCAGGTCAAGATGCCGTTCGACAAGGTGCTCGCGCCGCAGCCGAACCTGCCCGAAGGCACGCAGCTGCCGTTCGTCGAGCGCGACGTCGTCGCCGAGCAGGTGCCCAACGGCCTGGCGGCGCTGACCAGCCAGATGGGCGCGGAGCCGGTCGAGATCGTGCTCGGCACCGTCGAGCAGAACGGCATCCTCGCCGGCATCCCGCACGTGACGGTCACGGTCGCGTCGCTCGCCGGCGCGAACGAGCTGGCCCAGGACTGCGCGCCGGCCACCGTGCCGACCGTGCGGCTGGGCTGCGACAGCGTCACGCTGGTCGGCCTCGGCCTGAGGCGCGCGGGCAGCACGGACGTCGCGCAGCTGATCGACGACCAGCTGCGTCCGCTGCGCGGCCTCGGCACGCACGACGTCGACCTGGTCGGCGTCGCCGAGCGCCTGCGCGTCGGCGACACGCTGTCGCTGGTGCTGTACGGCACCCACCTGCAGTATTTCTCGAGCTACTCGCGCGATCCCACGATCCCGGCCGTCAACGTCACCGGCACCGTGAAGCTGCCGATCTACGGCCAGAACGCCGACGGCTCGCCGAACTTCACGACCGGGCAGCGCGTGCTGTCGGGCGGTGGGGTGATCGACGGCGATGGCGACGGCATCGAGGACGGCGTCGACAACTGCCCGGTCCATGCCAACGCCGGCCAGGAAGACGTGGACGGCGACGGCCTCGGCGACGCCTGCGACGCCAGTGACGACCGCGACTTCACGCCGGATGCGTTCGCGTTCGCGACGCGCACCAACGTCGCGACCAGCGTCTACATCACCAGCGAAACGCGCACGATCACCGGCATCACCGCGCCGGTGCAGGTCGTCGTCGGCAGCAATGGCCAGTACCGCCTGAACGGCGGCGCCTGGACCAGCGCGCAGGGCACGGCGGTCAACGGCGACTCGATCGCGGTGCGACACGTCAGCGCTTCCGGCCCGGGCCAGACGACGACCACGGACGTCACGGTCGGCACCTACGCCACGACGTTCACGTCGGTCACGTCGAACGACGACCGCACGCCGGACGCGTTCAACTTCACGACGCAGAACGGCGTCGAGCTGGCGACGGAGATCGAGTCGAACATCGTCACGCCGACCGGCTTCAACACGACGATCACGGTGGTGCCGGGCGCCGGCTCGTCGGTCCGCATCAATGACGGCGCCTGGACGACGGCGAGCACGACGATGAATCCGGGCGACTCGCTGCAGACCAGGCACGTGTCGAGCTCGAGCAACCTCAGCTACACCAAGACCTCGGTCAAGGTCGGCACGATCACCGCGTATTTCACGACGCGCACGAAGTAGGGAAGCAGTCACCGAAGCAAACACGCGGGGAGCGGGGCATGCGCAAGCTGAGCAGGAAACAGGCGTCGTGGGTGGCGGCGGGCTTCGCCGTGGGCGTGGTGGCCGGCACGACGTTCCTGTCGATGCATCCGGCGCGCCGGGCCGACCTGCTGCGCGAGGCCGGCTTCGCGGTCGATTGCCCGGTCAGCTACGTCAACGAGGTCGAGCCGAACGGCGAGAGCGAGTGCGTCCCGGGGAAGCACCCGGAGTCGCTGGCCGACGTCGTGCTGCGGCGCGATTCGCGCATCTTCCCGTCGACGTCGACGTACGAACCGATTCCGACCGGCGCCTATCGCGCGGCCCTCGAGCAGAAGGATGAGCTGTCGGCGCCCGCGGCGCAGGCGCAGGTGCCGGGTTCGAACGGTCCCTGGCAGCCGTACGGCAACGGACCGCTGATCGCCGACGATCCGCGTTACGGCAGCGTGAACGGCTACGGCTGGTCGGAGCTGAACGGCCGCATCGACACCTTCGAGTACGACCCGGCCAGCGGGCGCGTCTTCGCCGCGCTGGGCACCGGCGGCGTCTGGATGACGACGGACCTGGGCCAGAGCTGGACCTCGGTCGGCGACGGCCTGCCGTCGCAGATCGTCGGCGCCGTGGCCTGGAGCACGGCCAACGGCGGCACGCTGATCGTCGCGGGCGGCGATCCCAGCGGCGGCGGCAACGACTATGCCGGCCTCGGCGCGTTCTGGAGCAGCGACCTCGGTGCCACCTGGCACCAAGCCGCCGGAGTGCCGGACGGCGCGCTCGGCTACAAGGTCGCGGTCGACAAGTCGAACCAGAACATCGTCTACCTCGGCCTGAGCAAGGGCCTGTTTCGCTCGACCGACGGCGGCCGCAGCTACGTCAACGTGAACCTGCCGACCTCGGAGCTGTGCGCCGGCGTGACGGTCCCCGGACCGTGCCAGTTCGCGAACTTCGTGACCGACGTCGTCGTCAAGGAGCCGGGCGGCTTCGAGCTGCCGGTGCCGCTGCCGGGCAGCCTCGGCTGCGCCCCGACGGGGTGCCCGGTGCTGGCCGCGGTCGGCTATCGCGCCGGCAGCAAGCTGTACCAGGACGGCATCACGCCGCATGCGCCGGGCAACGGGCTCTACCGTTCGCAGACCGGCGCGCCGGGCTCGTTCACCAAGCTCGCGAACTCGGCGCCGAGCACGCACAGCCCGTATGGCTTCGCGCCGCAGGAGCGCATCGGCCGCATCACGCTGGGCCCGGCGATCGGCGCCGAGCAGGACCACAACTATGTGTACGCGCTGGTGCAGGACGCGGTGCTGTTCAACCTCGGCTTCCCGATGGTGGACTCGCCGAACAACGCGACGTCGGGGCTTTCGCCGGTGCGGCCGACCATGGTCAACGGACTCTACGTGTCGCCGGATTTCGGCTCGACCTGGATCCGCATGGCGGACACCGCCGAGATCGCGTTCAACCCGGCCACCGAATCGGCGCTGGTCGGCGTGATGTGGGCGCAGCAGTACTTTCCGGGCGTGCAGGGCTACTACAACCTGTGGGTCAAGCCCGATCCGACGGTGCAGGTCGGCGGCGTGCCGACGCGGCTGATGTTCGGCCTCGAGGAGCCGTGGGCCAGCCGCACCAGCACGGTGCCGCTGAACGGCGTGCTGCAACAGGGCACCAACGACTTTCACGTCGTCGGCGAATACTGGTCGACGCTGCACACGACGGCGCCGCACCCGGACCAGCAGGACGGCATCTGGATTCCCGACGGCGAGGGCGGCGTGACCGTGCTGATCGGCAACGACGGCGGCGCGTTCGCGCAGCACGTTGCCGCGGGCGCGGAACCGAACATCGATGCCTGGGGCATCGGCGCCAACCGCGGTTTCAACACGCTGCTGCCGTACGCGATCGGCGTCGCCAACGACGGCAAGGTCTGGTACGGCCTGCAGGACAACGGCAGCGGCTACATCGAAGGCGACGGCACCGCGCACCGCCAGTTCATGACCTACGGCGGCGACGGCTTCTTCGCCGCGGTGGATCCGGCCAACAGCAACATCGCGTACACCGAGTACACCTACGGCGACATCCGCGTGACGACGAACGGCGGCCAGAGCTGGAGCGGCATCGCGCCGGGCTTCAGCAGCACGACCGCGCTGTTCAGCACGCCGTTCGTGATGGACCCGACCGATGCGAAGCACATCGTCGCCATCGGTAGCACGGTGCGCGAGCGGCTCAACGGCCCGACCGGGTCGTGGGTCACCAGCTTCAGCCTCGGTACGCGGACCACCGCGGCCGGCACCGTCACCAACATCGGCACCGCCGTCGACGTGCAGGGCGCGTCGGTCTATGTCGGCTTCTGCGGCGTCTGCGACACGCTCGACAAGACCACGCAGGGCTTCCGCAACGGGCTCGCCACCAACGTCGGCGGCCTGCTGCCGCCGAAGAAGGCCGCCGCCGATGGCTGGCACAAGCCGGCGATGGCCGGGCTGCCGAACCGGTACATCACCGACATCGAGATCGACGCGGCCGACCCGCGCACGGTCTACGTGACGCTGGGCGGCTACGCCAACCGCGGCTGGAACCCGGTGGGCGGGCACCTCGACACGAATGCGGCCATCGGCTCCGGCAACGTGTTCAAGTCCACCGACGCGGGCGAGAGCTTCCATGACATCACCGGCGAGCTGCCCGACGCGCACGCGACCTCGATCCTGCTGCGCGCCGGCCAGCTGATCGTGGGCACCGACGTCGGTGCGTTCATCTCGAGCGACACCGAGGGCGGCAACTGGGCGACGCTCGGCGCCGAGCTGCCGAGCGTGCCGGTCACCGACCTCGTGCTGCGCCCCAACGACGACCACCAGCTGTTCGTCGCGACCTTCGGCCGCGGTGTCTGGCGCTACGAGTTCCCGCGGGTCGTCGACGCGGACGGCGATGGCATCCTCGACGACGTCGACAATTGCCCGGCCCTGGCCAATGCCGGCCAGGAGGACGTCGACGGCGACGGCCTCGGTGACGCCTGCGACGCCAGCGACGACCGCGACTTCACGCCGGACGCGTTCGCGTTCGCGACGCGCACCAACGTCGCGACCAGCGTGTACGTCACCAGCGAGACGCGCGCGATCAGCGGCGTCAACACGCCGGTGCCGGTGGCCGTCGCCAACGGCCAGTACCGCATCAACGGCAGTGCCTGGACCAGTGCGCAGGGCACGGCGGTCAACGGCGACTCGATCGCGGTGCGCCACGTCAGCGCCGCGACCGCGGGTACGACGACGACTACGAATGTGACGGTCGGCACGCACGGGACGACGTTCACGTCGGTCACGTCGAACGACGACCGCACGCCGGACGCGTTCAACTTCACCACGCAGAACGGCGTCGAGCTGTCGAGCGAAGTCGTCTCGAACACCGTCACGCCGACCGGCTTCAACACGACGATCGCCGTCGTGCCGGGCGCCGGCTCCTGGGTTCGCATCAACGACGGCGCCTGGACGGCGGCGAGCACGACGATGAGCCCGGGGCAGTCGATCCAGACCCGGCACGTGTCGAGCTCGAGCAACCTCAGCTACACGAAGACCTCGGTGAAAGTCGGCACCATCACTGCGTACTTCACGACTCGAACGAAATAGGGAGAAGGGCCATGAAGAACGTTTCGGCAGCGGTTGTCCTGGCACTGCTGGCGGCAAGCCCGGGCGTTGCCTCCGCGGCGTCGACCGCGCTGTGGCGCGATGTGGCGGCGAAGTCGGTGCCGCTGGCCGGCCCCCGGCTGATCCAGCCGCGCCACGCGCGGACCTTCGCGTTCGATCCGGCGGCGCTGGCCGGCGCGCTGCGCGGCGCGCCGCTGGAAGGCGCCGGTGCCGGCGTGCTGCTGAGCCTGCCGATGCCGGACGGCACGACGGCGACGTTTCGCGTCGTCGAGTCGCCGGTGATGCAGCCGGGCCTCGCGGCGAAGTACCCGCGGATCCGCACCTATGCCGGCCGCTCGACGGCCGACGCGCGCGTGACCGGCCGCTTCGACCTCGGGCCGCGCGGCTTCCACGGCATGATCTTCACGCCGCAGGGCACCGCGTACATCGATCCCTACAGCCGCGGCGAGACGCGGTACCACCAGGCCTACTATCGCGCCGACCTGCCGGCGCGCGGCCGCGCGCCGGACCAGGTTCTGCCGCGCTCCGCCCCGCTGAAGCGCGATTCGGCCGGCGCGGTGCCGGCGCTCGGCGCCGAGCGCAGCATCGCCGGTGACCTGCGCACCTACCGCCTGGCCCTCGCGGCGAACGGCGAGTACTCGATGTTCCATGATCCGCAGACGCTGCCGAACCTGCCGCGCAAGGAGATCGTGCTGGCCGAGCTGGTCAACGTCGTCAATCGCGTGACCGGCGTCTACGAGCGCGAGCTCGGCATCAAGCTGGTGCTGATCGACAACAACGACTTGCTGATCTTCCAGAACAGCGAGGCGGATCCGTACAAGAACGACGATCCGACCTCGATGGTCGCCAGCAACACCGGCGTCATCAGCGGCATCGTCGGCCCGACCGCCTACGACATCGGCCACGTCGCCACGACCGGCGGCGGCGGCGTCGCGTTCCTCGGCGTGGTCTGCTTCGAGGCGCAGAAGGGCGGCGGCGTGACCGGCCTGCCGGCGCCGATCGGCGATGCGTACTACATCGACTACGTGGCGCACGAAATGGGGCACCAGTTCGGCGGCAACCACACGTTCAACGGCACCGAAGGCTCGTGCGGCGGCAACGAGGCCGGCCCGGCCTACGAGCCGGGCAGCGGCGTCACGATCATGGCGTATGCCGGCATCTGCGGCTCGCAGAACATCGCCACGCACAGCATCGACACGTTCCACGCAGCGAGCTTCGACGAGATCGTCGCCTACACCCGCGACGACACCGGCAACGACTGCCCCGTGGTCACGCAGTCCGGCAACGCCCCGCCGGTCGTGACCGCACCGTCGGGCAGTTTCACCGTTCCGAAGCAGACGCCGTTCGAATTCGCCGGCAGCGCAACCGATCCGGACGGCGATGCGTTGACCTACCAGTGGGAGCAGATGGACCTGGGGCCGGGCGGCCATCCGAACGACGCCGCGACCGCGGGCGGCACGCCGCCGCTGTTCCGGCCGTTCCTGCCGGCGACCACCGGGCATCGCATGTTTCCGCAGTTGGGCGACCTGCTGGCCGACAAGCAGACGATCGGCGAGATCCTGCCGGCGACGACGCGCGAGATGAACTTCCGCCTGACGGTGCGCGACAACCACGTCGCGCCCTCGGCGGGCGGCGTCGCCAGCGCGACCTACAAGGTCAACACGACCGCGGCAGCCGGACCGTTCCGGGTCATGGATCCGCACGCGCAGTCCGTGTACACGCCGAATGACCAGATCTCGGTGCGCTGGCTGGTCGCCGGAACCACGGCGGCGCCGGTCTCGTGCAGCGCCGTCGACATCCTGCTGTCGAACGACAACGGCGAGACCTTCCCCGACCTGCTGGCGGACGACACGCCCAATGACGGCGAGCACACGGTCACGCTGCCGGAGTCGGTCGGCGACGATACCGTGCTCAAGGTCAAGTGCAGCAACAACATCTTCTTCGCGCTTTCGACGGAGAACTTCCTGAACGGCCTGCAGCCGCCGGAGCTCTCGGTCGATGCCGACTACGAAGATCCCGATACCGACGGCGCCTACACGCTGAAGTGGACGCGGCCGGCCACCGGCGTCGGCCCCGACACGGTGCAGGAATCGGCCAGCTGCGGCCCCGTATTCGCCGATGACGCAGCCGAGACGCTCGTCGCCGGCGCCAACAGCCGGTGGTCCGGCAGCGCGCAGTGGACCTCGCAGGCCAATCCGTCGGACGGCAGCACGGCCTACTACATCCCCGACGGGTCTTCGCAGGCCGAGGCGCTGTCGATGATCGACCCGATCGCGATTCCCGAGGGTGCCGTGGCGACGTTGACGTTCACGACGTCGCAGGACACCGAGGAGGACTACGACTTCGGCCGCGTCCGCGTCAACGTCGACGAGACCGGCTTCAAGACCATCAAGGCCTGGAGCGGAGCCTACGAGGGCACCCGCACCGTGGACCTGTCGCAGTTCGCCGGCCATTCGATCCGCATCGAATTCCTGATGCTCAGCGACGAGGTCACATTCGGCGCGCCGACCGGCTGGTACGTCGACAACATCGCGATCACGGCGACCGTGTTCCAGGATCTCGCCACCGTGGCGGGCACGTCGCTTGCCATCGCCGGCAAGCCGATCGGCGATTACTGCTATCGCGCGCGCACGACCCACCTGATCGAGGGGCAGTCCGGGCCGAGCCCGCACGGCAATGTCGTGTACGTGTCCGTGGCGTCGACCAACCTGGCGCCACTGGCCAACGCGGGGGCGGACTTGGCGGCGGACGAGGGCACTGCAGTGCTGCTGGCCGGCTCCGGCAGCGATCCGGAAGCGGGCGCGCTGACGTACCAGTGGACACAGGTTGGCGGCCCGTCAGTGACGCTGAGCAACGCCGACGCCGCGAGCGCGAACTTTACGGCGCCGGCCGTCGACGCGGATACGCCGCTGACGTTCCGCCTGACGGTCACCGATGCCGGGGACCTCAGCGGCAGCGACGACGTCGTCGTCACCGTGCGCAACCTCGTCGCCCAGCAACCGACGCCGTTCAGCTTCGCCGAGCGCACCGGCGTCGCGACGAACGTCTACGTGACCTCGGAGACGCGCAGCATCACCGGCTTCAGCGGCACGCTGCCCATCTCGATCGACAACGGCGGCCAGTACCGCATCAATGGCGGCGCCTGGACGGCAACGGCCGGCACGATCGGCTCGGGCAGCACGCTGGCCGTGCGGCACGTCAGCGCCTCGACCGAGGGCACGACGAAGGCCTCGAAGGTCACCGTCGGCACCTATTGGACCGAGTTCAAGACGACGACCTCGAGCGCGGACCGCACGCCGGACGCGTTCAACTTCACCACGCAGAACGGCGTCGAGCTGTCGAGCGAAGTCGTCTCGAACACCGTCACGCCGGCCGGCTTCAACACGGCGATCACCGTCGTGCCGGGCACGGGCTCGTGGGTCAGCATCGACGGCGGGTCCTGGACGAACGCCAGCACGACGATGAGCCCGGGGCAATCGATCCAGACCAGGCACGTGTCGAGCTCGAGCAGTCTCAGCTACACGAAGACCTCGGTGAAGGTCGGCACGATCACGGCGTACTTCACGACTCGGACCAGGTAAGACAAGACTCAGAAGGGGAGAGGACTCGGTGACGATCAGCAAGGCAGCGGCCGCAACGGTGGCGATCCTGGCGTTTGGCGCGACCACGGCGTGGGCTTCGCCTGCGGTCACGGTGACCGCCGCGAACGACGTCAACAACCCGGTCCGGTACTCGGCGGGTCCGTACTTCGTCCGCAGCGCCGAAGTGGGCTGCGACTTCGACGGCGGCCCTGCGCCGTGCGACCAGACCCAGCTGACCGTCAGCGTGCCGGCCGAAATGGCCGCCACGCACCGCATCGTGGTCTGGATCGACTGGGGTGAGCCGATCCAGGCCGACTACGACCTGTATGTCCTGCAGGGCGGCAGCTCGATCGCGATGGCGGCCAGCACGACCGACCCGGAGATCGCGCGCTTTCCGGCGATCAGCGGCCAGTACACGATCAACGTCGAGTCGTTCCAGCCCTACGGCCAGACCGTCAACACGAAGATCTTCCACGAGCCGATTCCGTCGTCGACGCCGGCCCTTCCCGCGACCGCCGCGCGCTTCCACACGCTGCCGCCGGTCGGCATCAACGTCAGCGGCGGCGAGCCGTCGATCGGCGTCAACTGGAAGACCGGCACTGCGGTCGTCGGCAATTCCACGCAGGCGGCATTCGTCACGTTCAACGACGGCAGCTCGCCGGCGACGAGCACGTGGGTCAACCGTCCGCCGCGCACCAACCTGATCTCGTTCGATCCGATCCTGTTCACCGATCGCGTCTCGGGCCACACCGTGGTCTCGCAGCTGGTCTCGGACGTCGTGACCTTCTCGAATGGCTGCAGCCTGAGCTCCGTCACCAGCGACGACGGCCTGACCTGGATCCCCGCAGAGGGCTGCGGCCCGCCGTCCGGCGCCGACCACCAGGCCATCGGCGGCGGACCGCACCATGCGCCGATGGTCGACATTCCCGGCCCGCTGTACGGCGGTGCCGTGTATTACTGCGCGCAGTCGTTCGGTCTCGTCGTCGGCGACGCGTTCTGCTCGCGCAGCGACGACGGCGGCCTGACCTACGGCCCGGGCATGCTGGTGTACACCTCGGAGTGCGGCGGGCTGCACGGACATCCGCGCGTCGCGCCGGACGGCACGGTCTACATTCCGAACAAGAACTGCGCCGGCCCGACCGGGCTGGCGCAAGGTGTGGTCGTGTCCGAGGACAACGGCCTGACGTGGACCATCCACACGATTCCGGGCACGACCTCCGGCGCGAGCGATCCATCCGTCGCAACGGGCCTGACCACCACCGGCCTGGCGAATGGCCAGGCCAGCAACACCGTCTACTTCGGCATGTGCGACGGCGACGGCAGGGCCAAGGTGGCAGTTTCGCGCGACCTCGGCGCCACCTGGGGCACGGTGTTCGACGTCGGCGCAGCCGCCGGCATCAAGAACTGTGTATTCCCGGAGATGATCGCGGGCGACGACGACCGCGCGTCGATGTTCTTCCTGGGCACGACCACGGCGGGCTCGTTCCAGGCGGCGACGTTCACCGGCGAGTGGCACGCCTACGTCGCGACGACCTATGACGGCGGCGCGACCTGGGGCCTTTACGACGCGACCCCGAACGACCCGGTGCAGATGGGCTGCATCTGGATGCAGGGCGGCAGCAACGCCTGCCGCAACCTGCTCGACTTCAACGACATCACCATCGACAAGGAAGGCCGGCCGCTGTTCGTGTTCGCCGACGGCTGCACGCCGCCGGGCTGCATCTCGGGCTCCGCTCCGGGGACGTCGCGCAAGGCGATCAACACGATCGGCCGCCAGTCCGGCGGCAGGACGCTGTTCGCCGCGTACGACAGCACCATCGGCGCGCGCATCGTGCCGGGCGCGCCGAGGTTGTCGACGATCTCGGGCGATAGCTCGGGGGTCACGCTGAAATGGGCGGTGCCGGACAACGGCGGCTCGGATCTGACCGGTTACCGCATCCATCGCAGCACGGCCGCGGGCCAGGAACTGCCGCTGGTCACGATCGCCGCGAACAAGCCGGAATTCGTCGACAGGACGGCCTATGCGGGCAGCACGTACTTCTACCAAGTCAGCGCGATCAATGCGAACGGCGAGGGCGGCAAGTACGGCGAGCTGTCGATCGCCGGCCAGGTTCCGCCGAATGCCGCTCCGGTCGCAGCGCTTTCGGCGAGCCCGGTCAGCGGCACGGCGGCGCTCGAGGTCACGTTCAGCGTCGGCGCGTCCGATCCGGATGCCGGCGACGTCGTCAGCTACGACCTGGACTTCGGCGACGGCTCCGAGCACGCCACCGGCAACGCGGCGTTCAGCGGCACGATCCACCACACCTACACGACCGCCCGCGCGACGCCTTACGCGGCGACGCTGACCGTCGGCGATTCGCACGGACTGTCGACGACGGCGGGTCCGGTCGCGATCACGGTGTCGCCCGCGCAGGTCGACGACACGACGCCGGAGGCCTTCACCTTCGTCACGCGCACCAACGTCGCAACCAGCGTCTACATCACCAGCGAGACGCGCACGATCACCGGCATCAACGTGCCGGTGCAGGTGACTGTCGCCAACGGCCAGTACCGCATCAACGGCGGCGCCTGGACCAGCGCGCAGGGCATGGCGGTCAACGGCGACTCGATCGCGCTGCGCCACATCAGCGCGGCCGGCCCCGGTGGGACGACGACGACGACGGTCTCGGTCGGCACGCATACGACGACATTCACGACGGTGACGTCGAACGACGACCGCACGCCGGACGCGTTCAACTTCACGACGCAAACCGGCGTCGAGCTGTCGAGCGAAGTCCTTTCGAACATCGTCACGCCGACCGGCTTCAACACGGCGATCACGGTCGTGCCGGGCACGGGCTCGTGGGCCAGCATCAACGGCGGGCCCTGGACGAACGCCAGCACGACGATGAGCCCGGGGCAGTCGATCCAGACCCGGCACGTGTCGAGCTCTAGCAACCTCAGCTACACGAAGACCTCGGTCAAGCTCGGCACGATCACGGCCTACTTCACGACACGGACGAAGTAACGCAGTGGGCGCACGACACCGGCGCGGCGCCGCGCTTGCCTGCTGGCTGCTGTCTGGCCTGTCCGCTGCCCAGGCAGGGGCGGTGCCGCCGGCGGGCGAGTGGGCCATCGTCGCTTCGCCGAACAGCAGCTACACGCGCACGAACAACTTCCTGACTGCCACGACCTGCGTCACGGCGTCGGACTGCTGGGCCGTCGGCTACTACAACGGCACGGTGAGCACCTACCAGACGCTGATCGAGCACTGGGACGGAACCGCCTGGAGCATCGTGGCGTCGCCGAACACCGGCGTCACGCAGAGCAACGTCCTGCGCGGGGTGAGCTGCGTGTCCGCCTCGGATTGCTGGGCGGTCGGTTCGTCGAGCGAGCCGGGCAGCCCGCAGCGCACGCTGGTCCTGCACTGGGACGGCGCGGCCTGGGCCCTGGCCGCTTCGCCGAACAGCGCCGAGACCGACTACAACTACCTGTTCGGCGTTGCGTGCGCGGCGGCGTCGGACTGCCTGGCGGTCGGCTATCACAGCGCCGGCGAAGGCTTCCAGACGCTGGTGCAGCACTGGAACGGCAGCGCGTGGAGCATCGTCGCATCACCCAACGCGGGCGGCACGCAGAGTTTTCTCGAGGGCGTGGCCTGCGTCGCCGCGGGTGGCTGCTGGGCCACCGGTTGGTACGTCAACGCAACCACCGGTTTCAACCAGACCTTGGTGCAGCGCTGGACCGGAACCACCGGGTCCATCGTCAGCTCGCCGAATGCGCTGCTCTCGACCCACAACGACCTGCACGGCGTGAGCTGCGCCTCCGCCTCGGACTGCTGGGCGGTGGGCTCGTCGAACAACGGCAACGTGCAGCAGACGCTGGCGCTGCACTGGACCGGCGCCGCGTGGGCGGTGGTCAGCTCGCCGAGCACGCTGGCCACCGAGAACAACAGCCTGCGCGCCGTGGCCTGCGCGTCGGCCTCCGAGTGCTGGGCCGTCGGCAGTTACGCCGGCGATGCCACGCAGACATTGATCGAGCGCTGGGACGGCTCGGCGTGGGCCGTCGTTGCGTCGCCGAACGGCGGCAGCGCCGAGGACAACACGCTGTTTGGCGTGGCGTGCGCGGCCGGATGCCGGGCGGTCGGGTTCCACAACGACGCCGGGATCCAGCGGTCGCTGGTCGAGGGCTGGAACGGCAGCGCCTGGACCATCGTCGCGTCGGCCGACTACACGGCGCCGCAGAACAACACGCTGCTCGGCGTCGATTGCGTCTCGGCGGACGACTGCTGGGCCGTGGCCTCGTATTTCGACAGCGGCGTCCAGCAGACGCTGATCCAGCGCTGGGATGGAAGCGCATGGGCGATCCAGCCTTCCCCGAACACCAGCACGGCGCAGAGCAACATCCTGTACGACGTGAGCTGCGCAACCGCGAGCGATTGCTGGATCGTCGGCTATCACCTCGGCGACACCGGCTGGCAGACGCTGACACTGCATTGGGATGGCACTTCCTGGGAGATTGTCGCTTCGCCCAGCGTTGCCGGCGGCAGCAATTTCCTGACCGACGTGAGCTGCTTGTCGGCGTCGGACTGCTGGGCGGTCGGCTTCTACGACACCGGCGTCTACCAGACGCTGGCGCTGCACTGGGACGGCACCGCCTGGGCCATCGTCGCCTCGCCGAACACCGATCTCGCCAGCGAAAACCGCCTGTCCGGCGTGAGCTGCGTGTCGGCGTCCGACTGCTGGGCCGTGGGCTTCCACAAGATCGACGGCTTCCTGCAGCAGACGCTGACCGCGCACTGGGACGGCAGCGCCTGGAGCCTCGTCGCCTCGCCGAACACCGATGCGCCGCAGAACAACTGGTTCGAGGACGTGGCCTGCGCCGCGGCGACGCAGTGCTGGGCCGTGGGCGCCTACAGTCCCGCCGCGGTCGGCTCCGGGCAGCCGCTGATCCAGCGCTGGGATGGGGCTGCGTGGACGATCGTCGGCTCGCCGCCGCCCAGCGCAAACCACAACAACTACCTGCGCGGCGTGACCTGCGCGGGCGTCTCCGGCTGCTGGGCGGTGGGCGACTACTTCAGCGACGGGTATTCGCGGTCGCTGATCGAGCACTGGGACGGCAGCTCCTGGACGCTGGTGGCCGCACCGAACACCGGCGCGACCCAGGGCAATCGCCTGGTGGGCGTTGACTGCGCCTCGGCGTCGGACTGCTGGAGCGTGGGCTACTCCACGAACGACGCCGGCATCTTCCGCACGTTGACGCAGCGCTACGTGGCGGCAGTGCAGGGGCCCGAGCCCTTCACGTTCGTCGCGCGCACCGGCGTGGCGACGAGCGTGTTCGTGACCTCGGAGGCGAAGACGCTGGGCGGCTTCACCGGCGCACTGGCGATCGCCATCGACGACGGCGGCCAGTACCGCATCGACGGCGGCGCCTGGACCGGCGCGGCGGGGCAAGTGGCTGCCGGCAGCACGCTGAGCGTGCGGCACGTCAGCGCCCCGACCGAGGGCACGACGAAGGCTTCGAAGGTCACCGTCGGCACCCATTGGACCGAGTTCAAGACGACCACCTCGAGCGCCGACCGCACGCCGGTGGCGTTCAACTTCGCGACGCAGAGCGGCGTCGAGCGGTCGACCGAGATCTTGTCGAACGTCGTCACGCCGACCGCCTTCAACACGGCGATCACGGTCGTGCCGGGCGCGGGCTCGTGGGTCAGCATCGACGGCGGGCCCTGGACGAACGCCGGCACGACGATGAGCCCGGGCCAGTCGATCCGGACCCGGCACGTGTCGAGCGCGGGCAACCTCGGCTACACGAAGACCTCGGTCAAGCTCGGCACGATCACGGCATACTTCACCACCCGTACGCGCTGACGCGGCGAAGGAGCATCTGGGATGACTCGCAACAAGCTGCTGTGTCTCGGCCTGCTGGCCGCCGTGATGGTCGCCGCCTGCGGCAAGGAAGAAGCCGCGCCGGCGACGCCCGGCAATACCCAGGAGGTCGCTCCGGCGCCGGCGCCGCAGGCGGTTGGCGGATCCTGCTCGAAGGATTGCGCCGGCACGGCCGTCGCGATCACCTGTGCCGAGGGCGAGACGCCGATCTGCGAATGCGGGCCGCCGCCGGTGGCCAGCTGCGTGCCGCCGAAGCCGTAAGCTAGCCGGGCTGGCGCGCGTGGATGTGCAGGTCCACGCGCCGGTTCGCGGCCTTGCCGTCCTCGGTGTCGTTGGTGGCGATCGGCCGGCTTTCGCCGAAGCCGTCGGAGGTCAGCCGTGCCTCGCCGATGCCTTTCTTGACGAGGTAGGCGCGCACCGACGCGGCGCGTCCCTTCGACAGCTTCAGGTTCATGGCCTCCGTGCCCGTCGCGTCAGTGTGGCCATAGATGTCCATCCTGACGTCCGGCTGGTTCGCGAAGAAGCGCACGACTTCGTCCAGGCGCGTGCGGATGTCGGCCGTCAGGCGCTCCGAACTGCTCGGAAAGCGCAGGTTCGACAGCGTCACGACCTGTTCCTGCCAGACGCAGCCGTCCGGCTCGACCCGGGCGCCGCGCAGCGTCGATGCGCACTTGTCGTTCTCGTCCGCGATGCCGTCGGCATCGGCGTCGGCGACGACGATCGGGGTTGCCAGGGTCACGACGCGCGGCGCCGGGACGGCGGCCGGCGCCGCCGGCGGAGCCGCGGTGGGCAGCTCGACCACGAAGCTCAACAGCGCGTCGGTATAGCCGGGACCGGTCTGATCCGCGAACCCCCGAACCTCGAGGCGGTATCGCAGGGAGCTGGCGGGCACCAGGTCGCGCCAGCCCAGGCCGATGTTGCCGAAGAAGCCGGTGCCCTCGTCGTTGGCCCCATCGACGCGCGATCCGCCGACGCCCGCCAGCACAACGAAGCCGTGCGTCGTTTCGGGCGCAAACACCAGGTCGAACCCGGCGCCGAACTGGCCCAGCTGCCGGTCCTCGCTGCGCTCCGGATCGAGCGCGTGCCCGAACACGCGCGCTTCGCCCGCCCATTGCGCGGCGAAGGGCCGGCCGTAGCCGGCGCTGCCGCCGGCGCCGTGCGCGGCTCCGCGCCCGTCGTCCGGGGAGACGTAGGAAATGCCCAGCAGCAGGTAATCCCCGGCGGCGGCGTTCAGGGTGCCGGCCCACACCAGGGCGCAGGCGGTAACGGCGGCCTTGATATTCGAACGGTGCACGAAAGCTTCCCCGTCTGGATCAACCCGGCTGGCGCGCGCGAATGTGCAGCTCGACGCGGCGATTGGCGGCCTTGCCGGATTCGGTTTCGTTGCTCGCGATCGGCCGCATCTCGCCGAAGCCCTCGTAGCTGAGCTGCTCGGCGCGCAAGCCCTTGTCGACCAGGTACTGGTAGACGGCAGCCGCCCGCGCCTTCGACAGCTTCAGGTTATACGCCTCGCTGTGGGTGCCATCGGCGTGGCCGTGGATGGCGATCTTCACGTCGGGCCGGTTGCCATAGATGCGCACGACCTCGTCGAGGCGCGCGCGCGTGCCGGCGGCCAGCTGGTTCGACGTGCTCGGGAACTGCAGGTCCGACACCGTCACGTCCTGCCAGGCGCAGCCGTCGGCTTCGACGCGCTCGGTGCGGGCCGTCGAGGCGCACTGGTCGGCGACGTCGGCCACGCCATCGGCGTCGGCGTCGCCGCTGGTATCCACGGTGGACAACTGGAGCGGGGCGGGCGGCGTGGCCGCGGCCGGAGCCGGCTGCCGCGCCGCGGCCGACAGCATGAACTCGACGCCGGCGCCCAGCCAGAGATCGACCTGGTCGTCGTGGCCGATGTGGTCGACGGCGCGTGCTTCGAACCGGAAGCGCAGCGGGCGGGTGGGAACCTTCTCGGTACGCCAGCCCAGGCCGGCGTTCACGTAGCTCGAAGGGTTCTTGCGATTGTCGTCGCTGGTCTCCGCCATCCCGGCTCCAGCCAGCACCAGCCACTGGCTGCCCCCCGGGGTCAGCACCAGGTCCAGGCCGCCGCCCACCTGGCCCTGCGTATCGAGGTTCGGATCGTCCGCCTCGAACATGGCGCCAGACCCGCGCCCCTCGAGGGCGTACGACGGGCTGAAGCTGAAGCCGTAGTGGACGCTGCCGCCGAGTCCATTGGATCCGTTGCGCGCGCTGTCCGGCATGAACACGAAGGCGCTGATGCCCAGGTAATCCTCGTGCTCAGTGCCGAAGATGCTGGCCTGGGCGGGGACGGACGTGACGGCGGCAAGCAGGACTGCGCCGGCGGCGGCGATTCTTGACTGGTGCACGGGACTCTCCTCGGGGCGGCGAGACTATCACGGAGCCCGATCGGCTTGACGGTCGTTTCCCTGCGGGCTAGCGTCGCGCCATGAGACAACGCCGCGGCGAGGGTGGTGCGGAACTGGAGCCGCGCGCCGCCGAACTGCTGAAGCTGCTGGTCGAGCGCTACATCCATGACGGCGAGCCGGTCGGCTCGCGCACCCTGTCGCGCGTGCGGGGACTGGAGCTGTCGCCGGCGACGATCCGCAACATCATGGCCGACCTCGACGAGCTCGGCCTTGTGTCTTCGCCGCACACCTCGGCCGGCCGCGTGCCGACCACGCGCGGCTACCGGTACTTCGTCGACGCCTTGCTGGCGCCCGAGCGCCTGTCGGACCGCGACGAGGAGATGATCGCGCGCGAGCTGGTGCCGCAGTCGGGCGAGGGCGAGCTGCTGCAGGTGGCCAGCGAGCTGCTGTCGAGCCTGACCAGGATGGCCGGGGTGGTCACGGTGCCGCGGCGCAATCTCGCGGTGCTGCGGCGCATCGAGTTCCTGCCCTTGTCCGAGCGGCGCGTGCTGGCGATCCTGGTCGTCAACCAGCACGAGGTGCAGAACCGCGTGCTGAAGACCGACCGCGATTACGCCGCCGACGAGCTCGAGCGCTTCGCCAACGCGATCAACCAGCACTTCGTCGGCCAGGAGCTGGTGCGCCTGCGCCAGTCGCTGCTCGAGGACGTCTCGGCGGCGAAGGTGAAGGTCGACCAGACCCTGCTGCAGGCCGTGGCGATGGCCGAGCAGGCGCTGTCCGGCGACGACGGCCGGCAGGATTTCGTCGTCGCCGGCGGCTCCAACCTGATGGCGTTCCAGGAGCTCGGCGACGTGCAGCGGCTGCGCAGCCTGTTCGACGCGCTGGACCGCAAGCGCGACCTGCTGCAGCTGTTCGACCAGTGCCTGTCCAGCGAAGGGCTGCAGATCTTCATCGGCGACGAGTCGGGCTACCGGGTGCTCGACGAATGCTCGGTCGTCACCGCCCCGTACCGGGTCAATGGACAGGTCGCGGGGATCCTGGGCGTTATCGGCCCGACCCGCATGGCCTACTCGCGAATCATCCCGCTGGTCACCGAAACCGCCCGGCAGCTGTCCAAGGGCTTGAAATCGTAGGATTCGGACCCCACTGAGTCTGACAACGCCCCTGCGGCGACGGAATTCCTTTGCCCGTGAACGAAATGAGCGAGCCCAAGAGCGAAGCCCCGGCCCCTGAAGCCCCGGCACCAAGCGAGGTCGAGGCCCTGACGGCGGCGCTGGCCGCCGCCGAGGCCAAGGCTGCCGAGAACTGGGACAAGGCGCTGCGCGCGACCGCCGAACTGGAGAACGTGCGGCGCCGGGTCGAGCGCGAGTCGGCCCAGGCCCAGAAATACGCACTCGAGCGGGTCCTGGGCGAGCTGGTCGCCGTCAACGACAGCCTCGAGCTGGCCCTGAAGGCGGTGGCCGGCGAGACCGAGGAGACCCGCAAGCACCTGCAGGGCATCGAGCTCACCCACAAGCAGCTCTGGCAGACCCTCGAGCGCTATGGCGTCAGCCAGGTCGACCCGCAAGGCCAGCCGTTCAACCCCGATCTGCACGAGGCGGTGTCGATGGTCGAGTCGGCCGAAATCGGCCCGGGTCACGTGGTCTCGGTCATGCAGAAGGGCTACCGGCTGCACGATCGGCTGCTGCGGCCGGCCATGGTGGTCGTTTCGAAGGCCGTTCCGACGGCCTGACCTGCGCCTAACCCCTTGAAATACCCCGCTACAACCCCAGTTATCCCCGCATCGGACAATTCTTTCGGAGCAGCGTCATGGGCAAGATGATCGGCATCGACCTCGGCACCACCAACTCCTGCGTCGCCATCATCGAAGGCGGCCAGCCCAAGGTGATCGAGAACAGCGAAGGCGAGCGCACCACGCCGTCGGTGGT
>Ga0190269_10000229_pt1 | contig 30181 bp, 20 predicted proteins | sample Popmic249IS_FD_133749 | JGI IMG/M metagenome (GOLD analysis project Ga0190269, IMG submission 133749) | Populus adjacent soil microbial communities from riparian zone of Blue River, Arizona, USA - 249 IS | ecosystem: Environmental > Terrestrial > Soil > Riparian zone | place: USA: Arizona... | reverse complement strand
GCCCCACTCGGCATGCAGCTCCGGCGTCATCGCGCTGACCGGCCCACCGAACTCGGTCGCACCGTAAGACAGCAAGATCGGAATGCCGTAGCGCGCCTCGAACGCGCGGTGCACCGCGGGCTCGAGCGGCGCCGCTCCGGTGCCCACGTATTGGATCGAGCTGAGATCTTCGCGCGGGATGTTGGCGTCGAGGATCATCTGCACGCCCGCGGGGGGCAGACCGCCGTTTCGTGGACGGAAGCGAACGACCCAGTCGTGCCACGCCGGCAAGGTGAAGCGGTCGACGAGCAACGGCAGCTGACCGCGGAACAGCGGCGGCAACGTGGAGTACAGGCCGGTGATGTTCCCCAGCGGAAAACACAGGAGCGGAGGCGGCTCCGGCCGCTGGCTCTCGGCCGCGCGCACCGGGCGCGAGTAGTGCTTCTCGAACACGGAGTACGCGAATGGCACCTGCTTCGGCGCGCCCGTGGTGCCGCTCGTCAGCACGTGGATGCGTGGCTCAGCGAGCGTGGCTGCGCCGATGCGCTGCGAGCGTTCGAACCCCGCGAGCGGCGCGGCGTCCATGTCCGAGAGCACGATGGCCGCGATGCCCTGGCTGCGCAGCATGTCGAGGACCTCGTCGCGCAGCTCGGACGCTTCAGCCACCACCGCGGCCGGCTCCAGCCGGGCGATGTTCTGCGCGATCGCGTGCGGCGTCTGAAACGCATACACCATCTGGACGGAGCGGCGCGCAGCGATCAAGCCGAGCAGCGCCGCGACCGCGGAGGGGCGATTGCGCGCGATGAGCGCGACTGGCTGCTGTGCACCGGCGCCGCTCGCCGTCAGCGCCGCCGTGAGCGGCAGGGCTACCTGCTGCATCTCGGCCCAGTGGTAGATGCGCCGCTCGTATTCGAGCGCAGGTTCGGTCGGTGCGCGGCGCAGGGCGCATTGGGCTAGTGCATCGAGAGTCGGCGCGGCGCTGGGCTCGGCGTTCGTCATGCTTCTTCTGCTCGTGGGGCGCACGCACATCATGCGTGCGCGGAGCAGGCTTTGGACACAACCCTCGCTGACTCACGCAGCGCTCTGACCGTTTCTAAACATCTTGGGCCGGTGTTAGACCTGCGCGGTATGCCCTAGCCCAGGTGATGCCACGGCCGCCTGGCACGAAGTCAGTGGCAGGCTGCGGAGTTTTCGAGTATCACGGTCGCCCGCTCGGGACGGGCGGGCCGACTCATCGCAGTGGTTCAAGTAGACATGGCAGAAAACCGGGCCCGCAGAAGACGAGCACCCGAACGTACGCGTGAAGCCATCCTCGAGGCCGCGCGCGAGGTCTTGGCGAAGGATGGCAAGGAGGGCTTGAGTGTCTCTCAGGTGGCGCAGCTCGCGGGCGTGAACCGCGGCACGGCGTACCAGCACTTCCAGACGCGCGAGCAGCTGATCGAAGCCACCGCGTCCTGGGTCAGCGACCAGCTGTTCCGCGCGGTGTTCGGCGATCCGGAGCAGGCGCGCGATCAGCCGGTCGAGAACATCAACGTGGAGGCCGTGAACGACCGCCTGGCCTCGTTTGCGATGGAGAACCCCGCGCTCGGTCGCGTGTGGTTGCTCACGGTGCTCGGCTCGAAGCAGCCCGCGAAGGATCCGTTCTGGCGACAGTACCGCTCGAACTTCGAGCGCTTCGCGAAGACCGAGCTGGCGCAGCCGGGCATGGACGTGGAGGTGCTCTCGGTCATCATTCTCGCGGGCTCGTTCCTGTGGCCGGTGTGGGCGCGCGCGCAGGCGAAAACTGCCAAGGATCGACAGGCCATGCTGGAGCGCTTCACCAATGAGGTGCTGCGCCTGACCCTGCACGGCACCCTGCGTCCGGAGAAGTATCCGGACCTCGAAAAGCGCGTGGCGCGCAAGACGAGCGCGAAGAAGCGCTGAGTTGGGCTTCGGGCTTCGGGCTTCGGGCTTCGGGCTTCGGGTCGGAGCTGGGACTGTCTCGCGCACCAATCAGTCAACTGTCAACGCTCTCGATGCGCGCGAGCAGCGCCTCCACTTGCACCTGCGAGCCGGCGCTGACGTTGAGCTCGGCCACCACACCGTCGAATGGTGCCGTCAGGGTGTGCTCCATCTTCATCGCCTCGAGCGTGAGCAGCTTCTGGCCGCGCACCACCTTCGCGCCCGCTGCCACTTCCACCGCGATCACCTTGCCCGGCATCGGCGCGAGGATGGCGCCGCTGCCAGCTGCGCCACCTGCCGCCCCTTCCTTGCGCCATGGCGTCAGCTGCCACACCTGGCCCCCGTCGGCGACGAACGCCGAGCCCGCCGGCCTGCGGCTGCCGCAGCCTTCGAGACGAATCTCCACGGGCTGACCGTCGAGCAGGAACGGAGCGCTCAGCGCAGGCGCCGCGTTCAGCCGGAAGCCGAGCGGACCGCTGTCCGCCGTCAGCTGCAGCGCCGCGCGCGTCAGCGCTTCGGGGCTGGGCGAGGGCAATGCGGTCAGCGCCTCGCCGTCGCGGCCGATGAGCCCCGTGTCCACGTCGCCGCTCACGAACGCAGGGTGCTCGAGCGCCTTCACCAGAAACGAAGCGTTCGTCTTCACCGGCCACACGGCGGTATGGCTCAGCATGTGGCGCAGGCGCCGGCGCGCCTCGTCCCGATCCGCGCCGTGCGCGATCAGCTTGGCGATCATGGGATCATAAAACGGAGACACCTCGGCGCCCTCGGACACGCCCGTGTCGACGCGCCCGCCTTCGCTCTCACCGAAGCGCAGCAACTCGAGGCGCCCGATGCTCGGCAGAAAGCCCTTCGCAGGATCTTCGGCGTACAGTCGCGCCTCGAGCGCCGCGCCGCGAATGCTCAGCTGCTCCTGTCGCAACGGCAACGGCTCACCGCTCGCCGCTCGCAGCTGCCACTCCACCAGATCCACGCCGGTGATCGCCTCCGTAACCGGGTGCTCGACCTGCAGGCGCGTGTTCATCTCCATGAACCAGACGCGATCCGCGCGCAGGCCCGCCGAGGCATCGGCGATGAGCTCGATGGTGCCGGCGCCCACGTAGTCGACCGCGCGCGCGGCGCGCACCGCGGCCTCGCAGATCGCGGCGCGCGTCGCCGGATCCATGCCCGGCGCAGGCGCTTCCTCGATCACCTTCTGATGGCGGCGCTGCAGCGAGCAGTCGCGCTCGAATAGGTGCACGACGTTGCCGTGCGTGTCTCCGAAGACTTGCACCTCGATGTGGCGCGGACGCGCGATGTACTTCTCGAGCAGCACGCGCGCGTTGCCGAACGACGCCGCCGCTTCGCGCTGACACGACGTCAGCGCATCCGCGAACTGTCCCGCTTGCTCCACGAGGCGCATGCCCTTGCCGCCGCCACCAGCGACAGCCTTGATCAGCACCGGATAGCCGATCTCCGCCGCGCGCGCAGCGAGCACGCTCGGGCTCTGGTCGTCGCCCATGTATCCGGGCGTGACAGGCACGCCCGCGTTCGACATCAGCTTCTTGGCGGCGTCCTTCAGGCCCATGGCGCGGATGGAGTGCGGCTTCGGGCCCACCCAGGTGAGGCCCGCCTCCAGCACCTGCTCCGCGAACTCCGCGTTCTCCGAGAGAAAGCCGTAACCGGGGTGGATGGCGTCCGCGCCGCTGCTGCGCGCCGCAGCCAACAGCTTCGGCCCCACCAGGTAGCTCTCCCGCGCCGGCGAGGGCCCGATGTGCACGGCCCCATCGGCGGAGCGCACGTGCAGCGCACCGGCATCCGCGTCCGAATACACGGCGACCGTGCGGATGCCGAGCCGGTGCGCGGTACGAATGATGCGGCAAGCGATTTCGCCGCGGTTCGCGATGAGCAGGCAGGAGATCATGGCGCTCACATTCTGAATACGCCGAACTGCGGGCGCGCGGGGATGGGGGCCTCGAGACACGCCTGCAGGGAAAGGGCGAGCACGTCGCGCGTCTGCACGGGATCGATCACGCCGTCGTCCCACAGCCGCGCGGTGGCGTGGTAGGGGTTGCCTTCGTCCTCGTACCTCTGGCGAATCGGCGCCTTGAAGGCCTCGGCCTGCGCCGCGGTCCACTTGTCCGCGTCGCGATGCACGGTGGCGAGCACGCTCGCGGCCTGCTCGCCGCCCATGACGCTGATGCGACTGTTCGGCCAGCTGAACAGGAAGCGCGGTGAATACGCGCGCCCGCACATGCCGTAGTTGCCCGCGCCGAAGCTGCCCCCGATGAGCACCGTGATCTTCGGCACCGTCGCCGTGGCCACCGCCGTCACCAGCTTCGCGCCGTGCTTCGCGATGCCTTCGGCCTCGTATTTGCCGCCGACCATGAAGCCCGAGATGTTCTGCAGGAACACGAGCGGGATGCGCCGCTGGCAGGCGAGCTCGATGAAGTGCGCGCCCTTCTGGGCGCTCTCCGAGAACAGCACGCCGTTGTTCGCCAGGATCGCGACGGGCATCCCGGCGATGTGCGCGAAGCCGCAAACCAACGTGGCGCCGAACTGCGGCTTGAACTCGTGTAGCTCGGAGCCGTCGACCAGGCGCGCGAGCACCTCGTGCACGTCGTACGGCGCGCGCACGTCTTCCGGGATCACCGCGTACAGCTCCTCGGCCGCGTAGCGCGGCGCGCGCGCCTCCGTCAGCGGCAGGTCGTGCACGTGCCGCGGGCCCAGGTGGCTCACGATGTCACGCACGAGGCTCAGCGCATGCTCGTCGTCCTCGGCCAGGTGATCGACCACGCCCGACTTGCGCGCGTGCAGCTCACCGCCGCCCAGATCTTCGGCGCTGATCACCTCGCCCGTGGCCGCCTTTACGAGCGGCGGGCCGGCGAGGAAGATCGTGCCCTGGTTCTTCACGATCACCGTCTCGTCGCTCATCGCAGGCACGTAGGCGCCGCCCGCCGTGCAGCTGCCCATCACGCAGGCGATCTGCGGAATGCCGACGGCGCTCATGTTGGCCTGATTGTAGAAGATGCGGCCGAAGTGCTCGCGGTCGGGAAATACCTCCGATTGGTGCGGCAGGTTGGCGCCTCCGGAGTCGACCAGGTAGATGCACGGCAGCCGATTTTGCTCGGCGATCTCCTGCGCGCGCAGGTGCTTCTTCACGGTCATGGGATAGTAAGTCCCACCCTTCACCGTGGCGTCGTTCGCGACGATCATGCAGGTGCGACCCGACACGCGCCCGATCGCGGTGATCATGCCTGCGCCCGGCACCTCGCCCTCGTACATGTCGCACGCCGCGAGCTGGCCCACCTCGAGGAGCGGCGAGCCGGGGTCCAGCAGACGTTCCACGCGCTGGCGCGGCAGCAGCTTGCCGCGGCCCACGTGACGCTCGCGCGAGGCCTCACTGCCGCCCAGCGCGGCCTGCGCGACGCGCGCGCGCAATCTCTCGGCGAGCGCGCGGTTGTGAGCGGCGCGGGCCCTGGCCTCGGGGCTATCGAGGTTCAGGGCAGTGGTCAGGACAGGGCCGCTCATGTAAGCATCTCTCCGTGGGCAGTGGTCAGCGGTGCGCTGGATGAACCGCGCGCTGCCACTACTGTAGCTTCCGCTGTCGCGCGGGTGTTACGCAACGACCTTACGCGCGCGCAAGGTGGCGATCTGCTCCGGCGACAGGCCCAGCCTGTCTCGCAAAATCGCCTCCGTGTGCTCTCCGAGCACGGGCGGCGCCGTGGGCACAGGCTGCGGCGAGCCGGGGAACTTGATGGGGCGGTTCACGATCGGGATCTTGCCGAGCTCCGCGTGCTCGGTCTCCACCACAATCTCGCGAGCTGCCGCCTGCGGCTGCGCCAATGCCTCGCGCACCGAGAGCAGCGGCGCGTGCGGCACGTCGTGGCGCGTGAAGAGCTCGGCCAGCTCCTGGACCGTGCGCTGCGCGGTGAACTCCGAGACGATCGCGTTCACCGCTTGCCGCTGTGCGCGGCGCGCCTCGCTCGTGGCGTAGCGGGGGTCCGCGATCAGCTCGGGCCGATCGAGCGCGAGGCAGATGCGGCGCCAGAAGTCGTTCATCAGGCAGGCGATGACGATCGAGCCATCGCGCGCGGGGAAAATGCCGTACGGCACGAGGTTCGGGTGCTCTGCGCCCTGCGGCCGCGGATCTTCGCCGGTGAAAAACGCGAGCTGCGCCAGGTAGCCCAGCAGGTTCAGCATGCCGTCGAGCAGGCTCACGTCGATGAAGCGGCCGCGGCCCGTGACGCTGCGCTCGTACAGCGCAGACAGGATCGCGATCGGACCGTTGATGCCGCCCACCAGATCGCCGAGCGGGATGCCGAGCTTGGTCGGCGCGCGCCCCGCTTCGCCATTCACGCTGAGCGCACCGGAGAGCGCCTGGAGGACAATGTCGAATGAAGGCCGATCGCGCAGCGGACCGTCGAGACCGAAGCCGGAGATCGCGCAGTAGATGAGCCGCGGGTTGATGCTCGACAGAGCCTCGTAACCGAGACCCAGCCGATCCATCACACCGGGTCGATAGTTCTCGATCACGATGTCACACTGCGCCGCCAGCTCGCGAGCGAGGGCCACGCCCTCGGACTGCTTCAAGTCCAACACGAGGCTCTTCTTGCCTCGGTTCACGCTCAGGAAGTAGTGGCTCGTGCCCGCGCGGTGCGGCGGGAACGAGCGCGTCTCGTCTCCACCTCCCGGCGGCTCGATCTTCAGCACCTCCGCACCGAGGTCGGCCAGTGCGAGCGCGGCCGCGGGGCCGGCCAGGACGCGCGTGAAGTCGAGCACGCGAATGCCCGAGAGCGGTCCGGCCCAGCTGGCTTCAGGCTCGCGTTCCGTCATGCGACCTCAGCCGCGCGCTCGGGTCGGCAACGCCACGACGGCCGTGCCGGTCGCCGAGAGCTCGCCGCGGTGGGTGACGGCCTTCTGCGTGACCTCGACCAGATGCTCGCCGTCCTGCACCATCTTACGGGTGACAGAGCCGTCGATGAACAACACATCGCCGTCCGGGTTGTGTCTGCGGATCTGACACTTGCTCTTGCGCAGGAAACCGTCGTCCCCCATCCAGTTGGTGAGGTGATGGGTCAGCCACGAGCAGCGCTCTGGGCCGTAGTCGTACGCGCCGGGCGCGCCGACCTCCAGCGCAAACGCCTCGTCCCAGTGCACGCGCTCTGGACAGTCAGGCACGTTGAAGCGGTTCTTGATGCCGAGGCCAGGGTGTTTGGCCTGTAGCTGATAGGCCAGCTTGTTGGCGCGGATGTAGAGCCCGCCCCAGCCTTGCGCGTAGCAGATGAAGCCGGTCACCGTCATCGGACCCTTCATCATCCGCGGTAGGGCCTCGCCTTCCTTCACGTCCTCCCAGTAGCGCGGCGTGCCACCGCGGATCTGCTCGCCGTCGTAAAGCTCGTAAAATTGGGCGAGCTGCTCGTTCGTGAACGGCTCCACGCGGCCACGGGCTTCGGTGTATTTCGTGCCGCGCTCGCGCGCTTCGTCGCGGTCGGTGCGGAACACCCAGGAGTCACACTCCGCGACCTTGTCCCCGCGCTGGTTGAAGAAGTCGACATGGTAGATCTGCTGGAACGAGCGGCCGGCGAAGCGGGTCTGATGCTCGATCAGATCTTTCAGGTGCGCCTGTGTGGTGATGCTGTCGTTGCGCTCGACGTGTTTGTACCAGGTCCAGTCCGCGCCCGCCCACATGGCGTGCACACCGGACAGGCCGCCGCAGTATCCCGAGACGATCCGGCTCGTGGAGAACAGGAAGCTCGGCAGCGCGAGCAACGTGCCGTGGCGCGTGCGCGCGGCGTACGCGGGATCGGTCCAGAGCGGGTTGTCGTCGCCGATGCCGTGTGCGTAGTGACGGATGTTGTCGCGCGTGGCCTCGTAGTTCCAGGGCTCCACCGTATCGGTGATCGGCACGCCGATGCGCTTGCGCAGGTCGTCGAGACCTTGCTCGGTGATCTTGGGAAAGCGGTCAGTCATGCTGGGGCTCCTGTGATGTTCTGCGCCGGGCTTTCCCGATCGCGGAGAGCTTTACGGTTGATCTTGCCGGCCGGGGTCTTCGGCAGCTCCGGCACGAACGCGATGTGGCGCGGGAACTCGTGCTGGCTCAGGCGCTCACGCGTGAAGGTCTTCAGCTCTTCCGCGTAGGCGTCGGACGCGGCGCGCTCGCTCACGATGAACGCCTTCGCCACTTGCCCGCGCGTGGCATCCGGCACGGCGATGACACCGGCCTCGCGCACGTCGGGGTGCTTGAGCAAGGTGTTCTCGATCTCGACCGCGCTCATGGTCCAGCCGGCGGAGATGATCACGTCGTCGGCGCGACCCGCGTGGTAGAAGTAGCCGTCCTCGTCGATGCGCGCGAGGTCCTTGGTGGTCTCCCAACCGCGCTTGCGCCACAACATGAGCTCGCCGATGACGCCCGGTGCGGCCGGCGTGCCGTCGGGCTGCTGCACTTGCAGCTGCAGCCCCGGCACGGGCTTACCGAGTGACCCGGGCTTGACCACGTAGTCAGCGGCGCCCGGATAGTTCACGAGCACCACGCCGATCTCGGTCGTGCCGTACATGCTGCATGCCGGGACGCGGAACACCTGATCGATGAACTCCAGGGTGGCGGGATCGATCGGCTCGCCCGTGTACGAGAGCTTCTGGATGGCGAACTGAAAGCGCTGCGCCTCCCCGGAGTTCTTCAGCATCCGGTAGTGCGTCGCGGCCGCGGACAGATTGGTGATCTGATAGTCAGAGAGCGCCTGCAGCAGGCGCACCGGGTTGAACCGGCCCGCAAACGTGCCCGTGGTGACACCGAGCGCGAGCGGCGCGAGCGTCCCGTGCCACAAGCCGTGGCCCCACGCCGGGGAGGAGGGACAGAAGAACTGATCGCCGGGCCGGATTCCGGTGCCATACAGCGCCGCGAACATCAACGTCACGAGCGCGCGGTGCGTGTGCTTGACGGCAGCGGGCAGCTCGCGCGTGGTGCCGGACGTGTACTGAAACACGGCCAGGTCGTCCGCGCGCGTGTCCGGTTTGTAAGTGTCCGGCAGGCGCGCGATCTCCTCGAGCAACGCGGCGTCTGCCACCACCACGCGTACGCCCGGGATCTGGCGTGCGATCTCGGCCTTTTCGGCGTTCGTCACGAGCAGCCGAGGTCCGCAGTCGTCTACACGCAGGCGCAGACCGTCGAGGCCAAACAGGGTGAACAGCGGCACGCTGATCGCACCGCGCAGCATCGCCCCGAACAGGCAAATGTAAAACGGTAGGGACGGCTCGAGCATGAACGCGATGCGGTCCCCGGGCCCGATGTCGTGCAGGGCCAGCCAGTGCGCGAAGCGCGCGGAGCCTGCTGTGAGCGCGTCGAAGCTCAGGATCTCGTCCGCACCGTCTGCGTGCGCGATGCGCACCGCTGCGCGACCGGAGCCATCTGCGTGCCGCACGATGCACTCGTGCGCGATGTTCAGACGCTCGCGATCTCCATCGAACAGGTCCCACAATGCGCTGGAGCTCGCATGCAGCTGGGCGTCCGCATAGCGCGTGTATTCGGTGAGCTTCGTCATCGAGCCGACACTGTGAAGAGCCAACGGTGCGTTCTGCTCGGCACCGTCAGCATCTACTCGTGCTATGCCACAGCGAACGCCGCGTTGTAAATCTAGAACGCTGTTCTATATATTGAACGTTAGTCCGGAGCTGACATGACAGAGCGACGCAAACGGTCACAACGTGCGGACCGCGCGCTGGCCAGGGCCGTGGTGAACTCGAGAGCGCCTGCCATTTCGCGGGCCGCCGCCGTGCTGCGCTTGCTGGGAAAGAGCGATGCCCCGCTCGGTGTACACTCCATCGCGCGCGAGCTGGGCCTCGTGCCGAGCACGTGCCTGTACGTGCTCAGGGCGCTGGTGGCAGAGGAGCTGGTGTCGTTCGATGCGGCCACGAAGCGCTACGCGCTCGAGGCGGGAGTGCTCGCGCTCGCGCGTCACTGGCTCAGGCGCAATCGTTTCAACGATCTGGTGCAGCCCGCGCTGGACCGCATGGCGCGCAGCTTCGGCGTCACGACTCTGGGAGTGCACGTCGTGGGCCTCGATCACATCGTGGTCGTCGCTGTCTCACAGTCAGATCAGAACCTTCAGCTCACCACGCAGATCGGCTGCCGCTTCCCGGCGCTGATCAGCGCGACAGGGCGCTGCATCGCAGCCTTCGGCGACCATACAGACGCCGAGCTCGAGTCGCGCTTCGATACGTTGCGCTGGGACGTCGCCCCCACGTTCGAGACCTGGAAAGCACAGGTCTTACAGACTCGAACGCAGGGCTTCGCCGTGGACGAAGGCAACTATATCGCAGGCGTGACAGTCATCGCCGCGCCCGTATGGAAGACGCGCGCCAAGCTCAGCCATGCCCTGGTCGCGCTCGGCATCGGTGATTCCATCCGCAAAGCCGGCCTGAGCGAGCTCCAAGCGAGCTTATTGTCAGCCGCTCGCAGCCTGTCCAGTCAACTGTGTGGAGAGGTCGAGTTGGCATAGCGGGGCGTGCGGCGTGCCACACGCCCCACTGTGTCACTCGGCGGCCTGTACGGGCGCGTAGCCGAGGATGGCTTTGACGTCCACGTACTCGTGGAAGCCGAACTCGCCCCATTCGCGTCCGTTGCCGCTGCGCTTCACGCCACCGAAGGGCGCGTTGAAGTCGAAGCCGTCGTTCACCGAGACCCAGCCTGCGCGGATCTTGCGTGCCACGGCGCGCGCTTGCTCGAGGTCTGCGCCCGCCACGTAGCCGGCGAGCCCGTACTCCGTGTCGTTGGCGATCTGCACGGCGTGGTCGATGTCGTCATAGCCGATCAACACGAGCACCGGCCCGAAGATCTCTTCGCGCGCGATGGTCATGTCGTTATTGACGTCCGCGAACACGGTGGGCTTCACGTAGAAGCCCTTCGTCAGACCGTCAGGCCGACCGGTGCCTCCGCTGACGAGCGTCGCGCCCTCATCGATGCCTTTCTGGATGAGCGCCTGGATCTTGTCGAACTGTGCCTTCGACACGACCGGACCGATGCTGAAGTTGCCCTTCGGGTCGCCGACCGTGACCTGTGAGGCGGCTTCCTTTGCGACGCGGATGGCCTCCTGCATGCGCGCGTTCGGCACCAGCATGCGCGTGCCCGCGCTGCAGGTTTGGCCCGAGTTGAGCATCATGGACGTGACACCGCCCGCCACGTGTTTGGCGAACGCCGCGTCGTCGAGGATGATGTTCGGGCTCTTGCCACCGAGCTCCTGACACACGCGCTTGACTGTGGGAGCCGCGTTCTTCGCGATCTCCACGCCTGCACGCGTGGAGCCGGTGAACGAGATCATGTCCAGATCCGGGTGGCTCGCCATCGCCGCGCCCACGCCAGCTCCGGTGCCCTGCACCAGGTTGAACACGCCTGCGGGCACGCCCGCGGCGTGGATGATCTCCGCGAAGACCTGCGCGGAGAACGGCGCGACCTCGGATGGCTTGAGCACCACGGTGCAGCCCGTCGCGAGCGCAGGGAACACCTTGACTGCGATCTGATTGATGGGCCAGTTCCACGGTGTGATCAGTCCACAGACGCCGACTGGCTCGCGCACGATGCGTGTCGCGCCGCGCTGCTCTTCGAACGCAAAGCTCTTGAGCACTTCGATGGCGGTCGACAGGTGTCCCGTGCCGAGCCCCACCTGAAAACCATTGGCGAGCGACAGCGGCGCGCCCATCTCTTCGCTGATCGCCGCGCCCAGATCCGCGGCGCGCTTCTGGTACTCGGCGAGCAAGCGCTGGAACACCTCCAGGCGCTGCTCGCGCGTCGTGACCGACCAGGTCGGCAGCGCCTTGCGTGCGGCTTTCACCGCGCGATCCACGTCGGCCGGCGAGCCGACCGAGATCTTGCCGCTGACCTGCTCGCTCGCAGGGTTCAAGACCTCTAGGGTGCTCCGCTCGATCGGATCCACCCACTGTCCATCGATGTAGAACTTTAGATATTCGCGCATGATCGCATCACCTCCGCTCGTTCACTGCGTGCCTTCGGCGTACCAGGTCCGGAATTCGGAGTAGTTAGGCATCTCTTCCGAGTTTGCCTTGGGATCGATCGGCACGTGGATCACACCGGGCTTGCCGCTCGCGTACGCGCGCGCGATGGCCGGACCGAGGTCCGCCTCGCGCTCGACGTATTCGCCGTAGCAGCCGAAGCCCTGCGCGATCTTGTCGAAGCGCACGTCTTTGCTCCAGTGCACGCCGGTCTCCGCGGAGCCCTGGCCGAACGTGCGCTTGTACACGCCCACCTCGAGCCCCCACTGATGATCCACGCCCACCACACACACGAGTGGCAGCTGGAGGCGCAGAGCGGTCTCCAGCTCGGCGATGTGGAACATGAACGCCGAGTCGCTCGTCAGCAGCATCACGGGGCGCTTCTTGCCATCGGCCACGGACGCGCCGACCGCGTACGGCAGGCCGGTGCCGAGGTGACCGAAGTTCTGGTTCCAGATCACGTCTTGCGGCTTCGCCTGCGAGTAGGTCCACTGGAAGATGACGGTCGCACCTCCGTCGCGAACCAGGATTCCGTCCTTCGGGAACGCCTTGGTGGCTTCCACCACGAAGCGAGCGGGGTGCAGCGGTGTCTTGCCCGAGGGCGCCGTCTCCGCGAGCTCGGCGATGCGCGCGGCATCTTGTTTCACCCAGCGCTCGAGGTCCGCTGATGCTGCGCGCGGCGAGTCCTTGAGCGCCTCTACCAGCTGCGGGACGATGGCGCGCAGGTCGCCCACGAGCGGCACGTCGATCGGGCGGTTCACGCCGATCGCCTTCGGATCGAGCTCGACGTAGATCCACTTGCGGTTCGCATCGTTCTCGGCCCAGTGGCGACCGCGGCCGTAGTGCACCGGCTCGCCGAGCTCAGTGCCGATGGCGATGCAGAGATCCGACTTCACGACCGCCTCGACGGCCGCGCTCGCGAACCCGTACGGGAACGTGCGCTCCTCGAGGCCCTTGATGAACGCGGTGCCGCCCGACGTCTGCACGATGGGGCAGCCGAGCAGCTTCGCGAGCGCCTTGACGGATTCACCGCCGCGCGAGCACTGGACCGCATGACCGACGAGCAGAATCGGCTGCTTCGCCTTCTTCACCAGCTGCACGGCCTTCTCGAGCATCTGCGCGCTCGCGCCCTGTTGCACGAGGCGATAACGCTCGGGCGCGAGCGGCTCGGGCACATCGAGCTCGCTCTGGATCACGTGCGCGGGATACTCGATGTACGCCGGACCGGGCGTGCCGGTCTGCGTGGCGCGCAACGCCTCACGGATGATCTCGTCTGTTTGATCGGCGTATTCGATCGACGCGCAGTACTTCACGGACGGCGCAAATAGACCGGACTGTGGGATGAACTGAATGCGCCCGCGCCGCACGCGCTGCTCGGTGACGCGCGCACGCTGACCACCGAGGAAGATCACCGGCGTGTTTTCGACCTTGGCGCACATCATGGCGCCGGCGAGGTTCGCGACGCCCGGCCCCAAGGTGCCGATGCACAGGCCGGGCTTGCCAGTCATGCGCGCCGCGCCTTCTGCCATCTGTCCCGCGCACTGCTCGTGATGCGGAGCGACCACCGTCCAGCCGCGTTGCTCGGCGGTGAGGAACATGTGAACGAAGTTCGGATCGGGAATGCCGAAGAGCGTGTTGATGCCCTCGGCTTCGAAGAGTTGCAGGATGCGTTCGTAGACTTTGACGGGCATGACAGACTGTTCCTATTGCGGGCGACGTCGATCATGCAGTGTGGCGCGCGGGGCTGGCGAGCGCGCTCGATGTGCGCTTGCGGTCAGCATGTCGAGGAATGGCCGTGTGTCGAGGCGGATGCCGCGTGGGCATCATCAGCACGCGACAAAACCGAATATGCTGTGCGCGAGACGCTACGCGAGGAGACCAGCACGATGTCGCTAGAGCAGGCACGCTACATGAGCGCGAGGTCGTCGAGCCTCGCAGAGGGCTGGAGCTTGCAGAGGCTCACGCCACCCAGTCGACTGTTCGGTGCCAATGGTCTTCGGACTGGCCCGGATGGGCGCATCTACGTGGCGCAGGTCGTGGGTAGTCAGGTCAGTGCACTTGATATCCAATCCGGCCAGCTGCAAACCGTGAGCCCCAAAGGTGGAGACATCATCGCGCCGGACGACGTGGCGTTCGATCCGCACGGCAACCTCATCGCCACCGAGGTGTACGACGGGCGCGTGAGCGTGCTGGGCAAGGATGGGCGGGCGCGCGTGCTGCGCGACGACATCCCGTCTGCAAACGGCATCACCGTCCATCAAGGTCGCCTGTTCATCAACGAGTGCCGGATCGGCGGGCGCCTGCTGGAGCTCGACTGGAACGGGGGCGCGCCGCGCGTGCTGCTCGAAAACATCCCCATGCCGAACGCCATGGAAGTGGGCCCGGACGGCTTGCTGTACTTCCCAGTGATGGGCACGAACGAGATCTGGCGCATCAAGCTGGAAGGTGGAGAGCCGCAGCGCGTGGTGGGCGACCTGGGCGTCCCCGACGCGCTGAAGTTCGACGCGAAGGGTCGCATCGTCACCACGCAGGTCCACAGCGGCCAGGTGCTGCGCATCGATCCCGTGAGCGGCGAGCGCACCTTGCTCGCGCAGCTCGAGCCCGGCCTCGACAATCTCACGTTCGTCGGCGACCGGCTGTTCGTGTCGAGCTTCACGGGACAGATCACGGAGATCCTCGAGCCCGGCAAGACGCGGGCGTTGTTGCCCGGTGGTCTGAGCTGGCCGCTCGATCTGACAGTCGGCGACGACGGTCAGCTGTACATCGCGGACGGCACCCACTTCTTCCAGCTGCTGCCAGGCGGTGGGCTGCGCACGGTGGCCATGATGTTCAGCCCGGGCTATCCGGGGTACGTGCGCGGGCTGGCTGCCGCTCGCAGCGGCGAGTTCGTGGTGTCCACGTCGAACGGTCAGGTGTCACGCTACAAGCCGGAGGCCGGTGAGACGCAGGTGCTCGCTGAAGGTCTGGATCAGGTCTACGGCGTGGCGCTCACGCCGGGCGGCGCGGTGGTCGCTGCGGAGCTCGGCGCGGGACGCGTGGTCTCGGTGAGCGCGGGCAAGGTGGATGTGCTCGCCACGGGCCTCAGCGGTCCCACGGGCGTCGCGGTCGGGCCGGACTCGAGCGTGTACGCGTCGGAAGCCGGTGGCGGCCGCGTGGTGAAGCTCGGGCGCGCTGGCGCAGAGACGCTCGTCGATGGGCTGAAGCAGCCGCACGGCCTGCTCGTGCGCGACGGGCAGCTGTTCATCGTGGATGCGGGCGCAAAGTCGGTGGTCGCCGTGGACCTGAACAGCAAGCAGCGCCAGACGATCGCATCGGAGCTGCCGGTCGGTGCACCTGCAGGTGTCACGCCCAAGCCGCTACGCGGCATGCCGCCGTTCTCCGGACCGCAGGGGCCGCTGGCTGGCATCGCGGCGGGGCCGGACGGAACGTTGTTCGTCTCGGGCGATGCCGAAGGCAGCGTGCTCGCGCTGCGCCAGACCAAGCATTAGGGAGACGACATGGATCAGGCTCTGCTCACGCTCGAAGGAAGAACCGTGATCGTGGTCGGTGCCGCTGGCGGCGGCATTGGCACGTCGGTCGTGCGGCTCGCGTTGCGGGCGGGTGCGCACGTGGTCGCGGTGAGCCGCTCGCAGGCGAACCTCGATCGCCACATCGGACCGCTGCTGAAGGAAGGTGCGCGCGTCTTGCCCGTGGCGGCTGACGCATCCACGGACGAGGGTGTGGCCAGCATCATGGAGCATGCGCGGCGCGCACCGGGCCAGCTGTACGGCCTCGTCAACGTCGCGGGCGGCGCCGCGCCAGCCACGTGGATGCGCGCCACACGCGTGACGCGCGCTGATTGGCGTGCGCTCTTCACGCAGAACCTCGAGACGATGTTCTTCATGAGCCAGGCCGTGGCCGCCGAGCTGCGGAGCCAGGGCCGGCCTGGCTCGATCGTGTCCGTGTCTTCGATCAGCGGCATGAACACCGCGCCGTTCCACATCGCGTACGGCACGGCGAAGGCGGCGCTCGTCGCGGCCGCGCGCACGTTGGCGTCAGAGCTGGCACTCGACGGTATCCGCGTCAACGCCGTGGCGCCTGGCGTGACCGCCACGCCGGCCTCCGCTGCGTACGTGGACGAAGACAAGGAGCGCGATCAGCGCGCGGTCGCGATGGGGCGGCGCGCCCGGCCCGAAGAGCAGGCCGGTGCGATCCTGTTCTTACTGTCTGATCTGTCCAGCTACATCACGGGCCAAACCATCCTGGTGGACGGCGGGCTCAACCTGAAGTGGACACACCTGGGGGCGGACAACACGTCTCTGTTCCTGAAAGACGAGGGCTTTCGCGCAGCGATCAAACGCTGAGCCGCGACGGAGAAGCGCATGAGTAAACCAGCCGAGGTCGTGAACGAAGTGAGCGCAGAACCCGCAGAGGACATGTCGGAGCCGGTCACGATCGGCGTCGAGGCGTACACGTCCGAAGCGTACGCCCGTGCGGAGCGCGACAAGCTGTGGCGCAAGGTCTGGCTGCAGGCGGGCCGCGTCGAGGAGTTGCTGGAGGTCGGCAGCTTCGTGACCTATGAGATCCTCGACGACTCGATCGTGATCGTGCGCACGGCACCGGACACGTTGCGCGCTTACTTCAACGTCTGTGCACATCGCGGGCGCCGGCTCGTGGACACACCGCCCGGCGCGCACCACGCGTGCGGTCAGAAGAAGCAGTTCGTATGTGGCTTTCATGGCTGGCGCTACAACCTGTCAGGTGAGTGCACGCACGTGGCCGAGCGCAACGACTGGAAGGGCCGCCTCACTGTTCAGAACACCCATCTGTCTGAGCTCAAGGTGGACACATGGGGCGGATGGATCTGGATCAACATGGATCCGGGCGCGGAGCCGCTGCGGCAGTGGCTCGAGCCTGCGGCGAGCATGCTCGATCCCTTCCAACTGCACAACATGCGCTACCGCTGGCGGCGCTGGCTGATCTTCGACTGCAACTGGAAGGTCGCGCTCGAAGCCTTCAACGAGGCCTATCACCTGCCTGCGACCCACCCCGAATTCATGAAGTTCGGCGAGTTCAACGGCTGGGCGAAGGCACAGGGGCGTCACAGCAACATCGGCTGGGAGGCGCCGAAGGGCATGGACGAAAACAAGGCCAAGCTGCGCATCGGCGCGGGAGCCGACGCGCGCCTGTCCACGGCCGAGATGCAGCTCTTCACGTGGGAGAACGCGAACACCAACACCACGGAGACCCTGGTGCAGGCCGCTCTACGCCTGAAAGACGAGCTGCCCGAGGGCACGCCGCCGGAGAAGGTGTTGCGTCACTGGCTGGACTCGGCGCGCCGCGCCGACGCTGCGCGCGGAGTCGTCTGGCCGACCATCGATCCCGTGCACGTGGGCAAGAGCGGCACGGCGTGGCAGATCTTTCCGAACTTTCAGATCGGCCACGGCTTGAACAATGCGCTGTGCTACAGCGCGCGACCTTACGGCTACGATCCGAACAAGTGCATCTTCGAAGCGGCGGTGTACGAGCTGTTCCCCGCGGGCGAAGAGCCGAAGACCGAGTGGGAGTTCACGCCCGTCGGTGATCCGCGCTGGCGCACGGTGCTGCCGCAGGACTTCTCCAACATGGCCGCCGTGCAGCAGGGCATGAAGTCGCTCGGGTTCACGGGGCCGAAGCCCAACCCCTATCGCGAGCGCGCAATCGCCAACCTGCATCGCAACCTGGCCGAGTACATGGGCACGGGCGCTCCGCGCAATCTCAAGTGATGATGAAGAGGAGAGCGCTGAATGCCTGAGCTCAGATTCGACAATCGAGTCGCCGTGGTCACGGGTGCGGGTCGCGGCCTCGGGCGTGCGTACGCGCTCCTGCTCGCGTCGCGCGGGGCCAAGCTGATCATCAACGATGTCGGCGGCAGCCTGCGCGGCGATGGAGCGGACATTGGGCCTGCGCAGGAGGTCGTGGACGAGATCAAGGCCGCCGGCGGCGAGGCCGTGGCTTGCACGGAGTCCGTGGCCACCGCGCAGGGCGGAAAGGCCATCGTCGAGGCCGCGCTCGATCACTACGGGCGCATCGACGTCCTGATCCACAACGCGGGCAACGTGCGGCGCGGCTCGTTGAAAGAGATGAGCTACGAGGACTTCGAGTCCGTGCTCGACGTGCATCTGCGGGGCGCGTTTCACGTGGTGCGACCCGCGTTCCCGCGCATGTGCAGCGCGGGCTACGGACGCGTGGTGCTGACGTCGTCCATCGGTGGGTTGTACGGGAACCACAACGTGGCGAACTACAGCGTGTCGAAGGCCGGCTTGATCGGGCTATCACACGTGGTGGCGCTCGAAGGTGCCGCTGAGGGCGTCAAGTCCAACGTGATCGTGCCGGCTGCCGTGACGCGCATGGCCGAGGGTCTGGACACTTCGGCGTATCCTCCCATGCAGCCCGAGCTGGTGGCGCCCACGGTCGGCTGGTTGGCGCACGAGTCGTGCGACGCCACCGGCGAGATGTGGATCTCGATCGCGGGGCGCGTGGCCCGCGCCTACGTTGCGGAGAGCCCGGGCGTGTACCGGCCGTCGTGGACCATCGAGCAGGTGGCCGAGCACGCGGCCCAGATCCGCAGCACGGACGCGCCCTGGATCTTGCCCGTGGTGCCGTCCGGGTTCGTGGACCACTTGCGGCGCAGCTTCGAAATGGCCGTGAAGGGCAGCGCGCGCGGCTCCTGAGCTTCGCGGCCGCGCACGGAATTGACGCCTAATTGTCACCTGACTGTGCGCGCCGTCTCCTTCGGCCCCGCTGCTTTCGTCTACAAGCAGGGCATGAGCAAACGTCCTGCTTCTTGCCCACTACAAACGTATGCTTTGGCGCTGGCGTGTGTGACATGCCTCGCGAGCACCGCCTTCGCCCAGCGCAGCCCGCGCCGCGCGCTGAACCACGTCGGCACCTTCCAGGTGCCGGCGAACTTGCCTGCGGATGAGCCGCAGAGCACGGTCACGAGCGCCGAGATCGTGGATGCCAGCCCGGATGGCCGGACCCTGGTGTACACGGACTCGCAGAGCGAGCGGGTCGGCTTCATCGACATTCGCAACGCCAGTCGGCCGCAGCCGGGCGGCTCGATCGCGGTGGCTGGCGAGCCCACGAGCGTCGCCGTGCTCGGCGACTGGGCGCTCGTCGCGGTGAACACCAGTCAGGACCCGGATGGCGAGGATGGCCCGCTGAACGGGTATGACGCTCCGAGCGGCGAGCTCCTCGTCATCGACATTCCGAACCGCACGGTGCTGCGCCGCATCCCGCTCGCGGGCCAGCCGGACAGCGTCGCGCTCTCGCCCGATCAGCGCTTCGCCGCGATCGTGATCGAGAACGAGCGCGATGAGGACGAGAGCGATGGGCTCATTCCGCAGGCTCCGCCCGGCAGCCTGCAGATCATCGAGCTCTCGGGCAAGCTCGAAGCGTGGTCGCCGCAGACGGTGGCGCTGACTGGCCTCGCGGAGGTCGCGCCAGATGATCCCGAGCCGGAGTTCGTGGACATCAACGCGCTGAATCAAGCCGTGGTGAGCCTCCAGGAGAACAATCACCTGGTCATCGTGGACCTGGAGCGCGCGAGCGTGAGCAAGCACTTCTCGGCCGGCACGGTGAAGCTCGAAAAGATCGATGCCACCGAAGACGAGCTCGGGCCGAACGAGGCCGGGCTGATCTCGCTGAGCGAGTCGATCACGCGGCGGCGCGAGCCAGACGCGGTGCACTGGATCGACGACGACACGTTCGCGACCGCGAACGAAGGCGACTACGAAGGTGCCGATGGCGTCGAGGGCGGCAGCCGCAGCTTCACGCTCTTCAAGGTGAACGGCGAGGTGGAGTTCGAGTCGGGCAGCAGCTTCGAGCATGAGATCGTGCGCGCGGGCCACTATCCCGAGGGGCGCTCCGGGGCGAAGGGCAGCGAGCCGGAGGGGCTCGAGGTCGCGACGTTCGGCCGCCGTAAGCTGCTGTTCGTGGGATCCGAGCGCGCGAACGTGGTCGGCGTTTACGACGTGACGAGCGGCACGCCGGTGTTCAGCCAGCTCCTGCCTACGGGCATCGGCCCGGAAGGCGTGCGCGCGATCCCGAGCCGCGGCCTGCTTGCGGTCTCGGCTGAGACCGATGGCATGGACGAGGGCTTCGCGATCCGCTCCGTGGTCACGCTGTACCAGCTGGAGCGCAGGCGCGCCGAGTACCCGATGCTCGTCAGTGACGATGTCGACGGTGCGCCCATCCCGTGGGTCGCAATCTCGGGACTGAGCGGTGACGCCCAGAGCGTCAACACGCTTTGGGCCGTGAGCGACGCGTATCTCGCGCAGGGCTATCTGTATCGCGTGGATGTGTCGTCCACGCCTGCGCGGATCACGCAGCGCATCGCGGTGGGCGCAGCGGACGGCTCGCTGGATCTCGAGGGCGTGGCGGCGCGGCCCGAGGGCGGCTTTTGGCTCGCGAGCGAAGGTCAGCTGCCGAGCGAGGAGGAACCGGAAGAAGAGGGCGAGGAGCCGAAGCTGATCCCGGGGCGCCCGAACCTGCTGCTGCGAGTCGACGTCGCGGGCGCCATCCTGGAGCGCGTCGAGCTGCCGGCGGAGCTCGCGGCGCGTGCGACCAACAACGGCTTCGAGGGCGTCGCCGCGAGCGGCAGCGCAGCGCAGGGCGACGAGACGGTGTGGGTCGCGTTCCAGCGCGAGTGGGACGACGCGGCGGGCTTCGTGAAGATCGGACGCTATCAGGTGGCCGACAAGCGCTGGAGCTTCGCGCTGTACCCGCTGGACGAGGTCGAGTCGCCGAACGCGGGCTGGGTGGGCCTGTCCGAGCTGACCTTGCAAGCGGACGGCACCCTGCTGGTCGCCGAGCGCGACAACCAGATCGGACCGGATGCGCGCATCAAGCGCCTGTACTCGATCGCGCCGGGATCCGTGGAGTTTGCAGCCTACGGCGGCGAGCTACCGCGCCTGCAGAAGTCGCTGGTGCGCGACCTGTTGCCGGACCTCGCAGCCCGCAGCATTTCGGTCCCAGACAAGGTGGAAGGCGTGGGCCTGACACGCGGTGGGCGGCTGTACCTCGCGACGGACAACGACGGGGTGGACGAAAACTTCGGCGAAACCTTGTTCTTCGCACTGTGAGTCGGCGTGCGGCTACAGGGCAGCAGCGCTTCGCTGACCTGTAGCCCGTCCCGCACGTGATAGCGGGGTTGCGCGACGAGACGCTGAGGTCGTGGAACCTAGCGTCGGCGCGGCGCGATGTCCTGCAGGTACTTGTAGAACTCGGAGTCGGCCCGCAGCATCAAGGTGGTGTTGAAGCCGATGCCCTTCGCGTAGCTCTCCAGCGTCCGGAAGAATGCGAAGAACTCCGAGTCCTTGCTGTAGGCCTGGCCGTAGATCTTGGTCACCTCGCCGTCGGCCTGGCCACGAATCTCTTCGGCGCGGCGCATGCCTTCCGAGTTGATGCGCTGCTGCTCGCGATCGGTTTCGCCATCGATCTCAGCGCTGCGACCGGCACCCTCCGAACGAAAGTGCTCCGCCACGCGCTGGCGCTCGGCGATCATGCGCTCCTCGACCTTGCTGCGCACTTCGTCGATGTAGTTGAGACGCCTGATCCGCACGTCGACCAGCTCGATGCCCAGCGGTGCGATCGCCTTCTGCGCGTCTGCCGTGATCTCTCGAGTGAGCTGCTCACGGCCCTTCTTCGGCGCCACCTTGAGATCGACGTCGGTGCCCAGCACCGCAACCTCTTCGACGACGCTCGGATTCGGATTCCAGTCCTTCGAGCGCACGATCTCTTCGAGCTCGGTGTTGGACACCTTGTCGCGCACGACCGAATCGATGATGTCGTTGAGGCGTGAGCGCGCACCGGATTCGTCGCGCACACTCTTCAGGAAGCGCAGCGGGTCGACGATCCGCCAGCGAGCGGTCGTGTCCACGCTGATGAACTCGCGGCCCCGCGTCGGGATTTGATTGGGATCGCCGTCCCAGACGATCAGCCGCTTGTCGAAGCGTCGCACTTCCTGGACGAAGGGCTTCTTCCAGTGCAAGCCAGGGCGCGTCACCACGCCTCCCTTCGGCTCGCCGAACTCCACGATGATGGCTTGCTCGGCCTGATCGAGCACGTACAGCGCCGAGGTCAGCGCGGCGAGTGCGAACGCGATGCCTCCTGCGATGGCGAGAAGCGCGATCGGTTGCCTGAGGAGCGCGTTCATTGGGCAGCCACCTTGCTCGTCGCCCGCGTCGCGAGGCCGACATCCAGCACCGGCAGCGGTGTTTGCTGGCCTTCCTGTACCACCAGGACCTGACCGGCCTTGGCGAGCGTCTCGTTGACCATCTCCAGGTACATCCGCCGCCGCGTGACATCGGGAGCCTGTTGGTACTCGGTGAGGATGGAGTTGAAGCGCGATGCCTCGCCGTGCGCATGGTTGACGCGCGCGGCGGCGTAACCCTGCGCCTCGGCCACGACCTGATTCGCCTGACCTCGGGCGCGAGGGATCACCTGATTTTTACGCTTCTCCGCTTCATTGATCATGCGCTCCTGTTCCTGGCGCGCGATGTTGACCTCGTTGAAGGCCGGCTGGACGCGCTTGGTGGGCAGCACGTCCTGCAGCTCGACGGTGATGATCGAAGCACCCGAGCTGTAGCTGTCCATGATCGCCTGGAGCTGATCGCGGGCCTGCGCCGCGATCTCGACACGGCCGATCGTCAGCACGTCGCTGCCGAGCCGATTGCCCACGATCTGCCGCATCACCGACTCGGAGACATCTCGCAGTGTCTGGTCGGCTTCGCGCACGCGGTACAGCCACTTCACAGGGTCCGCGACGCGGTACTGAACCACCCACTCGACCTTGATGATGTTGAGGTCGCCGGTCAGCATCATGGACTCTTGCTCGACGCCGGCAGTCTCGTAGTCCGTGCGCGCCGCTACGCGCGTCGTTCGAAACCCAAACTCCTGCTTGAGCACACGCTCGGTCGGAACGCGCTGCGCGTGATCGATGCCGAACGGCAGCATGAAGTGGAGCCCCGGATCGGTCTGCGCCACGACCGCACCGAAGCGCTTGACCACGGCGCGCTCTTCCGGCTGCACCGTGTAGAAGCTGGTGTACGCGCCCCAGATCGCGATCAGCACCAAGACAGCCCCCAGCAGCTGCGCGCGTGAGATGTCGATCCGCGGGAACGGAGACTCCCCATCCGGACCGTTCGATATGGATTTGATGGAGTCTCGCAATGACACGGTTGGCCTCTCAGGGGACGAGATGCGGCGGACCAGTTGCAAGGGCCATGCCGCCAACATGCGCTGCGATCTCGACAGCTGGTAGCGCTCTCACAGGGCTGAGTGAACATCCACGCCTTCTGTCCTCGGCAAGGGCGCATAGCTCGTCCCATTGAGTCGCGCCGACAATCGGCAAGACTGTCTCTCGAGTCGTATTGTGCTGAGACGAATGATCCCATTCACGCTGGCTGCGTTACGCGGTCTGCGCCTGCGCTCGTCGGCAGCAGCTGCACGTGCTTCGACTTCCATGCCGACAGCTGCACTCCCCCGCGGCTCGGCTTTGCTTGCTTCGGCGCGCCCTCCACGCAGGTGCAGCCTTCTGGCTCCGCGACCGCGGTTGGTCCTCTCGTAACCGACCATGAGGCTTGGGAACCGCCCGGCGCCGCCGCCGACTGAGAATGGTGGAGAGCGTATGCAACTCGCGAGCGCCTAGAGCTCGCGCTCGAGCCGTAGGCAGAAGAAGCGCAGCTCGTCGGCGCTGCCCGACAGGAGACGCAGCTCTTTGACGCTGAGCACTGCGAAACGCCGGGTGGCCCGCGCCGTATGAGCGGCGTCGGAGGTCCTGCGGGATCTGCCCCCGAGCTGTCGCTTGGCACGAGGCGGCTGTAAAATCACTGCGGCCGATCCGAAACGCCAGAGGCCGTGAAATGGACGACGATATAGAAGCCCTCCGCGAATGGATCGATGTGCTCGAAGGGCGCGCGACGACACGCGCCGCGCGTGCACGAGCGCCGCAATACAGCGCGAACGCGATCGCGTCCAGGTTAGAAGCTCTGTGGGCACAGCGAGCCTCCGCTCGAGCCAGTGCCAGGGAGCGCTGGATAGGCGGCCTCTTCGTCGATGGAGAGGAGGTATTGCACCAGCGCCGCGACGAGGCGCTCGCGCTCGCTTGAGTTGGTTTCCGTCAGGAAGTTGGCTGCGAGGGCCTGGTGGTGCTGGGCGAACGTGTCGCTGAACACGGCCTCCAGGGTGCGCGCGTTGCCTGCGTGCAGGAACGGCGCGCCTGCGGCCACGCCGAGCAGCGATGGGACGTTGTAGCCGCGGCCTTCGCCGGCTGGGTTGCCGTCGCCCTGCGCGGGCGTGCTCATGTCCGCGCGCAGCTCGGCGATACCCACGCCTTGCTCCGCCACGTTGAAGGTTCCGACCGGGCGCAGCACGCACAGGATCTGGTCGAACGCTGCGACGTTTCCCGCGTTGTAGCGCAAGGTCTGGTTCTGGCGCGCGGGCAGGAGCGCGCTCGGGAAGTCCGTGCTCGTGCTGAGAGGCGCGGTGTTGAGTGAGCCGTTCAGCGCAGTCCCTGGCGTGTAGAAGCGTCGCGACACGGTCCACTTCTCGCCGCCGTGACAGCCCTGACACTTCGCTTGATCGCTGAACAGCGCACGTCCGGCCTCGACCTGCGCGCGGTCCAGGTTACTCGGCGCGCGCGGTGAGCGGATGCTCTGCATGTACTTCTCGATGTCGCTCCAGTCGCTCAGCTTCGACGGCTGCGCCAGCTCGAGCGGATTCGCCGGATCGGCAGCGCCCTCGGACGAGCCGCTCAGAGCGGCATGACCCAGGCCCTGGAAATCGATGCGATCCGCGGTCGCGGGCGGTGTGCTGGCCTGCGAGACGATCGCGCCCACGCCGCCCGACACGCCGCGCGTGTTGGCCTCGAAGTCGGCGACCTCATCGTTGATCGCGGTCCAGTTGAAGATGCGCTGATCGTCCGGATGCTGCGACGCGAAGCTGCCATCGAGGCTCGTCGACTGCCGCGGTCCGCGCGCGAAGTACCACGTGACGTTGTCAGTCAGACCGTCTGCATGACATGACTGACACGCGCCCCAGCCCTGGCCGCGTAGCGACCAGCGCCCGGCGCCCGTGTTGAAGAAGCGCTTGCCGCGCAGCACGCGCTCCGCGTCGCTGCCTGGGAGCGGCAAGCTGGCCGTGGCCGCGACTCGCGGCTCCGTCGTGCCACCGCTCAGTGCCTGTGTGTTGAAGTCGAGCGCGCTCACGTTGCGGCTGACCTCGTTCGCCACGAGCGCGACCTTCTTGTGGTTGTGCGCGATGGCCATGCCGATGGGGTTTTTTCCGAGCTTCTCGGGCGCGAGGCCGGCTGGTGTGAGATCGACGAAACTGTTCGTGGTCGCGCCCACCGTCATGATCTCGCCGGTCGTCGTGGTCTGGAAGCGAAACACTGCATCGCTGCCGTTTGCGCTCACGTAGCCCACGGTGGTGCCCGGAACGAACACCACTTCGCTCGCGAACAGTGGGAAGCGCTGCTTGGCGGGCTCGGTCTGCAGCATCTTGTACAGCGCGTCGAAGCGCGCGTTCAGGCTGACCGGGCTCGTGACGATCTCCGCCGCCTGTTTGATGTCGATGATCGACAGCACGGGAGCCGTGGTCGTCTTCACGCTCGCCAGATCGACGCACACGTTGCTCGGTGCGCCCGCGAACGGCGCGACGCACGCAGGCTCGACGAGGTTGCTGCAGTCGGCGACGCTCATGCACGCCGTGGTGGTCGTCTTCACGCCGAGCGGTCCTTCCGGCGATGCACAGACCGAGAGCACGTACACGTAGCCGTTGTTGATGGCCAGCGACTGCACCTGGTTGGGCTGACAGCCTGCCACACCATTGCGATCGTCGCGAAAGCCCATGTCGCGCAGCGGAGCCAGGCGGATCGTCGAGACGGTGTAGTCCGGCAAGCTGACCTTGTAGACGATGCCGACCTTGCGCGTGTCTGCGTTCGTGCCGTCGGGCAGCTCGGCCTCGAGCTGCTGCGCGAAGAACTCGCTCACGTACAGCGCGGCGGCGCCCACGGCGATGGAGCGCGGGTGGGCGAGGGCAGGGCGCGGCTTGATGTCGCCGAGATAGCTCCCCGCGACCAGCGCGGCGTTCAAGTCCACCGTGCGCAGCACCTGCATGCTCTCGGTATCGACCACGTTCAACGTGCCGTCGTTCCAGTTCGCGACGAATGCCTTGCGGCCCGTCGCATCGAGCGCGAGCCCGGTCGGCTCCGAGCCCACGCGCACACGCTTCACGATCGCGGGCTCGCCGCCGAGGGAGCCGATCTTCAGCAGCTCCTGATCGCGGCGCAGGATGACGTACGCGCTATTGCCATCCGGCGCAAAGACGACCTGGTACGGCTCCGAGCCCGGGCCGAGCAGCAGCTCCTTCCGCAGTGAGAGCTGCGTCAGCGCCTCCTTGTCGTAGCCGAGCGTCAACACGCTGAGCGAGCCGACGTCGCGGTTCACCACCAGCGCGAGCGAGTCGTCCGGCGCGATCGCGACCGCCGAGCCGCTCCGGGCTTCGCCCTGGGGCGCGGGCTCAGGGGGTGTGCCGGCGTCCTCCGGCGGTGCCGGCGCAGGCTGCCCGCCGCTGACAGCGGCAGGCTGACCGGCCATCGCGGGCGTCACCACGGGCTGCGGGCTGCTGCCGGACGTGCCGCCCACAGCGGCAACGGCAGCGTCGGGGTACCAGGCACCCACCGGCGACGGAGTGTTCTCCTTCGACTGTTGGCCGCAGCCAACAGCGGCCAGGCTCAACCACGCGATGCAGACCAGAACGGGTCGTGAATTCATGCTCTCCTCCGACGCTGAGACGCTGCCGTGAGACGGCACACGGGCCATTGAGCAACCCGCGTGCCGAGTCGGCGTCGGAGGATTTGAATGTCGGGCCGGGTGTCCGGCCCGGGGCAGCCGCTGTCAGCGGCGGACGTCGATCACGACGCGCCCGCGCACCTGACCCGCGAGGATCGAGCCGGCGAGCTCCGGCAGCTTCGACAGGGGCTCGACGCGCGTGAGCGCACTGAGCTTGTTCGGCGCGAGGTCGCGAGCCAGCCGCGCCCACGCCTTCTCGCGCTTCGGCAGCGGCGCCATCACGGAGTCCACGCCGAGCAGCGCGACGCTGCGCAGGATGTGCGGCAGCACGGTGCCGGGCAGGTCGGCGCTGCCGGCGAGGCCACACGCAGCCACGGCGTGCCCGTATTTGGTCTGCGCCAGCACGTTGACCAACGTGGTGCCGCCGACGGCGTCCACCGCACCCGCCCAGCGCTCTTTCTGCAGCGGCGCGGCCTTCTCCTGCAGGCTCGCGCGATCGATGAACGCGCTCGCGCCGAGGCCCTTCAGAAACTCGTGCGTGTCCGGGCGACCCGTGGAGGCGACCACGTTGAAGCCTGCCGCCGACAGCAGCGCCACCGCGACCGAGCCCACGCCGCCCGCAGCGCCGGTCACCAACACCTCGCCCGCGTCCTTCGTCAGTCCGAAATTCACGAGCGCGTCCACGCACAGCGCTGACGTGTAGCCCGCGGTGCCGATGGCCATCGCCTGCTCCGTGGTGAATGCAGCTGGCAGCCGCACGCACCACTCCGCTTTCACCTTGGCGAAGCGCGAGTAACCGCCCCAGTGCGACTCCGACAGGCCGAAGCCGTTCACGATGACCTTGTCGCCCGCGCGCCACGTCGCGGAGCGCGACTCCACCACCGTGCCGGCGAGGTCGATGCCGGCGACGATGGGCAGCTTGCGCGCAACCTTGTTGCGGTTGCCGCTCAGCACCAGACCGTCTTTGTAGTTGAGCGTGGAGTAGTCGACCTCCACGAGCACATCGTGATCGGGAAGGTCTGCCACGCTGAGCTGCTTGAAGCTCGCGACGGCCTTGCCTGCGTTGTCCTCGACGACGAGAGCGGTAAATGTGTCAGCCATGCTGTGATCCTACCTGTGACTACAATTCTGGACTCGCAGCTTGCTCGCTCCGGGGCGCTTCCGCAACGCCAGAGTGTGTGCGCCGCGGCTGCGACGGTTTGCCGATCAGGCCGGGAGCAAAGCAATGATCGCGTCGGCGGCTTCTTCCAGGCTGGTGCGGCTGGTGTCGATGCGCAGCTCCGGGTGCCGCGGAGGCTCGTACGGGCTGTCGATGCCCGTGAAGTGCTTGAGCTTGCCTGCGCGCGCCTGCCTGTACAGGCCCTTCGAGTCGCGCGCTTCCGCGGTGGCGAGCGGCGTGTCCACGAAGATCTCGAAAAATTCCCCGGGCGCGAGTCGCTCTCGCACGAGATCGCGCTCGGCGCGAAACGGCGAAATGAACGCCGTGATCACGATCAAGCCCGCGTCCGTGAGCAGCTTCGCAACCTCGCCGACGCGGCGGATGTTCTCCGCGCGGTCTTCAGCAGTAAAGCCGAGGTCCCGGCTCAGCCCGTGGCGCACGTTGTCGCCGTCGAGCAGGAAAGTGTGACGATGCATGCTCGCGAGCTTCTTCTCCACCAGATTGGCGATGGTCGATTTGCCGGCACCGGAGAGCCCCGTCAGCCAGAGCACCGCTGGCTTCTGCTGCTTGAGCTGCGCGCGCTGCTCGCGCGTGACGTCCGTGGCCTGCCATTGCACGTTGTGGGCGCGATCGATTCGCTTGTCGATCATGGTGATTACCTCCTGAGTCGACGTTGTATGCAGACACTACGAACGCGCGCCGCAGCAGCAAAGCAGGCGCGGTGTTGCACGCAGGTCGCGCGTGTCTCATCCGGCCAGATCGCTCACGCCGGCGCTCGCCTCACGGGGCATGTTGATCTTGAGCCACGATGTTTGGCGTGTGTCACCTCGAGCACTCCGTCCGGCTGCACCCGCCGCGCAGCTGGAGGATCATCGGCGGTGTCGAAACGGCTGCCGGGAGCGCTCGGATGGGCAATGTGGAGCACGGCAAAGACATCTTCACCCTGGAAGCGGAGCTCAGCGCGCCGATCGCGCTGGTGCAGCTCGTTCGCTTCCACATGACATCCCCCGCAGACAACATCCTGCGCGAGCAAGACACGTATTGGCTCGACCTGTGTCTGACACCGCGACCGCGCAACGCACGCGGTTGCTACAGCGAGCGCTGGTCGCCACACCGCTTCGAGCGGCTCGGAACGATCTTCGCCGTACCGCCCGGCGAGACGATGCACGCGCGCAGTGACGCTGGCGAGCCGCAGACCTCCATCTTGTGTCACCTGCGTCCGGAGCCCATGCGCGAGTTTCTCGAGGACCGGCTGGAGTGGACGGACCGGCGGCTCGAGGCCGGCCTCGACATCCCCGATGGCAACCTGCGCGCCTTGCTGCTGCGCATCGGTGAGGAGCTGCGTCACCCGGGCTTTGCGAGCGACGTGCTGGTGGAGCTCATGGGCATGCAGATCGCCATCGAGCTGAGCCGCTACTGGCTGGGCATCAAGGACGGTCCGACGCACGGGGGGCTCTCCGCGTGGCGGCTGCGCTTGATCGACGAGCGGCTGCGCGAGATCGGCGAGGCGCCGTCGCTGTCCGAGCTCGCGAGCATGTGTAAGGTGTCCGTGCGCCAGCTGACGCGCGGCTTTCGCGCGAGCCGCAACCGCTCGATCGGCGAGCACGTGGCGGACTGTCAGATGGACCACGCCAAGCAGCTGTTGGCTGCGGGGCAGGGCATCCGCGCGGTCGCGCAGCTGCTGGGCTTCGCGTCGGCCTCCAGCTTCTCGGTCGCGTTTCGACGCGCGACCGGTGAGACGCCGCGGGAATTCAGGCAGCGCATGCCGCGCCAGGTGCGGCACTGATCGCCCTGCGCTTCAGGGCTGTGGCTCGACCTTCGCTGCTGCCGGCGGCAGCGCGAGCAGCTGCTCGACGCTGAGGCCGCGCCGCTCCAGCCAGTACGCCACGTGCAGGTGGTAACGCAGATACAGGCCCGGGCGCAGGGTCGAGCTCGCGCGCACCTTCGCGATGGCGGCTGAGATTGTGCGCGTAGTCGAAGTCCCCGGCCTTGGCGACGTAATCTGCGTAGCCTTCGTTTTGCCAGGTCTCGAGGCGCAGTTAGCGGAGCCGGCCGAGATGAGCGTGCAACATGGCGTGCGTCACCTCGTGTGCGATGAAATACGTCAGCGTGCGCTCGCCCGGAACGTCGCTGCCGTTCGGACGGATCAGCCGGTCGCGCTCGAGGCTGCTGGGCCTGAGAAAGACGTTCGACGTCAGGCCACCGTACGCGACACCCCCCGCCCGACAGCGGTACAGACTGAACAGCGCGAAACGTGCCGGCGTGTCGCAGAGGTAGACGTGATGCGCGTCACTCGCTCGGTAGAGCG
>Ga0190269_10000228_pt1 | contig 30233 bp, 20 predicted proteins | sample Popmic249IS_FD_133749 | JGI IMG/M metagenome (GOLD analysis project Ga0190269, IMG submission 133749) | Populus adjacent soil microbial communities from riparian zone of Blue River, Arizona, USA - 249 IS | ecosystem: Environmental > Terrestrial > Soil > Riparian zone | place: USA: Arizona... | reverse complement strand
GGCGGCGGTGGGTTTGGAGCCGTCGTCGCTTAGGACCATGATGGTGTTGCGTTGTTCGGGGGTGAAGAAGCCTTCGGGGTTGAAGCTTGTGAAGTCGATCGCGAGTGGCTTGGCTTGGTCCGATGTGCCGTCCCAGGTGAAAAGTTGGGAGCGGTCGTCCTCGCCCCAGTCGCCTGCGATGATCAGGTATCGGTTGTGCCAGCGTGAGAGTCCGCGAATGCCGCGCGCTCCCAAGTCGAGCAAGATGGGCGGGCCGAAGCTTGGGCGTTCACCCTGCACGACGCGCTCGGGGTTTTCGAGCGCGAACAGCAGCGCGCGGCCGCCAGGGAGCGGTGCGCGTAAGCCGATCAGCACACCGCCGCCTGCGCGTTCAGTCATACCTTCGATGTTCAAGCCGTCGCATGTCTTGGGCGCGAGCTCTGCCGCAGCTTGCAGCTGGAAGCTGGCGTAACGCGCATCTGCGCTGAGGTCGTCGATCAAGCCGCTGTAGGCTTCGCCGACTACGCGCAGCTCTTGTCCGTGCAGGGGCAAGCTGGTCGCAAAGAAGCGCAAGCGCTCGGGCTTGCGCTTGCCCTTGCTGTTGCGGCTGTGGGAGCTCAGCCAGAGCGCGAGCTCGCCGTGCCGCGTCGCAGCTTCGATGTCTGCTTCGGGCGGTGGCTTCGGCGCATCATCTTCGTCCTTGGGCGCCCGCGGAGGGATGCCGATGCCCGCAGAGATGTCGCGCTCGTACAGCGCTTTGCCGCCGCGGTCCGCGTCGTACACGCGCAGGACATTGTCTTCGTCGTCCGCGACCGCAAACGTGTGCGCGGTGAGCGGGACCGCCCCGGATGCGTCGCACATTCCGATGAACACGACCTCGTCCGGCGCTGCAGCTGTGAGCGGCGGCGCAGGCTGACTCGCACAAGCCGCTGACAAAAGAACGGAACAGACTGCGACGGTGGAACGAAGTGCGCTCAAGATAGCTGTCTATCGACCAGGTCGCGCGCAATGTCAAACGATGCAGGGCGACCCAGAAGATAACCCTGCCCTTTGTGCACGCCCAAAGAACGCAAGGTGGCGAGCTCGGAGGCCGTTTCCACGCCTTCCGCGATCAGCTCGCAACCAGTCTCGTGCGCAAAGCCGATCAGCGCCGCTGTCAGCGCACGGCGCCCGCGATCGCGATCGATGCCGCGCGTGATGCTCATGTCGAGCTTGATGTAGTCAGGATGCAGACGCAGGATGTGCCCGAAGCTCGAGTAGCCCGCGCCGGCATCATCGACCGCCAAGCGCAAGCCGCGATCGCGCAGCGGCCGGAGCATACACTCGAGGTTCGCATAGTCGCGGACGCAGCTATGCTCGGTGATCTCCAGGACGATGCGTGACAGCTTGGCCTGACACAAGGCGTCGGGCAGCTCTCCACTCAGCACGACCTCGGGCGATGCATTGCACGCGACGTACACACCGTCGCTCAAGTATCCGTGAGCCAGCGCCGATTGGATCGCGAGCACTTCGAGCTGGTGTCCGAGGCCCACACTGTTCGCTTCTTGAAACCAGACGTCCGGGCTGCGCGGCGGCACAGTCTGAAAGCGCGCGAGCGACTCAAAGCCCACGATGCGCTGGTTTTCGAGGTCCACGATCGGCTGGTACACCATCGACAACACTTCGCCCGTGAGCACACCTTCGACGCGCTTGCGACTCTCCGCGTCGAGGCGCGATTCCTCGAGATCCCGCTCGATCACCGAAGCCGCGATCTCGGCGAACATCCGCAAGAGCTCGAGGTCGCGCTCGTTCAAGCTTTGATCGGCGGTGCGGCTGAAGCAGCAGAAGGTGCCGTAGGTGCTGCCGTCCGAGAGCCGCAGCGGAATGCTCAAGTGTGCGCCGACCGGAAACTCACGCGTTGCGGCGAGCTCCAGCGCAGCAGGCAACTGCTGTGCGTCCTTGATCAGCTGAGGTAGACGCCCGTCCGCGACGCGCATGCAGTAGCTCTCTTCGAGCGGACCACCGCTGCCGACCGGCAATGCACACGCCTCGTTCGCGCTATCTACAGCTTGGAAGATGCGGCGCCCGTTCTCGAAGCGCGACACAAACGCGGCTTCCATTCCGAGATGACTGCGCACCGTCCTCAGCAACTTCGTGAGTAGGTCTGCGGCACGTTCTGTCTCTACATCGACGCCGTCGCGCAAGAACATCGCGATTTTCGCGGGCTGGATGCTCGTCATACACCTTCCCCGACTAACATAGCGTTCGGGTACACGACCAAGAAGGTGCTGCTGCAGTTCTTGCGCCGTTCTGCGTGCAATCGATGCATTTGCCAGCGGGCATGTGTTCCAGCGGAGCGCGCCACACCACATCCACGATCAATCATTTGGCTGAGATGCGATGGCTGCGCGAGCCGGTAGCACAACCACACCGAGGTGCGCGTCTTGCCGCTATTGGCGGCGGCGGAGCGAGCGCGCCGGAAACAGTTCGAGCGGTTGAACGCGGCGCTGTGAAGGGTCGAGGCCTCGAGCGCTGGCTCGATCCGCACCAGGACAAATCGTGAAAACCTGCGCGGCGGGGCATAAAAAAGGCCCGGGTCAGACATGGCTTGTTTGGCCCGCAATGCACTCTAAGCCTGCCGCGCAACCCACACGTCGAGCGTCCAAACGTGACGCGCGCAGGCGTCCGCGGCTAGCTCTGTCTTCATAGGGGAATATCTGGTGAATCCTCAAACGCGCTTCCCTGTCCGAACTGTCCGTAGCCTCGGATGCATCATCCTGACGCTCGTAGCTGCGTGCTCTGCCCCTGCCCGGGCTCCGTCACGCAGCACCGCAGGCGGCACGGCGGCAGCAGCTGGCACTGCCGCGCCTGCGTCGCCCGGCGGCATCATCACTGACATGCCGATGTGTGGCGCAGACAATCCCTTCTGCTCGGCGAACCCGCTCGTGACCGCATCTGCGGGCGCGGGTGGACCGCTCGTCGGCATGCCCACCGACTGTGGCTCGCAGCCGATCGATCTCAAGCCCGCGGGCGTGAACATCATGATCGCGATCGACGGCGCTGCCGTGATGGAGAAGCACTGGGACAACATCAGCACTGCGATCCGCAGCTTGCGCGCGAACAACCCCAGCGCGTCCTTCGGCGTGCATCTGTTCTGGGGCGATGCAGTGGATCCGACCACAGAAGCAGGGCAAGAGACGCGCAACACAACTAACAACGGCTGTAGTAAGATCCACAGTCAAGTGCTCGAGCTCGGCGCACACAGCGCGGACGAGCTGGTGAGCTTCATCGGCGACGCGCCCCAGGGCGGTGTGATCTTCGACGCATACCAAGTCGCACCCTTGCTGACGCCGCTCAACGACACGTACTTGGCTGGTATGCCTGCGCTCGCCGACCCGAACAAGACCAACTATCTGCTCGTGTTCAGCGCAGCGAACGAAAACTGCTTCGGCTCGGCATTCACCTCGGTCGACGACAAGAGCCTGGCTTTCCAGAAGCTTGCGATCGAGCTCAGCAAGCGCTTCATCCGCGTGATCCCCGTCGGTCTCGACACGCCCGATCCCAACGCCACGAACGACCCCTGGGGATTCGGCTTTGGCCCTGGGCTCGTGGGCACGAATGTGGACAGCGTTCGTACCAACTACGAAGCCCTCGGTATTATGCTCGAGCACGGCGGCGCAGGCTTGAAAGAGGTGCCGCGGATCGACACGCCGGAGAACCTTCAAAAGCTGATCTCGGTGGTCGGGCAGACCATCAACAACTGCCGCTTCGAGATTCCTCAGGCGCTCGATACGAGCATGTCGGTGAACCCGTTCGAGATCAATTTCCGGATCAACGGGCAGCCTGTGCCGCGCGATCGCAGTCAAACGAACGGCTGGAACTTCGTGCGCGGAAGCACGAGCCAAGTCGAGTTCTTCGGCCAAGGCTGTGAAGCGCTGCAAGCAGGCATGCAAGTCGAAGCCGGCAAGTCGTGCTCTACCGATGTGTGCGGCACTGCAGCCGTCAGCGTCTCGACGAAGCCACGCAACGTGCTGCTCTTGCTCGACAGCTCGGCCTCGCGCATCGAATGTGCAGACGGCTCGTTCAACTGCCTGTCGACACCTGGCACCGAAGGCCGCACACCATCTTTTTGGGAAGTGGTGCAGCGCGCGGTCGGGGAAGTGCTGGTGTCGCCGGTGAACAACGAGGTCGCGTTCGGCATGCAGTTCTTCCCGAACAAGAACGCGTCGGAGTTCTCGTGTGAGGTGACCGCGATGCCCGAGATCGCGGCCGCGCCTGGCACGCAGATCGAGATCATGAAGCAGATGCTCGAGAAGCTGCCGTTCGGCTTGAGCCCGGTCGTTGGCGTCATGGAGAGCGTCGCAGCGGCGCCTGGAAACCTCGCGGACCCGAATGTTGTTGGCGCGGTGGTGCTGCTGAGCGATGGCGGCGACAACTGTTCGGGTGACATGCAGCCGCAGATCGTCTCGCGCTTGGGAACCGCGGCCAAGTCGCTGCACGACGTTGGTGTTCGGACGTTTGCGATCCGCTATGGCTCCATGGACGGGCAATCGCCCGAGCAAGCGGAACAACTGACAGCGCTTGCTACCCAAGGCGGGACAGCTCAGACCAGCGGCAGTGTCGCGTACATCGATGCCAAAACGCCCCAGGAGTTGGGCGATGCGCTGGCCGGGATCTCGGACCAGCTGGCCTCTTGCGCCTTTACACTCGGCAACGTCGCGCCCGGGGTGGACCGCAATCGCACGAACTTGTTCCTCGACGGCGAACAGATCGGCTTCGACGCGCTGGGCACGAAGCTGGACGGCTGGAGCTGGGTGGACGCAGCGCAGACGACGATCGAGCTGTTTGGCTCGGCGTGTACGCTGTTCAAGACCAGTCCGCGCACGAACATCATTGTCGAGTTCGGCTGTGAGCAGATCACCGTCGTTCCTGACTGAGGCAGCGCTCACGTTTACTGTCCCGACACCCGCATCGGTGTATTGACCTCATGAGGTGACAGCAAACTCACGCTATAGGCGGTCGACGTGCTCCGAATTCCGCTAAGCTTCTCTCGGATCGCGAAGGGGGAACGGAGCATGTCTTGGGCCGTAACTTCGTCGTTCGTGCGTCTGTCGCTCGCAGCGGCAGTGCTGTGCTTGTGCGGCTGCGTGCTCGACACTGCAGCCAGCGGCACGAGCGCATCGCCGAGCACGATGAGCTGGACGCCGCAATCAACGGAGGCTCCCGACGCAGCGCGCGAAACCGGCACGATCGCCACGGGCACTGGCGCTCCGTTCACCGAAGCGGACGCCGGCCCATGCATGCGCGGCGACGAGCGCTGCGAGCTCTGTTCATCAGGCACGAGTGAGTGCGTGGACAAGCGCACGCGCCGGAGCTGCGACGCGCAAGGCAGCTGGTCCGAGCCTGAAACCTGCAGCGTGGCGTGCGTCTCGGGCCGCTGCGCGGAGTGCGAACCAAACCGCGCCGAGTGCGTGGATGACGAGCGGCGCGTGTGTGACGGCGACGGCAGGTGGCAAACTTCAGAGCGCTGCGCGCACGGGTGCAGCGGCGACGGCAGTTGCAACGAATGCAGACCAGGCACGCGCGCCTGCGTGAACAACGGCGCTGACGCCAACAGCTGCGGCTCGGATGGCCGCTGGCAAAAATCGGAGCCGTGCGCGCAAGGCTGCAGCGAAGGCCGCTGCAGATCGTGCCGCCCGGGCGAGACGCGCTGCAACGCGAACAACCTCGAGCAGTGCACGGACGAAGGCAGTTGGCAGCTACAAGCGGCATGCGCGCTCGGCTGCAATGCTGCCCGTTGCGCGACGTGTACTGTGGGCATGCGCGAGTGCATCGGGTCAAACGCAGCGCGCGTGTGCGGCGACGATGGCGAATGGCGCGCTGCCACGGCTTGCCCTGAAGGCTGCACAGAGGGTGAGTGCCACGAGTGTTCGCCAGGCGCTGAGCGCTGCACCGGCCGCGGCGTCCAGCGCTGCAGCCGCGAGCGGCGCTGGGAGGATACGATGGAATGCCCCTATGGCTGCGCTGGCACAACTTGTGCCGTATGCACCGAGGGCACCCTGGAATGCACCTCACGTACCGAGCTGCGCGTTTGCCACAACAACAGCTGGAGCGCCTCGGATATGTGTAGACCCAATGCCCATTGCGATATGGCAGCTCCGGGCGGCAACACGTGCCCATGTGATCCTGGCTATAGAGACCCGCACCCCAACCCGGGCCTATGCACCAGGGGTGACTAAAACGCGCGCGTCGAGTGAGCGCACGTCACGCGCCAACACCTGTCTCACACTGTCACACAGCGCTTCGGATGCGATACAACCGACACGCTGCTGTTTCTGACGGGTAGCGGAACTGTGCTGACGAAAGTACAGTGCTCGACCGGGGACGCGACTCGTATTCATCCAGACCGAACAACGCTCAAGTGAACACCACGCTGCCTCAGACCGGTGAAGTCTTTGATTTCCGCTACCGCATCGTATGCCGGCTCGGCTACGGCAGTGACGGTTATCTGTTCGGCGCGACTGACTTGGACACCGGTAAGCGCGTCGCGATCAAATGCTGGAACGGCCCGCACGCGGAGCAAGCGCTCGCTGCCGCACAGCACTTCGTGCGTACGGCGCATCAGTTCCAGCTGTTCGACAATCCCAATATCGTCGAGGTGTTCGCGGCTGAGTCCGGGCACACGGTGAGCTACTGCGTCATGGACTGGCTCGAAGGCATGACGCTCGCGCGGCGCATCATGCGGCGGCGTCCATCACCGCTGTCCGATGTGTTCAACATCGTTGTTCCGTGCATGCGCGCAGTCGCCGAGGCACACGCCGCTGGCATCATCCACGGTGACGTCAGGCCAGGGCACATCTTCGTTTGTCACGCCACGAAGCACCGGTCCGCGATCGCACGCATCTTCGACTTCGGGCGGCCACCCGCTGGTCTGCCGAGCATCCCGAATGTCGCGAGCGCGCTCAACGCAGAGGCCTATCAATACTCCACGCCCGAGCAACTCTTGGGCGAGCCGCTCGATGCACGCAGCGACATGTACGCGTTCGGGATCATGCTGTTCGAGATGCTGGCTGGCGAGCGGCCGTACATCGCCGAGAGCTCGGACGAGCTCGCAGAGAAGATCAAAGCCGGCGCACCGAAGCTGCTCGCCGTGAGCGCGCCTGGGATTCCGGTGCGGCTCGCGCACGTGGTCGAGCGTGCGATGGCAGTCGATCCAGCGCATCGTTTCTCGAGCATGGCCGAGATGATCGAGGCTCTGCAGGTGTTCCATCCCAACGCTTCGCAGTCCAAGACACCTCTTCCAGCTGTGTCAGTGCCGGTGCCCAGGGCAACTGCATTGGCCATTCGCGGTGTGGCAGGCGCGCGTGAGCGCTCGATGCCCCCTCCCCCGCCTGCCAAGCGAGTGATCTCTACGAAGCCGACGGAGATCGAAGACATCACCACGACTTCGGCGTCGTGGGAGATGACTGAGCCGCTGCCGCTCGGGCGCTATCAGTACGAGCTGTTCAAGCGCATCGGCTGGAAGCGCGGGGCCGTGTGGGCGACAGCGCTCGCGACGGCGATCTTCGCCGCGATCTACACGCAGCCGACGGCTGCACCGGTTCCGCCGACGAACGCACCTGGCGGCCGCGACTACGCTGGCGCTGCTCCCGACTACGCGTTCGATCCGGCGACGTGCGGCGATGCGATCGGTGCCACCGATCCCAACTGCGCGCACATCATTCCGCCGATGCCGGTGCCGGCAGTGATCACGCCGGTCGTGCCGAAGCCGTCGCCTTACCTCGATCCGCGCAGCCCGCGCGTGACGACGAACATGCCTGATGAGTCGTTGCAGCCAACAGCTGCAGGCGAGCCTGCGCCGCGACCACGTCGTGCAGCGAGCGCGACGCGACCTGCAAAGGTGCGCTCGAGCGCGTCCGCTGCGGGTAGCGCTGGTCCGAAGCCGCGCCCGAGCACTGTCAGCGGCGCTGGCGAAAAGAAGCCAACTGCGAAACGTGCGCGTAATGCGGACGGTGCGCGCTCGAACGATCCATTCGAGCGGCTCGAGCATATGAGCCTGCAGTAGCCCAGCGTGGCCCTGCAGCGTGCTACGCTCGGCAGCAGGGCCTATGCATCGACAACTACGTATTCTTTCTCTGCTCTGTGCTGCGCTGTTCAGCGCGCTCGCAGTCAACGTGCTGCACGCGGATGCCCCAGCAGCTAACAGCGGCAGCGCTGCGCTCGGCAAAGCAGCGCCAGACTTCACCCTGACAGACACCGACGGCAAGGCAGTCGCGCTCAGCTCGCTGCGCGGCAAGACCGTCGTGCTCGAGTGGTTCAACCCCGATTGTCCGTTCATCAAGCACGCGCACACCAAGGGTCCGCTGAAAGACTTCGCCAAGCGCGTCTCGAACGACAAGCTGGTGTGGTTGGCGATCAACTCCAACGCGAAGGACAAGCAAGGCCACGGCGTGGAGCGCAACCGCCAGGCAAAGTTGGAGTACGCGATCCCGCACCCGATCTTGCTCGACGAATCGGGCAAAGTGGGACGCGCTTACGGCGCGATCAAGACCCCGCAGCTGTTCGTGATCGACCCCAAAGGGGTGCTCGTGTACCGCGGTGGTTTGGATAACGCACCCATCGGCTCGGTCGATCCGGAACGCCCCCACTTGCCCGGGAACGCCAAAGACGCGCTGGAGAGCTACCTCGAATACGCGTTGGCGGACCTTGCTGCAAAGAAGCCGCTGCGGCTCGCCGACACGCCGCCTTATGGCTGCACCGTGAAGTACACCGATAAATAGTTGACCTCGATTCCGCGCGTCTGAACCTGACGATTGGTTCATCAGACCGCTGCAGACGCGCGACTCATGGCCGGTGCGCTGGTGGGACGGAGCTCGATGCTGAGGCAAGGAGCGGCTCCGCTCACAGAAATGGCGCACTCAACCAAACGAGGTGATCCATGAAATCGCAGCACCCGGGCCGGCTTCTGAGCGCGGCTCGATGTCTGCCGCTTACAGCGGCATTGCTGATCTGCAGCTGTTCCGACGCGGAGCCGGCTCCCGCGGCCACGCTCAGCGTCGGCGCTACGTACGACGCGCTCGCCAAGGCCCTCGACGCGTGTGAGGACGAAAAGCGCGCATGTCGCGACGCGACAGGCTGCGAAGAGGCCGAGCTGGAAGTCTGTGAGGCAGCGTTCCGCGAATGTCGCGAGGCAGCACGCCCGGCCCGAGACGCGATGCGTGAAGCTGCCCGCGCTTGCCGGGATGGCTACGAGACGTGCAAGGAAGTCGCCGCGGAGGACGAGGTCGCACGCGATGCGTGTCGCGGCGAGCGCGACATCTGCATGGCAGCCTCCCGCCCGCCCAAGCCGCCCTGCCACGCAGCGCTCGACGCGTGCCTCGACGCTGCGCGCGCTTCCGAGCCTGCGTCGGAGCCTGACAACGACGCGGGTGTGGGCGATGAGGCCTGCAAGCCACGTCGCCGACGGCACACGCGCAGCGAAGCAGAAGAGGCTTGCCATGAGGCCGCGCACGCGTGCATCGAGGCGGAAAAGGCGGCGAAGCCTCCGGTGGATCCGCCCAAGTGCGGACCCAAGCACCGGCCCCGACCCGATGGTGGCGTAGAGTCGCTGCCGCCGACAGCGGCAGATGGTCCGGCGGCTGGCGGGAAGGCTCCGCGCGACGACGAGCATCCGCTGCCGCCGCACTGCCGCGCCCAGCGCAGAGCTTCGCCGCCACCAGCTGCTGGCGAAGCCGCGCCCAAGCCAGCGCGTCCGCGCGCCGAAGCTGGTGGCGCGCTCCCGCCGCCACGAGCTGCAGGCGCCGACGCTCCGGTCATTCCGGTTCCCTGATAGTCAATCGAAAAGCCCAGCCGACGGCTCGTCGGCTGGGGCTCACGCTTCACTTCGCCTTATTGAGGTCGCCTGCGCGCACTTTCGCGAGCTTCTCGAGCTTCAGGTATTTGCGGCCGACTTCGAGCAGCTCCGCGGCGGTCACGCGCTGCACCTTGTCGTTGATCCCTTTCCAAAACTCGAACGTGCGCTTCAGGAACAAACCGCGGGCTAGCTCAGAGGCCACGAAATCATCGTCGGCGAGCTGCGTGTCCCAAGTGGCGGCGTAGCTCTTCTTCGCGTCTGTCAACTCGGCCTCGCTCACGCCGTCTTTCAAGATCAGCTCGAGCTCTTCGATCATCGCGTTGAGTGCTTTGTCGGCGTTCTCCGGCGCACAGATCGCACCCGCGAGGAAGCTGCCGCCCTTGTCGAGCGGCGGCGCTTGCAGGCGCGAGAACGCCCCGTACGAGAGGCCTTCCTTTTGACGCAACCGATTGAGCAGACGCGAGCTCGCGCTGCCGCCGACGACGAAGTTCCAGAGCGCGAGCGCAGGATACTCTGGATCGGTGGACTGGATCTCGAACGCTTGGCCCACGCCGACCACCGCCATCTGCTTGTCCGGCGTGTTGATCGTGTCGCTGTTGACTTCGTTGGCTTGGAAGGGCCGCGCGATCCGCTCGTACGCGACAGGTGGCTTCCAGTTGCCGAGCTTTTGCGTGAGCTGCTGCGCGACCGCAGCTTCGTCCATATCGCCGACCACCGCGATCTGCAGCGAGCCTGCGCCCCAGAGTTTGTACAGCTGCACGAGGTCCGCGAGCTTCACGCGCTTCAGCTCTTCGACTTGTTCTTGCACCGAGCGCAGGTGACGGATGTCGCTCTTAGGCCACGGAAATAAGCGCTGGTTGAGCGTGGTGAAGCCGTTCGCCATCGGATCCTGCAGCTGCTCTTCGAGCTGCGCGAGCTGCTCTTTGCGCAGGTTCTCGAACTCTTCGTTCTTGAACGCCGGCTCGCGCAGGATCTCGGTCACGAGATCGATCACAGCAGGTAGCTTGTCGCGCACGGTCAGCAAGCTGAGCGTGGTGACGTTTGCTTGCTCTATCGAGCCGCGCTCGGCGCCGACGTGCAGCTCGGCACGCAAGCGATCGAGCTCGTCACGCAGCGCTTGGTAGGAGCGCGTCTTTGTGCCGCGCATCAGCATCGGCCCGATCAGTCCAGCTGCCGCGCGACGGTTCTGCAGCTCTTTCGCGCTGCCCCAGCGCAGCGTGAGGTTGAGCCGCACTGCGCCTTTTTTCGTCTTCTTCGAGAGCAGCGCGAGCGACAGCCCATCGCTCGTGCTGCGCTTGGTGCGCGCTTCGACGTTCTCGATCGTCGCCGCGAAGGTCTCGGCTTCATCTGCGAGCTCTTTGGCTTTGAAGTCTTTCAGCGCTGCTGCGATGTCCGGCGCGCTCACTGCGGGCGCACGTTCGGGGGCTTGCGTGGGCAGGAACAAGCCTGCGGTCCGGTTACTCGGGCGCAGGAAGCTCTTGGCCACGCGTGTGATGTCCGCGGTCGTGACTTTTTCCAGGCGATCGCGCGCCAGGAAGAACAACCGCCAGTCGCCCATCGCGGCCCAGTCGGACAATGCGACACCGATGGCCGACGTGTCGGTCAGCGCGAGCTCGAAGTTCTTGGAAGACGCGCTGCGCCAGCGCTCGAGCTCGCTGTCTTCGATCTTCGACTGACCGAGGCTCTCGATCGTCTCGAGCAGGACCTTTTGCACCTTCTCCGGCGAGCCACCCGGACGGACTTTCGCGCTGGCCAAGATCACGCCGGGCTCGGCCGTGGGGTACACGCGGCTGGTGACTTCGCTCGCGAGCCCAGTGGCGACCAGCGCCTTGTACAAGCGACCGGAAGGCTTGTTCGAGAGGATGTCGCTGATGGCGTCGGTCGCGAGCCAATCCGGATCGGGGCCCGAAACGCCGTGATAGAGCGCGCCGACGACAGCGACGTCGCCTGTGCGACGCAGCGTCACGTGGCGCTCGCCGTCTTGCACCGGCTCTTCGGTGTACGTGCGATCGAGCATGCGGCTCGGCTTCGGGATTGCGCCGAACTCGCGGGCGATGAGATCGAGTGTCAGCTGCGGTTCGAGCTTGCCTGCGACGATCAAGAGCGCGTTGTCCGGCTGATAAAATTTGGCGTAGAAAGCGCGCAGCTTGTCCGCAGGGACCTTCTCGATGTCGCTGCGCGAGCCGATCGTGCTCTTGCCGTAGTTGTGCCATTGGAACGCGGTGGAGAACATCTTCTCCTCGAGCACGTTCTCCGGATCGTTCTCGTTCATCTCGAACTCGTTGCGCACGACCGAGAATTCCTTCTGCAGGTCTTCTTGCGCGATCCGGCTGTGCACCATGCGATCGGCTTCGAGGGCGAGCGCGAACTCGAGGTTCTCTTTCGTCGCGGGCAGCTCCTCGTAGTAGTTGGTGCGATCCCACCAGGTCGTGCCGTTGAAGCTCGCGCCGCGATCTTGCAGCAGCTTCCAGATGTCAGGATGGCGCGGCGTACCTTTGAACAGCATGTGCTCGAGCAAGTGGGCCATGCCTGTCTCGCCGTAACCTTCGTGGCGCGAGCCCACAAAGAACGTGAGGTTGACGGTGACCGTAGGCTTCGATGAATCCGGGTACAGGAGCACGCGCAGGCCGTTCGGTAGGCGGTACTCCGTGATGCCTTCGACCGTGTACAGCTTCGCGATCGGGCCTGCCGGACTTCCCAACACCGCTGCCGGATCCGCGGCGGGCTCACTCTTGTTGGCAGTCACCGGCGCGGGCACACCAGTCTGGACTGGGGTTTGCTGCGTGGACGCGCAGCTCAACGCGAGCATGAGCGGCAGCAGCGTAAACACATTGCGAAGCTTGTGATTTCTCATCGAACCTCCGAAGCAGCGCGCATCGTGCGGGCGATGCGCGAGAGAATCAACCAGAGTTCGGCACGAGCTATGCTATTGAGCTACGTCATGGCGATGGCGCGCAGCGTCAAAGATCGCGCGGTCGCAGCACTGGCGCAGTGGGGTTGTGCTTGTGCTTCGCTGCTTGCGTGGGGCAATGGAACGGCGTTCGCGGAGGAGCTCGATCGCGTACCGGTCGAGCTCAGCTGGAGCGCACCTGCCGAGTGTCCGGATCGCAGCTGGGTGTTGCGTTCGATCGAGGCGCGCTTGCGGGCGCCCGCCTCGCAGCTGACGGCTGCGATCAGCGCGGATGCCCGCGTCGAAAAGCGTGGAGGCGGTTACTCCTTGACGCTGCAGACCGAGCAAGGTGAGAGGCAGCTGAGCGCTGCGACCTGCGAGGAGCTCGCCGGCAGCGCAGCCTTGATCTTGGCGTTCCTCGTAGAGCCGCAGCAGGCTGAGCCCGCACCTGTTGTCGAACCGCCGCCGACCGCTGCCGAGCCAACCGTAGCTGAGAGCAGCAGTGGTCCGGAATCGCAGCTCGAGCTCAGCGGGCATGTGCGCGCCGAGTGGATCGTGGACATCGGTATGCTGCCGAACCCGGCGACCGGTCCCGGGATTGGGCTCGGCTTCAGCTTGCGCGACACGTCGCTGGAGCTTTCGGCAGGTTTCCTTCTCGATAACACCGTCAGGTATGTCGCACCCGGGAACGAGGGGCAGCAGTCGCTGGCACACCTCTATGCGTTTTTGGCACAACTCGGGTTGTGCCAGCGGCTGCTCCGCGCGCTTGACCTCGGCGTGTGCCTGAGCGTAGAGCACATGCGGATCTCGGCGGATCCCGATGAGGCCCTGCAAAGTCGCTCGACTCGGCGGGCTCCTGTGTGGACCGCGCTGGCCTCTGCCCGAGCCGCCATACCGATCGGAACGCGATTTGCTTGGGTGCTGGAGCTCAGCGTGGGTGTGCCACTTCTTGGCGCACGCTTCCGAGTCGATGGGATCGGCGTGATTCACGAGACTGGTGACGTCATCGGTCGGCTGCGGACCGGACCCGAGCTGAGGTTCTGACGCGACGCATGGCAACAAAGACGAAAGAAGCCGTGGGGATGGGGACCTTGGCTGCACCGAATGGTGCCGCTGCGGAGCTTTTCATCACGGACTACGCGCTTCCCGGCCACTCCCCAGTGAGATGTGTGACGCCACCCGCGCGCAAGCTGGTCGACTCGCACCCGCAGCCGCGGGTGTCCGAGCCGAGCACGCTCGTGTTTGCGGACGTGTACGCGCAGCACTTCGATTTTGTCTGGCGCAGCGCTCGGCGGCTGGGCGTGTCGGCGCTGCACGTGGACGACGTGGTTCAGGAAGTGTTCCTGGTTGTGCATCGTCGGCTGTCGGAGTTCGAGGCGCGGTCTTCGCTGAAGACGTGGCTGTTCGCGATCACGCGGCGGGTCGTGAGCGACTACCGGCGCAGCGCGCGGCGCAAACCTTCCGAGCCCATCAGCTTCGAGCCGGAGGCGCACGAGAGCAGCGCGGCCGACGCGCAGCTGACGCGCAACGAGGACGCGCGGCTGCTCTATTCGTTGCTCGACGAGCTCGATCCGGAGAAGCGCGAGGTGTTCGTGCTGGCTGAGCTCGAACAGATCAGCGGGCCGGAGATCGCTGCTGCGCTCGGGGAGAACCTCAACACGGTGTACGCGCGGCTGCGAGCGGCGCGGGTTGCGTTCGAAGCTGCGGTGGCCCGGCATCAGGCGCGCAGTCGGAGGGCGTTATGAAGGAGCTCAGCCCGATTGCGCGAGCGCTCCTAGAAGCCGGTCGCGAAGCCGAGGAGCGTCCAGATGCGCGCGATCGCGCGCGTGTGCAGGCCCGGTTGACTGCGTTGCTCGGGGCCTCAGCCTTTGGCGCGGCGGCATCGCAGGCAGCAGCCATGGCCAGCCTAGCCAGCAGCACTGCAGCCACCAGCGGCGGAGCCGCTGCGGGCGCGGTTGGCGCTGCGAACGCTGCCCTTGGTGGTGGTGTAGCTGCTAGCGGCGCAGGTGCGACCGGCGTCGGTGCGGTTGGCGCTGCGAGCGCGGGGGCTTCGAGCGCTGCCCTGGGTGGTGGCGCAGCTGCTAGCGGCGCAGGTGCGACCGGCATCGGCGCGGTTGGCGCTGCGAGCGCTGGCGCGACTGGATTCGGCGTGGGCGCTGCGAGCGCTGCCCTGGGTGGTGGTGCAGCTGCTAGCGGCGCAGGTGCGACCGGCGTCGGCGCGGTTGGCGCTGCGAACGCTGGCGCGACGGGATTCGGCGCGGGCGCTGCGAGCGCTGCCCTGGGTGGTGGCGCAGCTGCTAGCGGCGTCGGTGCCGTTGGCGCTGCGAACGCTGGCGCGGGGGCTGCCGTCACGGCCGCAGGTGGGGTTGCGAACGCTGCCGCGATCAGTGCTGGCGCAGCTGCTAGCGGCGTGGGTGCGGGGACCGCCGCTGCTGCTGCTTCTGGTTGGGTGGCTACGTTGGGGGCCAAAGGGGTGGCTTGGATCAGCGCCGCTGCGCTGAGTGCTGCGGTGACGACTACTGCAGTGGTGACGCGTCAGAGCGAGGAGACTGCACTCGATGCGCGCGTGGTTGCCGCTGCCCGCAGCGGCGAATCTCCTGGTGAATCCCGCGCGGCTTCGGATCGCGCGCGGGCGCAGGCGAATGGCGATGTGGCCGCAGCGACCGCGTTGGACGCGCGCGCAGACGGAGCGCCCAGCGCCGCACCCGCAGCTGCCAGGCCGCAGCCTGAGGAGCAGAACCTGCAGGCAAGCCAGTCCGCACCGCGTTCGTCTCCCGCGCGAAGCCGCGGCCACGAACGCGCGAGCGCGACAGCAGAAGCCTCCACGCCGAGCACCGCAGCACGAGCAGCGGCTGCGACCGAGGCGGCGCGTCCGGCCGCCGTCAGCGCACAAGCGCCGAGCGCAGCCTCGAGGAACCCGGCGAGCGCACCATTGCAAGCCAAGGACGACGCAGCCCGCATCAGCGCGGCACGTTTCGCTGCCTTGGCCGCGAGCGCCTCGGACACGCGAAAGGCGCAGGCCCTGAGCGCGAGCCATGACGCTGACGAAGCCGAGCTGCTCCCGCAGCCGACCGACCCGGATCAGATGAACGCGGTGGTCGCGACCCCGCGTGAGCCGGTGCGCGCGCCGCAGCTGCCAGCGACGGACGCGACCACGCCGAGCCCTGCGATAAATCCCGGCTCGGCGCAGCCAACGGCTGCGTCGCCCCCCGCGCCATCGCAGCCATCAGCAGCGCAACCCGGCGTTGCGCTCTCCAACGAGCTCAGGTTGCTCGCGGAGGCCCAGCGCGCGCTGCATGACGGCAAGCTTTCTCTGGCTCTGGCGCTGCTCGATCAACACAGCATCCAGCACGCGCGCGGCTCTCTGCTCGAAGAGCGACTGGCCGCCCGAGCAGTGGTGTTGTGCCGAATGCATCAGCTCGGTCCAGGCAGCGCCGAGGCGCAGCGCTTGGCTGCATTGACTCCCCGCTCGCCGCTCCTGCCGTGGGTGCGCTCCGCCTGCAACAAGCCCTGAGCCTTGTGCCGACTTGTGCCAAGCAGGCCTGATCGCTCAGCGCCCGCGCCCCACCGAATGCGGTCATGCGCGGTCAGGGGTGCGACGACCGCAGCCATCCGCTTCGGCGTCGAACAAGTCATCGCATTTTTTCTCACGGATTTCTGAGCACTCGGCCACTCCCCAGGAAACGGAGGTACTGAGAGATGAGCTCGCTTCGAATAACACGCGCCTGGCTCGCAGCATCTGGAATGCTCGCGATCATGGCGCTCAGCGGTTGTCCACGCGACGACTTCGACCTCGGAATTCACGACCCACAAGGTCAAGGCGGTGACGCTGACGGCGGCACAGCAGATGGTGGCTCAGATGGCACAGGCGACGTTGCCTGTGGCAGCCGCGGCCTACCCGAGTGTGACGACGACGAGTTCTGCAGCTTCCCCGAAAAGGCTGAGTGCGGCGACACTGACAAGCCAGGCGTCTGCAAGCCGAAGCCCGAAGCCTGTACCCAACAATACGACCCCGTCTGCGGCTGCGACGGCAAGACCCACGGCAACGCCTGTACCGCCGCCAGCGCGGGCGTCTCGGTTCGCTATCAAGGCGAGTGCGAGGACACCGGCAACAGCGGCGAAAAGGTATGCGGCGGCTTCAGCGGCAAGCAATGCGATGATGGCGAGTACTGCAAGTACGCGGAAGACGCGCTCTGCGGCATCGCCGATGCGACCGGTGTGTGCGAGAAGCGCCCCGACGGTTGCACCAAGCAATACGAGCCCGTGTGCGGCTGCGACGGCAACACTTACGGCAACGAGTGTGAAGCTGCGAGCGCTGGCGTAGGCGTGATGAGCAAAGGCGAATGCGAGAATCAAGCTCGCCTGTGCGGCTACACCATCTCGGCATCGTGCCCGGAGGGCACGTACTGCAAGTTCGAAGAGTCCGCGCAGTGCGGCGCTGCCGAGACCGGCACGTGCGAGACGCTGCCAGACGTGTGCACCGAGGAGTACCGCCCGGTCTGCGGCTGCGACGGCAACACCTACGAGAACGCCTGCGCTGCAGCCCGTAGCGGCATCAGCGCGGCTACCAACGGCGAGTGCGTGGAAGGCGCAGTGTGCGGCGTGCGCGGCGCGAAAGAGTGCGCCGAGGACGAGTACTGCTACTTCACCGAAGAAGCGCAGTGCGCGGCCGCCGACGTGCCAGGCCACTGCAAGAAGCGCCCGCAGCAATGCACATTCGAGCTCGTGCCGGTGTGCGGCTGCGACGGCAACACGCACAGCAACGCTTGTGCTGCAGCCATCGAAGGCGTCTCGGTCGCTCATCCGGGCGAGTGCGAGAAGTCGGAGCCTGCAGCTTGTGGCGGCCTGCAAGGTCTGCAGTGCGCGGACGACGAGTTCTGCAACTACGCACCTGAAGCACAGTGCGGCGCTGCCGATCAGCTCGGCGAGTGCACCAAGATCCCCGAGATTTGCACGTTGGAGCTGCGCGCTGTGTGCGGTTGCGACGGCGTGACCTACGACAACCCGTGCGCTGCGCAGCAGGCCGGTCAGTCGATCGTCTCCGAAGGCGCGTGCCCGAACCAGTCGAACGCCTGCGGCGGTCTGCAAGGCCTGCAGTGCGCCGACGGTCAGTTCTGCAACTACGCTCCCGAAGCGCAGTGCGGCGCGGCCGACCAACAGGGTGAGTGCACCGAGATCCCGACCATCTGCACCCGTGAGCTCAATCCGGTGTGCGGCTGCGACGGCAACACCTACGGCAACCCATGCGAAGCGCGCGCAGCGGGCGTCTCCGTCGCCGCACAAGGCGAATGCGCGACGACCCAGCCGGGTGCAGCTTGTGGCGGCCTGCTGGGTCTGCAGTGTGCAGACGGCGAGTTCTGCAACTACCCCATCGACGCCATCTGCGGTGCGGCTGACGCTCCGGGCGTGTGCACCCCGATCGCCGATGCTTGCACCCGCGAGTATCGTCCGGTTTGCGGCTGCGATGGCAACACCTACGGAAACGCGTGCACGGCCGCTGCGGCAGCTGTCTCGGTGGCAAGCGAAGGCGAGTGCCCGGTGCGTCCGTGTGGTGGTCTCCAGGGCTTGCAGTGCAACGCCAACGAGTTCTGCAACTACGCCCCGGAAGCGCAGTGCGGCGCGGCTGACCAGACCGGTGTTTGCACCGTGCGGCCAGACGTGTGCACCGCCGATGTGAACGAAGTCTGCGGCTGCAACGACCGGACCTACAGCAACGAGTGCGCTGCACACGTGGATGGAGTCTCAGTCGTGCACGACGGTCCTTGCCGATGAGCTGCCGCTAGCAGCGGCAAAGCTTAACTTATCCCCCAAGCCGGCCGTGATCGCCCCCCTCGATCGCGGCCGGCTCTTTTTAAAAGCCGTCGGGCCTGTCACCCGAAGCTAATCACCCGACCTCCACAGATACACATTCTGAAGTCAGACTTCCCGTCCCCACAGAAAAACTCGTTTGTCCTCTCCCCGAATCCCTCGCTAGCTTTCGAGGGCGCGGAGGTGGGGTATGCGAAAGATCATCGGCATCTTGCTCGCGGTGAGCGCATGGACGCTCGCATGCGCGGACGAAGACGCCGCAAAGTGGAGCGACGCAGCAGCGACCGACAGCGCGACAAAAGCAAGCCGCCTCCCCGCGCATGCGCTCGTCGGCGACAGGCCACCGGCGCTGTGTGAGCGCGACCGAAGCGACAAAGTCCGTGACGTGTTCTGCAGTGCAGAGCCGCCGTCGATCACGAGCCTGTCCGAGCTGCAACAACTGCTCGATGCGGTCCCGGGCCAGCCGCCTAAAGGCTACGGCGAGCTGTACCCTCCGTCTGCATCGGTGACTGTACTCAGCCACTCGACTGCGCTGTCCGGGCACCGCGTTTCGCCGCTCAACCCACGCATGATCCTGATCACGAGCGGCATGCTCGTCGCGTTCCAGCGCGGCGTGCAGAAGCTCGAAGTGATCGCGGAAGCGCGCAACCCAGGCTTCTTCAACTTCTACCTCATTGAGTTCGAGCAAGCCTGCAACGATGAGCCGGAGGGCTGCAGCCCAGGCGATCTGTACACGCCCCGCGTGGAGCGAGACTGGCTGCGCGTGAGCATCCAAGACGACGAGGACATCAAGAACACACCGAACGATTGCCGCCAGTGTCATCAGCGTGCGAGCGACGAACCGCGCTTGCTCATGCGCGAGCTGAACAATCCGTGGACACACTTCTTTCAGCCGCTGCCGACGAGCGCAGATCAATTCATCGGACCCGGCGTGCAGGGACACAACCTATTGCAAGACTATCTGGACGCGAAAGGCGATGAGCTGTACGGCGGTTTTGCACCCGAAACGGTCGTTGGCGTCGCGCCGTTCTTGCTCGAATCCACAGTGCTCGCAGATCAACCTGTGTTGTTCGATGCTCCGGGCATCGAGAACGAGCGCTTCCCGTACGATCCTGACCACGGTTATCCAACTGATCCAGGCGACAGTCCCACGTGGCAAGCTTCATTCGAAGCCTTCAAGCGCGGCGAGCAGCTCGCGCTGCCCTATCTCGAAGCGCGCGTGACGGACCCCGACAAACAAAAGAAGCTCGTCGCGGCTTACCAGCGCTATCGCAACGGCGAGCTGAGTGAAGACGAGCTACCCGACTTCGCAGACATCTTCTCGGATGACCCATCCGTGCGCGCGCGACTCGGGCTGCAGACCGAGCCCGATGCCAGCGCCGAAGAAGCGCTGATCCAAGCTTGCGGTAGCTGCCACAACGACGTCCTCGATCAGACGCTCTCGCGCGCACGCTTCAACATCGACCTCTGGAAGTTGGATCGCTCGGAGGTCGAGGTGGCGATCGAGCGCATCGAGCGCGCGCCCGGCACCCGAGGGGTAATGCCTCCCCCCGAAGCGCGTCAGCTCGATCCGCACGTGCGCGAGCGCCTGTTGGACTACCTGCGCGGGGACCCGCTCGCCTCGGACCCTGACACGCGTTTGCAGCGAGCAGCGGCATTGGGCATGGCGGGCGGTCAAGATCGACGAGCTGCGCCACGCCGATAGATCTCGCGCACTTCGAGCGAACGCCTACAGCGCACGCCATATGCTGCTAGCGCTGCGTCGGAACGTGGCACGGGCTGAGAGCTGCGCCTGAGAGTGCGATCGGTTCTGCCGCCAACATCCGTGTTTTGGCAGGCGCGGGGAGCTGTTCCGTGGATCGTGCGCCACCTACGTAAACGTGAACAGGCAGGAGCATGCATCCGAATCAGCCGGACCAGGGCTCGATCAGCAACAACGCTGCGAGGAGCGTCTGCGCTGTCTGATGCGATCATCATGAGCGCCGATGCAGACGCATCTGTAGCGCCCGGCGACAGCGTCATCGACGTGCGTCTGCTCGGCAGCTTCGAGCTGCGCGATGCTGCGGGTCAGCAGGTACGACTCAGCACGCGCAAAGCGGAAGCGCTCATCGCGCTGCTCGCGCTCCATGCTGGGCAACCGCAAGCGCGCGAGAAGCTATGCGGGCTGCTCTGGCCCGAAGTGCGCGAAGCACAAGCCCGCCATAGCCTACGTCAAACACTGCTGCAGCTACGCAAGGCGCTGGGGAGCGGAGCGGCGGCGCTGTGGAGCGACGCGCACGGCTTGCAGCTCATAGCGGCATGCGTACGCACTGACCTCCTGGCGCTGGAGCACAACCTCCAGCTCGGCACGCGTGAAGGGCTGACACGAGCATCACACCACTACCGAGGAGATCTGCTCGAAGGCCTGTCGGTCGGTGAAGCGCCGTTCGAGCGCTGGCTGCAGGCCGAGCGCAAGCGCGTACGCGAGCGCATGGCCGAAGGTCTCTCGCAGCTGCTCGCGCTCGAGCTAGAAGATGGGAGCGATGCAGACGCGCTGCATGTCTGCACGCGTTTACTCACGCTCGATCCGCTGCGCGAGGAGGCGCACCGCAGCATGATGCAGCTGCTCATGCGTCAGGGTCGGCGCGCAGCTGCGCTCGAGCACTACCGCAAGTTCGAAGCGAGCTTGCGGAGCCAGCTCGGCAGCGAGCCCGATCCGCTCACGCAGCAGCTGCTCGCGCAGCTCGCAGCCGCGAGCACGATTATCAGTGAGCCGAAATGCGGTCCTGAGACCGCGGGCCGGTCGCGCGAGCTCGCCCTGTTGTACGAGTCACTCCATGCTGCTCGCGACGCCAAAGCCCGCGTCGCGCTGCTCGCAGGTGAGGCGGGCGTCGGCAAGACGCACCTGTGCGACTGCGTGGCGCAAGCGGCCCGAACGCTCGGCTTTCGCGTGCTGCGGGCGCGCTGCTTCGAGTCCGAGCAAGTCTTGCCACTGTCGCTCTGGGCCAACCTGCTGCGCGACGAGATAACGCCTGCGTTGACGCTCACCCGCGAGCAGCGCGCGGAGCTCGCCACGCTCATCCCGGAGCTTTCACCCGATGAGCCCGCGCGCGCGTCCGATGCGCGACGCTTGTTCCACGCGGTGCAGGAGCTGGTGGTGCGCATCGCAAGCAGCGCGCCGCTCTTGCTCTTGCTCGAGGACATGCACTGGGCCGATGAGATGAGCGCGCGCCTCCTCAGCTACCTTGGCCGCCACCAGCGGCAGGCACGCTGCATGCTGTTGATCAGCGTGCGCGAGGAAGAGCTGCCCGCGGCCTCATTCATAGCCGCCGCCATCGGCGAGCTGGCACGCGAAGGCGTGCTCGCGCGCGTGGAGCTGGCACCGCTCTCGCCCACCGAAACGCGCGAGCTCGCCGGCAGGCTCGCAGCACGCCATGATCTGCCGCCGCTAGAAGCTGCGCTAGCCGAGCAGGTCTGGGCCATCAGCCAAGGCAATCCGCTCGTGATCGTCGAGAGTATGCGCGCGCTCGCAGCGGGCACGCTCGCCCGTGACGTGACGCAGCTGCCAGTGCCGGAGCGGGTGCGCACGCTGATCCTGAACCGCGTCGCCAAGGTATCGACGGGTGCGCGCGAGGTGCTCGCCGTCGCCGCCGTGGCGGGACGCGAGCTCGAGCTGGACGTGCTCACCACCGCGCTCGATGGCTTGCCGCTGACAGCCGCGCTCGACGAGCTCGCGCGCGTACAGCTCGTGCGTGCGGTCGAGGAGCGTGTGTACTTCACCCACGATCGCATCCGAGAGACGCTGTATGGCGAGATGCTGCCGGTGAGCAGGCGCCTCCTGCACGGCCGGGTCGCGAGAGCGCTCGAGGGACGCGAGACCAAGCTCCCCGCGACGCTCGGTCACATCGGCTATCATTACTCAAAGGCCGGCGATGCACCGGCAGCCGTGCGCTACCTCATGCGCTTTGCGGAGCTCGCGTTCCGCGATCACGGCGTGCATGAAGCGCTCGTGGCGCTCGAACAAGCGTTCGTCGATGCGGGCCGCTTGCCTGACGCCGAGCGTGACCGGACGCTGATCGAGATCGTGATCAGGCAGTCGTATTGCCTCATCTCACAAAGTCGCATGGAGGAGCTGATCGCGCGCATGCGCACGCTCTCGCCCAAGCTGGACGCGTTGAACAGCCCGGAGCTTTCTGGCGCGTTCCATTTCTTCTGGGGCTTCGCGCTCGCGCTCACGGCCGAGCGGCGCGACGCCGAGTCCCACGCGCAGCGCGCGCTCGATCACGCGCGCTGCTGCGATGACAAGCGCGTGATCGGCTTCACGCACGCCCTGCTCTCATACCTGTGTCAGATGACGGGCCGCTTCCAGGAGGGCGTAACGCATGCTCTGCACGCGCTAGAGCTGCTGGGCGCGCGCGCGGATGCGCGCGAAGCGGCGACCATCGCCTGGCTGTGCCTCGGCATGAATCGACTGTGGCTGGGCGAGGTGCAAGCTTCGCATGCAGCCGTCGAGCGCGCTGCGACGCTCGCGCGCGAAGCAGACAACCTGCGCGGACAAGCGCTCGCGGGGACCACGCTGGGCTTGGTGTATGCGTGCACGGAAGAATGGGAGCTCGCCCTCGAAGCGACGCAGCGCGGGCTCACGGCGAGCCGCGAGCCATTCACGTTCGTGTCGGCGCTCTGGATGACTGCGTGGGCTCGATCGGGCAACGGTCAAGCTGCGCAAGCCATCGGGCTCCTCACGCAAGTGATCGCGCTGTTCGAGGAGCGCGGCTTACGCGCGTGGTCCGCACATGCCATGGCCATTTTGTCGGACGCGCAACGCAAGAACGGCGAGCCGGAGCGCGCAGTCGCACAGGCGCAGGAAGCGATCGATGTCGCGCTGGCAACGGACGACCGCGCGTGCGCTGGCTGGGCGATGCGCGCACAAGCTCTCGCATTGTGCGCGCTCGGCCGTTACGATGCAGCTCGCAGCGTCAGCGACCGCGCGATCGAGCTGTTCGAGGCGCTGGCTGCGCCGATCGAGCGCGCCAAGGCGCTCCTGGAACGCGCAGAGCTCGAGCTGGCAGCCCGGCGGCCCGAGCCGGCGCTACAAGACGCCGAGCGCGCCGAGAGGCTCTTTCTCGCGAGCGGCGTGCACGCGCCGCTCGCGCGCGTCGCGCAGCTGCGAGCGGCGGCTGATCCGCACCGTGAGCCGCTCGACATCCAGGCACGCTCAGACGTGTAAAAACAAACGCCGCGTGGTTCGCACGCGGCGTTTGCACCCCCATCTCCGCATCCGTTGCGTAGCGTCCCGCGACATCGTCGCGCTTGCGCTAGGCGCCACGCGCCGTGGGTGCAACGAGAGAGCCTCCTCCAAGCTCAATGTCACGCCCGCGGCGCGTCACGCGATCACCAGCAAGTGTCCTGCACGCCCAACAGGCTCGCTGCGCCGTTGGACATCGAGAACGCTGGGTAAGCCCAAGTAAACTGATAACACATCTCTGTGTCGCTCGACTCGCCGAAGGGAACGCCTCGGTCGGTGTCGTTGTTGAAAGTGCAGCTGGTCACGAGCGATTCACCGGGCTTGAGCTCGACGTCGACTGGATAGTGCGTCTCGTTGCCGAAGCTGAACGGCTTGTCGAACACCAGCTCCATGGATCCGTCCATGTGCTTCACCGAGGTCGTCATGCGCTTGCCGATCCGGTGCATGTGCGGCTCGAAGCTGAAGATGTGAATGCTCTGATCGGCGGCCAAGCCCTTCCGTCCCGGCGTGCACGTCGTTGTAAACGTGCTCTCTTTACGCGGCGGCATGCCCGCACCACCGAACCACACGTTGCCGTTCAGATCTTCGGTGCCCGCCCAAGTCACGTTCGCATAGTTCGCGCGACTCGCTTTGGGCACGGTGCACACCTGCAGCGATGAGCCGTCGCTCTGCATGGAGCTCGTGCTGTTGTAGAAGTGCCACTGCACGTTGATCGTGCGGCCCGGATCGGGCAGCACAAAGCCCACGCCTCGAGGGGACTCGACGTTCGGGCTGCCGACCGCCCACCCCGCGAGCAGAACGGGATCCGTTCCGAGCAACGTCGGCAGCGGAGCCGTGATGTGCGCCCCCTCGGGCTGCAGCTCGTTCGTCGAAAACAAGAGCCAGTGGTGCAGCACTTGCGCGTTGTCCGCGACCGTCGCGTACGCGGTGGCAACGCTGTCCGCGGGCCACGGCACCTTGTAGTAGAACTGCTCGTAGAACTCGCCCGGCGCGATCTCGAACTTCGAGTCGTCGACGACATTGCCGCCGTGCACTTTGAACTCGTAGCAAGTCTCTTCCGCGGTCGGTTGCAGGCGGCCGACGCTGTGACTGCGGCTCGTGGGCTGCGGTGCAACTTGGTCAGCAGGCCCTTTGGCGCCACAGCTCGCGTCGCTCGCAGAGCCGATCGGAGCCCCGGCAGCGAGCCAGTTGTCGAGCGCCGACATGTCCGCTGCAGCGAGCTCGCCGATCGGCGGCATGGGGCGCTTGGTGTCGTGGATACGGTCTTTGACAAGCTCGTAGACCTTCTTCGTGGGCTCTGTGTTCGCCGGCCTCATCAAGTCGGCGTACGTGACGAGCGGCATCGGTGCGCCGCCGATCGGCGTCGCGCCGTGACAGCTCCCGCAGCTCGCCGAGAGCACGGTCGAGACGTCGCACGGCAGGATCGCTGGACTGCCGCTCACAGCAGCAGGCGCGGCCTCGGTGGGGGCTGCTGCTGTTGGCTGCAATGCAGCTGGCGCGGCCGGGCTTGGTGCGCGCATCTCCATCTGGGGCGGGCTCGCTGGCGCGCTGGGTGTGATTGCGGGGCCCGCCGCACCCGCGCTCCCTCCCTCGTTACCCTGCACGGCTTGCCCGCCACATGCGCTGAGCCAACATGCAAGCAGTCCGCCTAGCGCGCCGCTTCTTTCAAAGTGTTTCATCCGTAGCTCCGTGGGGCTCGCGCACGTAGACCATGCGTTCACCCCTCTCCGCAGCACCGGGACGCACGACCGAGCAGTCAGTCGTGCGGCCGGTACCGCTCTCCTGCGCCGTAGTAAGTCGCAGCGCCTGAGACGGCTCCGAACACCCTCGCGTTTTGATGGAAGCTCCCTGTTTTTGACGCAGCGATGACGAGCCAGACCTGGCTAAGCCGATGTTCCGCTCAGCAATTCACGGTTGCTTGCTCGCGGTCTCTACCGGCTCGAGAAGGGCGATTATTTCGGGGCGATTCCCAAGAGTGCGGTGCATCACACCCAACCCCCTGGTATTCCTGTCAAAACGCCCCTGCTCCTGTCGCGAAAGGCAACGCGTTGCCCGTGAAGTACACTCCAAGTCGATTGCCGGTCGCGCTCAGCTCCCCCATGCGAAGCCTCATTATCAGTATTCTCCTCCTCGGCTGCGCCTCGACCGCTGTCGCTCAGGATCTGTTCGCGAGCCAGCCCCCTGAGGGCCGCTGGGTCGCTGTGAAGCCCAAGCGGGCCGCCGCGCCGCTGTTCGAGCCCGACGACAAGCTCAGGCTGTTCGGGGTGAGCTTGCTCGTAGGGCTGCCGGACGGCATCGCCCCGGCGCTGTCGTTTCACCCCTGGACGAACTGGGTGCACATCGACGTTGGTCCTTCGGCGCTCATGTCGCTCGGCTTTCGCGGCGGCGTGACATTCGATCCGCTGGACTGGGTGGTCGCACCGACGCTGACTGTAAGCGCCGGCTACAACGGCTGGGCCGATGCGCCGTTCGTTTCGGGCAGCGGCGTCCGCTTCACGACGACGTACCTGAACGTGCAAGCGGGCATCGAGGTAGGGCGGCGCAGTCGCTTCCGATTGTTCCTGCGCGGCGGCTACTCACACCTGTGGATCGATACTGACTACTACCCGAGCTACTCAGGGCGGCAGGCCACATCGTCCACGACCGTTCGCATCGGCTTGCTGCCGTCGCTCAACCTCGGCCTGACAGGTTACCTATGAAGCGCAGTATCATCGTTTTGGGCGTTCTCGCGCTGTGTGCGTGCGCGAGCATCGTGGCGACGCAAACCTTCGAGATCAGCACAGAGGTGGCGATGCCTAGCATTCCGCGCATCCCCACCAGTGAGCCTCAAACTGTCAGGTTGACGGCGCGCTTCGGTTCGTGCTCGCGCACCGCGCTCGGCAGCTTGGACAAACTAAGAGACAGTAAGTACGTCGATTCAGCGGATGTTTGGGTGGTGGTGCGCGATGTCGAGCTGCGCTCGGACTCTTCGTTCGCGGGCATCGAAGACCTGAAGCTGGAGCTGGTTACGCCGGACGAGACGATCACGATTTGTGACCGAACGTTGTCAGACGCGGATCAAGAGGCGAACACGGTCGACTGCAACTTCGAGCACCGGGTGCGCGCGGAGCAGCTGTGCATGATGCTCGGCGACAACATGTCCGGCGTCGCGCAGATGAGCATCGAGCTCGCGGTCTCCACGGGCGACATCACGCTGACAACGCTCGGCGCGACCATTGTGGTCGACACAGAGCTCGAGGCGGACGTCAGCCTGTAAGCACAAGCGCACGAGCACGCTGTCGTGTTAGGGTCGCCGCGTTATGACCGACGCAGGACCCACGCCACTCGAGCAAGTAGACAGTGATTCGGCACGGGTCGCGCGGCACTTTCGCCAGATCCTGCTGTGGCCACTGCAACTTATACCGCTGAGCACAGCGGTAAAGCCGTCGCAGCATCACTGGGAATGGCTCACGCGCCCGGGCTCCACACCTGCCTGGCGCGAAGTGGAAGACGAGTTCACCGGCGATCCCAGCGAATTCCAAGAACGGCATTATCGCGAGTTTGTCACCTTCCTGCCACACGTTCAGCGCTTCCTCTATGGGCAGGGTCGCGGCAGCTCGACGGTGAATGGCTACGGCGAATCGCCGATGCGCGTATTTCGGCGCACGGACATCAAACACATTCGCCTGACGTTTCCGGACAATGAGGTGTTGGTCTTAACTGTTCAACACACTGACTTGTATTTCTTCTACGAGGTCGATGTCGCGCTGCTCGCGTTCGAGTACTACGCGGACGACGTGCCGCTGCGACGCGTGCAAGACATCGCGTATCGCTTCGGGCGTGTGTTTCCCGCACGCTGGAACAGCGAAGGTGTGGCCGATCAATGCATGCGCAACATCGAGTGGTTGGGCGAGAACGGTACGGTGCTGATGGACTCGGACTTCCATCATCGCCAAGCCTTTTTGAGCCACGCGTGTCAGCACCGTGAAGCGCGCGTGGGTCGGCACTGGGATTTTTTGCTGCGACCCATGGTGCAGCACGACTCCGAGCGCGCGGGCGAGCTGCGCTATCGTCAGCTCGACTATCACCACTTGCCGACGCTGACCTATCTCTCGTTCGATGATCCGTTCGAGCTCTCGCGCGAGGATTTTTTCCGCTTGGGCATGGCACTCGAGCCTGACAATGGCTCCGGCCTGCCGCACCCGCATGAATGGCTCGAACAGTTCGAGCGTGAATCTTGTTATGATCACTACTGGGATCCGTTGCGGCGTGAGCTACGGACCAGCATGCGCATCATCTGCTCAGCCCGTGCGATGGTGATGGTGGGCAGCGCGCACTCGAAGAATTATGTCGATGGCGACACCGGCATGTTAGGTCAGTTTCGTCACCAATACTTCTTACTCGGGATGATTGCGCACTTTCATCACGCGGCGTTCTTGATGTTGTCTGATCGCATGGTGCTGGCGGTGAGTCGCCTGGACATCGACGACGCGGAGTCGATGGAGCGGTTTCGCTTGCACATCCGCAACACCACCGAGAGCTTTCTCCGCTTCAATCATCGCTATTGGTTCCACGATGTCTCGAAGCAGCTGGTGGCGAAGGACCTGTTTCAGCTGTGGCGGCGGCAGCTCAACAACGAAGGTTTGTTCCAAGAGGTGCGCGAGGAAATGCTGGATATGAGCCAGTACCTCGATACCGAGGCTTCACGCCGGCAGAACGATGTGGTGCTGCGCCTGACCGTGGTGACGATCGTCGGCTTGATCGGGACGATCGCGACGGGTTTTCTCGGCATGAACTTGATCGACGCGGCCGCGCAGCCGTTTGGGATCAAGGTGCTGTATTTCCTGGCTGTGCTCGTGCCGAGCATCGCGGTCACGATGTTGACTGTGGTGTCGTCCGGCAAGCTCGCGAAGCTCATCGACTACATGGCGACTGACGATGACTTCAGCGTGCGCGAACGGCTCAAGCGCTTTGCTCGCATACGCCTTCTGCGCGTGCCGCGCAGCATTCGCGCGCCACGGGAGCTCGCGAAGTTACCTGAGGCGGAAGCACCGAGCGAATGATGCGGCTGTGAGCGGCGGCTGCCTCGCACAGCCGCCGCTTCTCGCCGTTAGCTATCCATCGCGCCAAACACCAGGAGCGCGAGCAAGACGATCCCGATGATCGCGACGAGCTTCAGTGGCGAGCGGGGAGGCTCGTCTCCGGGTGTGGAGATATTCGGATCAGGGTTGACGGTCGTGACTGGGTTCTCGGACATGTGTGACTCCATGGCTACCGGGCGGCAGCTTTAGTTTTGTTAGCTCGGACCAAGGCGAGTTAGGTGCCTCTGCTCCGCGTACGATCACAGTGGGCGTGCAGCTCATGGCTGCGAACGCGACGCAACTCAGCGCAGGCGTGCATAACGAACGCCGCGCGACTCAGCCTGCCGCTTGCAACTGCGGACGCAGGGCCAACGCCTGCGTCTCAGCTGCGATTTGCTCGATGGCGGCGGGTGATTGGGCGGCCGGTGATCGGGTCATCGCCTGATTCACAGCTCGATCGGGCGAGCGGCCAGTGATGACGCGCCACGCGGCGCGTGGGCTGGTGCGGCTCGACAACGCTGCCCTGCGCGAGCGCGCGCAGGTGAAACGGAAGCGGCAGTGCTGCCGCGAGCGAGGTCGACGTCGCGAGCAGCCGTTGCGAGCCCGCGCGGATGCGAACACTGAGCGCACGCGGCGCTGCTTCGCCAGTGGCAGCTTCCGCGACCGGCGTGGGTGGCTGGTCACCGGCGCGTAGCTCCGCCTCGCTCAGGACATGGTCCTGCTCGCCCTCGCCTGTCACCGGCGCTAGCACCGGAAGGAGCAACCAGCCCAGGCTGAGCGCGAGCAGCGCGCGCAAGAGCGCTCTCGCGTGGGATCTGGGGCTCGGGCTGTGTTGCGGCACGGGCATGGTGAGTGACGCGCGGGAGGCGCGAAACGCACACTCCACCTTCGATGTCATAGCTCTAGAACCTTCGCGAGACCAGTCGCGTGCGATCAGGTGTCGCTCGCACGTTGGCGCAGGAAGCACACGGGGGAGCGATCTGACGCGAGCGCCCGACATCGACTTGGAACGGGCGAAGGCTCTATCCTGGGAGCGCGTGAAAAGCGACGACAAGCGCGCATCGTTCAGCCGCCAACAGCGGCAGCTCGCGCGCCCGCCCGCTTGCGCCGAGACGCGAGGCGCGTGCGCGCGCCGCGACGGGTGTCTATGCGATCGAAGCTAGCGTTACTTCTTGTCTGCGTGGGCAGCGCGGCATGCGCGACCACGCTCGCGATCGGGACGGCGCGAGCCCAAGCTCCAGCGCCATCAGCACCGAGCCCTACCGCTCCAGCTCAGCCGCCCACGGCCGCACCCCCGCGCGCACCCGCGCCGGCAGCACCGAACCCTACCGCTCCAGCTCAGCCGCCCACGGCCGCATCCCCGCGCGCACCCGCGCCGGCAGCACCGAGCCCTGCCGCTCCAGCTCAGCCGCCCACGGCCGCATCCCCGCGCGCACCCGC
>Ga0190269_10000227_pt1 | contig 30267 bp, 27 predicted proteins | sample Popmic249IS_FD_133749 | JGI IMG/M metagenome (GOLD analysis project Ga0190269, IMG submission 133749) | Populus adjacent soil microbial communities from riparian zone of Blue River, Arizona, USA - 249 IS | ecosystem: Environmental > Terrestrial > Soil > Riparian zone | place: USA: Arizona... | reverse complement strand
TTCGACCTGGTCGTGACCAACCCGCCCTTCGTGATCTCGCCCGGGCGGCGCTACACCTACCGCGACGCGGGGCTCGAGGGCGACGAGGTGAGCCGCCGGCTGGTGCAGGGCATCCCGCCGCTGCTCGCCCCCGGGGGGTACGCCGTGCTGCTGGTCAACTGGCTGCACCTCGCCGGGGAGGACGGCGACGCCCGGGTGCGCTCGTGGTTCGACGGCACGGGTGTCGACGGCTGGGTCGTGCAGCGTGAGCTGGCCGAGCCGGCCGAGTACGTCACCGCCTGGCTCCGGGACACCGACGAGGCGGCCTTCGACGCGCAGTTCGACGAGTGGGTGGACGCCCTGGCCGGTGTGGACGCGGTCGCCTTCGGGGTCGTGGCCCTGCACCGGCGTACCGACGGGCTGGCTCCGTCCGTGGCGCTGGACGTGGTCGACCAGCCCGTCGCGGCGGCCTGGGGCGACGAGGTGGTGGCGCACTTCGCGCGTCGGGCCCTCCTCGAAGGCGACCTGCTCGAAGCTCGGCTGCGGCTGCGCGACGACGTGCGGCTGCACCAGGTCGCGAGCCGGGCAGCTGAGGGTTGGGAGGTCGTGTCGCAGGTGCTGCAGCAGGAGGCCGGCCTGCGCTGGGGCGGGGGCGTCGACGGGTACGGCGCCACTCTCCTCGCTGCCTGCGACGGGACGGTCCCGCTCGGGGCACTGGTCGGCTTCCTGGCGTCGAGCGCCGGGCTCCCGGTGGAGGAGATGCAGGCAGACGTCGTACCGGTGGTCCGCCGGCTGGTCGAGCAGGGGTTCCTCGAGCCGGAGACGTGACAGCGCGTAGTGCCTGCCCCGATCCGGCACGGTGCCCATTCCGAAGCTCGAGCCCCTTTCGCAGGGGTTAGCCCGGTATGCGGGGGGCCGTTTCTCGGCCAAACGGCTGTAGCGAGAGGTCACCCGTCGATGACATCGTGTGACCGTTACGTCCGAGACGCAGTGATCCACCGCCCCTTACCTGGTCGCTTGGGGCGGCGGGGAGCGCAGTAGCGAACCCACCCGGTGCCGGTGCACGACAACCTGGGGGTGCGCACCATGCGCAGAGCGATGAAGTCCGCGGTCGCCGTAGCCGCAGCCGCCGCGATGGTGGCCACGTCGGGAGCCACCGCGGCCCTTGCGACGGACGACAACCTGAAGGACCAGCTCGTCGCCGGTGCGTCCACGAGCTTCGTCGCCGGCGGCTCGTCGGCGCTGACCTACTACCTGCAGAGCAACGGCAGCAACGGGTGCGACGCCTCCGCGGCGGCGCCTGTCGCCGTCACGGTCGGTGCGCCGGCAGGCCTCTCTGCCTCGCCGAGCTCCTTCTCCCTCGTCACGTGCAGGTCGGGAGGGACCCTGAACGGGGTGACCGTCACCTTCTCCTCGAGCACCCCCGGCAGCTACAGCGTCACCCCTTCTCTCAGCGGAGGATCGGGGCCGGGCTACACCTCCACGACGACCACGTTCACCGTGAGCGCGTCCCCTGACTCCACCGCTCCGGTCGTGGTCCCGACCGTCGTCGGGACGTCCGGGTCGAACGGCTGGTACACCTCGGACGTCGCGGTCTCCTGGTCGGTCACCGACGCCGAGTCCGCGGTGACGAGCACCAGCGGCTGCGGGCCGCAGACGCTCACCGCCGAGACGGCAGGCTCGACCGTGACCTGCACCGCCACCTCCGCCGGCGGCACCACCACCGTCTCCCGCACCATCAAGATCGACAAGACCGGACCGACGGCCACGCTCTCCTCGGCAGGTACGGCGGGGGCCGACGACTGGTTCGTCAGCGATGTCGACGTCACGACGTCCGGTGCCGACACCATCAGCGGCCCGGTCACGTGCACGCCGCTGCAGACGCTGACGGCCGAGACCGCGGGTCAGCCGGTGGACGGTACCTGCACCAACTCGGCGGGTCTCAGCACGAGCGCCGAGACGCTCACGGTGAAGATCGACAAGACCGCCCCGACTGCCGTCACCAGCGCGGTGACCTCGGGCACGGCCGGGACGGGCGGCTGGTACACCAGCGACGTCACCGTCAGCACGACCGGGACCGACGGCATCAGCGGCGTGACGTGCACCTCGGCCACGCTCACCACGAGCACGTCGGGGACGTCCGTGCCGGGCAGCTGCACGAACGGCGCGGGGCTGGTCACGAACGCCGCCCCGATCACGGTCATGATCGACAAGACCGGGCCGACGGCTGCGCTGTCCATCACCGCCGGGACGTTGGGCTCCGGCGGCTGGTACACCGATGACGTCACCGTCAGCACGACCGGAGCCGACGACGAGAGCGCCGTGTCCTCGTGCACCGCGGACCAGCACCTGACCTCGGACACGACAGCTGACGGCCAGGACTTCGCCGGCTCCTGCACCAACGGTGCCGGGACCGAGACGCAGGCGGCGCCCCTGACCGTGAAGCGTGACGCCTCGGCGCCGACCGCCCAGCTCGTGGCCACTGGCACGGAGGGAGCCAACGGCTGGTACACCTCGGCGGTCACCGTGGTCGTCCAGGGGAGCGACGCGCAGAGCGGCGTCACCTGCTTCGGCGGCGGCGCCACCACGGGCGACACGACGGGGACCACCTTCACGGGCTACTGCGTCAACGGCGCGGGCCTTCGGACCGACGCGACGCCGCTCCCCGTCCAGGTCGACACGACGGCACCGAGCGCCGAGCTCGCCGTGACGGCCGGGACCCTCGGCCTCAACGGCTGGTACACCAGCGACGTCACCGTCTCGGCCACCGGCGCCGACGCCGTCAGCGGTCCGGTCAGCTGCACGCCGGCCACGCAGTCGATCGCGACCGAGTCCGCGGCGAACACCGCGGACGCCACCTGCACGAACCAGGCCGGGCTCAGCGCCAGCGCCGCGCAGCTGGTCGTCAAGCTCGACAAGAGCGCGCCCACTGACGTCGTGTCGAGCGTGACCTCCGGCACGGCCGGCACGAACGACTGGTACACCTCGGACGTCACCGTGGGCACGACCGGCACGGACGCGCTGAGCGGGGTCAGCTGCACCGCCCCCGTCGTGCTGCAGGACGAGACGACCGGCACCGAGGCTGCGGGCTCGTGCACCAACGGTGCGGGCCTCAGCGCCGGCGCTCCCAGCCTGGTGGTCAAGATCGACAAGACGGCGCCGACCGACGTCGCGATCGCCGTGGCGTCCGGGACGCTGGGCAGCAACGGCTGGTACAGGACGGACGTCACGCTCCGCACCACGGGGAGCGAGACGGTCGCGAGCCCGGTCACGTGCACGGCCGACCAGGTCATCACAGTGGACGCCGGTGCCACGGTCTTCACCGGGAGCTGCACGAACGGCGCCGGCCTGTCGAGCGCGCCCGCCTCCATCACGATCGCACGGGACGCCACGGCGCCCACGGGCATCACGTTCGGAGGCCCGGCAGACGGGGCGGTGTACGACCTGGGCTCTGTCCCGGCGGAGGTCACGACGTGCTCCGCGACCGACCCGACATCGGGCGTCGCCGGCTGCACGGTCTCCGGTTACGGGTCCGGGCTCGGTGCTCACACCGTCACGGCCACCGCGACGGACAACGCCGGGAACACCGCCACGATCACCCGGACCTACCGCGTCGTCTACCCGTGGAGCGGCTTCTTCCAGCCGATCGACACGGCCGACGGCGGCAAGGGCAAGGACTCGGTCGTGTCAGGCACCACCGTCTTCAACAAGGTCAAGGCCGGCAGCGCCATCCCGGTCAAGTTCAGCCTGGGGGGCGACCGCGGCCTGGGCATCTTCGCCACGGGCTACCCGAAGGTGCAGAAGGTCACCTGCACGAGCGCCACCGCAACGGCTGACCCGATCGAGGAGACGGCGACCACGAGCGGCCTCAAGTACGACGCGACCACGCAGCAGTACAACTACGCCTGGAAGACGGCCACCTCCTTCGCGGGCAGCTGCCAGAAGCTCGAGGTCAAGCTCGTCGACGGCGAGAGCTACTACGCCTTCTTCACCTTCACGAAGTAGCACCAGGTCTGGGGGGACGAGAGGGCCCGCTCGCTGCGGCGAGCGGGCCCTCTTCGGCGTACCGGGGGTGTCGCACCGAGCGGGGCGCTGGGGGTCTGGCAGGGTGGTGCGAGGGCGGGTGCTCTTGACAGCGTCGTGCACCCTGTTCCGCAGAACCCTCCGAACCCAACGACCCTGGAGCGACGTGCCCGCCGGCCAGCGCCTTGTCATCGTCGAGTCGCCCGCGAAGGCCAAGACCATCGCGGGCTACCTCGGCCCGGGCTACGTCGTGGAGTCGTCCATCGGGCACATCCGCGACCTGCCGCGCAACGCCGACGAGATCCCGGCGCAGTACAAGGGCCTGCCGTGGGCCCGTGACGGCGTCGACGTCGACAACGGCTTCGAGGCGCTCTACGTCGTGCCCGCCGACAAGAAGCAGCAGGTCGCCAAGCTGAAGGCGGCCCTGAAGGAGTCCGACGAGCTGCTGCTCGCCACTGATGAGGACCGCGAGGGCGAGGCCATCGCCTGGCACCTGCTCGAGACCCTGAAGCCGAAGATCCCGGTCAAGCGGATGGTCTTCCACGAGATCACCAAGCCGGCCATCCAGGCTGCGGTCGAGAACACCCGCGACCTCGACCAGGCGCTGGTGGACGCGCAGGAGACGAGGCGCATCCTCGACCGGCTCTACGGCTACCGGATCTCCGAGGTGCTCTGGAAGAAGGTCATGCCGCGGCTGTCCGCGGGTCGGGTCCAGAGCGTGGCGACCCGCGTCGTGGTGGAGCGCGAGCGGGCCCGGATGCGCTTCCGTGCCGCCGACTACTGGGACATCGAGGGCACCTTCGCCGTCGACGGGCAGGACCAGCGGCTGGTGGCCGGGCTGGTGTCGGTCGACGGGCGCCGGCTCGCGACGGGCAAGGACTTCGACCCCGACACCGGCCGGCTCACCCGCGACGTGCTGCAGCTCGACGAGGCGGCGGCCCGGTCGCTGGCCGAGGCGCTCGAGCCGGCGGACTTCGCCGTGCGGGCCGTCGAGGACAAGCCCTACACCCGCAAGCCGCAGGCGCCGTTCATGACCTCGACCCTGCAGCAGGTGGCCGGCAACCGGCTCCGGATGAGCTCGCGCCAGGTCATGCAGACCGCGCAACGCCTCTACGAGAACGGCTACATCACCTACATGCGCACCGACAGCACGACGCTGTCGGAGGCGGCGATCACGGCCGCGCGCCAGGTGGCAGCGGAGTTCGGGCCGGAGTACGTGCCGGCGCAGCCTCGGCTCTACACCCGCAAGGTGAAGAACGCGCAGGAGGCGCACGAGGCGATCCGCCCGTCGGGCGACGTCTTCCGCAGCCCCGGCCAGCTGGCGGGCGAGCTGCGGGGCGACGAGCTCGCGCTCTACACGCTGATCTGGCAGCGCACCGTCGCGTCGCAGATGGCCGACGCCCGCGGTACGACGGCGACGGTCCGTCTCGGCGCCACCGCAGCGGACGGCCGCGACGCCGAGCTGACCGCGTCGGGCCGCACCATCTCCTTCCCCGGGTTCCTCCGGGTGTACGAGACCGCCGGCGGCACGAACGAGGACCCGGAGGGCGGCGAGGACGCCACCGGCGACAAGCGGCTGCCCACCGTGACGGCCGGCCAGCCCCTGCGGGTGCTGGAGCTCGTGCCCGAGGGCCACTCGACCACGCCGCCCGCCCGCTACACCGAGGCGACCCTGGTGAAGCAGCTCGAGGAGCTGGGGATCGGCCGCCCGTCGACCTACGCGTCGATCATCTCGACGATCCAGGACCGCGGGTACGTCTGGAAGAAGGGCTCCGCCCTCGTCCCGACCTGGCTGGCCTTCGCGGTGATCGGCCTGCTGGAGCAGCACTTCGCGCGGCTCGTCGACTACGGCTTCACGGCCTCGATGGAGGACGACCTCGACGAGATCGCCAACGGCGCCCGCAACAGCATCGACTGGCTGACCAACTTCTACTTCGGCAGCGACGCGGGCAAGGAAGGCGGCCTCGCCCGCCAGGGCGGCCTCAAGAAGGTCGTCGCCGAGCGGCTCGGCGAGATCGACGCCCGTGCCGTCAACAGCATCGAGATCGGTACGACGGACGAGGGCACCCCCGTGGTGGTCCGGGTCGGGCGCTACGGCCCCTACGTCGAGATCGGCGAGAAGAAGGCGTCGCTGCCGGACGACCTGGCTCCCGACGAGCTGAGCGTCGAGCGCGCGATCGAGCTGGCGGAGGCGCCCAGCGGTGACCGGGTCCTGGGCCAGCACCCGGACAGCGGCCTGGACGTCGTCGTGAGGAGCGGGCGCTACGGCCCCTACGTCACCGTGACGCTGCCCGAGGGCTCGAAGGACAAGCCGCCGGCCGCGTCGCTGTTCAAGACGATGGATCCCGCGACGGTCACGCTGGAGGACGCGCTCCGGCTGCTCAGCCTGCCGCGCGTGCTCGGCGAGGTGGACGGCGAGCAGGTCACCGCGCAGAACGGCCGCTACGGCCCCTACATCAGCAAGGGCAAGGAGTCACGCTCGCTGGCCAGCGAGGAGGAGCTCTTCACGATCGACCTCGCCGGTGCCCAGGCGCTGCTGGCCCAGCCCAAGCTGCGGGGCCGGGCTGCCGCGGCACCGCCGCTGAAGGAGCTCGGGGCCGACCCGGTCAGCGGCAAGCCGATGGTGGTGAAGGAGGGCCGCTTCGGCCCCTACGTCACCGACGGCGAGACCAACGCCAGCCTGCGCAAGGACGACACGATCGAGGGGCTCACCGACGAGCGGGCCGCCGAGCTGCTCGCCGACCGGCGCGCCCGCGGGCCGGTCACCCGCAAGAAGGCCGCGAAGAAGGCACCCGCGAAGAAGGCGCCGGCGAAGAAGGCAGCGGCCAAGAAGGCGCCGACCAAGAAGACCTCCTGAGGGGCGGGCGTCCGCTCACTAGGCTTTGGGCATGACTGACAGGGGCAGGGCGTCGGGGTGGCCGGGGGCGCTGGCCTACCCGGGCTTCCGGCGGCTCGCGGTCGCCCTGACGCTGTCGAGCTTCGGCGACTGGCTCGCCTTCCTGGCCACCACGGCCCTCGCGTCCCAGCTGGTCGAGGGCTTCGGGGCGAAGAGCTTCGCCGTCGGCGGCGTGCTCGCCTTCCGGCTCCTCCCGTCCGTGGTGCTCGCCCCCTTCGTCGGCGTCCTCGCCGACCGGCTCGACCGCCGGATCACCATGGTCGTGAGCGACCTGCTGCGCTTCGGGCTGTTCCTCTCCATCCCGCTCGCGGACAGCCTCACCTGGCTGCTGGTGGCCACGGCACTGGTGGAGATCCTCAGCCTGGTCTGGATCCCGGCCAAGGAGGCGTCGGTCCCGCACCTCGCGAAGGACCGGCTCGAGTCGGCCAACCAGGTCTCGCTGTTCGTCACCTACGGCACGGCCCCGCTCGCGGCCCTGGTCTTCGGCGTCCTCGGCGTGCTGTCCATCAAGACCGGCATGTCCGCCGCCCACCTGGCGCTCTACGTCAACGCGGCGACGTTCCTCTTCGCCGCCGTGCAGGTCTTCCGGATCCGCGAGATCCCCACGCGCCAGCAGGTCCATGGCCACCTCGGCGAGGTCCCGACCGTCGTCACGAGCGTCCGGGAGGGCCTGCGCTTCGCCCACACCAGCGAGCTGGTGCGCGGCCTGCTCGTCGGCATGCTCGGGGCGCTGCTGGCCACCGGCGCGGTGGTCGGCAACGGCAAGCTCTTCACCGAGACGATCCTCGACGGCGGTGAGGCAGCGTTCGCCCTCCTCTTCGGCTCGGTCTTCGTCGGGATCGCCCTCGGCGTCGGCCTCGGACCGAGGCTGCTGCGCGGCATGAGCCGCCGCCGAGCCTTCGGGCCCGCGATCAGCGGTGCCGGCTTCTGCCTCGTCTTCATGTCCGTCGTACCGGTCCTGGCGCTCGTGGTCGCGGCGAGCCTCCTGCTCGGGTACTTCGCCGGTGTCGCCTACGTGCTCGGGCTGACGCTGCTCGGCAACGAGGTCGAGGACAGCGTGCGCGGCCGCACCTTCGGCCTGGTGACCTCGCTGATGCGCATCGCGCTGCTGGTGTCGGTGGCCGCCTCCCCGGCGATCGCCGGCGCCATCGGCGTGCACGACATCAGCAGCTTCGACGTCAACGGGGTCAGCGTCACGCTGCTGCTCGGCGGCCTGCTCGCCCTCGCCGTCGGCGTCATGTCCTACCGCGCCATGAACGACCAGCCGAGCGTCCCGCTCCGCAACGACCTCGTCGCCCTCGCCCGCCGCCGGGTGCTGCCGCACTGGCACACCTACCCCGGCCTCTTCGTGGTCTTCGAGGGCGGCGAGGGCGCCGGCAAGACCACCCAGATCCAGCGGCTCGCGGCCGTCCTCGAGGAGCGGGGGCACGACGTGGTCGTGACCCGCGAGCCGGGCGGCACCGAGTCCGGCGCCCGGATCCGCGCGCTGCTGCTCGACCCGGCCACCTCGCTCTCCGCCCGTGCCGAAGCACTCCTCTACGCCGCCGACCGCGCCGACCACGTCGCCGCCGTGGTGCGGCCCGCTCTGGAGCGCGGCGCCGTCGTCATCAGCGACCGGTACGTCGACTCCTCGCTCGCCTACCAGGGCGCCGGCCGGGAGCTCGACCAGGACGAGGTGGCAGACCTCTCGCGGTGGGCCACCGAGGGCCTCGTGCCTGGCCTGACCGTGCTGCTCGACGTGGACCCCGCGGTCGGGCTCGGCCGGGCCACGGGTGAGCCCGACCGTCTGGAGCAGGAGTCGCTGGCCTTCCACGGCGCGGTGCGGCAGGGCTTCCTGGACCTCGCCGCTGCCGAGCCGGCCCGCTACCTCGTCCTGCCGGCGGCGCAGCCCGTCGACGACGTGCACGCCGCGGTGCTCAAGCGGCTCCAGCCGCTGCTCCCGCAGGCGGTCGGTCAGGACAGCGAGCAGGACAACGAGCAGGACAACGGGCAGGACAGGGTGCCCGCCTGATGACGGCTCCGGTCTTCGCCGGCCTGGTCGGCCAGGACGCGGTCGTGCGCCAGCTCACCGATGCCGTGGCCGGCCACGGCATGACCCACGCCTGGCTCTTCACCGGCCCGCCGGGTTCGGGGCGCTCGAACGCCGCCCGCGCCTTCGCCGCCGCGCTGCAGTGCGCCGAGGGCGGCTGCGGCTCCTGCGACAGCTGCCACCAGGCGCTGTCCGGCACTCACCCCGACGTCGCCATCGTCGTACCGGAGGGCCTGCACCTGCTCATCAAGGAGGCGCGCGAGGTGATCGAGCGCGCCTCGCGCGCGCCGGTCCGCGGCCGGTGGCAGATCACCCTCATCGAGGACGCCGACCGGATGGAGGAGCGGACCTCCAACACGATCCTGAAGGTCGTCGAGGAGCCGCCCCCGCACGGCGTCCTCATGCTCTGCGCGCCGTCGATCGACGACGTGCTGCCCACGATCCGGTCGCGCTGCCGGCTGGTGCCGCTCGTCGTCCCGTCCGCCGACGCGGTCGCGCGGCACCTGGTCGGCACCGGGGTCGACCCGGCGATGGCGGTCTTCGCCGCGCGGGCGTCCCAGGGCCACATCGGCCGGGCCCGCCGCCTGGCGACCGACGAGGAGGCACGGGCCGAGCGACGGCACGTGCTCGCGCTGCCTCGGGCGCTCGCGCGGGTCGACCACGCGCTGGCGGCGGCCAAGGACCTCTACGACGCGGCTGAGGCCGACGCGAAGGCGCTCGCCGCCGAGCGGGACGACCCGGAGCGGGAGGCGCTGGCCACCGCCCTCGGTGCCGGCGCGACGGGCAAGGGCCTGTCAGGGGCCACCCCGCGGGGCGGCGCCGGCGCGCTCAAGGACCTCGAGCGGCGGCAGAAGTCCCGCTACACCAGGACGTTGCGCGACGCGCTCGACCGCGCGCTCATCGACCTGGCCGCCTTCTACCGCGACGTGCTGGCGCTGCAGCTCGGCACGGCGTCGGCCCCGGTGCACGTCGACCTGACCGCGGAGGCCGAGGCGATGGCCCGCTCCTCGACGCCCGAGGCGACGCTGCGCCGGATCGACGCGGTGCTCGCCTGCCGCACCGCCATCGACGAGAACGTCAACCCGCAGCTCGCCGTGGAGGCCATGGCCCTCGCCCTGCGCACCCGCTGACCTCCGCTATCGTGGTTGCCGCACCACCGCCGCCTTAGCTCAGTCGGCAGAGCGAATCACTCGTAATGATTAGGTCGTCGGTTCGATTCCGACAGGCGGCTCCACGTCCCCGAGGAGCGTTGTGTCCAGTGCCGCAGCGGAGGCTGCGCGTCGCCGTACCTTCGCGGTCATCAGTCACCCCGACGCCGGCAAGTCGACGCTGACCGAGGCCCTCGCGCTGCACGCGCGGGTGATCCAGGAGGCTGGGCACATCCACGGCAAGGCGGGGCGCAAGTCGACCGTCTCCGACTGGATGGACATCGAGAAGGCCCGCGGCATCTCGATCTCCAGCGCCGCGCTGCAGTTCGACTACGCCGGCGACGTCGTCAACCTGCTGGACACCCCTGGTCACGCCGACTTCTCCGAGGACACCTACCGGGTCCTCGCCGCGGTCGACTCGGCCGTCATGCTCATCGACGCGGCCAAGGGCATGGAGCCGCAGACGCTCAAGCTCTTCGAGGTCTGCCGGCACCGCCGCATCCCCGTCCTCACCGTCGTCAACAAGTGGGACCGCCCGGGCAAGGAGGCCTTGGCGCTCATGGACGAGATCGCCCTCAAGACCGGGCTTCGTCCAACGCCCCTGACGTGGCCCGTCGGTGTCGCGGGGGAGTTCCACGGGGTGCTCGACCGGCGTACCGGTCAGATGACGCAGTTCACGAGGACGGCTGGCGGCGCGACCGTCGCGGTCGAGGCACAGCTGACGCCGGAGGAGGCCGAGGCGCGGTACGGCGTCGAGTGGCACACCGCGGTGGAGGAGTCGGAGCTGCTGTCGGCCGACGAGGCGGACCACGACCAGGAGGGCTACCTCGGCCACCGCAGCACCCCGGTCATCTTCGCCGCCGCGGTGCTGAACTTCGGGGTCCGGCAGCTGCTCGACACCCTCGTCGAGCTCGCCCCCGCGCCCTTCGCGCGGCCCGATGCCACCGGAGAGCCGCGTCCGGTGGACGCGCCGTTCTCCGGGTTCGTGTTCAAGGTGCAGGCCGGCATGGACAGCGCCCATCGCGACCGCCTGGCCTACATCCGGGTCTGCTCGGGAGTCTTCGAGCGCGGCATGGTCGTCACGCACGCGGCGACGAAGAAGCCGTTCGCCACGAAGTACGCGCAGCAGGTCTTCGGCCGGGAGCGGGAGACGGTCGACGTCGCCTACCCCGGGGACGTCGTGGGTCTCGTCAACGCGAGCTCCTTGCGGGTCGGGGACTCGCTCTACGCCGAGCAGCCGGTGACCTTCCCGCCCATCCCGGCCTTCGCGCCCGAGCACTTCGCCGTCGCCCGCGCACTGGACAGCGGGCGGTTCAAGCAGTTCCGCCGGGGCATCGAGCAGCTGGAGCAGGAGGGAGTGGTCCAGGTGCTGCGCTCCGACCTCCGCGGCGACCAGGCCCCCGTGCTGGCCGCGGTCGGCCCCATGCAGTTCGAGGTGGCGGCCCACCGCATGAAGGGCGAGATGGGAGCCGAGATCTCCCTCGAGCGACTGCCTTACGGCCTGGCCCGCCGCACCACCAAGGAGTGGGCGGCCGAGCTCGACCGGCAGAGCGGTGTCGAGGTGCTCGCGCGGTCGGACGGCGAGCTGCTGGCCCTGTTCGCCGACGCCTGGCGGCTCGGGCGCACCCAGCGCGACCTCCCGGACGCGGTCCTCGAGCCGCTCGTCGCCAGCACCGAGTGAGGCCCGCCGACGCCCGCTGGGTCCGCCGGGCCGCGTTGGCGCTGCCGTGGGTCGCGCTGGTGGTCGCGCTGCCGGCCATCGAAGCGCTGCACAACTCCTTCGACCTGCGCGTCTACGCGGGCGCGACCGGTGCGTGGCTGGACGGTCAGGGCCTCTACTCCTTCGGGCTCGGGGATCGGCGGCTCGGCTTCACCTACCCGCCGTCCGGGGGGCTGCTCCTGCTGTGGACCGGAGCGTTGCCGCTCGGCGTCGTGAAGGTCCTCCAGCACGTGCTGGTGGTGGGCGCGGTGCTGCTCGCCGTGCGCCTGCTCGTGGCCCGGCTCGACGGGCTGGCGCGCTACGGGCCGTGGACCGTCTCCGTCGTGCTCACACCGATGCTCTTCGCGCTGCAGCCCCTGCGGGACACCCTGAGCTTCGGGCAGGTCGGCTCGCTGGTGATGCTGATGGTGCTGGTCGACCTGGTGCTGCTGGGGACCGGCCGCCGGGGTGCCGGCGTCGGCGTCGGGCTCGCCGCGGCCCTGAAGCTCACCCCTGGCCTCTTCGTCGTCTTCTACCTGGCCGCCGGTCGGCGCCAGGCGGCGGCGACCGCGGTGGGTGTCTTCGTGGGGGCGACGCTGCTCGCGGCCGCCGTCGACCCGAGCACCTCCTGGCACTACTGGACCGAGGTCGTGGTCGACCCTGGCCACGTCGGCTCCGTGGACAGCGCGACGAACCAGTCGCTCGCCGGCCTCGTCGCGCGACTCGCCAACACGCACCCGGACGCCCCTGCCGGCACCACCGTGCTGCTCGCTCTGGCGGCGGCGCTGGTCGTGGCCGCTGCGGCGCGGGTGGCTCGTCGGGGCGACCTGGTCGGCGGTTTCGCGGTGACCGGACTGGGCACCTGCTTGGTGAGCCCGATCAGCTGGGTCCACCACCTCGTCTGGTTCGTCCCGGCGCTGCTCTGGCTGGCTGACGCGGGCCTGCGTCGCCGGTCGCGCGGGCTGCTGGGGCTGGTCGGTCTCGTCGTGCTCGCGCTGCTGCTGGACCCGCCCGACCGCTTCCGCGCCGTGGCCGGCGCCCATCTCGACAGCTGGGGCACGGTGCTGGGGGAGAACGCCTACGCCGTCCTGCTCGTGCTGGTCGCTGCCGTCGTCGCCCATGTGGGGAGCCGCCGCCGGGAGGTTGCTCTCGTCTGAGGTCCCCGGCGCCTCCCGGGGTGAGCCTCGTGCTCCGGCGGGTACGGAGCCCCTTGGGCGTCCACAACCGGGGACGTCCCTTTGATGAGGAAGGTTTGGCGCTCGTGCACTGCTCCGCTCCCGCCGCCGATCAGGCCTGCGGGCCCAGCAGGTCAGCGGCCCTGGACGGGGTGAGGGCCCTCGCGATCGTGGCCGTGCTGGCCTTCCACGCCGACTACGGGTGGGCTTCCGGCGGCTACCTCGGCGTCGACGTCTTCTTCGTCCTCTCGGGCTACCTCATCACCCGCGTGCTGCTGTCCACCCACCGCTCGTGGTGGGGCTACCGACAGTTCCTGGTGCGCCGAGCCGTCCGGCTCTTCCCCGCGCTGGTCGTCGCGATGACGGGGGCCAGTGTCGTGGGGCTGCTCGTCGGCGTACCGGCGGGGCAGGTCGGCAGGTGCGGCGGGGCCGCGGTCGCGTACGTGATGAACCTGCCGCCCGCCGGTGACTGGGACTGCCCGGCCATCTGGCACGTGACCTGGTCGCTGGCCGCCGAGCAGCAGTTCTACCTGGTGTGGCCGCTCGTGCTCGCGGCGCTGGGGGTCGTGATGGCCCGGTGGCGACCGAGCACGGGCCGGGGACGGGGACGGGGCCTGCGGGTCGCGGCCGTCGTGTGCCTGGTCGCCTACGGTCTGGGCCTGGTGCGCCAGGTGGTCGGCACGCTCCAGGGCGAGCTCACGAACGGCGAGCTCGAGTTCTCGCCCGACGGCCGCAGCCTGGTCCTGCTGCTCGGCTGCGCTCTCGCGCTGCTGGCGGCGAGCCGGCGTGCCGCGTCCCGACCCGGCACCGTGCGGCGGGCCGACGTCGCCGCGCTGCCCGCTCTCGGCGTCCTGGCGTGGTGCTTCGCCGTGGGAGACATCGGCTTGGGTCTGGGGGACCGCTGGGCCCTGCCGGTGGCGGGGGCGGCGAGCATGGCGCTCGTCGCGGCGCTGGTGCACGCGCCCGAGCGATCCGTCGCGAAGCGGCTCCTCGGCGCGCGACCCGTGGCGTGGCTGGGTCGGGTGTCGTACAGCCTCTACCTGTGGCACGAGGTGGCCTACCGGGTCGCCGAGGCGTTCGGCCAGCGCGGAGCGCTCCACATCGAGGTGCTGCGCTTCGCGCTGTCCCTGGCCCTGGCCGCGGCGTCGTACCGGTGGGTGGAGCAACCGGCGCAGCGCTGGTGGCGCCGTCGCGGCGAGCAGGTCGAGCCGGAGTCCTCGGAGCAGCAGGTCAGCGGTTTCGCAGCCGCCGCCGCAGCGACCGGGCCGACACCCAGCTCGCGTATCCCGCACCAGCCGCTGTCACCGCTCCGGCCAGCAGCAGAGCAGCCGAGTACGCCGGCCGCGCGCCGCTGACCGCCCCTCGGAGCGGGGCGGTGCCCCGCGGGGAGCCGGCGTTCTCGAGCAGCTGCTCCAGCAGGCCTTCCGGCGGTGCCTCGACCGGCGCGGCCAGCGAGGCGAGGCCCTCCGCGACGGCCCGCTGCCGGGAGAACTCCGCCTGGCAGGCAGAGCACCGCCGCAGGTGCATCGCGACGAGCTGGCGTCGTACCTGCCCCAGGGAGCGGTCGACGTAGGACGGCAGCAGCGCGCGCACCTCCGCATGGACCTTCTCGTCCTGCTTCACCCGACGAGCTCCCTCAACCTCGTGTGCGCCCGGTGCAGCCGCACCTTCACAGCACCCTCGCTCACGCCAAGCACCTCCGCGGTCTCTTTCGTGGACAGGCCTTGCACGTCACGCAGGATGACCACCTCACGCGCGTCGTCCGGGAGCTTGGCCAGGGCTCTCGCGGTACGACGCGCCAGGTCCGCATCGGCCACCCGGTCCTCCGTGGAGGCCTCCGGGGAGACCACGTCGTCGAACGGGTCCTCGAGCAATCCTGCGCTCTGCCCCCGGGCGCGCACATCTCCCCGGCGGCGGAGCATCGTCATGCAGGTGTTGGTCGTGACGCGGTGCAGCCACGTCCCGAAGGCCGCCTCGCCGCGGAACGCGAGCACCGAGCGGACGACCCGCAGGTAGACCTCCTGGGTCGCGTCGGCAGCGTCGGCCGGGTCGCCCAGCAGCCGCCGGCACAGCGCGTAGACGTCGGCGTAGGTGCCCCGGATCAGCTCGTCCATCGCCCCCTTCTCGCCGCGCTGCACGGCGCGCACGAGCTCCGGGTCGACGTTCACGAGATCATGGTGACGCGCGGTGCCCTCAGTACGGCGCAACCAGGCCGTCGAACATCGGGAAGTGCTTCACGTTGCGGGTGAGCAGCTCGGCGCCCAGCAGGTCCGCGGTCGCGGCGATCACGAGGTCGGCCACGTCGATGCCCGAGTGACTCATCAGCCAGGTCCTGCCGAGCTCGGCGGCCCGCTCGGCCACCTGCTCGTCGAGCGGGACCCACGTCAGTGTGGCGAGGAGGGCGCGCGTCGCCTCCTCTTCCCTCCGCCGCATGCCGCTGAGGACCTCGACCCGCGTGATCTCGCTCGCGTGGACCGCGCCCGCCCCCCGCACGGTCGCGAGCATCGCCGCGGCGCCGGGCCGGTCGCGGAGGACGTCGATGAGAACCGACGTGTCGACCAGCGCCGTCACAGCAGCTCGCGGAGGCGTCGCCCCGACCGCAGCCGCTCGACGTACTCCGCACCGTCGAAGTCACGGTCGGCCCAGGCGCCGGCTGCGTGCTCGATAGCCGCGAGGTCTGCCTCGATGCCGCGGTCGCCGAGGTACATCGCGTCCACCGCGCTGCGGATCAGCGAGGACAAGGAGCGGCCGGTGTGGGCCGAGAGCGCGTCCAGGGTCCGCTTCTCGAGCTCCGTGAGCGAGATCTGGGTGCGCACCATGATGTAACGCTACATCATGGGAATCGCCCTGTAACCGTTCTCGTCGGGGCGAGTCCAAGGAGGTGAGCGGGGCAGATCGCCACCGCCGACTTCGCCACAGGAGTGGTGGACATGTACGCCTTCGTCGTCTTCCTCGGCCTCGCCCTCGGCCTCACCGTCGTCATGCAGGTCATCGACGAGCTGCTCCCGCTCAAGGCCCCCGCCGCGCTCACCCGGACGATCTCCGTGGTGCTCGCCGCCGGCTTCGCGTGGATGCTCGACTACTCGGTCTTCACCGCCTTCGGCCAGGACTTCCGCGCCGAGTGGATGCACCCGGTCATGACCGGCCTCGCACTGGTCGGCGGCGGCGAGTTCGTCCGCTCGGTCGTGGCGGCCATCGGCCACCGCGCCGGCGAGGCCCCGGTCGAGATCGCCCCGCTCCGCCGCGCCGCGTAGCTCACGCAAGGCCTTCCCAGCACGAAGGCCGGCTCCCCGAGGAGGGGGGCCGGCCTTCGGCGTACCTGCTGGTTGGGGGGTCAGTGCTTGAAGTCGGGGTCGCCGGCGTGGTCGGTGGCGTGCGGGTTCTCGGCGAACCGCTTCTGGGAGAGCACGACCTCGGCCTCGGCCTCCTTGCGGCCGACCCAGACGGCGCCCTCGACCGACTTGCCGGGCTCGAGGTCCTTGTAGACCTCGAAGAAGTGCTGGATCTCGAGCCGGTCGAACTCGGGCACGTGGAAGATGTCCTGCAGGTGCGACAGTCGCGGGTCGCCGACCGGTACGCACAGGAGCTTCTCGTCCGGCCCGGCCTCGTCGGTCATCCGGAACATGCCGATCGTGCGCGCGCGGATGAGGCACCCGGGGAAGGTGGGCTCGTCGAGCAGCACCAGGGCGTCGAGCGGGTCGCCGTCACCGCCGAGGGTGTCCTCGACGAAGCCGTAGTCCGCCGGGTAGCGCGTGGACGTGAAGAGCATCCGGTCGAGGCGGATGCGCCCGGTGGCGTGGTCCACCTCGTACTTGTTGCGCTGCCCCTTGGGGATCTCGATGGTGACGTCGAACTCCATGCTCCTAGTGTCCCGTATGCCGCCCCGTGCTCTTCGGGGTGGCCGGTGTGGTTCTTCTCTCTCGGGGGTCGTCGGTGCGCAAGGGGCTCGTGGCCGGGCTGGCCGCCGCGGTGCTCGCCTCCGGCGCCGGTACGGCGATGCTGCTGGACCCGATCGGGGACGAGCGCTCCCCCTCGACCCGGCCGGCCGCCTCGCCGAGCGCGACGCCCTCTCCGGACCCCACCCGCACGCCGCTGCTCGCGGCCCTCACCGGCGACGCCCCCCTGCCGACGGAGACTGGCCTGCGCCGGGCGCTGCGGGCCGGCCTGCGGGACAAGGGGCTCGGGCGCTCGGTGGCCCTGTCGGTCGTCGACGTCCGGACCGGCCGGCCGCTGCTCGAGCAGGACCCCGGCCGGCTCGTCACGCCCGCATCCACCACGAAGATCCTCACGGCGGTCGCCGTGCTGAAGGCGCTCGGCCCCGACGAGCGGTTCAGCACCACCGTGGTCGCGGGCGCAGCCGGCGAGGTCGTGCTGGTGGGCGGCGGCGACCCGATGCTCACGGCACGGGAGGAGCCGGTGCACCCCGCTCCCGCCCGGCTCGCCGAGCTCGCCGAGGAGGTCACCGAGGCGCTCGGCGGCGCGCCCGTCCGCCGCGTGGTCGTGGACGAGTCCCTCTTCACCGGGCCGCGACTGGGGCCGGCCTGGAAGCGGTCCTACGTGACCGACGGGGACGTGGCGCCGGTGAGCGCGCTCGCGGTCGACGAGGGCCGGACCGGCACGCGCCCCGGCGCACCCCGCGTCCCGGACCCCGCCATGGACGCCGGCCGCGACCTGGCGAAGCTGCTCGGGGCGAAGCGGGTCGGGCGGGGAACGGCGCCCGACCGGGCCCGGGTGCTGGCCGAGGTGGAGTCGCCTCCGGTGTCCGCGCTGGTCGAGGAGATGCTGAGCCGCAGCGACAACGACCTCGCCGAGGCGCTCGGCCGGCACGTCGCGCTGGCGGTCGGCGAGCCGGCCACCTTCGCCGGTGAGGCGGCCGCCCTGCGCCGGGTGCTGGGCCCGCTGCTGCAGCGGGCCGGCGTCCGACCGGAGCTGATCGCCGTGCGCGACGCGAGCGGGCTGTCGCGCGACAGCCGGCTGGCACCTGCCGTGCTGACCCGGCTGCTGGCCGTGGCGGCGCGCGACCCCCGGTACGCCGCCGTGCTCTCGGGCCTGCCGGTCGCCGGGTTCGACGGCACGCTGGCGGAGCGGTTCCGCACCCCGCCGGCGTCCCGCGCTGCGGGCGAGGTCCGCGCCAAGACGGGCTCGCTCAGCGGGGTCAGCGCCCTCGCCGGCGTCGTGCGGACCCGCGAGGGCCGGCTGCTGTCCTTCGCGCTCCTCGCCGACGGGATCGGCTCGACGCCGGGCGCCCAGCGGGCGCTCGACCGGCTCGCCGCCGTGGTGGCCGGCTGCGGCTGCCGGTAGCCAGACGTACCGTGGGGCGGATGCCGCTCCTCGACACCGCCCTCGCCGCCTCGGTCGCCGCCCGCCTCGCCCCGAGCGGTCCCTCGCTGTCGCTGTCCGAGGCGGCCGACGTGGTGGTGGAGCTGCGCGACCTCACCGCGCAGGCGGAAGAGCACGTGCGTGCCGTCACGGGGCTGCACGGCGTGGTCGGTCCCGCGACGGTGGTCGACCGTCCCGGCTGGGCGGCCGCCAACGCCGAGGGCTTCGCCGTCGTCCTCGCGCCGCTCGAGGCCGTGCTGGGCGAGAAGCAGTCCCGGCTCGGCCTGGCCGTGACGTCGAAGGTGACCGCGGTCCAGACCGGCTCGCTGCTGGCCTGGCTCAGCGGCAAGGTGCTCGGCCAGTACGAGGCCTTCCAGCCGGAGGGGCAGGTCGGCCGGCTGTTGCTCAACGCCCCCACGATCGTCGAGACCGAGCGGAGGCTCGGGGTGGAGCCGCGCGACTTCCGGCTCTGGGTGGCGCTGCACGAGGTGACGCACCGGACCCAGTTCACGGCCGTGCCCTGGCTGCACGACCACGTGCGCGCCGAGGTCTCGGCGCTGCTGGAGTCCGCGCACCTCGACGACCCCGCGGCCCTGGTCGAGCGGCTGAAGGGAGTGAAGGACCTGCCCCGGACCTCGCTGGTCGAGGCGTTCCAGACCCGGGAGCAGAAGGAGGTCATGGACCGGGTCACGGCCTTCATGTCCTTGCTGGAGGGGCACGCGGAGCACGTGATGGACGGCGTGGGCCCGTCCGTCGTCCCCACCGTGGACGTGCTCCGCGAGCGGTTCGAGGCCCGGCGCCGTCAGCGCGGCGGCCCGTTCGAGCGGTTGCTGCGCCGGCTGCTCGGCCTAGACCTCAAGGCCAGGCAGTACGCCGAGGGGTCGCGCTTCGTCGCGGCCGCCGTCGAGGCCGTCGGCATGGAGGGCTTCAACCGGGTCTGGGACTCCGCCGAGTCGCTGCCGACGCTCGAGGAGATCCGGGCGCCGCAGACCTGGGTGCAGCGCGTCCACGGCGCCGCCGCGTGACCCGTCGGCGGTGAGCGGCCCCCCGCCGGCCACAGCCGCCGTGCGGGTGGCGGTGCGCCGCTGCCTGGCCGACCTCCCCCCGGGCGCCCCCGTGACGGCCGCCGTCAGCGGTGGGGCCGACTCGCTGGCCCTGGCGGCCGCGCTGGCCTTCGAGCGGCCGGGCTCCTGCGCCCTCGTCGTGGACCACGGCCTGCAGGAGGGCTCCGACGAGGTCGCGGCCGCAGCCGCGGCGCAGTGCCGCTCGCTCGGCCTCGAGGCCCACGTGCTCGCCACCCCGCCCGGAGGCTTGCGGGGTCTTGCCGGCGAGTCTCCGGTCGGCACGCCGACGAAAGCCCCCCAGCCCGGTGGGGGGAGCGGGCCGGAGGGGGACGCCCGGGCGCTCCGGTACGCCCTCCTCGAGGCGGCCGCCGGCGAGGCCGTCGTGCTGCTCGGGCACACCCGGGACGACCAGGCGGAGACGGTGCTGCTCGGCCTGCTCCGCGGTTCCGGCGCCCGCGCGCTCTCCGGCATGGCGCCGGTGCGGGGTCGCTACCGCCGGCCCTTCCTCGACCTGCCGCGGGCCACCGTCCGGCAGGCGTGCGCCGAGGCCGGGCTCGTGCCCCACGAGGACCCGCACAACGACGACCCCTCCTTCACCCGCGTGGCGGTACGCCGACTGCTGGCCGACCTGGACCTCGCGCCGGGCCTGGCCCGGTCGGCGGCGCTGCTCCGCGAGGACGCCGAGGCGCTCGACGCGCTGGCCGGACCGACGGACGACGTGGCCGCCCTCGCCGCGATGCCGGCGGCGCTGCGGGCCAGGTCCCTCAAGGCCTGGGCCGAGGAGCGGTGCGGGCACGCCCTGTCCAAGGCGCACGTGGACGCGCTGCGCGCCCTTGTCGAGCAGTGGCACGGGCAGGGCCCGGTCGCTCTTCCGGGTGGTGGGCAGGTGACACGTCGCGCGGGGCGGCTAGCCTTCCATTCGTGACGCTCCCCGAGGAGATCGACGAGGTCCTCGTCTCCGAGCAGGAGATCCAGGACAAGATCGCGGCCCTGGCCAAGGCGATCGACGAGGACTACCGCGGCAAGGAGCTGCTGCTCGTCGGCGTGCTCAAGGGCGCGGTCATGGTCATGGCCGACCTCGCGCGGGCGCTCGAGACGCCGGTGTCGATGGAGTTCATGTCGATCTCGAGCTACGGCGGCGGCTCCTCCTCCAGCGGCGTCGTGCGGATCCTCAAGGACCTCGACCGCGACATCGCCGGGCAGCACGTGCTCGTCGTCGAGGACATCATCGACTCAGGCCTCACGCTCAACTGGCTGCTGCGCAACATGCGCTCGCGCGGGCCGGCGAGCGTCGAGGTGTGCACGCTGCTCCGCAAGCCCGATGCCGCCCTGGTCGACGTCCCCGTCCGGTACGTCGGCTTCGACCTCCCCTCGGAGTTCGTCGTCGGCTACGGCCTCGACTACGCCGAGCGCTACCGCGACCTGCCGTTCATCGGCCGGTTGAAGCCGCAGGTCTACGCGGGCTAGCCCTCCCGGGTGAGCCGCTTCGGAACACCTGGGTAGGGGAGACCGTTGTACCGTCGGTGACCTCACCTACGTCAGGAGGGACGGGGCGACCGGCCCCGCGTTCATGAACCTCAAGCGCCTCACCCGCGGCCCTGCCCTCTACATCCTGCTGGCCGTGATCCTCGTGCTCGCCGTGTCCAGCGGCTTCCGCGGGGACGGCGGGTACAAGCAGTCCGACACCGCCACCGTCCTCTCCGCCATCGCCGACGGCGAGGTGGTCAGCTCCGCGAAGAGCAACAAGCTCCTCGACAAGGAGCAGGAGGTGAAGGTCGAGCTCAAGGACGGCCGCAAGCTCAAGGCGTCGTTCCTGACGGACCAGGGCCGCGACTTCGCGTCGGCCTTCGAGCGGTCCGGCGTGAAGTACGACGTGACGGTCAGCCACGAGAACATCTTCGTCAGCCTGCTGCTCAGCTTCCTGCCGTTCATCATCATCCTGGGCTTGCTCTTCTTCTTCATGAACCAGATGCAGGGCGGCGGCTCGCGCGTCATGCAGTTCGGCAAGAGCAAGGCCAAGCTGGTCAGCAAGGACACCCCGAAGACCACGTTCGCCGACGTCGCCGGCGCCGACGAGGCGATCGAGGAGCTCCACGAGATCAAGGAGTTCCTCGAGAACCCGGGCCGGTTCCAGGCCATCGGCGCCAAGATCCCGAAGGGCGTGCTGCTCTACGGCCCGCCCGGCACCGGCAAGACGCTGCTGGCGCGCGCCGTGGCGGGCGAGGCCGGTGTGCCGTTCTTCTCGATCTCGGGCTCCGACTTCGTCGAGATGTTCGTCGGCGTCGGCGCCTCGCGCGTCCGCGACCTCTTCGAGCAGGCCAAGGCCAACGCGCCCTCGATCATCTTCGTCGACGAGATCGACGCCGTCGGCCGGCACCGCGGCGCAGGCCTCGGTGGTGGGCACGACGAGCGCGAGCAGACGCTGAACCAGATGCTGGTCGAGATGGACGGCTTCGACGTCAAGGGCGGCGTCATCATGATCGCGGCCACCAACCGGCCGGACATCCTCGACCCCGCCCTGCTGCGCCCGGGCCGCTTCGACCGGCAGATCGCCGTCGACCGGCCGGACATGAAGGGCCGCTTCGACATCCTGAAGGTCCATGCCAAGGGCAAGCCGATGGAGCCCGGCCTCGACCTCAACGTCATCGCTCGTCGTACCCCCGGGTTCACCGGCGCCGACCTCGCGAACGTCGTCAACGAGGCCGCGCTGCTCACCGCCCGCAGCGACGGCAAGGTCATCACGCTGGCGACGCTCGAGGAGTCCATCGACCGCGTCATGGCGGGCCCGCAGCGCCGCAGCCGGCTGATGAACGACAAGGAGAAGAAGGTCACGGCCTACCACGAGGCAGGCCACGCCCTCGTCGCGCACGCGCTGCCCAACACCGACCCGGTGCACAAGGTCACGATCCTGCCGCGCGGCCGCGCCCTCGGTTACACGATGGTGCTGCCGACCGAGGACAAGTACTCGCAGACCCGGGCCGAGCTGCTCGACCAGCTCGCCTACGCCATGGGCGGCCGGGCAGCGGAGGAGCTGGTCTTCCACGACCCGACCACCGGCGCCAGCAACGACATCGAGAAGGCCACGGCGACGGCGCGGGCGATGGTCACCCAGTACGGCATGAGCGAGAAGCTCGGGGCTGTGAAGTTCGGCCAGGAGTCGGGCGAGGTCTTCCTCGGCCGGGACATGGGCCACCAGCGCGACTACTCCGAGGAGGTCGCGGCCCAGGTCGACGCCGAGGTCCGCGCGCTCGTCGAGAACGCGCACCACGAGGCGTGGGAGATCCTGGTCGAGTACCGCGACGTCCTCGACGAGATGGTCCTGCAGCTGCTCGAGAAGGAGACGCTGAGCAAGGACGAGGTCGCGGAGATCTTCGCACCGATCCAGAAGCGGCCGCAGCGCCAGCACCCGACGGGCAACGGCAAGCGACCGCTCTCGGACCGCCCGCCGGTGCTGACGCCGGCCGAGCTCGCCGACCTCGGGCCGGCCGAGCTCGACCGGCTGGCCCGCGGCCGGCGCAAGCCCACGACGCGTCGTCCCGCGACGGTGCGGCGCGAGGCGCAGGAGTCCCCGCCGCCCCAGCGGCGCGCGCCGCGGCGCCGGCCCGGCACCGACCCGGCCAGCTGACCCTGCTCCCCGACCCCGGGAGGACCCTCGTCATGGGGGTCCTCAACGTCACGCCGGACAGCTTCAGCGACGGTGGCGACCACGACACGGTGGAGACGGCTGTGGCCTACGGGCAGCGGCTGGCTTCGGACGGCGCCGACCTGGTCGACGTCGGTGGCGAGTCGACCCGGCCGGGCGCCGAGCGGGTACCCGAGCAGGTCGAGCTCGCGCGCGTCGTACCCGTCGTCGCGGCCCTGTCCGCCGCCGGCGTGCGGTGCTCGGTCGACACCACGCGGGCGACCGTGGCGGCGCGCGCCGTCGAGGCCGGGGCCGTGCTGGTCAACGACGTGAGCGGCGGGCTCGCCGACCCGGCGATGGTCCCGTGCGTGGCCGATCTGGGTGTCCCCTTCGTGGCGATGCACTGGCGCGGCCACAGCGCCGAGATGCAGTCGCGCGCGGTCTACGGCGACGTGGTGCAGGAGGTCTGCGACGAGCTCGCCGCACGGCTCGACGCCTGCGCCGCGGCGGGCGTCACCCAGGTGCTCGTCGACCCGGGCCTGGGCTTCGCCAAGCACCCCGAGCACAACTGGGAGCTGCTGCGCGCGCTGCCGCGGTTGCTCGCGCTCGGGCCCGTGCTGCTCGGGGCCAGCCGGAAGCGCTTCCTCGGCGACCTGCTCGACGGGCGCGAGCCCAAGGGCCGCGACGACGCCACGACGGCGCTCACGGCGCTCGCGGCCCAGTCCGGCTGCTGGGGCGTGCGGGTGCACGCCGTCCGGGCCAGCGCCGACGCGGTGCGTGTCGTCGAGCGCCTGGCGCGGTAAGCATGAGGCCGTGAGCCAGGACCAGATCTCCCTGACGGGGCTGCGCGTGTGGGGCCGCCACGGGGTGCTGCCCGAGGAACGCCGCGACGGCCAGGACTTCGTCGTCGACGTGCGGCTCACCGTCGACACCCGGCTCGCTGCCGCCTCCGACGAGCTGTCTGACACGGTCGACTACGCGACTCTGGCCGACCGGCTCGTCGCGGTGGTGGCGGGCGAGCCGGTCGACCTCATCGAGACCCTGGCCTCGCGGCTCGCCGAGGTCTGCCTGGCCGACCAGCGCGTCATCTCCACGACCGTGACGGTGCGCAAGCCGGGCGCGCCGATCCCGCACGCGTTCTCCGACGTGGCGGTCACCGTGGTGCGTCCGTGACCGCAGTGCTGTCGGTCGGGTCGAACCTGGGCGACCGGCTCGGGCACCTCCGGGCCGCGCTCGACGTGCTGCAGCCGGTGGCGGTCTCACCCGTCTACGAGACCGAGCCGTGGGGCGGCGTCGAGCAGGACGACTTCCTCAACGTGGTGGTCGTGTGCGACTGCGACGCCTCGGAGGCCTGGCGCCGGGCGGTCGCGGCGGAGACCGCCGCGGGCCGGACGCGGGACGTGCGCTGGGGGCCGCGCACCCTGGACGTGGACGTCGTCGTCGCCGACGGCTCCGACCCGGCGCTCGAGCTGCCCCATCCGCGCGCTCACGAGCGGGCCTTCGTCGTCGTACCGTGGCTCGACCTCGACCCGGAGGCGGTGCTCCCCGGGCACGGGCCGGTCGCCGACCTGCCCGTCGACCGCTCCACAGTGCGGCGGGTGGGACAGCTGTGAGGCCCACCCGCTGGCCGACCGTCGTCTCGCTCGTCGTGCTGCTGGGCGTCGTGGGCTGGCTCGTGGCCGACCAGGCCTGGGACGACCTGCCGGACCTGCCGCTGTACGCGCCCGTCACGGCTGGGCTGATCGCGCTCTTCGAGCTGGGGCTCGCGCGGGTGGTGCACCGCAAGGTGCGCGGCGTGCAGCCGGTCGGGAAGCAGATGCACCCGCTTCAGGTCGCCCGTGCGGCAGCCCTCGCCAAGGCGTCCACCATGACGGGGGCGCTGCTGCTGGGCTTCTACGGCGGCTTCTTCCTGTGGCTGCTGCCGCAGACCGAGAAGCGCCAGGCCTCCCGGGATGCCTGGGTCTCGGGCTGGTCCGCGCTGGCCTGCCTCGCGCTGCTGGTCGCGGCGCTCCTGCTGGAGCGGGCCTGCCGGACGCCGCCGTCCGAGGCCGACTAGGTTGCTGCCATGAGCCTCGACGACCTCACCACGGAGGAGCTCCGCGTCCGCGCCTTCGACAAGGCGAAGGACGCACACGACCTCGGGTTCTTCTGGGACCTCGTCAAGCACCTCCGCGCCTCGTCCGCGCTGTCGGCCGAGGACGGCTCCAGCGGCGGGCTGACGGGCACGATCACCGAGGCGATCGACCTCGTGCGGGAGCTCCTGGGCAAGGACCTCGGCGAGGACGAGCCGCTGTTGCGCGCCCGCTTCCTCGACTACCTGCAGGCCTGACCGGCGCCCTCCGAACTCTGCGGGGAATCCGCCCGGGCCGAGCGTGCGAGCCCCGCAGGGTTCGGGCGCGAGCCAGGGTCTCCACAGCGTGTCGCCCCCCGCTGCACAACCCGGTGGCGCGGCGGCCCTGAGGTCCTCGGCCTGAGCACACTGCGGCGATGGATGCGTCCACCGCTGCCGCCGCGCGTTCCCGGGGCGGCGTCGTCCGTCGTACCGACCTCGGCACCCACCCCGCCCGCGCGGCTGCCCGGGCCGGTCTCCGGCAGCTGCATCCCGGGGCGTTCGTCGCCACCACGCAGCCGGTCGACCTGGCGCTGCACCTCGCCGTGCTGCGCGAGGTCTGGGGCGGGCGCGACGTCTACGCCACGGGGCTCACGGCGCTCTGGCTCTATGGCGCGGGGGAGCGGCCGGAGCGGCTGGTGGTCGCCGTCCGGCACGGGAGCGAGCTCGCCGCCAAGGCCCCGGTGCAGGTACGACGGCTGTCGGACCGCGTGCTGGCGGGCTGGCGCGAGCGGCAGGGCATCAAGGTCGTGGCCCTGGAGATCGCGGTGATCCAGGCCGCGGCGAAGGCGACCCAGGACCAGACCGTCGCGATGGTGGAGGAGCTGGTCCGCGGCGGCCGGACCACGCTCGCCCGGCTGCGAGCGCGCTGCCGGCGTGGCGTGGCCGGCTCGGCGAAGGTCCGACGGGCCTGTGACCTGCTGACCGGGGGCTCCATGGACGCCGACGTCCGGCGGCTGCACCGGGCGCTCCTCGCAAGGGGCGTCACGGGGCTCGAGCTCGAGGTGCGGTTCGAGAACTCGGCAGGTGCGAGCGCCTACGCCGACCTCTTCCACCGGGAGACGATGACCGCCCTCGAGGTCGACGGGCGGCTCAGCCACACGACCAAGGAGCAGTTCCGGACGGACCGGCGGCGGGACCGCTGGATGCGGCGCGAGCACGGGGTCACCACGCTGCGCGTCGACGTCAGCGAGACCCGCGAGGACCTCGACGGGATCGCCGACGAGCTGGTCGATCTGCTGGCCGACATCGCTCGGGTCCAGCGCGAGGACGCCCAGGCCGCGGAGGGCTGACGCCTGCCACCGCAGCGTCGCCGTGGTTCGCCCCGCCACTTCGGCGAACTCTGCGGCAGATCTGCCCGGTTCCAGCGTGGGGCCCCGCAGAGTTCGGGGCGCTCGCCCCCGGCCCGATGGGAACTCTGCGGCGAGGCCACGCTCAGGCCGGGCAGATCTCCCGCAGAGTTCGGGAAAAGGGAGAGACGCAAGGGCTACTTGTCGATGTCGCCGACGACGAAGAAGAAGGACGCCAGGATCGCGGGCAGGTCCTGCACCCGGGAGCCCGGCAGCACGGCGGGCAGCGACGCGACGTTGCTGAACGACGCGGTCCGCATGGCCAGCCGCCAGGGCGTGGTCGCCCCGCGCGAGACCAGGTAGAAGCCGGCGATCCCCGACGGGGCCTCGGTCCAGGCGTAGGCGGCGCCCTCCGGCACCCGCAGGTTCTTGGGCAGCTTCACGTTCACCGGCCCGTCGGGCAGCCGGCTCAGGCACTCGGCGGCGAGGTCGAGGGAGACCGCGACCTGGTCGAGGAGGCAGGCGAACCGGGCCGCCGCGTCACCCGCCGACCGGAGTACGACGGGCACCTCAAGCGACGCGTAGGCGAGGTAGGGGTCGTCCCGCCGCAGGTCGAGGTCGACGCCGGAGCCGCGGGCGACGGGCCCGCTGACGCCGTACCCCAGTGCCACCTCGGAGGTGAGCACCCCGAGCCCCTCGAGCGGGCCGAGCGACGGCGACGGCAGGCCGGCGCGCACCTCGGCCAGGGCGGCTGCGCAGCGCGCCTCCCACCCCTCCGGTACGTCGTGCAGCACGCCGCCCACGCGGGTCCACACGAAGTGCACCCGGCCGCCGGTGGCCTCCTCGAGCACCCGCTGCAGCGGGGCGCGCAACCGGACGAAGGCCGGGTCGAGCCAGCCCAGGAACATCAGGTGCGACAGCACCCGGTTGACCTCGCACACCAGGGTCCGCAGCCAGGTCGCCCGCGCCGGCACCTCCATGCCGAGCAGCTGCTCGACCGCCAGCGCGACTCCCACCTCGTTGTTGAAGGCGGCCAGCCAGTCGTGCCGGTTGGCGAGCATGAGGACCTGCCGGTAGTCGCGGACCTCGAACAGCTTCTCCGCCCCGCGGTGCAGCGCGCCCACCAGCGGCTCGGCGGCGACGACCGTGTCTCCGTCGAGCTCCAGCCGCAGCCGCAGCGAGCCGTGCGTGGACGGGTGGTGGGTCCCCAGCTCCAGGGTGAGGTCGGTCGCTCCGGCGGCCGGCCCCACACCCGCGACGAGAGACCTCACACGCCCATCCAACCAACCTCGACGTCGACGGCCTTGAGCAGCCACCCGAACCCGCCGAGCCCGGCCGGGTCGAGCAGCTCCCGGGCCTGGGACGCGCGGGCCAGCGAAGCGGCGTAGGCAGCGTCGGACGGGTCCGGCAGCGAGGCCGAGACCCCGAGCGCCGCCAAGGCCTCCCGCTGGTCGACCAGCGCGCTGCCGGTCGCCGCGGCGACCGCGTCGAGAGCCACGTGCGCGGTGATGTCGCACGACCCGTCCGGCACGGGCGGGACCTGCCGGCCGCCGCGGTAGCCGGTGAGGGTGGCGCGCCGGTCGGCCGCCGTGTGGCCGTAGTCCACGGCGACGGCCAGGCCGCGCCGCAGGTGCGAGACCGCCCAGGCCCAGGCGAGGTCGCGCGCGGCCCCGACCTCGACCCGGGAGCCGGCCGGCCACCACCGCGACGCCCAGTCCGAGGCGAAGGGCGCACCCGGCTGCTCGGCCCCCGTGTGGTCCACGAGCACCAGCCGGCCGTCCTCGACGACGTCCAGCGGCACCGTGTCGAGCCACTCGTTGGCGAGCAGCAGGCCGGTCATCCCGTCCGGCGGCTCGGCCGCCCAGCGGATGCCGGGGCGGTCGAGCGCGCCGACCTCGACCGCGGTGAGCCGCCACCGAGCCGGTACGTCGACGAGCCCGGCCAGCAGCTCGCCCCGCCCAGCCCCCAGGTCCACCAGGTCGAACGGGTCGGGCCGGCCGAGGGCCTCGTCCACGAGGCCGGCGAGTCGGCCTACCGCCTGGGCGAACAGCGGGACCGCCGCGTTCGTGCGGAAGTGGTCGAGCGGCGCCTCGCGCAGGAAGAAGCCGGAGGGCCCGAAGAGCGCGTCCTCCCAGGCCTCCCGCCAGCTCCGCACGACAACCAGTGTGGGGTGCACCACAGAGAGTTGCCCCCAGGCCGGTCGGCGTTACGCTGTGGAGCACATCGTCCGGTACCCCGAGAGGACTGGAACGGGTCTCATGTCGACGCGTCCCGACGACGCCCGCCTGCGCGTGGGTGTGATCGGCGCCGGCCGTGTGGGTGCGGTCCTCGGCGCCGCGCTGACGCGTGCCGGCCACCCGGTCGTCGCGGTGTCCGCGGTCAGCGAGGACTCGCGCGGCCGGGCCGAGGCGCTGCTGCCCGGCAGCGAGGTGGTGGAGCCCGCGGAGGTCTGCGCCCGCGCGTCGCTGGTGCTCATCGCCGTACCCGACGACGCGCTGCCCGACCTCGTGCGCGGGCTGGCCGCGGTCGGGGCGTTCCAGCGCGGCCAGCTGGTCGCCCACGTCAGCGGCCGGCACGGCCTCGGCGTGCTCGCGCCGGCGCAGGGCACGCTGCCGATGGCGCTGCACCCGGCGCAGACGTTCACCGGCACGAGCCTCGACCTCGACCGGCTGGCGGGCGTGAGCTTCGGTGTCACCACCCTCGACGAGCTGCGCCCCATCGCCGAGATGCTCGTGCTCGAGATGGGCGGCGAGCCGGTGTGGGTGCGCGAGGAGCACCGCGCGCTGTGGCACGCCGGCCTGGCGCACGCCGCGAACCACCTCGTCACCCTGGTCGCGAGCGCCCAGGACCTGCTTCGGCAGGCCGGCGCGGAGGAGCCGGGCCGGGTCCTGGCGCCGCTGCTGAACGCCGCGCTCGAGGGTGCGCTCCGGCGCGGCGACGCGGCGCTCACCGGCCCGGTCGCCCGCGGTGACGCCGGCACGGTGGCGGCCCACCTGCAGGTGATCCCGGACGACGTGCGCCCGTCGTACCTCGCACTGGCACGGCTCACCGCCGACCGGGCGCTGGCGACCGGCCGGCTCAAGCCCGAGCAGGCCGAGGGGCTGCTGGGCGTGCTGGCCAAGGGGGTGACGGCATGAAGGTGGTCGCCACCCGCGAGGAGCTCGCCGCGGCCCGCAAGGAGCTGACCGGCCGGGTCGCCGTCGTGATGACCATGGGTGCGCTGCACGAGGGCCACGCCAGCCTGGTACGCCGAGCGCGGGAGACCGCGGACGCCGTCGTCGTGACCGTCTTCGTGAACCCGCTGCAGTTCGGCGCCGGCGAGGACCTCGACCGCTACCCCCGCACCCTCGAGGCCGACCTCGAGGTGTGCGCGCGGGAGGGCGCCGACGTGGTGTTCACGCCGAGCCCCGACGTGGTCTACCCGGAGCAGCCGCTGGTGCGGGTGAGCGCGGGACCGATGGGCGCCGGCTTCGAGGGCGCCAGCCGGCCCGGCCACTTCGACGGCGTGCTCACCGTCGTGCTCAAGCTGATGCACCTGGTGGACCCGGACGTGGCGCTGTTCGGCGAGAAGGACGCGCAGCAGCTGGCTCTGATCCGGCGGATGGTGGACGACCTCGACGTCCCGGTCGAGGTCGTCGGCGTACCGACCGTCCGCGAGGCCGACGGCCTCGCGATGTCGAGCCGCAACCGCTACCTCTCCCCGGAGGAGCGCGAGGCCGCGCTCGCTCTCTCCCGTGCCCTCGCGACCGGTGACGTCGCGGCCGGCCGGGCCCTCCTCGACGCCGCCGAGGGCGTCGACCTCGACTACCTCGAGCGGGTGGACTCCCGCACGTTCGAGGCAGCGCCCGACGGCGACCTGCTGGTCGTCGCCGCTCGGGTCGGCAGCACCCGCCTCATCGACAACTCCTTCCTGA
>Ga0190269_10000226_pt1 | contig 30301 bp, 27 predicted proteins | sample Popmic249IS_FD_133749 | JGI IMG/M metagenome (GOLD analysis project Ga0190269, IMG submission 133749) | Populus adjacent soil microbial communities from riparian zone of Blue River, Arizona, USA - 249 IS | ecosystem: Environmental > Terrestrial > Soil > Riparian zone | place: USA: Arizona... | reverse complement strand
TTGTTTCAGCGCGGAGACAGCGCGCGTGCCGTCGCATACGTGGCCGTGACAGTGCTCGGTTGTGTCGCAGCGGGACTGTTTGGCTTCTGGTGCGCGGCACGCGTTGCGCTGTGAGCTGATTCGTTTTCACGTTCTAGGCAGCCGCATGCAGCGGCCGCGCGACAGGTTCAGCATCGAATGCGACTGCATCGACCTCTAGACCCAAGCGCGCGAGCACGCGACCGAGCGTCCAGCCTGCCTCGGGCTCGGGGTTGGCGCCGCCGAGCAACTCGGCCGCACGCACTGGAACATCAGGCGTCCGCCACTTCTCGAAGCACAAGCCCAGGAAGTCCGCGTGCCAGAGCCGATCTGCCTCACTGGCGATGACCAACGCTTCGAGCTCGACACCATCGAACACGATGATGTCAGCCAGCACCGGCGTGGCAGCGCGGCCGGCTGCGTAGGCGCCGGTCCAGAGCATCACAGGCACGGGCGCGCCGGGCACTCGCAGGTGCAAGCAAACGGGCACTGGCAGGCCGCTCAAGAGCCGCGCTGGCATGTTGAGCAGCTCCTGCAGCGCAGCTTCCTGCTGGGTCGCTTGACTGGGCCGGCCGGAGTCCACCGTACGGCCTTTGCTGACGGGGCTCGCGTCGACTTTGCGGCTGATCGCGTTCAGGGGGCTTACAGGGCTCATGGGGTCACCAGGGTCAGGGTTGGTAAGTGCCGGATGGGATTTGGGTTCGTACTGCTACTGAACCTTTGTCCAGTATAGGCATGTGATCGCTGAACGCAAGGTTCTTGCACGCGCCGTGCGCGTTTTTCCTTGCCAGCCATTTTCGGCGCCCTGACGCCGCAGTTTTTTGGACGCGCTCAGTCCTGCTCTTTGTCTTTGCCGACGAGCAGGGGCGAGAGCACGAACCACACGATGCCTAGCCCGATCAGGGCCATGCCTTCTTCCGGATGTGCAGTGGACCAGAGCCACGAGCCACCGAGCACGAGCGCCGACGTGAACAAAGCGTGCGCAATGCGGCGGCCAAGACGATCCGTCGCGCGCGATAGATTCGGCTGCCGGATGACCGCCCGCATGCGCCCTTGACGCAAGTCTTCCAAAATGTCGTCGGCGCGTGCGGGGAACTCGGTCGCAGCGTTCGCAAAGCGCGCAGCCACATGCAGCAGGTCGCTTGTGATGCGCTCCGGCGAGTAGCGGTAGCCAACGATCTCCGCGAAGTAAGGGCGGATCTCGCGCACCAGATCGATCTCCGGATAGATCTGCCGCGCGATGCCTTCGACGGTCATCATCGCCTTGCCGACCATCAAAAGCTCGCTCGGCATCTCGATGCCGTACGTCAACGAAGCTGACGTCAGATCGCGCAGCAGCTCGGCGAAAGCCACATCCTCGAGCTTGCGTCCGAGGTATTTGTCCGCCAGCCGCGACACATCGGCTTCGAACGCAGCGCGATCGATCTTCTTGGTAGGTCGGCCGATCCCGTAGAGCACGTCCGCGATCACGCGCGTGTCGCGGCTCGCCGCTGCGATCAGCAAGTCGATCAACCGATCGCGCAGCCGCGGGCTGAGCCGACCCACGAGGCCGAGATCGATCAAGCCGAGCACGGGCTCTTCGGCAGTGCCCATGATCAGAATATTTCCGGGATGCGGATCTGCGTGGAAGAACCCGTGCTCGAAGATCATCTTCACGACGATCTGCACAGCGTTCTTTGCGATGCGCTCGGCGCTCGAGCCGTTGGCCACAGCGTCGAACACGTTTCGCCCGTCGAAGAACTCGAGCGTGATCACCTTCTTCGAAGACAGCTCGCGGTACACTTTCGGAAACCGCACGGTCTTCAGCTGCGCGAAGTTTTCCGCGAAGCGCTCGGCGTTATCCGCTTCTTGCGCGTAGTCGAGCTCCGCGCGGATGGCGCGGTCGAACTCGCCCACCAGCGCGCTCGGCCGGTACGCGCGCGACTCAGGGATCGAGCGTTCGATCGTAGTCGCGAACGAGTACAGCAGATCGATGTCACGGTCGATGACGCGGCCGACGTTCGGGCGCTGCGCTTTCACTGCGACCGCTACGGGTCCCTCGTCTGTCACGAGCTGTGCTCGGTACACTTGACCGATGGATGCCGACGCGAGCGGCGCCTCGTCAAATTGCGAAAATACGCTCGCGATCGGCGCTCCGAGCTCGCTCTCGATCGCCCCGCGCATCTCGGAGAAGGGCAGCGGTGGGACGTTGTCCTGTAGCTGTTTCAGCTCTGTCACAACGTCTGACGGCAGCAGATCAGCGCGCGTCGACAGGACCTGACCGAGCTTGATGAACGTCGGTCCAAGCTCCTCCAGCACCGTGCGGATGCGCACCGGCATGTTGAGCTCAGGCTCCTCGCTGCGTTTGCCCGGAACGAGTCCGCTCAGGCCGGTGCGCTGGAGCAACTCGCCGAAACCGTGCCGCGCGAGCACGCCAGCTATTTCTCGCAGGCGACCGAGATCGCGAACCGTATCCAGGATCAACGCCATGCGCGCAGCATCTTGGCGACCAGAACCAAGGGCGTCAACTCAAGCACCTTCCCGCGCAGCCGCTGACTGTAACCGAACCGGATTCGGTTACGGATACAACTGCCCCTGCCGCTGTTTCGCGCGAATCTTCGCCGCTAATAGCTGCAGCACGACGCGCGCAGGCGCGTCGATTCTGAGCGAGCGCTTGTGGCAGCACGCCGCCACAGCCCAGAGCGCAGACGCTAACACAGGTGGCGTGGCGTGGCCCGAGCAGGTTTCTACTTGGTTTCTGCCGCAGAACGCTTGTCGGCGCCCCACGCGATGCCCTAGTAAGGGGTGACGGCCGCTGCAGGGCTACGAGCCGGTCGGCCAGGATACTGAAGACAAAGAGCTTTCTTTTCCTCGAACCAGGAGGGGCCAGCTCGCTTCACAGCCGCTACCGTGACATTTTTACTCGCGGGAAATGTTTCAGAAATGCTGGCTGGATACCTCAACCGTACAGCTCTGCGCCAGGGAGACTCCAGATGAAGAAAGTCGAAGCCATTATAAAACCCTTCAAGCTTGATGAAGTGAAAGACGCACTGGGTGAGATCGGCATCCAGGGTATGACCGTGAGTGAGGTGAAGGGATTCGGTCGTACCGGTGGCAAGAAAGAAGTCTATCGGGGCTCCGCTTACGTCGTCGACTTCGTGCCCAAGGTGAAGATCGAGCTCGTGATCGCCGACAATCAGGTCAACCAGGTGATCGAGTCGATCGAGAAGACGGCCAAGACAGGCCGGATCGGTGATGGCAAGATCTTCATCGTCGGCATCGAAGAGGCGAACCGTATCCGTACTGGCGAACGCGGTGAAGACGCTGTCTGACGCTCCTTAGGTGAACGACCCCCGGAGCACTGCTCGGTACCGCGTTCGAAGTCGCGGTCAGAGCGAAGCGCAACGGGGGCCCTGTTCCGGCGCAGTATGCGAGCCGCGCGGTCGGCCCTTGTCGCAGCGCTTATCAAGTGTGTGAACATACCGTCCTGTCGTTCAACGCACGCTGCCGACACAACGTGTGTTCTTCTGCAAAACGGCTGCGCTTCCGATGTTTGCTGGAAGCTTTTTCAGGCGTTCGTTCGCTGTCGCCGTTTGACGCACCTTGGAGGGCTCAGTTAACATCCCGGCAGTCGCTGAAGCGGAGCTAACCTGAGATGGGTGGGCCTGCAGGCGCGGTTCCATATGCTGCCAAGTCCCTCTCGTGTTGCCGCAACTTCACTTCATATTTTACCTCGCAAGAGCCTGAGCCGTGCCATCGGTAGGGCAGCGAGAGTGCCCGCACCATCTCCGATGCTGCGGCTCGCCATGCGCGCGTATTGCCGTGCTTACGGCATCGACCTCGACGATTACGAGGTGCCGGAGCAAGGCTTCCCGACGTTCGACGCGTTCTTCACGCGCCACCTGAAGCCAGGTCTGCGCCCGCTCGATCCCGAGCCGGACGCGCTGCTCTCGCCGGCCGATGGTCGCGTGGAAGACATGGGGCCGATCGAGCCGGGTGCCAAGCTGACCGTCAAAGGGCACGCGTATTCGGTCGCTGAGCTCCTCGCAGATCGCTGGGCGGCCAGCCTGTACGCCGGCGGCCAGTTCGCCATCGTGTATCTGTCGCCACGTGACTATCACCGCGTGCACGCGCCGGTGGATGGCCGCGTGCGCGCCGTGCGGCACGTGCCAGGCTCGCTGTTTCCGGTCAACTCGATCGGTTTGCAGCACATCCCGCGCCTATTCGCGCGCAACGAACGCGTCGTCATCGAGCAGAGCAGCGCGGCACACGGTCCGGTGACCAGCGTGATGGTCGGCGCGATCGGCGTAGGCCGGATCAGCTTGGCGTTCGACAACGAGCTGATCACCAACAACGGCCGCGCGTACGGTGAGCGCATCTACCTCGGCGAAGAGGGCCCGCTCCTCCAGCGCGGCGATGAGCTCGGCACGTTCCATCTCGGCTCGACCGTGATCGTGTTCAGCGGGCCCGGAGCCGGGCTCACGCCTGCGATCCGTCCCGGCCAGCGCGTCCGCATGGGCGAGGCGATCTGGCGCCGCACAGAGGTTCCCAGCGAGGTGCGCCGGTGAGCGAAGAGCCTCGTGCTCGCAGCGGAGGTCGCAGACGGCAAACCACCCGCCGCTTGCTGCGTCACCCTTCGCGCCTCGCCGGAAAAGCGGGGGCCAGCACAGGCTCTACACACACCGCCGCGCAGACTGAGACTGAGTCCAGGAACGCGATGTTGCCCGAAGCGCCGCCGGCTGAGCTCACCGCGCTGGGTGAAGTCGCGGCAGCGCGCGAGCAGGTCGAAGTCGATGTGGACGTCGAGTCGAAAGACACCGGCGAGCTCGAGCCGAACACCGCCAAGCTCGGTCGACCCGAAGCGAAAGAAAACGACACCCAGCTCTCCGCGACCGCCGCGCGCGCGGACGCAGAGACGGCAGCGGTGATCGAGGATGTCGTATCCGACTTGCCCGAGAGCGCGATCGAGAACGAGGCCAAGACCAAGCCGAAGATCCGACTCTCTGACGCCGCAGCGAAGCGTCTGAGCCCGCCGCCAAAGGCGCATGGCGAACCGGACGGATCCCGCAAGCCGCCGTCGATCCCACCGCTGAGCGGCCCGCTCGGCGGCTTGCCCACGGTCGCGCGCGGATCACTGCCGCCGATTCCGAGTGGGGAGGGCATCGTTCGCAACTCACAGCCGCGCATCGTGCTCGAAGCCGACCCGCGTGTGCGTCGCGACAGCGACATGCCGACGCGTCCGCGCATCCCGCTGACGCAGGACATGGCGCTCGCCGCCGGCCGGATCACGTCGCAAGAGGTCAGTCCGTATCGCGTTGACGAAGGCCCGATTCGCTCGCGTACGGCGTATCAGAACGCGCCGGTGGATGAGAACGCACCCTCGGTGATCGTCGCGCGGGCGCACGTCATCAGCGATGCGCCGCCTGCCAACGATCGCCCCGAGGCCGGTCCCTCGTTGCGTCGCAGTCGCCGTCCGCGTCCGGAGTCCGAAGAGTTCGAGACGCTCGACCTCGACGACGAGACCACCGACGAGATGTCGCGCCTGGACATCGATCTCCCCGAGGAGACCCCTGTTGGGTCGCACGAGGTCTCCGTCCGCGTGTCGCGCACGCCGCCACCACCGCCTGCGCTCAGCCCGGTGAAGCAACGCGGCACGATCACAGGGCAGCACGCGGCGCCGCCCGGCAGCAGCACGCAGCGGCCGGCGCCACCGCCTCCACCGCCGACCGCACCGCCGCGCCGCGCCACCGCTTCGACGACGCGCAAGCCCTCCGGTAAGAAGCGCTCGTGGTGGGAGGTTCTTTTCAGCGACGATTACATCCGCACGCTGCCGAAGGTGGCGCAGACCGCCGTGCAAAAGCAGGTCAACTTCATGGAGGCCAGCCTCGGCATCAAGCGCGGGGACTCGGTGCTCGATGTCGGTTGCGGCCTGGGCCATCACGCGCTCGAGTTCGCGCGGCGCGGCTACCTGGTCGTGGCGCTCGATCTCGCGCTGTCGATGATCACGCGCGCAGCCGAAGACGCGCAGCAGCGTGGCTTGCGCATCAACTTCCTGCACAAAGACATCCGCGACATCGGCTTCGAAGGCACGTTCGACGCCGTGATCTGCGTCGGCACCACGTTTGGTTTCTTCGACGACGAGCAAAACCGCAGCGTGCTTCAACGACTCGCGCACGCGCTCAAGCCAGGCGGACGCTTGCTACTCGATGTCGTGAACCGCGACTTCGTCGTGCAATCGCAACCCAACCTCGTGTGGTTCGAGGGCGATGGCTGCGTGGTCATGGAGGAGAGCGACTTCAACTACTACTCCAGCCGCTTGCACGTGAAGCGCACGATGATGAGAGATGACGGCCGGCAGACGGATGTCGACTACAACATCCGCCTGTACTCCGTGCACGAGCTCGGCCAGATGCTCAAGCAATGCGGCTTCGTGATCCGCGAGGTCAGCGGACAAGAAGCTACGCGCGGCTGTTTCTTCGGCGCGCAATCCTCGCGCATCGTGCTCTTGGCGGAGCGCCGCCCGTTCACGAAGACGCAAGGCGGCGAGGAAGCTAGCGGCGGCACGGGCGGCGCAGCGGGATCGTCAGCCAACGGCGTGGAGCACTGACAGCGCCCTCAGGGTGCGCCGTCTGCGTCGCCACCATCCTTCGGGAACACTGCGCCTGTTGTGTCCAGGCTGCCGTTCAGCAGGTAGCGCGCCGCGCAAGGCAGCGCGAGAAATGTGCCGCCCAGAGCGGCAAGCGCGCCGTCGCAGCTCGAGCCCGAGGTCGGCATGACCTCGATCACGTGCTCCCCGCTCAGGTCGCTGTCGTTACCGCCCTCCGACTCTTCGATGGCGGCGTCGCGATCATTCGAGCGTGGCGTCTCATTCACCATTCCGTCTTCGATGCGTCGAGCCACTGTGCCTGACACCGTCTGTTTGCGCGTGAGCGCGCAGCCGCGGCCCTGCTGCGCCTTGAGATCGAAGTCGGGCTCGGTCGAAAGAAAGTCGCTCGGCTGTTCCTGGCGCGTGCCTGGTCCACCTTGAACCACCTGCGTGTCACTCATCGAAAAGCGAAAGCTGCCGCTCTCGCTCAGCGTGCCCGACGCAGGTGCTGCTTTGTCAGGCATCCAATACGCGACGCCGGTGTCGACGCGCAGCTCCACGACGAAGTCGAGCGGGTTCACAGTGGGCAAAGCACTCTGCCCGCACGTGTTCTCCACGAGCACACCGTGGATCGCGTAGTTGCCGACGAGGGAACCGGGCTTGGTTCCCTGGTTACACGCGCACAACGCAAGCACTACGACGCAGCATGCGATCGATCGCTCTTTGTGCATCAAGTCGTCCTTGGCAGGGGCTGGTCACTGCCCAAGCCCAAGGCTTCATTGTGGCACCGATCGCAGTCTCATTCCGGACAACCGTCGTCGTCCTCCCGGCCGTTGTAGCTCTCTGGCTGCTCGGGGCACTGATCGCGATCGTCGGGCAAGCGGTCGCCGTCGAAGTCGGTCTCAGGGCAACCGTCCTCGTCGCCGAACCCGTCGGTGTCTTCAGGTTGATCTGGGCACTTGTCGGTGCCGTCCTCCACACCGTCGCGATCTCGATCGTTGTCGGGGCAACCATCGTTGTCGCGATCGCCGTCCATGTCTTCCGGCTGGTCGGGGCAGGAGTCGTAGCCGTCTTGCACGCCGTCGGCGTCGTTGTCGCGATCGGGGCAGCCGTCTTGATCCTCGAACCCGTCGCGATCTTCTGGATCGTCGGGACACTTGTCGAGCTCGTCGTTCTGACCGTCGGCGTCGTTGTCTTCGTCGGGACAGCCATCTTCGTCGAGGTAGCTGTCGTGATCTTCCGGGCTGCCTGGACAGGCATCCTGCTGATCGCCGACGCCGTCGCCATCCGCGTCGAGGCCGGTGGGCTGCCAAGCCGCGCTCGCGATCACGCGGAAGTTCGGCACGCCGATGCCAGAAATCAGGCCCGCGCCGCCGCCCGCTTGGAAGACAAAGTCGCCGTGCGTGATGCGACCGGCGAGGCGCCATTCCAACGGGTTCTCATCGAGCTGCGTGGTGAAGCGCGTCGAGCCGACGAGCTCGGTCAGCACGCTGAACAGACTGGTCACGTCCACGCTCGCGCCAACGCCGTAGTAAGCGTCCGAGCCCATCTTGGTCGAAAGCAACTGGCGCGAAGGTCTATAGGCGCCGCCGAAGTTGGCTGCGAAGCGCACGCGCTGCAGCCGGACCTCTGCGATCAAGTGACCGCCTGCGGTGAAGCCGTCGTAGCCGAGCGCATGCTCTTCCGAGATCAGCTTTCCAACGGGTGCGGTCGCGTACCCGGCCAGACCGAGGAGAAACCCGTACGTGCTCGATCCAACGAGCCGAACTTTGAGCGACAGCCGAGGATCGCCGATGCCGAACGCGGAGCCGCCACGTAGCTCGATGTAAGGATAATCGAAGCCGCGCGTGCTCATGGCGTACTGGTCGCCATGCGTGTAGACGAGCGGCAGAATCACACCGACCTGGAAGCGGTCTGCGAATGCCAGTGTGCCGGCGATGTTAAGCGTGAGCTGCTGACCGATCAGATCTTTGGTGTTGTCGGTGAGCTCACACTTCGCAGTGTTCCCGTCCTCACAGGTTGCGGTGTAGAGGACGAACGGCCGATGCGCGTAGTCCAGCCAAAGCTCGGCTGTGGGAGCCATTCTCCCCGCGACCGCTGCGCCGTCTACCTGCAAGTAGTTGCCCGGTCCGATGGCCGGGACATAGCGATTCACGGAGAAGCGATCGTTCGGAACGCTCTGCGCAAATGCCAAATTGGCAGAGCTGAACGCAAGCGACAGCAGAGCATAAAGGAAGCTTGAACTCCGGCGCATCCGGTTCTCCCGACGCTGGTGTTGGACGCGTCGAACGCGTTGGTAACCAAAGCCCAGCTGCGTACCGCGTCGGAGCCCGACTATGGCATCGCTGAGTCTCTTTTGGCAACGTAATCGAGCATCGCCGCTTCGACCCGGGACACCGTGAGCCGACGGCGTTGCCAAATGCGAGAGCGATCTACGTCTGGTTGCGAACGGAAACGAGCGACTCAGTAGCTGACTTCGAAGTCGCACGTGAAGCGTATTTCAGTAGCAACGGGTTGCCCGCGCTTGTCGAGTGGCGCTTGCCAGCGCGTCTGTCCGAGCACCTTCATGCAAGCCTTGCCGAACCCGTAGTCTCCTGTCTCACGGACGATCGTCATCGGGCCAACCCGACCATCTGCGAGGATGCGAAGCTTCACGACCGCCGTGCCCGCGACACCTTGCGCGCGCGCTCGGCTCGGGAAGTTCTGCTCGAGCAGCGCGTCCAAACCGGGTGGCGGAACGGGGCGACGCGACAGCGACTCCTCGCCGACGAGCGCTGGCGCTGTGCCTTTGCCACCCACGGCGCCGTCGCTCGCGCCTGCGCGATCGTTGCCAGTGACTTTGCCGATGCGCGTTGCGGGCCCTTGTAAGGCTTGACCGTTGCCAACGACCGAGCTCCAGCTGGCGCCGTCATCGCCCGTGAGTGTGAGACCTGTCAGATCGACGGGTGCCTCGGCGGCAGGCTTGGGCTCTTCCTGCGGTGGCGGTGGCGCGGGCTTCGGCGCAGCGATCTTGGGTGGCGCGGGCTTCGGCTTTTCGGGCTCTGGCTCTGGCTCGGGTGGCGGAGGCTCCGGCTCTGGCTCTTGTGCAGCTGGCGGCGGCTCTGGCTCGTAGATCTCCATCTCCACGTCGCGCTGCACCTCGAACGTCGGCGGCGGCACGAAGCCGAGCGCGCCGAGCAACGCCATGTGCGATCCGAGGCTCATGCCCATCACGCCGAATACGCGTGCGGCGACGTTCATGATGCGCGAACCGGGGCTTACAGCGACCGCGACCGCTGGCTTCGGGCGCGTGTGTCCTTGCGTTCTACGACCTGCCGATGAAAGCGACGCTGCGCTGCCTGCGGACGAACGTTCGGTGCGATCACTGGCTGCTGCCCCGTTGCTCACTTCGCTTCCTTTGACTCCATGGGGCTGGTGTTGATCGCGAACTTGGTCACCTTCTCGCTGCGTAGGAGATCGATCACTGAGACGACCTGGGCGTGCGTGACGCGGCCGTCTGCGGAAATCACCGCTTTGATGTCCTTGTCTGCTGCGTACGCCGCATGGATGCGCTGTTGCAGGTTGGGTTTATCGATGCCTTGCCCGTCGAGATAGAGCTTGCCTTCGACATCGAGTGAGATGGACAGCGTCGGTGTCGTCGCTTCGCCGGTCGCAGCCTTTGGCAGCTCGACGTTGATCGACTTGTTCACCAGGTAGTTCGAGGTGACCATCAGCACGATCAGCAACACCAGGACGATGTCGACCAGTGGCGTGACGTTGATCGCCGAGATGATCTCGTCGTCATCCGAGTTCGCTGCGCCTGCCATGAGCTACTCCGCCGCGGCCGATTGTTCCTGGTGACGCGTAGACAACAGATGCGAGACCACGTCACTTGCCAGCGCGCTACCTCGTGACAGGCGCGCCTTGATAAGGCGTTGACCGTAATTGAACGCCGCGACGGCCGGGATGGCAACCATGATGCCGATTGCGGTGGCGACGAGGGCCTCACCAATGTCCATCATCAGACCTGCGGTTACCTGACCCTTGCTCTCATCCAGGCTGTGGAAAGCGCGGATGATGCCGATGACTGTGCCCAACAGTCCTACAAAGGGTGCGTTGTTGCCGACGGTGCCGAGGAACGCGAGGTTTCGCTCCATCCGCAGGCGCGCAATCTTCTCTTCGCCGACGATGCGTTCGGCAGCTGCTGCCGGTCCATCGGTCGCGGAGTCCAAACCCGCCATCACTAAGCTGGCTTCGAAGGAGCGCGAGCTCTGCATGCGTTTACGTGCCGCGGCGAGGTCTCCACGGCGCAGCGCGTCGAGCAGCTCCTTGCGCAACGCATCGATATCATCGCGAGTTACCGCGAAGAAGTACGCTCGCTCGAGCATGATCGCCACGCTCACGACAGACAACCCGATGAGCAGCCACATCACCCAAGTGGCGCCCAGCAGGGCGAACGCAGTCATCCGTTGCTGGATATCCATGTTTCCTTTACCGGCCGGCTTTGCTGGCGCACACCCTACGCAACGGGCTGCCCCCGGGCAAGCGGCCATCATCATTCGCGGTATACTTGTCATGTAGCGCGCGACGAAGCTGCGTGCCCTGTGCGACCCGCATCGTTCATTCTGGAGGCGCGCTTCTGTTCGAGTGAGGCCAGCGCTAGCTTTGAAGGACAGAACCCCGGGTTTCGCGCCGAAATCCGCGTGACTGCGACATTGCGTCGCAGTCACGTGCTCGCATTCCGCGCGCCGCGTGCAATTCAATGGAATACATCGAGCTGCTCAGCGTGTGACAACCTCGAGGTGCGGCGACGTCGCGCTCACGCTCATGACGCATCGAGCTTCATCACCTCGCGCAACACTGTGGTTGCGTACGCGCCCGACGGCAGCTCGAAACGCAAGCGTAGGCCGACGTCCGTGCTTTCCACCTCGCAATCCGTGAGTCGCACGCGTGCGGCGCGGCGCGTGCCTTCGCCCGACTTGGCGTGTGCGGCGAACATCTCTTCGGTCAGGCCCGAGCTCGCGAACACAGCTTGCTCGCGCACGAGCGCCTCGGCTTCTGCGCGGCGCATGCTTGCGCCGAACATCGGACCGGTCGCGCTGACTTCCCAGGCCTGCATCCGTCGCAGCGCTTCGTCGTTGTCCTGATTGATGAACAAGCCACCTGTGTCCTCTTTGCGAAGCAGGTCGCCGAGCACGGGCCGTGCGTATAGGTTCTCTGTCACGCGCGCGGCGAGCCAGCGGTTGAACAACGCAGACTGCAACGCCGACATCAGCATCTTGCGTTCGAACCTGTCGCGCGGTGCGCGCGCTTCTCCGCGCAGCATTGCGCACGCGCGCGCCACATTGCGCTCGCCGACACCGAAGCGCTGCTCGCCGTAGTAGTTCGGCACCCCGTCGCGCTGCAGCACTGTCAGCACTTCGCGCGCGGCCTCGAGATCTGAAGCGTCCCGAATGATCAACTCGAAACGATTGGCGCGTACGTGTCCCGTGCGAAGTTTGTGTGGGTGGGGCACGGCGGTAAGAACCCGGACATTCGGTACTTCCACCTTCAGCGCAGCGTCGGCCTCGGCGCGCTCGAAGCTTGCCCACTGGGTTGTGACAGCGTGCTTATCCTTCTGTCCGGCGACGCCCGCGTCTCGGGGGTTCACACCCAGCGCGTTGGCTAGGTGGGTTACGGCTTCCCTGGTCGTCAGTCCCCGCTTCTCGAACCGGACGAATAAGTGACCGCCGTGCCCTGCGGGCAGGTACGCTGGAACTTCGTCAACCACGAAATCCTCGTCGACACAGCGAATTTTTCCGAGTGTCCTCAGCGATTTGGCGGTAGCATAAGGGAGTTCATCAGATGGCGCGTGCATGATCACCGGTAGGTACCTGTTAGTTTCACTGGACGCTTCGTCTTTTTCCCAGTAGCCGCTAGAGACAAGAAAGCTGTGAGCGAAGAACTCAAGCAGCGAGTGCAGCGCGAGGCCAGCCGGCTCATGGATGCTGGCGTCGCAGGTCAGGCGTTCCCAGGGGGCGTTGCCTGTGTCAACTGGCGCGACGGAGATCAAGTCCATTCGGTCGAGGTCGCCTCGGGTCGCTTGCGCGCAGGCGAGTCGGAAGTCCGAACGCAAACACCCTACGATCTGGCGTCGCTGACCAAGCCCGTCGTCGCAATGGCTGCGCTGCGCCTGGTGGCGAGCGGCAAGCTGGCGCTCGACGTCCGCACGGACTCGGTCGTGACCGACGTGCGCGGTGGTGTTGGTGGTGTGGCCACGCTCGAGATGTTGCTGACGCATCGTTCCGGCCTCGCGGACTGGGGCGGGCTCTACTTGGACGTGCCGCACGATCCCGGCACCGCGGCAGCGCGGCGCTGGATCTTGAGTGAGGCTTCGCGTCGGCCCGCTGAGACTGACCCCAAGGGTCCGCTCTACAGCGACCTCGGTTACTTGATCGCGGGTGAGGTGATCTCGCGTACCGCCGGGGAAAAACTGGACCGCGTGATTGCAAAGGAGATCACCGACCCGCTCGGCATCTCCAACGAGATCTTCTTTCCGGCAGCATTGCCGCCGGATCGCCGCGCCCAGATCGTTCGCGAAGCCGCGCCCACCGAGTGGTGCGAGTGGCGTGGACGGCTGATCCGCGGAGAGGTGCACGACGAAAACGCTGCAGCCTTTGGCGGCGTCGCTGGCAACGCGGGCTTGTTCGGCACGGCACACGGCGTCGCTGCGTTCGGTCGTGCATGTCTGGACTCGCTGCTTGGGCGCGGATCGCTCTTGCCGCAGGACCTGATCGAGTACTCGCTCCGCAGCGTCGACGGCTCGACCATGCGGCTCGGTTGGGACACAAAGAATGCCGACAACAGCTCTGCGGGGCGCCGTATGAGTGCGCGTTCGTTCGGGCACCTGGGCTTCACCGGGACTTCGATCTGGTGCGATCCGGAGCGCGATCTGGTGATCGTATTGCTCACCAACCGCGTTCATCCGAGCCGTGCGAACGAGCGCATCAAGGGTTTCCGGCCAGGCTTCCACGACGGCGTGATCGCAGCGCTCTCGAAGTAGCTTTAGGTCGCGGGCATCTGCATGCGGGAGGCGAGTCGCGTATGCGTGACTTGCTGCTCCGCGTTGCGTACGGCGCGCATGAGGCCAGCGTCATCTCCGATGACGAGCGCGAGGCGGCGCGCACGCGTCAGTGCGGTGTAGATGAGCGGGCGCGTGAGCAGCAGGTGATGGCTGCGATGCAAGACCACGATCGCGGCCGGAAACTCGCTGCCCTGTACCTTGTGCACTGTGCATGCGTACGCGAGCGTGAGTGAGCCTTGGGCTTCTGGCTCGTAGCTTACGTTGCGGCCCTGCATGTCGACGAAGACGACGCCGGCATCAACGCGTTGAACGGTCCCGACATCGCCGTTCCAGACCTCGCGTTCGTAGTCGTTCTTGAGCTGCATGACCTTGTCGCCCGCGCGAAAGCCTGCGCTCGTGGGCGAGCTGAGCGCCGCTGCTGGATTGAGCGCTTCCTGCAGGAGCTTGTTCAGCGCTTCGGTTCCGAGCGGGCCGCGCCGCATCGGCGTGAGCACCTGCACGTCTTGGATAGGGTCGAGCCCATACGCCGCCTGCACGCGACCCAGCGCTTCTTTCAAGCGCTGCGCGACTTGCTCGGGCTGATCTGCGCGCACGATGAACAGATCTCCTGGGCCACGGGTGCCCGTGACGCTGGGAGTAGGGCGCTGGCCGTGCAGGATCTGGTGTGCGGCGCGTACGATCGTGCTCGACTCAGCCTGACGAAACACCTCGGTCAAGCGCACGACGCGACAGACTTCGCTCGCGAGCAGCTCGCGCAGCACCGGGCCGGCGCCGACTGGCGGCAGCTGATCGGCGTCGCCGACCAAGATCAGCGTCGCAGTGCGCGGCAGCGCATCGAGCAAGTGCTGGGCGAGCTGGACATCGAGCATCGATGCTTCGTCGACGAGTACGATGTCTGTTTCGAGCGGCGAGCTGCGGTTGCGGGCGAAGGTCCGGGACCCGGGGTTCCACTCCAAGAGCCTGTGGATCGTGTGCGCGTCGCGTCCGCTCGCCGCTGCTAAGCGCTTTGCGGCACGCCCGGTCGGAGCGCACAAGCGCACGCGCCGCTCAGCGCGCTCCTGGGCCTGCACGATCGCGCGCACCGTCGTGGTCTTTCCGGTGCCGGGCCCACCGGTCACCACCAACAGTCGCCCCTCGAACGCAGCCGCCACGGCTTCCAGCTGCGCCGCCGCCAGCTGCGTTTCTCCGTTGTCGCGCGCGGCTGGCTGAGCTGCGGATGCTGTGGGTGTTGCGGCTGAGTCTGTGTTGGCGGGTGTCGGAGGCGGAGCGGTACTGGCGCTGGCGGGAGTAGCGCTCGGCGCGCTGGGCGGGGTCGCTGCAGCTATCGGCGGCTTCGACGCGTCGTGTGCTGGGGGGTTGGGGGTGCGTTGGCTTGCGAGCTCTCGCAGGCGAGTGGCAACGGCGACCTCTGCCGCGTACAGCGGCGGGGCGTAGACGCTCGTGCCCTCTACGCGCAGCAGGCCGCGTTGCTGCAGATCACCGAGGGCGGCGCGCAGGCGCTCGCGTGGGACATGCAGCGCTTGCGCTTGGTTGGCGAGCTCCTGCACCGGCAGGAATGTGTGGCCGCTGTCAGCGGCCCGAGCCACCAGGTGGAGCGCGGCACCGGCTGCGCGCCGCGGATCGTCTTCCGCGAAACCGAGCGCGCGAGCCATGGCATCGGCGGTGCGGAAGCCGATGCCGGCGACTTGCTCCGCAGCGAGGTATGGGTCTTCGCGTACGACGCGCGCAGTGTCCTCGCCGTAGCGCTTCCTGATCCGAGCAGACAGGGCCGGGCCCAACCCGAGGCTTTGCAGAAAGCTCGTGACCTCGGCTTCAGCGAGCCTGCCGCGAACGGCGCTCGCGATCGCCTCCGCGCGCTGCGCTCCGATGCCAGGCACCTCGCGCAAACGTCCCGACTGGACCGTGATCACCTCTAGTGTCTTGTCTCCGAAGCGCTCGACCAGGCGCTTTGCGAGTCCCGACCCGATGCCTTCGATCAAGCCCGAGCCGAGATACCGCGCGATGCCGTCCGCGGTGGTGGGCAAGACCGGGCTGTAACTCTCGACACGAAAGCGGCGGCCGAAGCTCGGATGCTGCTCGTAGCGGCCGCGCACCCGCAGCGTCTCGCCGGCCGATGTATTGCGTAGGTCGCCCACGAGCACCACTGGTTCGGGCCCGCTGCTCGGCGCGTGCGCCCGCAGGACGCAGTACTGCCCGTCCGGGCTGCGAAACAGCACTTCTTCGATCGAGGCGGTGAGCAGTTGGTCGCGATCGCGGTCCATGGCGGAGGCGACGCGCGGGTGCGGGTCGCAAGCGTGAGCCCCGCAATATATCGCGCCCCGCGACTCCGGTCCGGTGCGTTCGCGCGCTGGAGCCTCCTACCAGCCAGGGGTGCACTCCGCGAGGACCCACGCGTCGGCGCTGGGCACAAGGCACTTACCTTCGCGCGGCGATGGTTGGGAGGGCGCCGCGCTCACGCGATGACCTTCGGCGGTGCGCAGGTACAAGCGTTCGCCACTGTTGCTCAAGCCAGCGCGGGTGACACTTTTGCCGACGCGCACCAGCAAGCTGCCTGGAGCGGGGGCTGGGTCGCGCCCATCGTGCACGTCGAAATCGTCGCTGACGAGCAGCGCGCGCGCTCCTGGCGCGATCACTGTATGTACTGGTAGCGCTGCGCCGAGCGCTTTGGGATCGTCGCTCAAGTGCAGGCCGGCGAGACTCTGCGGCTCGTTGCCGAAGTTCCAAAGCTCCACGTACTCCTGCTCCGGCTCGCTGCCGTGCGGGTCAGCGTTGACCTCGCTCAGCGCGAGCGTAGGCAGTAGCGGCGCGGTCTGGAGAGGCCAGCTGATCTGTTCGGCATGGCGGCGACCATCGACGGTCTCTACGATCAGCGTGTACGTGCGATCCGCGATCAGCCCGGCAAAGCGCAGCGGAGCGCTCATCGAAGCGGGCAGCACCGCGATGCGCTGATCGCCGAGCTCGGCGAGCACGCGCACACTCGGGTCCTGAAACAGCTGCAGCTCAACGCGCTCATCCGTGACCAGCGCGCAACCGAAGGGCAGCGTGAGCTCGTCGAGCGCGCACGCTGGTGGCTGCAACGCTGTTGTTTCATCGCGCGTGTCGTGCGCCGTGCTGAAGCTCGCGTGCAGCTCGCTGACAGCGGCACCATGTCCGTCGAGCAGGGCGCCACCGCTGCGGAGCACGTAGCGCGCCGAGCGATCGAGCGCGCGGTCAGGCGCGACGCGTATGCAGCTAGCAGCGGCGGAGTCGTAGCGGGCGCACGGCACTTCCTCCGCCCGCGCAGGGTGCGCGTAGCCGCGCGCGTCCTCGAGCCAAATACCGCGATCCGCACCGTGCACCACGCCATCGAAGCTGATGAGCGCTTCGACGAGGTCGTTCGGTACGGAAGCAGCTTCGGCAGGCGGGAACGTGGCTCGCACGGCGGCGCCAGCGAGCGCGGAGTCGTCCACCAGAAGCTGCGCCATCAGCGGCTCCTTCAAGCCCATCGCCGCCTTGCGCGGCAGCGCCAAGGTGTAAGTGCCGCCTGCGGTGAGCGCCTCGATCGGCTCGATCGCGAGCCGCTGACCGTCCCATCTATGGCGAATGGCGACACTTCGCGACAGATGGGTGGCATTCAAGGGAAGCTTGTCGAGATCGTCGAGCAGCGCTGCGTCACTCGCGCCTGCGAGCAGCCATGGTCCATCGTTCGGGGCATCGGGCGGCGCCGCGAGCCCGATGCTGAGCCGCGGTCGGCGCGGCAAGAGATCGAGCGGCACTGGCTCACCGCGCGCATCCCAGGCGGTGAGGACTGGGGCAGCGGGTGCGGCGTCTGCTGGAAATTCTGGCGTGAGCGCGCACTGCGGAAGCAGACAGGACGACAGCGCGTGCAGCGCGCACAACCAGGGTTTTCGCAGCATACCTGCCTCATCGGTGAGGGCGCGTGCTGGTTGCGAAAGGGTCCTGCGCGCGGGGCTGCACGACTCCTCGATGATCTTGCGCTATCCTTGACGTGACCGCCGGGTGCGGATGCCAGGCGGCCGCTTGACGAGCCTCGCGATGGCCTATTCTCTAGATGCCCCCGTGTTGGTTCTGAACCGACACTATCAGCCAGTTCGTGTCACGCCCGCACGTCGTGCGATCCTGCTTCTCTACGGCGGTTCGGCGCATGCACTGGACGAGAAATACCAGACGCACGACTTCGCATCGTGGATGCGCGCACCGCTGCGCCAGATCGACGAGTCGATCGGCACATCGTCTGGTCCGCTGCGCATTCCACGCCTTTTGCTCTTGCATCGCTACGGTCGCGTACCGATGACGACGTTGCGTTTGTGCCGGCGTAATGTGTACCTGCGCGACAACTTCACCTGTCAGTACTGCGGGCGGCGACCGCTGGTCAAAGAGCTGAACCTCGATCACGTGAAGCCGCGCAGCCAAGGCGGAACGTCGACCTGGGAGAACCTCGTGACATCGTGTCGGCGCTGTAACTTTCGCAAAGGTGGCTTCACGCCGGAGGGCGCGGGCATGCGCCTGCTGAAGGAGCCCTTGCGACCGAACTGGAGTGTCGCGGTCGCACTCTCCGCCGCGCCGCGCCACTTTGCCGAGTGGGAGCCCTTTTTGCCCGAGCGCCGCGAGATCCCGGGCTCATTTGCCTGAGCACACCACTCTTGGTACAGAGCGCCTGTTTCATGGCTTGGGAGTGACAGGTGAGTCAGCTGCAGCAACAACGAAGCCTCGTGCTGGCGTCCGGTTCGCCGCGACGTCGAGACATCCTCGAGCAACTCGGCGTGCGCTTTCGTGTCGACGTGAGCGGCATCGATGAGCGCATGCTGCCGGGTGAAAAGCCGGCCGACCATGTGCAGCGTCTGGCGCGCGAGAAGGGCCTGGAGGTACGCGCGCGCTCGAGCGCCGCGCCAGACCAACCGTGCGTGCTGTCCGCGGACACCATCGTGCTGCTCGATGACGTGGTGTACGGCAAGCCGGCCGACGACGAAGACGCGCTGCGTATGCTGCGTAAACTGTCGGGACGCACGCACCACGTGCTCACCGGGCTCGCGCTTTGCGATGCCGCTGGTAGCTTCGAGGAAGTGTCTGTTCATACGACTGCCGTCACGTTCCGCGAGCTTTCGGAGGAGACGATGCGCGGGTACGTCGCTTCGGGTGAAGCGCGCGACAAAGCCGGCGCATATGCGATCCAGGGCCTGGGCACCGGGCTCGTGCGCGAGATCTCGGGGTCGTACACGAACGTGGTCGGGATGCCTGCCGCGGAGACGCTCGAGCTGCTGTTTCGGGCTGGCGTTCTTTCGAGCTGGCCATGATCGATCCTGCTGCGATCGCCGCGAACATCGCCGCCGTGCGCGGCCGGATCGCGGCGGCCTGTCAACGTGCAGGTCGCTCTATCGACAGCGTGCAGCTGTTGGCGGCGAGCAAGTTTCAGGACACGGCCGCGATCCGCGCGGCCTACCAGGCTGGCCAGCGCGAGTTTGGTGAGAACTACGTGCAGGAGCTCGCGCACAAAGCAGCGGAGCTGGAAGATCTCAGTGAGCTGCGTTGGCATCTGATCGGCAGGCTGCAGACCAACAAGGTCAAAGACGTGGTCAGGCTCGGATGCGCGGTGCAGACGCTGGATTCGGAGCGGCTGTGCGACGCGCTCGCCCAGCGTGCGCGCCTCACGAGCCAACGCATCTCGGTGTTCCTGCAGGTGAACATCTCGGACGAGCCTCAGAAAGCGGGTGTCTCGGTCGCGCACCTTCCGCAGCTCGCAGCTGCAGCGCGCGCGAGCGGAGTGCTCGATGTACGCGGCCTGATGGCGATCCCGCGCCCTACTGAGGATGAGCTCGAGCTGCGCGCCGCGTTTCAGCGCATGCGCGCGCTCGCCGCAGAGCTGGGCCTCAGCGAGCTCTCGATGGGCATGAGCGACGATCTAGAGATCGCGATCGAAGAGGGCGCGACGCTCGTCCGCGTCGGCACTGCGCTCTTCGGGCCGAGATCACCTCGGCCCTAGCGCCGCCGCGCGCTCTGCGTCTCCGTAGCTACCCGCACCTGTGCGGGCTTGCGCGCCCGATGCAGGCGAGGGCGGTCACTTTCCGAGCAAGCTGTTCGCGGCTTCCTTGCCGAGCTCGGCGCCTCGCGCGTTGGCCGCGCGCAGACAGGCCGCGATGGCGCCTGCGAAGTCGCGCGCCTCGAGTGCGGCGAGACCCGCTGCCGTGGTGCCGCCCGGGCTTGTGACCTTGCGGCGTAGCTCAGCGGGCGGGTCGTGGCTCTCGATCAAGAGCCGGCCCGCACCGTAGATGGTCTGCGCTGCCAGCACGCTCGCGGTTTCTGGGGCCAAGCCGAGCTCTGCACCTGCCGCTGCCAGAGCCTCGGCGAGCAAGAACACGTACGCTGGACCTGAGCCGCTGAGCGCGGTTACAGCGTCCATCTGTGCCTCCTCGACCTGCACGACTTGGCCGACGCTCACGAAGATCTTGGTTGCGAGTGCCAGGTCCTCGTGTGTGGCCTTGCTGCCCGCGGCGATGGCGGTTGCACCCGCGGACACGAGCGCAGGCGTGTTGGGCATCGCGCGCACCACGCGTGACTGTGGCAACGCTGCTTCGATCGCACGCAGCGGCACACCGGCCGCAATGCTGATGACCAGCGTCGATGGCGCCAAGTGCGGAGCGATGGTCGGCAAGAGCCCTGCGAAAGTCTGCGGCTTCACGCTCAGCACGAGGATGTCGCAGTGGCAGGCGACGCGGTTGTCGAGCGTGGTGCGCACGCCGTACTTGTCGCGCAGCTGCACGAGCCCTTCCTGACGGATGTCGCTGACCAGCAGTTGCTCGCGCCGGGCCGTGTGCGTCGCGATCAAACCTTGGATCAGCGCGGTCGCCATGTTGCCGCCGCCGATGAATGCAATGCCTTGGGAGAGCGCCATGGGGCGGCAGCCTACACCGAAAGTCGCGTGGGCGGCCGCGTTCTTTCCCTGCTCACGCGGGTACCGGAAGGTGTAGATTCCCGGCGTGCCACGCGAGATCGACCATGTTGAGCTCTTAGACGCTGCAGAGCGCGAGCGCGCTGAACAGCGCCTCTTGTGGCTGCGAGACCCTACGCGCCCACAGCAGCCCGGTGCAGCGCATACCCGCCTGTTCAGCCCGGAGGGTTGGGAGAGTCTGGAGCAAGCCGTCCGGCAACGTCGCTACAGCGGCGAGGAGCTGGCGCAGCTGCCCGATGCGCTGGCCGACCTCGCGCGCGAGCGCGCTCGCCTGCGCGGACGCGGCTGGCTCGGCGGATTTCTGCATAAGCCATTGGCTATCGGCTCTACCGAGCGCGTACCCGCCGCGGCGTTGTCGCCCCTGTTCGAGCCGGTGCAAACAAGCGCGTCGCCAGGCGGTCCGAGCGAAGCACTGCGCGCGCTCGGCGCCGTGCTCGAGCTGCACGTCAACCGCTTTATCGAGCTGCGCGAGCAGGCGGAATACGACGCCGAAACGCAACGCGAGAAGCTCGCAGCGCTCCTGCCCAAGCCCGAAGCACGCGGCACAGCGGCAGCCACGCCGGAGCTCCGCGCTGCGCTCGCTGCGCTGCTCTCCAAGCCGCAGAATGGAGAGTCCGGCCCGCGAGCGGATTCACGCGCAGCGCTCGCGCGGCTGCTGTCCGATGCGACGCAGACGGGAGCTGATTCTCAAGCAGATCCACGCGAGCTGCTCGCGCGGCTGCTGTCCGATTCCGCGCAGGGCGACGCGCTCTCTGGCGTGCTTCCCGGCGCGCTGCAGCAAGAAGCACTCGGCGACCTCCTCGCACAACCCGAGTCGCGCGCTGTGCTCGCAGCGATGTTGAACGCGCAGCCGGGGAGCGGGGCCGGCGCAAGTGTCCTACTCACAGAGGCCGCGCGCGAAAATCCCAAGGAGCCGCCGACGGTCGCCGAGCTCGCACAGAGCTGGCTCGATCGCACCGAAGATGCGTGGCAAGAGCTCGCACGCTGGCTCATCAAACACAGCGATCTTCCGAGCACCGAAAACGATCTCGCGCGCATCTTGGTTGGTCTGCGCGCGTTCGAGCTGGATGGTCTCGCGAGACCCGATCGGCGCTTCTACCGGCTCGCGGTCGGCGCGCGCAAGCTCGGCTTCGAGCGCGACATGACTGCGCGCATGCGCGGCGAGAATGCATCCGCCTTGATCGTGCCGCAGCCGGTGTGCGTGGCGCTGTCAGCACCCAAAGATGTGCGCGTGCTGCAACCCGATCTGGAGTACGGCGTGCTCTCCGATGTGGCGATCGCGCAAGGGATCGGTGAAGGGCTCGCGCTCGCGTTGACCTCCCCCGCGCTAGGTCCGCTCCTCACACGTCCGCGCGGCGCGTCTGTGAGCGCAGCCATGGGCGGCTTGTTCGCACAGCTCCGTGCGGACAGCGAATACCTGCGGCGCGTCGATGGCTTCGAGCGCGATGCCGCGGAGAAAGCTGCGCGCATCGCAGCGCTGTGGCTGCTGCTCCGGGCGCGCTTGCACGCCGCGCTCTCGCTCACCTGGAACGCTGCGGCGCGCTCCAGCGAGGAGCGAATCCAGCAGCTGTCAGCGGCAGGCGCGCGCGCGTTCGGCCGGCCGGTGCCACGCGGGATGCTGGCGCTGACGCTGCTGTCAGAAGTGAGCTCGGAGCAGCAGCTCGCCGGACTGCACTGGGGCTTCGAGCTGCACGCGCTGTTACGCGAGCGCTTCGATCAAGATTTCTATCTGAACCCGCGCCTATCCGAGGTGCTCCGTGGCGCAGCCGCGCGCGGCGCGGGCTTGGATGCGCCAGGGTTAGCCGCGGAGCTCGGCGCCCAGTCCCGTGGCAAGGCTGCGCTCGACCGGCTGTTCGAGCTCTTGGGCTGAGCGGATTAAGCGCGGGCGCGATGTGTCAGATGCTTGACGCCTCGCGACTGCACCCGGCAAGCTTTTTCGATGTTCGCTGTCAGTGAGTTCCGCGATCGCCGCGAGCGTTTCTGCAAGACCATGGGCTCGGGAGCAGCGGTGTTCGCGTCGACGCCCATCGCCATGCGCAACAACGGCGTCGAACATGAGTTTCGTCAGGACAGTGACCTCTACTATCTGACCGGCTTCGACGAGCCGGACAGCGTGCTGATCCTGACGACTGAGCACGCCGAGCATCGCAGCGTGTTGTTCGTGCGTCCCCGCGACCCCGCGCGAGAGATCTGGGACGGCCCGAGGGCAGGCGTCGAAGGCGCAGTCGCCAACTTTGGGGTAGATGCCGCGTTCCCCATCGCCGATCTCGCGACGAAGCTGCCGGAATATATCCAGGACGTGTCTCGGCTGTTCTACCGGTTGGGGCGCGATGCGCGCTTCGATACCCGGGTGCTGCGCGCGATCGACGTGGTGCGTGCCAAAGCGCGAACCGGCGTGAGCGCGCCACGCGAGATCATCGATCCCGGCAGCATCGTGCACGAGATGCGGCTGCGGAAATCGGCATCGGAGATTGAGGCCATGCTGCGCGCCGCCGAGATCACGGCAAAAGCGCACCTGCGCGCGATGCACGCCGCGCGACCTGGCCGCTACGAATACGAGATCGAGGCAGAGTTGCTGCGCGCGTTCCGCGTGAATGGCGCCGAGCGCGCGGCCTACGGCAGCATCGTGGGCTCCGGACCGAATGCGACGGTGCTGCACCATCGGCGCAACGATCGGCTCATGGAAGCAGGCGATTTGCTGCTGATCGATGCCGGCGCGGAGTACAGCTACTACGCCTGCGACGTGACCCGCACGTTTCCGATCAGCGGGCGCTTTACCGGGCCGCAACGAGCAATTTACGAGCTCGTGTTGACCGCACAGCTCGCAGCGATTGCAGCTGTCCGTGCAGGCGCTACGCTCAACGACATCCACCGTGAAGCATTGGAGGTGTTGGTCGCCGGGCTGATCAAGCTAGGTTTGATCGAGGGCCCGCTCCGCATGGCGATCGATCAAGAGCGCTACAAGCCATACTACATGCACCGCACATCGCACTGGCTCGGCATGGACGTTCACGACGTTGGCGACTACTACGTTTCGAAACGGCCACGCGAGCTCGAAGCGGGCTTTGTTCTGACAGTCGAGCCTGGGCTGTACATTGCGCCGGGCAGTCCGTGCGACCCTTCATGGCACGGCATCGGCGTGCGTATCGAGGATGACGTGCTCGTCACAGACGACGGTCCGCACGTTCTCACCGCTGCAATACCAAAGCGGGTGGAAGACCTTGAAGGTATCCTTGTTGCGCGCGGACCTGATGAAGGGTGAGATGTGCGACGCACTGCGATGTGGCGGCTGACAAGACAAGAACCCTTACAGCCACTCGGATCGAGCGTGTCATGCGGGTCGAGCGGCCAACATTGACACAAGTCGTGCCGGCAGCTAGTAGAGGCTGCTCTCTCTTCTGGGCGCGACACGCCAGCAGCTTGGCTGCGTGTTGACCAAGGGTTAGCCTAAGGCCATTGGCGCGCGGCACGTGCGCTGCCCGTCGGCCCTGCTTGCAGTGAACCCTAGGGTCAGATCAAGCCCGACACCATGCTCAGTACGTACCTACCAGCATTGCTCATGGTCGCTCTCGCGACCGGGATCGCCGTCTTTATCTTCACGCTGACTTCGATCGTCGGCACCAAGAAGATGACGCCGGAAAAGGCGATTCCGTACGAGAGCGGCAGCGAGTCGGAAGGCTCGAATCACGTACGTATGAGCGTCAAGTTCTACCTGACTGCTATCCTGTTCGTCGTGTTCGACATCGAAGCCGTGTTCCTCTACCCGTGGGCATCCATCTTCCGACAGCTCGGATGGTTTGGACTGGTCGAGATGTTCTCGTTCATCACCGGGCTGGCAATCACGCTTGTGTACGCGTGGAAGAAAGGAGCGCTCGAATGGGAGAAGTGACCACCGCAGTTCTGGGGAACGAGCATGGCTTCGCGACGACGCGTTTCGATGCCCTTCTCGGTTGGGCGCGCAAGTACTCGCTGTTTCAGTATCCGTTCGTCACCGCGTGCTGCGCGATGGAGCACATGGCGACCGCTGGCGCGCGCTACGACATCGAGCGCTTCGGCGCCGGCGCGCCGCGCTTCAGCCCGCGCCAGAGCGACTTGCTCTGGGTCGTCGGTACGATCGTGCAGAAGCAAGCGCCTGTGCTGCGCCGCATCTACGAGCAGATGACTGAACCAAAGTACGTCATCGCGTTCGGGACCTGCGCCTCGTGCGGAGGCTTCTACGACAACTACGCGACGCTGCCGGGCATCGACAAAGTGGTGCCGGTCGACGTGTTCATCCCCGGCTGCCCGCCGCGTCCAGAAGCTGTCTTGGACGGGCTCATGTTGCTGATGGAAAAAGTGCAAAACGGCAATCGCGAGCCGGCCGTATTGCCACCACCGCAGCAGCTGCCGCCGCTCGTGCAACTGCGCGACAAGCGAACCGCATGAGAGGACAAGGCCGATGAGCAAGCAGGTGCTTTCGCTGCTGCAAGAACGCTTCGGTGCAAAGATCCTAGCCGTCGATAGTTTTCGCGGAGACGACGAGGCGCACGTGGCGCCGGAAGCTTGGCACGAGGTCGCCCTGTTTCTCCGGGACGACCCTGCGTGCGCGATGGACCACTTCATCGATCTCACGGCGGTGGACTATCCCGAGCGCGAGCCGGAGCAGCCGCGCTTCGATGTGCTGGTGTTCCTGCGCTCGCTTCGCAAGAAGCACCGTATTCGGCTGAAGACCCGCGTGCGCGATGGTCAGCAGCTGGACTCGCTCACGAGCGTGTGGGCCGGCGCAAACTGGACCGAGCGCGAGGCGTTCGACTTGTTCGGCGTGCGTTTCAAGAGCCACCCGGATCTGCGCCGCATCCTGATGTACGACGAGTTCGTCGGGCATCCACTCCGTAAGGACTACCCCATCCAGAAGACGCAACCGCTCGTCGCGTACCGCGAGGTGGGCGCGACTAAGCTCCCGCCGTTCGGCGCCGACGAGGGCACCCCGTTCGCTCGCATCGACTGGCTGGCGCGTATGCAGGGTCGCAACCAACAGGTTTCTCCGGCGATCGCAGTCCAACAGGGCCAGCAGCCGGCATTGAGCATTCGCAGAGAAGACACGGGTCCTGACGCGCCGCTCGGTCAGCCGGTCCGGCCTGATCAGCCTGGACAACCCGATCAGCTTGGCTCGAAAGCGTAGGTAGTAGGTAAAGGCACATCATGGAGCCGATTTACGAGCACGAGGAAGAGACCGCGCTCGAGTTGCCCTCGGAGCCCATGCGCTTGAACATGGGACCGTCGCATCCCGCGATGCACGGCACGATCAAGATGCAGCTCGAGCTGGACGGCGAGGTGATCAGGAACATCGACATCGTTCCTGGTTACTTGCATCGCGGCTTCGAGAAGAGCTGTGAGCGCGGCACGTGGACGCAGTGTTTCCCGTACGTCGATCGACTGAACTACGTGTCGCCGATGTTGAACAACGTCGGCTTCGCGCTGGCTGTCGAGAAGTTGATCGGCATCGAGGTGCCCGAGCGCTGCAAGATCTACCGCGTGATCCTCGGTGAGCTCGCGCGCATCAGTGATCACCTCACATGCAACGCTGCTGGCTGCATGGAGCTCGGCGCGTTCACGCCGTTTCTCTGGTTCGTGAAGGTCCGCGATTGGATCTACGACATCCTCGAGCAAGAGACCGGCGCGCGCATCACGCACTCGTTCGGGCGCATCGGCGGAATGGCCAAGCCACCGACCGATAAGCTGAAGCAGGCCGTGCGCGACATCATCCCCCAGGTCGACAAGGTGCTCGCCGAGGTGAGCGCGACCTTGGTTCGTAACCGGATCTTCATGGATCGTTGCCAGGGTGTCGGCACGTTGTCCCAGGAGCGTGCGCTCTCGCTCGGCGTCACGGGTCCGATGCTGCGCGCGACCGGTGTGGACTACGACGTTCGCAAGGCCTATCCGTACTCGGGCTACGAGACCTACGACTTCGAGATCCCGATCGGACACGACGGCGATACGTACGACCGCTTCATGGTGCGTATGGAAGAAGTGCGGCAGTCGTGCCGGATCCTCGAGCAAGCGATCGAGCGGTTGCCCGATGAAGGCCCGATCAATGTCGACGATCCACGCATCATCCTGCCCGAGAAGGATGAGGTGTACACCACCATCGAAGCCACGATCGCGCACTTCAAGATCGTGATGGAAGGTGTGAAGCCCCCGAAGGGTACCGTCTACTCGTACACCGAAGGCGGCAACGGTGAGCTCGGCTTCTTCATCGTGTCCGACGGAAGCGGCACGCCGTACCGCGTGCGCTGCCGCCCGCCCTGTTTCCTGAATCTCAAAGCGGCGGAAGATATGATCCGCGGCAACATGATCGCCGACGTCGTGCCGATCTTCGGATCGGTCAACATGATCGGCGGAGAATGTGATCGGTAGGAGAGGCGATGCCTACGTTCAAGCTTGATGGCCGCGAGGTGCCGATAGAGCCAGGCGATACGATCATGCGTGCTGCCTGGCGTCAGGGCATCGAGATTCCGCACTACTGTTTTCACCCGGGACTGTCGGTCGCGGCCAACTGCCGTATGTGCTTGGTCGAGATCAAGACCGACCGCCCGATGCTCATGCCCACGCTCAAGTGGGATCCCGAAAAGCAAGCGTACGTGCCAGGTGGTAAGCCGAAGCTGACACCCGCGTGTCAGGCGCCCGCGGTCGAGAACCAAGAGGTGTTCTCGAAGAGCCCGGAGGCGTTGAACGCGCAAGCGCACGTGCAGGAGTTCTTGCTGCTCAATCACCCGGTCGACTGCCCGATCTGCGACCAGGCAGGTGAGTGCAAGCTGCAGGACTACTGGTACACGAGCCAGGGCAAGACCAAGCGCAAGCGCACCGAGCCGGTGCACAAACCCAAGGCTGTGCGCTTCGGTCCGACGATCGTCTATGACGCCGAGCGCTGCATCGCGTGCACGCGCTGCATCCGGTTCTGCGACGAGGTCGCGCACGACCACGTGCTCGATATGCGCGAGCGCGGCAACAAAAACGAGATCACGGTCAGCCCCGGGCGCGAGCTGAACCACAAGTATACGCTCATGACCGAGCACGTCTGTCCGGTCGGCGCGCTGACCAGTCGCGACTTCCGCTTCAAGGCGCGCGTGTGGTTCCTGCGTACTGCGAACGGCGTTTGCAACGGCTGCGCGACGGGCTGCAACAGCTACGTGGACTTCGACCCGCGGCACAACAAGGTCTACCGCTTGCGCCCGCGCGACAACGCCAACGTCAACAAGTTCTGGATGTGCGACGACGGCATGCTCAGCTACCACGCGATCCACGAAGGTCGTGTGCTGCAGCCACGTATTCAAAACGGCGAGACGCGCGCGACCAGCCCCACAGAGGCGTTGAAGCTCGCGAGCGCGGGCCTCTCCAAGACGAACGGCGCGAAGATCGCGATCGTGCTGAGCGCAGGGTTCTCTTCGGAAGACAACCTCGTGCTCGCGCAGTTCGGGCGCACGGTGCTTGGCGCACAAAAGTTCTATCTCGGCGCGAACGGCGGCTGGGAAGGGGACAACATCCTCCGGAACAGCGACAACAATCCGAATCGCGCGGGCGCGTTGGCCGCTGTGGCCGGCGCGCCGGTCGGCAGCCTGAGCGACTTGCTCGCTGACGCCGAGAGCGGCGCGATAGAAGGCTTCATCGCGCTCGGCGGTGGGGTCGCCGAGACAGCGGAGCAGCTCGCGCCGCTGCACAAGCTGCAGACCTCGATCACGCTCGCAAGCAATGTTGGCCCGCTCGAGCAGATCGCTCACCTGCTGATCCCGGTGACGAGCTTCGCGGAAATGGATGGAACCTTCGTCAACGCCAAGGGCATCGCGCAGCGCTTCCACCGCGCGATCCATCCGCTCCCAGGTGTCACGCCCGCTTGGCAGACGCTGATCGACCTGGCCAAGCTCATGGGCAAGCCGCTCGCGCTGCGCGACCTCGCCGAGGTTCGCGGCGCACTTCCTAGCACTGCCATCGGCACCGGCACCGGCGCCGGCATCGGCGCACAGGAGGCGAGCCGCTGATGGAGACCTTCCAAGTCGCAGCCTTGATCGGCAAGCTGATCTTCGTGGTGGGTGTGATCCTGCTGTTTTCGCCGCTCATGGCTTGGGCGGACCGCAAGCAGTCCGCGATGATCCAGGACCGCATGGGTCCGAACAAAGCCAGCGTATCTCTCGGTGGCAAGACGTTCTCGCTCGGCGGCTTGCTGCATCCGCTCGCCGACGCGCTGAAGTTCATGTGGAAAGAGAACTTCGTTCCGCCCGAGGGCGACAAGCTCCTCCACGCGCTCGGACCGCTGATCTCGATCATCCCGACGTTTGCAGCCTTTGGCGTCATCCCGTTCGGCGGGATGATCTATCTGGATCATCTGTTCGACGTGTTGCCTGCCGCTCCAAGCGGCCCTGCGTTTCCATTCCAGGTCGCGTCGCTCAACGTCGGCGTACTGTACGTGTTCGCTGTCACGGGCACAGGCGTCGTCGGCGCTGCGATCGCGGGCTACTGCAGCAACAACAAGTACGCGCTGCTCGGCGGCCTGCGCGCCGCCGGTCAGATGGTCAGTTACGAGGTCACGCTCGGCCTGTCGCTGGTCGGCTGCTTCATGCTCTACAACACGCTGCTCCTCGAAGACATGGTGCAGTGGCAACACGACCGCGGCCTCTTAGGCTGGGGCATCTTCCGTCAGCCGCTCGCGTTCGTGCTCTTCTACGTGGGCTCGATCGCGGAGACCAAGCGCGTCCCGTTCGACTTGCCCGAAGGCGAGAGCGAGCTCGCCGGGGGCTACTTCACGGAGTACTCCGGCATGAAGTTCGGCATGTTCATGATGGGCGAGTATGTCGCCACCGTCGTGACTTGCTGCATGCTGACCGCGATCTTCTTCGGTGGCTGGTCGCTGCCGTTCCTGCAGCCAGATGGGTTCCACCTGTTTGGTGCGACGCTCCAGCTCAACCACCTGACCGTGTCGATCATCCAGGTGCTGACGTTCCTGGTCAAAACCAGCTTGCTGTGCTGGTTCACCCTGATGATCCGCTGGTCTTTGCCGCGCTTTCGTTACGACCAAGTCATGAAGCTGTGCTGGCGCTACATGCTGCCGCTGTCACTTCTGAATGTCCTTGTCACAGGCATCGTCGTCCTGCTCTGGGGCAACTGAACATGGCCAAGCTCATACCGAAACCCAAGATGAACGCTGCCGAGGCGGCGTACGTGCCGGAGATCGCCAAAGGTCTGCGCGTCACCATCAGCCACTTCATCCGCAACACATTCAGCGCGCGTGGCAGCGAGCGAAGCGACATCGAGACGATCGACTATCCGGTGGAGAAGCGTGAATACCCGGCGCGCTACCGCGGTGTTCATCGCTTGACCCTGCGCTCCGACGGCTCGCCGCGCTGCGTGGCTTGCTTGTGCTGCAGCACCGCGTGTCCGGCGCAGTGCATCCACATCGAGCCGGCCGAGTACGACGCGAATGATCCGCGACACGGCTACGAGCGCTTCCCGAAGGTGTTCGTGATCGACGAGCTGCGCTGCATCTTCTGTGGTTTCTGCGTGGAGGCCTGCCCTTGCGATGCGATCCGCATGGACTCGGGTCTGCATATGCCGGCCTCGACGCGGCGCGAGCACTTCATCTTCGACAAAGAAATGCTGATGGCGATCCCTGCAGCTGATGGCAGCCAGCAGACGCGCAATCCGCGCCACGAGCCCGGTGATCCGACGCACCCAGGACTCGACCGCGACCACCACTGAC
>Ga0190269_10000225_pt1 | contig 30334 bp, 21 predicted proteins | sample Popmic249IS_FD_133749 | JGI IMG/M metagenome (GOLD analysis project Ga0190269, IMG submission 133749) | Populus adjacent soil microbial communities from riparian zone of Blue River, Arizona, USA - 249 IS | ecosystem: Environmental > Terrestrial > Soil > Riparian zone | place: USA: Arizona... | reverse complement strand
TCAGGTAATGCATCATAAGCCGCGAAAACATCGCGAGCACGAGTGACAACGCGGTTTCGGCTTCGTGGGAATCGAGGGTCGCGCGTGGTGAGAGCCGGCGTTTCGGCGTGCGAATCATGATGCTCCTGCAACAGATCGAGGATCAGCGCGGCGTGCTTGCGTAAACGCGAGCGGCGGCGCTGCGGCGCTGGCCGCGCGCTATCGCAGGATGCGTGCCGCGCTCAGCGCGCGCACGGCTGCCCTGGAGCCTTTACCAGTGTCGCGTTGCCTGCAGGGTGCCGACTATCCGGCAGTGCAGTGGCCGAGCTAACAACATGCAGCGATGCGACCGAAGCGTGCGAAACCCCGAGCGATCGAGGCACAACCCACAGCGCGCCCCTGATTCGCACACTAATCGCAAGCCTGCGGCCGCGATACTTTAGGACATGATCAAGCTTTGCTGTACTGGCTTGGCCACCCTTGCAGGTGTGCTGCTCATCGCTTGTGGAGACAGCGCCCAACCGACCCGAGTCGACGCAGGCGCCGCAGCCACAGGCGGCGGAACCGGGGGTTCGGGTGGTGCGCCTGCCGCTGGCAGCGGCGGCATCGCCCAGGCCGGCAAGGACGCGCCCACACCTTATTCCGGTGGCGGGCCTGCGCCGGGCAATCCGGAGGGCGATTGCAGTCTGCCGCAGGAGGCTTCGGCAGCAGATAGCTCCAAGCCCACGACCGTAGTCGGCACGGGCACAGCCGCGAGCTGCACGGGTCAGGCGTTCATCGACGCTGTTGCTGCAGGCGGCGTGATCACGTTCGACTGCGGGAGCGCGCCCGCGACGATCACGCTGGATCGCCCGGCCAAGATTGTGAATGACACAGGTCCTGAGATCGTAATCGATGGCGGCGGGCGTGTTGCGCTCAGCGGTGGGGGCAAGAGCCGCATCCTGTATATGAACACGTGCGACCCCGCGCAGAAATGGACCACGTCACATTGCGACAACCAAGATCATCCGCGGCTTACGCTTCAGAACCTGACGTTCGTGGATGGCAACTCCAAGAACGAGCCCGCGCGTCTCAACGAGCACGTGACAAACAACGACGGTGGCGGTGCGGTGTGGGTACGCGGCGGACGTTTGAAGATCATCAACAGCCGCTTCTTCCGGAACGTGTGCGCTGACACTGGACCGGATGTCGGCGGCGCTGCGGTGCGCGTGTTTAGTCAGTACCAAAATCAGCCGGTGTACGTGGTGGGCTCGACGTTCGGCGGCAGCTTGGGGTTTGGCAATCGTTGCTCGAACGGCGGCGCGATCAGCAGCATCGGTGTGTCCTGGTCGATCTACAACAGCTTGTTCTCGCACAACCGTGCGCTAGGCAACGGCGGCAATCCCGCGCAACAGGGGACGCCGGGCGGCGGCAGTGGTGGCGCGATCTACAACGACGGCAACACGATGACGCTTTCGCTCTGCGGCACCGTGATCGAGCAGAACAGCGTCGTGCAGCACGGCAGCGCGATCTTCTTCGTGTCGAACGACCACAGCGGCAACATCGTGATCGATCGCTCTACGATCACGAATAACACAGGTGGCTCGTGGTACCCGACTTACCCGCAGATCTCGAACCACGATGACACGCCGATCAGCGTCAGCGCGTCGAAGATCGAATAGGGGATCAAGAACGAAGACCGGCGGTTTGCAGGGCCTTACGCAAGACTGCCAGGTTCTCTTCACGCAGCGGCGTGAGCGGCAGCCGCAGCTCAGGGCTGCAGCGCCCGAGCAACCCGAGCGCGGTCTTTACGGGAATCGGGTTGGTCTCGAGGCCCATGGCCTGCATCAACGGCAAGAGCGCGTAATGCTGCTCGCGCGCGACGCCGTAGTCGCCTGCCAGCGCAGCATTGACCAGCTTGAGCAGCCGATCCGGCACGAGATTCGAGACCACCGCGATCACGCCGCGACCGCCCACGCTCAGGATCGGCAGCGTCAGCGAGTCGTCACCCGACAACACCGTGAGCTTCGAGCCACAAAGCTGCACGGTGCGCGACACCTGGTCGAGCGAGCCCGAGGCCTCCTTGACGCCGACGATGTGCGGAATCTCAGCGAGCTTGGCCATGGTCTCGGGCGCGATGTTCACCGCAGAGCGACCAGGAATGTTGTACACGACGAGCGGCAGATCGACGCCATCGGCGACCGCCTCGTAGTGTGCGCGCAAGCCATCTTGCGTGGGCTTGTTGTAGTACGGCGCGATCAACAACGCACCATCGGCGCCATGCTCTTTCGCCCAGCGCGTCAAGCGCAGGCTCTCGCGCGTGCTGTTCGAGCCAGTGCCCGCGATCACACGGATTCGCCCAGCCACACGCTCGACCGTCGCCGCGATCACGCGCTCGTGCTCCTCGTGACTGAGGGTCGCAGACTCGCCTGTGCTGCCGCACGGCACCACGCCCTGCACGCCCGCTTCGATCTGCGCATCGATCAAGCGATGCAAAGCGGGATAGTCGATGCCGTCGGCTGTAAACGGGGTGATGAGCGCGGTGTAGGTGCCTTCGAACATGGTTTAGGAGGGTACGCTTCGCGTCTTGGCCGCGCTACGGGAATTTCGTCGCTGCGCGATCGGATGGCAGCGCGCTGGGAGAGGGTCGCGATGTTGGCGGCAGGCGCTCCTCGAGCGCGGCGTGGCTCATGCACAAGGCTTCTCATCCACGCGCAGATCACAATCATCATCCGCCTGATTCCCACAAATCTCCTGAAACGCGCAGTCACAGCCCTCATCGACGAGCGCATCGCAATCGTCGTCCGTGCCATCGCCGCACTGCTCGGCTTCCGGCATGCAGCAACCTTCGTCAACCAACTGATTGCAGTTGTCGTCCACACCATCGCAAACTTCAGGGCTTGCATGACAGGCCGTTACGGCAGGAGCCCAGCGCGTTCGCAGATAGCTGTTAGACCTCTGCTGAAACGGCAGCCAAAACGCAGTGTGACTGGGGTCCTCACCTGCCGCTGCTAGCGACAAGTCCAGCTCTGCCGCAAACAGCTGCCGCTGCCCTTCCTGCGGCATCTCCCCTCCCATGGCTCGCCTCGCGCTAAACAGCAGGTACGCACGCCCTGGCTCGCCCGCCGGCGCAAACGCAGGCGAGCTCGCGCTGTCCATTTTCATCCCGAGCGCGCGCAGCTCGATCGGCTCGCCACCGCGCGCCCGCATCAGGAACAGCTTGGAGTCCTTGCCTTCGCCCGAGGGCCCCATGCGCCGCTCATAAGCGATCCACTCGCCGTCCGGTGAATACACTGGCGCGCGCATGTGCTCGTCGCCACTCGCCTCCACGAGCGTCATGAGCTCAGACAAGCTGCCGTCGAGCCCCACGTCGAGCCGCGCCAAGCTTCTGCCCTCAGCGCCTACCTCGACCACGATCGAACGATTGTCTGGCGACCAATCCGGAGCTCCCACGGCAGCCATCAGCGGCATGCCGATCTGTTGCAACACAGCTCCGGTGTCGGCATCGAAGATCACGAGCTGACCCGCAGCCGTCGCAGCGATGCGCGCGGCGGTCGCATCGAATGTCGCTTGGATGTAGCCGAGATCGCGAGGTGCAGCGGGCCAGTCCAGTGCGAGCGGAGCATCGCCCCGCGTGGACCAGCGCAGCAGCTGGTTCGTGGTGGCGCTGCTCGCGAGCATGTGCTTCCCATCGCGCGAGATCGCATGGCAACCGACGCAGCCTGTCGCAGACACAGGCAAGCTGCGCTCATGCGTGTCCGAGAGCTCAGCGACCGTGATGCCCTGCCCTGTGCTGGAGAAGCTGTAAAAGATGCCCGCAGGCATCGCCGCGCGCACACGCAGCTCGAGTGTCTTGGCATGTACGATCCTGCTGTCTCGATCCACGCCTCTCAGCTCGATGTGCAGCGTTTCTCCGCTGTGCTCGCGGAGCAGCTCGCGCCAGCGCTCAGGCGGAAATGCGGCCGCGTTGCTTGCAGTGTACAAGCGCAGATCGACGCGGTCACTGTGCGCGCGCAGCTCGAACGCGATCGGGAGGGCTTTGTCTCCCTTCGGCGCTTTGCCTTTTTCGGCCCCGGCTTTCGGTCCCGCCATCGGATCGACCGGAGGCGCCGCTTTCGGCTGCGGCTCGGGCGGCGCGGCGGCCATGCCCATCGCAGGCTTGCCCTTGGAATCGCTGCGCCACTCGAACTGGATCGGCGCGAGATCTGCAGGCACAACCAGCTCGGGCGGCTCTGGCGAAATCAGCACGAGCTGCTCTTCACCTCGCTCACTGCGCTGGCTACGCAGCCGCACGAGCGCCTCGGGCGGCACGTCGCCAGCGACGAGCTCATCGCTCCCCACCGCACCAGATTGGAGAGGCAGAAGCTCGACCGGTCGTACACCACAGCCTAAGCACAGCGCGAGCGCGACAAGGCCTGCGCGAAACCCCGTCATGGCGCTCATTTGGCCTCGATCAGCTTGCGCGCAGCAGCTGACTGCGGCGTATCGGGATAGCGCTGCATCAATGTGCGCGCGGCTTGTTCGGCGCGTGCGCTGTGACCGAGCGCTTTGTGTGCTTGCACCTCGATGAAGCGCGCATCCGCGCCGAGCACACCGCGCGCAAAGCGCCGCTTGTGATCCGCCACCAAGCGCAGCGCGGTAGCCGGTGCCGCCTGTTCCAGCTCGAAGCGCGCCCAGCGTAAGAGCGCGACCTCGGCATTGCCGTCCTTAGACCCGCTCGCGAAGCGGTACGCCTCGCGAGCGCTCGCCGAACGCCCAGCGCGTCGCGACGCCTCTGCAGCCATCAGCGCCGCGCTGCTGGACTCGAACAAGGGCCTGTTCTCCGGGGCAGGTGGCGGCGGCGCATGTGGTGCCGGCTTCAGCCAACCATCGAGACGCCGCGCGTCATCGCTCGACAGCGCCGCGCGCTGACCTTTGTGCAGACGCGTGCGAGGCGTTAGGCGCAGCGTCCCCGCTCCCTGCAGCTGCACATCGACCACACCGGTGTCGAGCAGCACTTCCAGCTCCGCGTCGCTGTGCACCGAAAAGCGCGTGCCGGTCACGATCACTTCACCATGATCCGTGCGGATCAGGAGCCGCGCAGGCCGCAAGTTGTGCAAGTCACCTGCCAGCGTGCCAGACCTGAGCCGCAGCACGAGCTCACAAGGCTGGCTGCTCTCTACATGGACCTGCGTGTCGGGTTGAGTCACGAGCTCGCCGAGCTCCCCCAGCGCGAGTGTTTCTGCTGCAAGCGCTGTATCCGTCACCGCCGGCAAACGGCAAGGCATCTCGACCGCAGGAACCGCCCGGGCTGCAGCCATTGGCTGCGAAGCAGGCGCTGATGTTCGCAGGTATGCGAGCATTGCCGCAGCTGCCAGCAGCAACGCCCCCGCGCCAGAGCCGAGCCATACGCGCTGACGGCGGCGCCGCTTCAGCCGACTCGCTTCGGCGACCAGCTGCTGCACCACGCGCCGCTGCGCCTCGCCTCCGAGCGCGGCGCTCTGGTCTGCAGGTTCGTGCAGCGCGGCGACCTGCTCGCGCAGGCGCTCGGACAACCTTTCGCTCGAGTCGCTCATGAGCCCTCTCCACCATCGAGCCAGCGGCGCAGATACGGATCGCGGGCGGCACCTGCCTTGATCGCCTTCTGCGCATAAAAGATTCGCGACCGCGTGGCAGCGACTGAAGCTTGCATCGCCTCGGCGACCTGCTCGACCGGCATACCCTCGACTGCCCAGAGCATGAACGCCATGCGCTTCGGTAGAGACACGCGTTCCAGGATCGTTTGCACGCGCCGCAGCGCTTCCTGACGCTCGAGCGCTGCGTCTGCGAGCGGCTCTTGTGCGGGCAGCTCACCGCGTACCTCCAGCGAGCTCGATCCGCGCACGACCTTGCTGGGCCGACGCGCCCGCATCACCACGCGCACCGCGATCCCGCTCACGAACGTAGCGAGGGAGCTTTCACGTCGAAAGTTGGGCAAGGCGCGCAAGGTTTCCAGGAAGGTCGTCTGCACGAGGTCCTCGAGATCTTGGCGTGGGCCAAACATGCGAACGATCAAGCGTTGCACCCGGTCCCAATGCGCGCGCACCAGCCAATCCAGCGCAGCAGGCTCGCCACGCTGGGCGCGCTCGACCCAGGTCCAGTCGGCGGGCTCTACGGGGCTGCGCACGACGAGGACTCCAGGATGGGTAACGTTCTTGTTCGAGACGGGTGGAACCACGCAGCCGACCTCACACGGCGACCCAGACCCAGATGGATGAGTCACTCGAGGCCCATGATGCGCTGAAACATTCAGGGGCCGAGCTGCAGCAATAGTCCGAGCCCGACCCAAAGCAAACTGGCAGGGTCGGTGAGCCTCGCCTGCGTCGCCACGCGGTACTCGCTGCGGCTCGTCGCCACGTCCAGTTTCGCCTGCAAATACACGGAGAACACCCGGCTGAGCGGCATGTCGGCCTGCACGCCTACGCCCAAGCCGAAACGCACGAACGTGTCCGAAGCGGTGATCGCGGCCGTGTACTCGCTGGTTGTCAGGCTCGCCCGGAGCAGCGCGAAGCCTGCGAGTCGCATAGGACCGACGGGAAAGCGCAGGCCTGCATGGAGCGCGCCGTCATGTCGCTGCAACGCGAGCGATTCACCTGCGCGCTGCTGCTCGGCGCGCGCGAACAGCCCGACATTCAGCTCGGCGAACCAAGCCGGGGTGTCCTGCTGCGGAATGAGCACAACGCCCAGCCCGACACTCGGCCGAGCTGCGTGGTCGAACGGCGCTCCCCACAGCGTCAGCTCGGCGCCCACGCGCAGCTGCAGCGCGATCGGGCTTCTTCGTGGCGGCTCCGCACTGCCGCTGCCAGCGGCAGCCGCTCGCATCACGGCAGGGGGCGGCGCAGGTGCGGCCCGCGCTTCAACAGCATCCAGCTCGCGATCGATCGCGATCAGCTCCGCGGCGACAAACGCGCCGAGATAAGGCGTCTGCGCCGTAGCCGCCGGGTCGAGCTGGCGCGCCAGCACGGTCGCATCACGACAACGGACCAGCTGAACCTGACGCCCAGCGCTGTCCAAGTGGAGCTCGACGCGCGCCCGGGTGCGACAACCCCCTGCAGCCGTGGGCGGCAAAGACTGTAAGCTCGCGGCGGAGACGCGCTCGAACGGCTCGCGGATCAGCTCGGCCAGCTTGTCGGCGCTCGCCGCGTCCTTGGGAGAGGACAGCACCACGACCAGCTCTTGCGCCAGAGCTTCGCCGGAGCCCACGACGCAAATCAGCACGAGCGGCAGCCATCTGCAGACCCACCCCGCGGTTGCTTTCATCGCTTCGGCCGTCCGATGTGACTCATCGCGCAGCTGCAAGTCTCCCGGTCGCTCCGACAGAGGGCCAGAAGATGAGCACGCAACCTACGGAGGATGCAATGAAAGCTCGCGCGCTCCAACACGGCGCTCGTCTATGTGCCATCGCGGCTCTCGCAGTTTTGGGCTGCACTGACAGTGACTCGACAAGCGGAGGCCAGCGCGCGGGGTCGCGCTGGCAAGGACCCGCTTATCCGGGCGGCGGTGTCGCCGGGCTCTCCTACAGCATCGCCGCGGGCCCGAACGCGCTCGACTGCGGAGATCCCACGCAGTTCACCTTCACGCAAGGGCCGCCGCCCAGCGCGCGCTCGCAGCTGATCTGCTTCTACGACGAACGCCACACCACACCCGCAGCGACTGTGGAGTGGATCGTCGAAGCGTCCGAGGAAGACGACGATCTCATCCACGTGCGGCTCACGCTCAACCCAGATTTCGTCGACAACACCTACGGCGCGACCGCGATCGGCTGGTCGAACCGTGGTCCGAAAGGTCCAGCCGGCGCGGCGATGCGCGCGGCTGGCAAGGCTCCAAAGGCTCCCAAAGCGCCACACACCTTCAAAGATTTGCTTGGCAGCGATCACGCAGAGCTCAAGCTGACCGATGCGGATGGCGCGCTCGTGCTGCACTTCAAGCAAGATTACATCTCAGAGGTCGCTGATGCCCCGTCAGGCTACGCGTCGCTCGGTGTCAGCGGCGGCGATGGACGCATGCTGAGCGGCGATCCCGCAGCGCTGTTCGCATTCTCGACCTCGCTCGAGCGCAACTTGAATGCATGTCAGCTGGACTCGTTTGTCATTGACTCGCCAGCGACCGACAGCTTGTACACGCCAGTCGCAGGCGCGGAAGCCTGGGATTACCGAGTCGTCTACGACGTGTGGGTGCACGCGGCTGCGTTCGGCAGCGCTGGCTTCGGCAAAGCCACAGTCGACTTCGTGCACGCGTCGCCCAGCAAAGCAGACGGATCATCGAGCACCGTCGTCGAGTCGGAATGCCCGCCCGATTGGCGTCGCTACTGCAATGATCCTGCAGGCTGCGAGATCACGCGCTGCGGAGATCAGCCCGACGAAGCTTGTGACGACACGCCTCCGCCCGAAGAGCGCTGCGGCGACAAGCCTGACGAGTTTTGCCGCGATGGCGACGTGCCGCCTCCACCCGAGCGGCAAGACAAGCCCGAAGAGCCCAGCGACGAGCCGCTCTGAGCGGCAATCGTGACCCACGTTGGCCCGCAGCTATCGGCTGCGGGCTTTGCGCAGCGGCGCGGCGCGCCCGTTCGACTTACTCGGCGTGTGCTTGGTCGAGCGCAGCAGCGCTCCACCCGCCCAAATCGATACCGCACCGCGCAATGCCTCCCGGCGCGAGACGTTGAGCTGATCAGCGAAGTCGGGATCCTGCACCAGGCCGAAGATGTGATTGAGCAGCGAAAACGCCACGCGCTCGTTCACCTCGGGTCTGAGCAGCGGACGAAGCAGCACCATACCTTGGCGCTTGCGCTCCGCGAGCACCTGCCGGTAGCGCCGCCACACCGCTGGATAGTCCGACTGCAGATCGCGCAAGAACGCCGGTGAGATCGCGGCGTTCGCATCGGCCCACGCGTCGATCCAGTGCATGTATTGATCGAACGGCGATCGCTTTGGGTTCTGACGGGCCGCTTCGGCGGCGCCGAGATCGTCCGCCCACCGCTGCAAACACGCGAGCGCGAGCGCCTCTTTGGAGGGGTACAGCTTGTAGAGCGTGGTGGCGCTCATGTGCAGCTCGCTGGCAAGCTCGCCCATGTGCAGTGCACGCAGCCCGAGCCGTTTGGCGCGCGCAGAGAAGGTGTCGAGGATCTGAGCGCTCAGCTGCTCAGTGTTCACGCGCGAGCGGACGGCAGCGCCTCTTGCTGACAATCTAGCCACAAGACCTCACTACGACGCCGCGCCGCGGCTTTCAAGCTCTCGCGCGGGCTGCGTGCCCGAGAAACACAACTCGCGACATCCAAGTAACGAAGGTTTGCACTCCGTTACTATGGGTAGCAAAACCTTGCAGATTCCGACCTTCCGCCGCTGAGAGCAGCGACCCTCGCAGGCCAAATAGTTCCCATGCTTTCCCTCAGCCAAGCTGGAAAGGCCGGTCGTGTCGCAGGCTTGGTAGGGCTTCGCGCGCTTTTTGAACAGCTTCGGGATCGATCTCAGCGACGACCACACCGGGGCCCGCATCGCCAGCGTCGGCGAGCAGCTCGCCCCAGGGCGCGACGACCACGGAGTGCCCATAGGTGCGCCGACCGTTGGCATGCAAACCGACCTGCGCGGGCGCGAGCACGTAGCAGGCGTGCTCGATCGCACGCGCACGCAGCAGCACGTGCCAGTGCGCTTGGCCTGTCGGCACAGTGAACGCAGCAGGCACAGACAACATGGTCGCGCCCGCCTGCGCGAGCTTGCGGTAGAGCCCCGCGAAGCGCACATCGTAGCAGATCGTCATGCCGAGCTTACCCCACGGCGTGTCCGCGACCACCGCGCGATCACCGGGCACGAACGTCGCGGATTCGCGGTATTCGCCGTGCGGCAGACGCGCATCGAACATGTGGATCTTGTCGTAGTACGCGACGATGCTCCCATCCGCGCCGATCAAGTAAGAGCGATTTCTGCAGCGCTCAGCGTCGGCGCGCACATGGATCGAGCCGATCAAGATCCACACGCCCTGCTCGCGCGCAAAAGAACGCGCGAGCTCGAGTACGGGATGTCCCGCTTCAGGCAGCGCTTTGGCCAAGGTGTCCGCTGTGTCCGCACCCAAGAGGCCCGTATTCTCAGGCGTCGCGATCAGCTGCGCGCCGGCGCCCCGCGCTTCTTGCAGCGAACGGGACAGCGTGGCCACGTTCGCGGCCAGATCGTTGCCGCTGTTCATCTGCACGAGGGCGAGCTTGAATTTCTCCATGGTGGGACGCTCGCAGACTCACAACGCGCGCGCTAGCGCGTTTTCAGAACCACGACTGATACCTCAGCCGGCGTCCGGCGAACCGTCGCCGCACGGCTTCAGCGGGTCGGGAAACGTGAGGAACGAGCTCTCGGTCTGGCAACCGGGCGCGAACCCGCCGATGACCCCGCAGACGTGCCGCGTCGGCTCGCAGCAGCCCTCGAATTGGGGAACCTCATCGCAGCTCGGATCGGACACCGCAGGCAGCACGCACTCGGTCGTGAAGGCTCGCGAGGTCCCGCGGAAGCCGCAGCGCTCCTTTCCCTCGTGCGTTACGCAGCAGGGCAAAAAGCATGGGTCGGTTTCGTGCTGCGAGCTGGTCGGGCACAGCTCTCCGCCGCAGGTCACCTCCGTCGATGCTTGCGGCGGGTCGCACGCGGTGGGTGGGCGGCGGCCGGTTCGGCCCGCGCTGCTGCTCGCGGTGGTGCTCGCATCTCGGGCCGTGGTCTCGCTTTGTCGAGGTTCGCTGTTCGCAGTGGTGTTCGTGGCTGCCGCGTCGTCACCGCAGGCGACGAGCCACGCCACACACACGCAGGAGCACCAGACTTTCGCATGAAGCAGCATGCAACCTCGCTCGAGAAGCACACGTTTTCCGGCGTTAGACGCTGCGCGCGCGTGTGTGTCAATGCTCCGAACCCTGCGATGCCCGGCGGCTTTCACAGGTCTGACGCACGCAGAAGCGTATGCGTGCGCACTACAACGGACGACGTCCGCCCCATGCGGTCACCACGATGGTGAGGCATGGCTTGCCGCCTGCGCATCCAAAGCGTACATCTCTGCGCCGCAGGGATTGGCAGGCGTCTTCTGCGACACGACTGGTCGGCCTGCCGTGAGGCCACATGACGTTGCACGTCCACAACACGCTTACCAAGCGGCTCGAGCCGTTCGTCACCCTGCAGCCTAAAGTAGCGCGCATCTACACTTGCGGTCTCACCGTCTACGCGCCGATGCACATCGGCCACGCTCGCACGTACTGCTTCTGGGATTTGTTCCGGCGTTACCTCGAATACCGCGGCTATCACGTGATGAGCGTGATCAACTACACGGACATCGACGACCGCATCGTGGCTCGCTCGTCGGAAAAAGGCGAAGGACCCGTCGACCTCGCCGAGCGCAACATCGCCGCGTTCCGCAGCGACTGCCGCAAGCTGCACATCAAGGACTACGCCGTGTACACGCGCGCCACCGACTTCATCGAAGAACAGGTGAGCATGGTGCAGCAACTGATCGACAAGGGCCACGCGTACGCCACCGACGGCGAAGTGTTCTACGGCGTCGAGACCTATGAGCGCTATGGTCAGCTGTCGGGTCGCAAGGTCGAAGATCAAGAGGTCGGCGCGAGCGGGCGCGTGACGGAAGACTTCGCGCGCAAGAAAAATCCCGCGGACTTCACGCTCTGGAAGCCGAGCGAAAAAGGCGCTCCGGCGTGGGACACACAGCAGAGCGCTTACCCCTCGGGCCGTCCAGGCTGGCACATCGAGTGCTCTGCCATGAGCACGGCGCTGTTAGGGGCGCACTTCGACGTGCACGGCGGCGGCATCGACAACATGTTCCCGCACCACGAAAACGAGATCGCGCAGAGTGAACCGCTGTGCGGTCAACCTTGGGTCCGCTATTGGCTGCATCCCGAGCATCTCGATCTCAAAGACGTGAAGATGTCGAAGAGCTTGGGCAATGTGATCGGCATCCCCGAGCTGGTCAGCAAGCTCAGTCACGATGAAGCGCGTTGGTTCTTTGCCACCCAACACTATCGTGCGAAGCTGCCGTTCAGCTGGGAGCTGTGCGCGCAGGCGACACAAGGCTACGCGCGCATCAAGAAGCTCGTGACGGTGCTGGCAGAAAAGCTCGGCGACGGCCAGGACATCTCATTCCCCGCTGGCTTGTACGCATCGCAGCGAGCTGAGGCGGAGCGCCTGCCACGCCTGCGTCATCACTACGTGCACGGCAGCTATGGCGAGCACACAGGGAAGTTCATCGCGCGCTTCATCGCAGCGATGGACGATGATCTCAACACACCGAACGCAATCGCCGCATTGTTCGATTATGTCAGCGCGCTGTACGCTGCTGGCATCGAACAGTCGAGTGACAAGACCTCGCTCGCTGCGGTGTATCGTGCGCTCACGCGTCACCTCTGGGTGCTCGGGGTGGAGATCGCGCAGCCCGCGCTGTATCCCGAGCTGATCGCTGACTTCGCCGAAGCGCCAGGTGAACAGAGCCTGGGACGTGGCGGCGACGCTGTGCTCGACCGCCTGTTGCAGATGCGGCGCGAAGCGCGCGTCAGCAAAGACTTCGCAAAGTCTGACGCCATCCGCAATTTGCTGACCGAAGCTGGCGTCATGATCGAGGACACTAAGGACGGCGCGCGCTGGTCCGTCACGCGCTGATGCGTCTTGCCTGAGCTCCCACACGGCTCGGTCCAGGAGCTCAGGCACTTCTTGCGAGCTTCAGAAGCCGGCGTCGACGTCCGAGACGCCGCCGTCAGCGTCATTGTCATCGTCGAGCGCCGCGAGTAGCACGCGGGTGCGCTGCAAGAGCACCAGGGTCTCGGCGCGCACGCGCTCGATCTCCGCGCGCACGAGCGGATTTTGCACGCTCGGCAAGAGGCGCTCATCGATCACCTGGAGCACTGCGCTGAGCACTTCGAGCTGAGTCTGCAGAAACAGCACATCGAAGCCCGCTTCTTCTGTGGCTTGAAGCTGCGTCACGATGCGCTTGGAGTCAGCCATCAGCGTGTCTGAGACCGCGTTCTCTGCCAGGCTGACGTTCACCGCTGCGCTGAAGTCGGTCGTTGCGACCAACCGTGTCAGGCGCTCCTGCGCGGCCAAGCGCGTGTCGATCACCTCTTGGGCGAGCGCACGCACAGTCGCCGACTGCGCTTCTTCCGTTGCGATCGAGCTGCGCTCGATGGCGCCCGCGTTGATCGTCGACAGGACTGAGACGATCTGCGGATCGGCGAGCGGAGTGGGCGTGCCCTGCCCTGCATCCGGCGCGTTCACTGCCGTACCACTGCCGAGACCTTGGGCGCTGCCAGCGCTCGATCCAGCAGTGTTGTTGTTCGTAACGTTCGTGGCGTTCTGGCCGACACTGTCGCTCTCTTGTGAGCGCGATCCATGATCACTCTGGGTCTCGTCCTCGCAAGCGACGCTCCCGATCAGCAATGCGCTCGTAAGCCAAGCAACAGACGCAATTCGAAGATGTGACATACGCTCTCCCAGAAGCTACTGAAGTTAGGGTTTGAGCGCAGGACGTTTGCAAGAGCCGAGCCTGGAAGCCGCGCAAGAAACGGTCAGTGGGGGAGTGACACGCTTAGCGGATCTGACGATCAGCGTACCCGCACGAGCACGATCGAATAGCCCGGCACGGTGAGCTGCTGCGTGAACGTTCCGTCCGACTCGATCTCGAAGATCTGCGTCTCGGAGAAGTCGGATCTTACTTTGTGTAGAAACGTTCTATTGTCGACCCGCGAGAAGAACAGGTTCGACGAGCCGAATCCCCAATCTTCGATCGGCTCGGCCTTCCACTCGTCGAGATCGACGAGCCACAAGCCCCAGTCATCCATGAACACCGAAGCAGGATCTGCGTCCTCAGCGAGCTCGGAGTCGCCGTGGAACACCGTCAGCAGGCCCTTGCCATCGCGCAGATAATAGAAGCGACCTGCAGGACGGCCATCCGTAAGCTCTTCGAGCTCACGCGGCCAGCCGTCAGCGATCTTGCGCTCGCCCTTGTTCACGCGTGCCACGCAGCGGGTGAGCTCGCCTTTGTTCTTCAGCTGGTACGCGATCGTGTCGACCATGCCAGAGAAATAGACGTTCCCCTCTTCATCCGGACTCGCGATGTTGAGCGCGGGACAAGGCACATCGAGTAGCTCAGGCGCAGCGCCATCCTTGTCGTAGAACGCGATCTGCGAGCCCTGATCGAACTGGTACCAGTCCTCGTCGTGCCAAAAATAAGGCCAAAGCACGGCGTCGTCGCGAACGGCGATGCCCTCGAAGTTCGAGGCGGACACGCTCAGACCATCGCGCTCGCGCACGATCTCGGGTGCATCGACAGATCCTTCGATCGACAGCTCGTTGTGGTTCCAGATGATGCGAGAGGTCTCGTTCAGCCGCAGATGCGCCGTCGTGTCGTCGACGAACGCGTTGTGCGAAAACGATACGGAGCTGAGCCCGTAGTCCGCGAAGTTGAGGCGCTCGCCGGTCCCGAGCTCGCCCTCGTCCGAGATCTCGTAGCGCGTGATCTCCGCTGCCTCGCCACCCCCGACGAACAGCTTGCCGTTGTGCGCCGCGATCGACGACCAGCCGGCGAGCTCGACCGCGTCTTCCAAGGCGACGGTCTGATCTTCGAGCGAGTCGATCAGGGCGATGTACGAGGTGGTGCCGCTGGCGTTGAAGATCGAGGAGGACACGGCGTAGAGCGGAGCCGCTTCGGCCGGGCCTTCGGCGTTGTCGGTGTTTTCGGGCGCTGTGTCGTCGCCGCAGGCCGCGACCGCCAAGAGCGCGCTGCCAAGGCTTGCGATCCAAGCCGAACGATATCTCGAGGTCGCGGAGCTCATTGGTTCACCATATAACCCGGGCTATTGACCCAGCAGATGCGAATGATTCGCATAAGCTAGCGGCGTCTGTCAACGAGTGGTGGGAGGGAGGGAACGCGAGCTCTGAGCGCGTAGCCCGAAGATCGCCCCAAAACAATGCTGCGCACCGAGCGGGTAATTGCCGCCATCAGCTGCTGCCTTGTGTCTCGCGCACGAAGACCTCCCAGCCTTCCTCTACGCCCGAGTCTTAGCAGCAATTGATTCGCACTTTCAACTCGCCCCGCAGCTTTCGAGAGCTTGGTCGGCAGCCACGAGCGGCATTGGCACACGACATTGGCGCCCCACCCGTTTCGCGGTAGTTTTGGCGGCATGAGCGGCGATACGTATCCATCTCCCACCGCCTTTCGCACTGTGCCTCGCACCGGCGTGATCTACGTCATGACCGAGGCTGAGCGCTTGGGCTTCCGCATGCACCACCCCGATTGGTGCAACCTTGGCCAAGGCCAACCCGACACTGGCGAGCTGCCCGGCGCCCCCGCTCGACGCAACGACGTAGCGATCGAGCGCTTCGATCAGGACTATGCACCGGTCGGCGGCCTGCGCGAGCTGCGCGAGGCCATCGCAAGCATGTACAACCGCTTGCTGCGACGCGGCATGGCCTCGCAGTACACAGCCGAAAACGTGGCAGTGTCAGGCGGCGGCCGCGTGTCGCTGATGCGCGCTTGCGCCGCGATCGATTCGATCAACCTCGGGCATTTTCTGCCGGACTACACCGCATACGAGGAGCTGCTGGACATCTTCCGCCGGTTCACCCCGATCCCGATCTTGCTCGATCCACAGAGCGGCTACCACTTCAGCGCGGAGCAGCTCGAGCGCGAGATCCTCGGCCGCGGCCTGGGCGCGATCCTGATGAGCAATCCGTGCAACCCCACCGGCAAGCTGATCGAGGGCGATGAGCTCGCGCGCTGGGTGGCGAGCGCGCGCAAGTTCGACTGCAGCTTGCTGATGGACGAGTTTTACTCGCATTACATCTACAAGGGCAGTCGCCCGATCGTGAGCGCCGCAGCGTACGTGGAAGACGTGGAGCGCGATCCGATCGTGATCTTCGACGGCCTCACGAAGAACTGGCGTTATCCCGGCTGGCGCGTGACCTGGACGCTCGGCCCGCGGCGCGTGATCGAGGCGATCACTTCAGCGGGATCGTTCATGGACGGTGGCGGCTCTGCACCCATGCAGCGAGCAGCGGCGGAGCTGCTCAGCACCGAGCATGTGGAAGCTGAAACCGCCGCGATCCACACCGCCTTTAGCGAGAAGCGCGAGCTGCTGATCTCGGGCCTGGAACAGCTCGGCGTGCGCTTCGACGCCAAGCCCGAAGGCACTTTCTACGCGTGGGGAGACTTGAGCGCGTTGCCCGAGAGCATCGCCAATGGCGAAGCGTTTTTCCGCGCCGCGCTGCAAAAGCGCGTGATCACCGTGCCCGGCGCGTTCTTCGACGTGGACCCAGGCCAACGCCGCCACGGCAGAGGTCGCCCCTCCCGCTTCGAAAAACACATGCGCTTCAGCTTCGGCCCCGAGCTCCCAACCGTCCGCGAAGCCGTAAGACGCCTGAACGAAGTAGTAGCCGAAGCACGGTCACGCTAAGGCAAAGCCGCACCGCTCGCACATCCTGAGAACGTCACTGTAACCGACCCGAGCGAGCGCAAACCAAAGCCACACTCGGGTCGGCGCGAGCCACTATCGAGCGCGGATCGCGTCAGCAAGCGCAACTGCCCGCTTCGCGTTATCCACGTGCAAGTTCTCGATCATCCGTCCGTCCACAGTCACAACGCCCTTGCCTTGCGCCTTTGCCTCATCGAATGCAGCGATGATCCGGCGCGATAGCTCGAGCTCCGCCTCACTCGGCGAAAACACCTTGTTACAAGGCTCGACCTGGCTCGGATGGATCAACGTCTTGCCATCGAAGCCCATCTGCTGACCCTGCACGCACTCGGCCTCGAAACCTTCTGCGTTCTTGATGTCGTTGTACACGCCATCGACGATCACGAGGCCGTGCGCGCGCGCTGCGAGCAGCACCTGCGACAAGCTGAACAGCATCGGCACGCGACCCGGCACGTGCGCCGCATGCAGCTCCTTGGCGATGTCGTTCGTGCCCATCACGAGCACAGCCAGGCGCTTGCTGCTGCCCGCGATCTCCAGCGCGCGCAGGATACCGAGCGGCGTCTCCATCATCGCCCACAGGCGCGTGTGGCTCGCGACGCCGGCCTTTTCCAAGATGCCTTCGACCTCTTGGATCATCGCGGCGCTGCTGATCTTCGGCACGAGGATCGCGTCAGGCTTGGCTGCAGCGGCAGCCTTGAGGTCATCGAGACCCCAAGGCGTATCGAGCCCGTTGACGCGAATCGCGACCTCGCGATGACCGAAGCCACCGGCGACCACGGCCTCACAGACCTGCTTGCGCGCGAGCTCTTTCGCGTCGGGCGCGACCGCATCTTCGAGGTCGAGGATCAGCGAGTCAGCATCCAAGGTGCGCGCCTTTTCGAGCGCGCGCGCGTTGGAGCCGGGCATGTACAAAACAGAGCGACGGGGACGGATGGCTGTGCTCATGATCTCGATCCTCAGAACTGGTAAGCGGTCTTGAGCTCGGGATCTTTGGTCGCGAGCATCTTCGCCAAGTTGACCATCACCTGACACTGCTTGAACGTCGCGTCGTCTTGCATCTTGCCGTCGATCATCACCGCGCCGGTGCCGTCGCCCATGGCTGCAATGACTTTCTTCGCCCAGAGCACTTCGTCGACCGCGGGGCTGAACACCTTCTTGGCGATGTCGATCTGCACCGGGTGCAGCGACCAGGTGCCGACACAGCCGAGCAGGAACGCGTTGCGGAACTGGTCCTCACAGGCGACCACGTCTTTGATGTCACCGAACGGCCCGTAATACGGCAGGATACCGTTCGACACACAGGCGTCGACCATGCGCGCGATCGTGTAATGCCAGAGATCCTGCTGCGCGGTCGGGCGGGGCGCATCGGGGTTGTTCGCGTCGGGATCCGTGCGCACGAGATAACCAGGGTGACCACCGCCCACGCGCGTCGTCTTCATGCGGCGCGAAGCAGCGAGATCCGCCGGGCCGAGCGACAAGCCCTGCATACGCGGCGAAGCAGCACAGATCTCTTCGACGTTCGACACACCCGACGCGGTCTCTAGGATCGCGTGGATCAAGAGCGGCTTCTTCAAGTTGGCGCGCGCTTCGAGCTGCGCGAGCAGGCGGTCGACGTAGTGGATGTCCTGCGCGCCTTCGACCTTCGGCACCATGATCACGTCGAGCTTGTCGCCGATGTTCGTGACCAGCTCGATCAAGTCGTCGAGCGCCCACGGCGAGTCGAGGCTGTTGATGCGGGTCCAGAGCTGCGTGTCGCCGAAGTTCGTGGCCTTGGCGATCTTGATCAACCCCTGGCGCGCCGCGAGCTTGTTGTCGGCCGCGATCGCGTCTTCCAGGTTGCCGAGTAAGACGTCAGTCTTCTTCGCGATGTCGGGGATCTTCGCCGCCATCTTCTCGTTGGACGGGTCGAAGAAGTGGATCATGCGCGAGGGCTTGAACGGAATCTCTCGCAGGGGCGTCGGGGCACCGATCGCCAGGGGTTGGAAGAAGTGCTTTGCGCTGCGCATGGGTTCTCCTCTGCCTCCAGCTTAACGCGGGAGTGGTGGGGGTGCCCCTCGCCTAGAGAGGGGGCAGAGCCGGCGGTGGGTCTGCTTATTCCAAGACGCCCCCGCGAGCAATGGCAAACCCTTGGACCTGCTTTGCGCAGACCTTGAACACCCATTTTCCACCTTCCGCGCGGCATGTCCCGCCATGGGGCGGCTTGTGCGGACGAAGCCACCGGTGGGTCACATCCCGGGTCTCTCGCGCCTCGCGAGTGAGCGCTTACGACGAGCCTCGCAGCGACCGCGACCGGAGCTCAGCACGGCCGACCGCGCGAGCGCATCTCGGCACCGCCGCCATTGGCTGCAGCCAGCGCCGGCACGAGTGGTGATGGTAGCAGAGCTGCGGTAAGGTCCTCGACCATGTCCAGACCTCCTCTTCCACCCTTCACCGTCGAAAGCGCCGCTCAGAAAGCCCGCATGGCTGAGGACGCGTGGAACAGCCGCGACCCCGAACGGGTTGTGCTCGCGTACACAGAGGATACGCGCTGGCGCAATCGCGCCGAGTTTCTGCAAGGCCGTGCCCAGGTGCAGGCATTCCTCACGCGCAAGTGGCAGCGCGAGCTCGACTACCGCCTCATCAAAGAGGTCTGGGCGTTCCGCGACAACCGGATCGCCGTGCGTTTTGCGTACGAGTGGCACGACGACAGCGGACAGTGGTTTCGCAGCTACGGAAACGAGAACTGGGAGTTCAGCCCCGAGGGCCTGATGGCTGTTCGAATCGCGAGCATCAATGATCTCGTGATAGCGGAGAGCGACCGTAAGTATCACTGGCCTCTCGGTGCGAGACCGTCTGATCACCCAGGACTGAGCGCGCTCGGGCTTTAGACCTGGTCTCGCCCTGCGCTGAGGGTCCTGCGACGCGGCAAGCAGTCAGTAAACCCGGGTGTGCCAGGTGGACGTGTGCCCGGTGGAGAAGCCGGGGTCTGTCGGTTCCGGCGTCGGGAGCGTGCTGGGCCGGGGAACATTGTCCTCGTCGAAGTAGCCGTCCATGCCGAGCTCGCTTACATCGAGCCCGCGCAGCTCGTCCGCGAAGTACGCGCGATGGCCCACGAGGGCATCGACGAATCGGTACACCACGTAGCCTGTGCCGCCGACCCACAAGAGGTTGGTAGCCATGCCGATGATCGCCGCCATCAGCTGCCCCGAGTCACCGTACAGCAGGCCGCGCACCGGACCAGGCACGCCGTTCAGACCATGTCCGTACGTGCCATTCGGGAACAAGCCCGTCGCGAGCACGCCGAATGCGCCGCACACGCCGTGCACCGAGATCGCGCCCACCGGATCGTCGAGGCGCAAGCGTTGTTCGATGAACAGCGCAGCTTCTACGACCAACACGCCCGATACCGCGCCGATCAACACGGCAGCCCAGCTCGAGATGAACGCACACGACGCGGTCACCGCAGCGAGGCCTGCCAACATGCCGTTGCACATCATCGTGACGTCGGGCTTGCCGAAGCGATGTGCGCTGTAGAGCGCGCCGAGCACCGCGCCGGAGGCGCTCGCGAGTAGCGTGTTCACTGCGATGACCGCGAGCCGCGTGTCGGTGCCAGCCATGGTCGAGCCCGCGTTGAAGCCGAACCAACCGAACGCGAGGATGAACGTGCCGAGCACGATCATGGGAACGTTGTGAGCGGGGATCGGCCGCGCTTTGCCTTTGGAGTTGAACTTGCCGATGCGCGGGCCGAGCATGATCGCACCGATGTACGAGAGCACACCGCCTGTCAGGTGCACGACTGAGCTGCCCGCGAAGTCTACATGGCCGTGCCCGAGGCCGAAGTTCGTGCCCAGCTGCGCGAGGAAGCCTCCACCCCACACCCAGTTGCCGTAGAGCGGATACACGAACGCGCCGATCAGCGCGCTGAAGCAGGCGAACGCCCAGAACTTCCAGCGCTCGAGCAATGCACCGGTCGGAATGATCAGCGCGGTGTTCATGAACATCAGCTGGTACATGAACAGCGCCGCGACCGCGGGCGTGAACAGCTCGGTCGGCAAGCAAAAGCCCGCTTTGCCCCACAGTCCGAAGTCGCGCCCGCCGAAGTGCACGGTGAGCTCGTGGCCGAGCCCGCGCAGCTCGCCGAGCGTGGATTGCGTCGGCGTGCCGCCCATCTGCAATCCGAAGCCGAAGAACCAATAGGCCAGCGTGTCGATCGAATAGACGAAGAAGTTCATGGCCATCGTGTGCGCCACGTTCTTGCGTCGTACGAAGCCGGTCTCGACCATCGCGAAGCCGGCCTGCATGAACATCACGAGACAACCGCACAACACCGTCCACAGGATGTTCAGCGCGGTCCGCGTCTCCAACAGCTGTGAGGCGGCGGAACTGGACATATTAGCTTACTCTAGGATGCGTCCGCCGCGATAAGAGCGCGCCGCTTCTGGCTGCACGCGTTCCGGCTCGTGAGACTGTGCGAAAGACGTTTGTGGCGCGAGCCCGAGCTGCGGCATCCGACTCAGCTCACGCAGCACATCATCGATCACAGGCAAGACCGTCGGCAGCGAGCACGCGCGCGTGAGCACCACGACCAATGATGCGTTGGCCAATCCGGAGATATGCAGCTGGTACTGTTCGTACACGAGCGTCACGTGCTCCAAGCACTGCCCGGCACTCGCGTACGCCGTGGCGATCGATGCCAGTCGACGCGCGACCATCTGCAGCTGGGCGGCAGGCCGGCTCGGCGTGACATCGGCCGCCACCAATCTGCCATCGTCCATCCATAAGAAGCTGCCGAGCACACCCGGCGCGTGGCGCAGTGCGTGCAAAGTGCTCAAGACTTGCGTGCTGCTCATCAGCGACCTGTGCCGGCGCGCGCGATAGGTTGCGCAGCTGGTACTTGCGACACTCGCGGCTTCAGGCCAACGATGCTGCCATCCGGCTCACGCACGGTGATCAGCCTGCCCCCGGTGTAGCTCGCCTCCATCACCTGACACGGGCCAATGTCCAAGAGCTGTCCAATCGTGTCGGCCAAGCTACAGATGTATGTGCTCAGCGAGGCCAATCTTTGCGCGCTACCGTGAGCGGCAACGACTTCGCCGGTCGGATTGATCCGGACGAAATGTTCGAGAGCGCTCGGATCCGCGTGGACGCTCATCCCTGCTTCGCGTTGGATGCGATGCTGGCCGGTACTGACGCCTCGACGGGGTGGAGGTGGTGGCGGTGGTCGCGAGGGCATGACTGTTAACTTGGCTGTTAGTGAGCCGACATCTCAAGGGCGAATCGCCTAAGTTGCCAGCTGGTAAAATTACCTTAAGCGAGGGGACAGTCAATACCACTGGCGCCGCTTGCCTGCAGCCATCAGCTGCAGACGATAGATTGCGGGCGCGTTAACTAGCCGTCTTGCGAACGTTTCGCAAGACGCTCTCAGCTGCCCCGCGCGAGCGTTACCTGATTGTCATACTTAACAGTCACACTAACCTCCCGCACACGGCCGTCGCGCTGCGGCAGCTAAACGCTGCATAAACGCGCGCGCGAACGATGGCCCCGTGCCGACACGCGGAGGGATACAGGCGCGCGGAAAGGCGCCGAGGTCATGATCGCCACACCGGTGCGCCGGTCACCCGTGGCCGCGCTCACGAGCACGCGCGCCGTCGCGGTCCTCATACGCACGAACAATCTGCGCAACGAGCGGGTGCCGCACCACGTCCTCTGAGCCGAAGTGGCAATACGCGATGCCGCGAATGTTACGAAACAACCCGAGCGCGTCACTCAGGCCAGAGGTTTGACCGGCGGGCAGATCCACTTGTGTCACATCGCCCGTGATCACGACCTTCGAGTTCGAGCCGAGGCGCGTCAGAAACATCTTCATCTGCGTGACGGTCGTGTTCTGCGCCTCGTCCAGGATCACGAAGCTGTCCTCGAGCGTGCGGCCACGCATGAACGCGAGTGGCGCGACCTCGATCACACCACGCTGGATCAACGCCATGGCGCGGGGGGCGGGCAACATGTCGTGCATGGCGTCGTAGAGCGGACGCAGGTACGGATCGATCTTCTCGGTCATGTCACCCGGGAGAAAGCCGAGCTTTTCACCCGCTTCGACCGCCGGGCGCGTGAGCACCACGCGCTTCACGCGCTGCGCATTGAGCGCCTGGATCGCCATCGCCATGGCCAAGTACGTCTTGCCGGTACCGGCCGGACCGATCCCGAACACCATGTCGCTGTCGCGGATGGCTTGCAGGTAGTGCTTCTGCGCGAGCCCGCGCGCCGCGATGGGTTTGCCGTTCGCAGCGTTCCACGCGACGTCCTGGTAGACCGCGCGGAGCTTGACCTCGGGATGCGAGCGCAAGAGGCGCACCGCAGCCGGAATGTCCGCATCGCGCACGTTGCCACCTGCGCTGATCACATCGAGCATCTCGTGCAGCGCACGCTCTGCGAGCGCCACGTCCTCCGCGCCACCGCGCAACCGGATGGTCTGGCCGCGCAGCCCCGCGGAGACGCGACAGGCGCGCTCCAGCGGCCCCAAACGCGCAGCAGATGGCCCGGTCAGCTCCAAGAGCAGCGCGGGATCACCCACTTCAACGTCTGTCGTGACTTGCTCAGAGCCGGCCCCGGCATCTTGTGAGGGCTGCGATGGATCTTGGGGGGCGATGCTGGCTGTCATGCGTTGGCGAATGCACGGAGCCTAGCACGCACGCACGGGGGGCGACAGCCGGACCCAAAACCCGACCGACATTGACCAACGGCCACGTGCACGACCCTCAGCCCCCGAGCGCGATCCCCAGCGCTTTGCGCAGCTCGAAATAAGGCTCCGAAACGCTGTAGGCGAACAGCTCCCGCAACCGATCGCGTTTGCTCACCACTGCCACCTCGTCGGGGCTGGCATCGATCACCGCGCTGGAGATCTTCAGATCGTTCGCGAGCAAAAAGCCCAAGCGATCCGCGGTCAGGTCGACGCCGGCCATCCAGGCTTTCATATCCAGCTCGGGCGCGGCTTCCAGCAGCTTCTGCGTCAAACTGCGCAGCGTGTCGCGCTGCGGCCCTGTGAGCTGCGTGCGGATCGCTTCGAGGCATTCTTGCACGGTGGGCTCCATCTGCGCGGGGATCGGGAAATGCGGGGCAACCATGCGGATCGCGGCGAACAACCAACCACGCAGACCCGTACCCGTGGGCACGAGCTGGCGAATGAAGCTGCCCCCGCGGTAGTAACTGACGTGGCGCGCAGCCACGAAGGCCAGCGCTTGCTGCGGACCTGCCGCGTGTGCGCCCATGCCGATGCCGATCGCAGGCGGCACAGCGAACAAGAACGACAGCCCGCCCTCGTCGTTCGGGCAGTGGTAGAGCTCAGGCAGCGTGATGCCCGACATCTCCGCGGTGTAGTTGAGCATGCGCGCCATCGGCGTGGGATCCGTCGCGGGATCCGCGAACGCGTTGGGATCGACGCCGAACGCTGCGAGCGGCTGGCTCTGCGTGGAGGAGATCGCAGCTGACAGCGTCGCAAGGATCGCGGTGAGGCTGGGATCCTGCGCCGGATGCATCACGTACGCACGGTACAGCTCCTCATCGAGCACGCGCTTTGCGCGCGGCAGGCTCTGCAAGCGGTACTTCTTGAAGAACTTTTCTTCCTCGACGTCGGCCATCTGGATGAAGCGCAGCGCTTGGCACAAGCACCACGACTCGTCGGGACGCTTGCCGCTCGTGTAGATGCGCCGCAGCGCCGATAGCGACTCCACGCGATACGGATCGCGCTCGAGATAGCTGCGGTGCGACGCGACCGCGCGCGCAAAGTAGCGCTTCGGCTCTTTGGTGTAGACCGAGGTCAACATCTCGCGGCGCTGCACGTTGTCTGGGTCGAGCTGCTGCGCTTGCTCGTACAGCTCGAGCGCTTCTTCGGTGCGGCCGAGCTGCTCGGACAGCACACGCGCGCGCGCATCGAGCAGCGGCGCGAGCACGTGCGGCTCGGCCTCGGCGTCAGTCTCTTGCAGGCGCTCGAAGCGATGCGCGTACGCGCGCTCGAGGCGCTCCCAATCTTGATTTTCCGTCAGGCACAGCACGAGCCCAGCGAACTGCGCTTGCCCCTCTTCCGGTGCCATGTTGGACAGCGCGGTCTCGTAGTAGTTCGCCGCCTCGTCGTAGCGACCGAGCTCTTTCTGCGCGATGTTCGCTGCGGTGTTATAGTACTTCGCGCGCTGCTCTTTCGAGTCGACCATCTTGGCGATGCGCATGATCACTTCGATCAAGCGCGACCAATCGTGGGCGTCCGAGTAGACCGCCATCAGCTTGCTCAAGAGGTTGCGGTTCTGCGGCTGCTGATCGAGCGCGAGCACGTAGGTCTGCGTGGCCGCGTCGCGATCGCCTATCTGCTCCAGGAACACATCGCCGGTCTCGACGAGCAGGTTGAAGCGCAGATCGGGATCGTCGGTCTGGCGTGAGCGCAGCTGGAGCAGGCTGATCACCTCGTTGTACGCGCCGCTCGCAGCGTACGCGCGGGTAAGCCCGGCGAGCGCGCCTTCGTCATCCGACTTGCGCGTGAGCGCATCTTTGAACGTGCTGATCGCCTGGCTGATCATGCCCGCGCTGAGCTGCGCTTCGCCCCACGAGCGCAGGAGGCGCAGCCGCTCGGTGACATCGAGCTCATCGTCGAAGCGCTCGTAGAGGCGCTCGTACAAGCGCTCTGCCGCCTTGGCATCGCCCGCTTCGAGCACGATGCGCGCATAGCCCTCGTTGGTCGCGAGGTCGTCTGGCATGAAGTCGCGCGCACGCTTGTAAGCGTCGACAGCTTTGTCGAGCTGTCCGAGCGCGCGATAGCTCTGCGCTGCCCAGGTGCATACCTCCGCAGCTTCGCGCTTCGGCAGCTCGTCCAAGCGCCCGAGCACCGCGCCGAGCAGCTGTGCACCCTTCTCGTAGTCTTTCTGCTCGAATGCGATCTGCCCGAGGCCGACCTGCGCTGCGGTGCACGTGGTGTCGAGCGAGAGCGCTTTTTCGAACGCGCGCTCTGCAGCGGCTTCGTCGCCGAGCTTCTGTCCCTGCCAGTTACCGAGCTCCGCATACAGCTCGGCGCGCTTGCGATCGCCCTCTGCGAGCGCGATTGCGAGGTGCAGCATCTCGACGGTTCCGTGTGCATCGCCGCGCCGCGCGTAGATCGCGCGCAAGGCTTCGACCGGCGCGAGCGAGCCGCTGTCTGCGTCGAGCGCTTTTTTGTAACGTCCGATCGCAGCGTCGCGGTCACCGTGCTCTTCGAGCAGCTTGCCTGCGCGCATCAAGTACTCAGCGCGCTTCGGCCCATCGGTCTGCGCGTCGGCCAAGCGCTCGACCACAGCCACAGCCGCCGCGACATCACCCGCGTTCGACTTGAGCCGCGCCATCTCCGACAGCGCTTCAGTCTCCTCGGGATCGATCTCCAGGATCTTCTCGCAGGTCGAGAGCGCGCGATCCGGCGAGCCTATGTCGGCGTTCAAGGTGCGCACAATGTCGAGGAGGAGCCAAATCTTCTGCTTGTTGTCGCGCGCCGAAGCAGCCAAGCGATGCAGCGTGCTCACCACGTCTTCGTAGCGGGACAGGTGCCGATACAACCGCGCGAGCGCCTGGTTCGCGTTCTCGTGGTTGGCGTCGATCGCGATGATCTTCTCGTAGACCTCGGCGGCCTGCGCGTGATCGACGAACTCTTCCTCCAGGATCCGCCCGATGCGCTCGTACAGCGCGATGCGCTGGCGCGGCGTGGGCGCGAGATCGACCTGCGCGCGGAGCGCCGGCAAGAGCCCTTCGAAGTTCTCGCGCGCGCTGTACAAGCGCTCTAGCCCCTGCCACGCGTCCAAACGTCGTGGCGCGGCCTCGGTTACGGCGAGATATTGCACCTCGGCGCGCTCGGGGTCGTTCAAGCGCTTCTCGTACAAGCCCGCGAGCTTGAGCCGCGGCTCGAGCTTGGCTTCCCCTTCGAGCACGCCGATGCGCCGCTCGAGCAACTCGGCGAGCCCAGCGTGATCGGCTTGGCTCTCGAGCAGCTCACTGAGCGCATCGAATGCGCGCACATGCGTGGGATCCTCGGCGAGCACACGCTGCAGCTGCGCGCGGGCTTTGCCGTCATCGCCCAAGCGCTCCGACAACACGAGCGCGGCCTGCGAGCGTAGATCGCGCGCTTTCACGGGGTTTTCGCTGCGCTCTGCGCGCGCCAGGAGCGCGTTGGCGAGCTCGGTGTACGACTGCGTGTTGCGATACACCTCGAGCACAGCTTCGTTCGCGCGATCGTTTTCGGGCTCGATCTCCAGCGCGCGCGTGTAGCAGCTGAGCGCGTAGTCGTTGCGCCCGAGGCGCGTGGCGTACAGGTCACCGACGATCAAGTACAGCTTGACGAGCTTGACGAGCTCACGCTTGCGCCGCGCATCGCGCTCCGATTCGTCAGCCAGGCCCTCGAGCTCACGCTCGAGCTTCGCCACCCGCGCTTCGGCTTTCGAGAGCGGCTCCGCGTCGGCATCTTCGAGCGGCAGCGCGACGCTCTGGCTGTCGTCGTCTTCCAGCTCGATCTCGCTGCCGCGAGCGACAGCCAGCGCTTCTTCGACTTGCTCTTTGCGCGCGCTCGCGTCTGACAGCGCGTCTTCCGAGGTGCCGAGCTCCGTCTCCAGGTTCGCGAGATCTTCTTCTGCAGTCGTGACCTCGCTCTCGAGCAGCGCAGCGCGATCCACCAGCTCCTCGGCCTCTTGACCGAGCGCAGCCAGCTCGGCTTCCTGACCGGGCGTCGGGGCGATGCCGTATTGCTGCTGCAAGCGCTCGAAGCGTTCGACGGTGGTCTCTGCGTCCTGCGTGCACGCCTCGTGTGCGGCCTGCTTCTCGCGCACGAGCGCTTCCGCTTCGCGTACGCGCCGTGCTGCAGCCTCGCGCGCTGCGAGCGCCGTCTTGTACTCCTCGTCGACCGTGCGGAAACGGGCTTCGAGCTCGACGAGCTGCTCGCGCTTGGTCGCGCGATCCGCCTGATCCGCAGCAGCACGTGCCTCGGCGCGCTGCGTGATGCGCTGCTGAATGTTGGCGAGCTCTGCCTTGGCTTGCTCCAGCTCCGTGACGGCGCTGCGACGACGCGCATTGTCATCCGAGAACAAGCGCTCATGCTGCTGCTCACACGCTGCGGAGAGCGCGCTCAGCACATCGCTCAACCGCGTCTCGTTGCCTGCCGTCAGGCGCTCGATCGCGCGCAGCGCACGCGTGTCCGAAGGATCGTGCACGAGCGCCTGCGTGTGCGCCTGCACCGCGTTGTTGGCGTCGAACAGCTTGTCCTCGTAGAGCGCCGCGATCTCGTGCAAGAGCGCGCTCTTCGACTCGCTGGGCTGCTCTGCGTTGGCGCGATCGAGCAAGATCTCCAAAAGTCCCGGATAATCACCCGCGTGCCGGCGCGCGGTCTCGATGCCGCGCAGCGCGAGGTCGTTGCCTGGGCTGCGCTGCAAGATCTGCTGGTACATCGCCTCGCTGCGCAGCGGGTTCTTGAGCTCCGTCTCGTAGATGCGCGCCGCGCGGAACAAAAGGGCAGTTCGCACGTCCTCATCGTCGTGCGCTGCTCGAGCAGCTTCTGCGAACACAGTCGCAGCGCGCTCCCACGCTCCGGATTCCTGCGCTTGCGTCTCGATCAGATCGGCCGCGTTTTCGTTGTTGGGCTCGCGCACGAGCGTGTTGCGCAGCTGCCCGAACGCCAGCTCGTCGAGCGGGCGACGCCGCGCAGGGCGGCGGGCGACGTGATCGAGCGCGGCCAAGAGCGCGGCTGCATCCGGGAAACGATCGTTGGGATCTTTCGCGAGCGCGCGCAGGATCAGCTCGTCGAGCGGCTCTGTGATGTAGCCGGGACGCGCGTGCACCGACGGCACATCCGGCTTGCCGGAGACATGCTGCGCGATCACTTCGATCGCGCTCGCGCCGAGGTAGGGCGGGCGACCGGTGAGCGTCTCGTACATCAGCGTGCCAAAGCCGTAGACGTCGCTGCGCGCATCGGGCTCGCTGCCTCGCGCTTGCTCGGGCGACATGGCCTTGGCCGTGCCGATCAGCGGCAGGATGGACGTCATATTCACCCTGCTCTCGGAGCGCGACAGCAGGCGCTCTGCACCTGCATCGACGAGCACCCCTGTGACGTCTGCAGCACCGGCGCCTGCAGCCTTGCGCGTCACCACGAACACGTTCTCGGCTTTGACGTCGCCATGCACGAGGCCGCGTTTGTGCAGCGCGATCAGGCCTTCGAGCACGCCTTCGAAGATCGGGCGCGCATCGTTGATGTGCATGGGACCCTGCAAGCGCAGCCGATCCGCGAGGCCCTGGCCGGAGATCAATTCCGCTGCCACCCAAGGCCGCGAGTCCGCGAGCTGGCCCACTCCGACGATCGGCGCGAGGCCCGGCGCGCGCAGCTGCTGCATCACGCGCGAAACGGTCGTGAAGCGATGTACCGCGGCGCGATCGCGCGCGTATTCGGGGCGAATCACTTTCAGCGCGGCCTTCTCACCGCTCTCGGCTTCGGCGAGATAGACCATCGACAGCCCGCCCTCGCCGATCTTCTTCAACACCTTGAGGTGCCCGACCTGCGTGCCCGGCGTGAGCTCGCCGTTGCTCTGCGCTTTGAGCGTGTCGCGCAGCTTGGCGTCGGCACGATTCGACGTGAGCATGATCGCGTCGACGAGCGCGGCGAGCGCATCTTGATCGACACAGTAGCCAACGAGCGAGCGCGCGAACGCGCCTTTGTTCGAGGTGCTGCCGACATCGGCCGGCGCAAAGCCCAAAACGTCCGCACTCAAGCGCAGCAGTTCATCGAGGTCGTAGAGGCGCTCCAGCTCGCCTTGCAAGAGATCGAGAGCAGACTGATTCATGTGTCTTCCTGAGGGCTTCAGTGTTCTTGCGGGACCCGGTCGAAGTCGAAATCAAAGCACCCGACCACGCCGCAAAAGCGCGGTAAGCCTAACGGGGTTCTTGTACGCGATCTACACAATGCGTTGCTCAGCATACGCCCCGTGATCATGAGGCCGTCGAGGTAGCACACTGTTGTGAGATTAGCAGCGGAGCGGCAGGCTCCGGCCTGCGGGAAGCCACGATAGTTACTCACTTTTCCCGTCCGGCCTGACGGCCGTAGAAGAACGCTTTGGCGTGGCAGGGTATAAATCGAGAGGCGTGCGCTCGTTAGAACGCGAGGCATCGCGACGAGGTGTCAGGGCATGGCGTTCGTGACCATTCTGCCGATGCGGGTGCGCGTAGAGATAAGGCCCGGGCAGCGCTTGCTGGACGTGCTGGACGAGCACGAGCGTCCCGCCTTTAGGACAGCATGTCGAGCCGGAAACTGCGGGGCCTGCCGGTTGTCGGTATTGCAGGGAGCAGCAGAGTGGCGAGCGCCGAGCTCGCGGGAGCACACAACACTCATGCAGCTAAGAGCGGCGGGAGACGAACGCTTGGGCTGTCAGCTGGTGCTGGCTGGCGACCCGCCGAGGGATCTTGTTCTCATGCTTCCGTGACTAACTCGACGTAACCGTGACCGTGACCGTAACCGTGCGTCACCGTGACCGAGCCCAGATTCGGTTACGATTACGGTTACGATTACGATTACGGTTACGGTTACGGTTACGGGAAAGTTAGTGGGGAGCGTCCCCACCGGCATGAGCGTCCCGGCTTTAGGACTGTGTAGAGCAGACTGCGAGGCATTGCGACGAGTGGCTCCCCCCTCGAGCTCGCGAGAGCACACGCGAATGCAGCTAACGGCGGCGGATGAAGCGAACGCCTGCCCAGCTCAGCTACTGTGCCCGGCAACTGATCTCGTTCTGCTTCTCCCTTAACTAACTCCACGTAACCGTAACCGTAATCGTAGTCGTAACCGATCTCAGAATTCGATGACGGTTACGATTACGATTACGATTACGAGGAAGTTAGTTAGCGAGGACGATCCGAAACCCCACTGGGATGAGTCGCCATTCGCATGTACATCTGCGCCGCCTTATT